>Ga0208716_1000265_pt1 | contig 22256 bp, 22 predicted proteins | sample NGESurdeep092012_8_FD_184482 | JGI IMG/M metagenome (GOLD analysis project Ga0208716, IMG submission 184482) | Arctic peat soil microbial communities from Barrow, Alaska - NGEE Surface sample 415-3 deep-092012 (SPAdes) | ecosystem: Environmental > Terrestrial > Soil > Wetlands > Peat ...
TACTGATTACTGATTACTGATTACTGATTACTGATTACTGATTACTGATTACTGATTACTGATTACTGATTACTGATTACTGATTACTGATTACTGATGGCGGTTAAAGGAACAACTCCCTTGCCTGGATAAGGTGTTGCACGATGGTTGAGAAAGTGCCCCTGTTGTATTTAAGACTGACCTTTACTCGAAGATTGGTCTCTAACATCAGGTTTCCCTAGGAGAATAAAGCAGATATGGCAAAGAAGCAATGCCTATACAGTTTTTCGCAGCAATTCCAAATTCAAAATTCAGGAGGAGTCAGTTGCCAGAGAGGGCGCAGAGTCAGCAAGGAAGCGAGTTACACCCAAGCCATTCTTAATGTCTTTCGAGAGTGGGTGCGCCCGATTTTAATGACGGCATCCGTAGACTTAGCGGGGTTCTCTGTGCTGCTGATCGCCTCAGGCGCAGGAGCAAATTCCCGCTGGTCGGTCGGATTTGCCGTTTTTGGCGGTGTGCTGAGTGCTGCTTGGGACTAGTTGGTCATATCTCCACCAAAGACATTGATATCGAAGGTGAATTGGATATCGATAGTCCTGCCCTTGTAGCCAGCTGGTAAGGTGCGGAAAGGAGCGGCTCTGCGCACAGCATCCATCGCTGCAGCATCAGAATCTGGATTCCCAGAACTCTTACCCACTCTCAAATTGGATATTTCTCCATTGCGGCTGATGCTGAAACGCAACACACTACGTCGTGAATTTCCTTGTTCCGGAGGAATCCAGTTCCGTTTTACCCGACGCTGCAACTCAGCCATGTAGGGACCAAAATCCACATCCTTCGCCGCATCAATTCCTTCCCCCGGACCATTACGGTCTGCATTGAATACATCAGAATTGCCAACCCCTCCAGGCCCAGATCCGCTACTCCGGCTGGATAAACCACCCAAGGAAGAAGAGCTGGATTTCCGAGTTTTCCGTCCCTCCTCCAAACCGGAACCTCCGACGGCAGATCTTCGGGTAGTGCGTGGTTGTGGAGCCTCCTCAGAAGGAGCTGGTTCTGTCTGCTGACTGGGCTGTGGAGGAGTTGGAGTTGGAACTGGCTCTGGCTTACTGGCTACAGGTTGCGGAGGAGTCTCCACAGGTTTTGGCTTGGGCGTTTCAGGGACCTTAGGCTGGGGCTTAGAGACAGGCTCAGGGTCCTGACGCAGCAAGGGTTTGGGCTCTTCCTGTTTAGGGACTGGCTTAGGCTCCGGTTTCGGCTCTGGTGGCTTCTGGCGAACCACGACCGGACGAGGCTTAGGCTCTGGTTTCGGTTCAGGCGGCTTCTGACGAACCACAACCGGACGAGGCTTAGGAGGTTCTATTCTAGGTCGCTTGGGTTGGCGAGGAGCTTCCTTGGGAGCTGCTTCTGCTTCACTTTTGGCCGCAGGCTGTTTGGATGCCTTTTGCGACTGTGTTTTAGCCGCGCTAGGACGCCCTGGAGAAACGGCCAGCTTAGGATTTCGTCTCCCTCCAGCCACAGAATTTACATTGGATTTGCGTTCTGTTTTAGGGGGTTTGCTTGCGTTGGATAGGGTGTACTCAACCGGGTCGTATTGGGTAGGGGGGGTAGTCAAGGCTGGAATCGGCAGCCCTATCGCTTTTAACCATAGAATCAAAAATTTGAGGAAATAGATCAGCAAGATAGAGGAAGCAACCGCCAAGAGGTGGAACATGAAGGAGGAGATAAATCCCCCTCTCAGGGCCGTATCTTTGGAGTCCCAGACCACCCTAGTTTTGCTGATATAGTCATGCCAAGCGCGCCTTTGCGGGTCTACCAAGGCAAATAGATAGCCCACCAAGAAGATACTGGAAAGGCCATAACCCACAACATTCCGCAGGAAAAGACGATTCAAGCTCAGGGGGTCCCCGTCCTCTTGCACAATCCTGAGGCCAGCCAGTTTTTTCCCAATAGATTGGCCGTCGATGCTGGGAAGCATTAGATGATTGAACGCAAAAAAGACGAGCGATAAAACGCTGGTCACGGCCATAACGTTTAAAAAGGGTTGTGCGGCAACGGCTAACTGTCCTAAGAGCGCGTCCCGATTCTGTGCTGTAAGTACAGGCTCAATCGAACCAATCGTCTTCCACAATTGCTCTGGGAAAAGGACCTGCCTAACCGCTTTGTCCAAAGCAAATGGTTTTCCGTTGATCAGGCTGCTGGCTCCATCGATGGCTACAAATCCAGCACAGGCTAAGAGATAGGGAATCGCAATAACGATGGCAGCATCAACTAAGGCCGCACAGGCCCTAGACCCAAAACTGACCATTTTGGGCTGTGCTGGAAGTTGGAAGTCTTCTTGATGCTCTAGGGTGGGGGCAGAAACATTAGCCATGGGGCTGTAAAACCTCTAAGCTGTGCAGATGAAAAGGCGCGCACATACCAATGCTAAGGCAGGGTTGACTGCATTTTTGGAAACTTATGCTTTTAAACAGGCAAGAGCGGCTCATTGGGAGTATTCTACACCCTTCAGAGGCTGGCAGTAGGGACAAAAACACGTAGAACGCCCTGCAAGACGTATTCTTGCTACCGTAGTTCCACAGACACGGCAGGGGGCTCCTTTACGAGCATAGACCCAAGCTTCCTCCTGATAGTTTCCATTGACGCCACGGATGTCGGTATAGTCTCTCAGCGTGGAACCACCTAGGGCTATGGCTTGACTCAGCGTCGATTGGATCACCGTAGTCAGGGTATCGAGTTCGTCTAGGGTCAGGGACTGAGCGGGTCTCAGAGGATTAATTTTGGCCCCGAAGAGCGATTCATCGGCATAGATATTGCCAATCCCCGCCACTACACTCTGGTCTAGGAGAGCAGTCTTAATCGGTTGAGTCCGTTTTTTCAAGCGGTCGAACAGATCCTTCCCGGAAAAATTATCCAGGGGTTCTGGCCCTAGATGTTGCAGGCCTGTGATTACTTTTTCTACGGCTTCTCCCCGAGGCACATACCAAAGGCGTCCAAAGACCCGCATGTCTTCAAAGCGTAGCTCCTGCTCTTGTTCTAGCAAGATACGAACCCGCACATGGGGCCCTAGGGGTTGGTCTGTCCATGTCACCAACAAACGCCCGGACATCCTCAAATGGACCCCAAGATGGGCTCCTTGGTCAAGATGGATCAGGAGATATTTGCCTCTGCGAGATACATCCAACACAGAATGCCCTAGCAGACTTTGCTCAAAATCTGCTGGGGTGGGAAATCCGATGGACTGAGGCCGAAGCACTTCGACCCCAGCAATTTTTTGGCCCACTAAAGAAGTGATCAATCCCCGACGGACCGTTTCGACTTCAGGAAGTTCAGGCACTAACGAACCGTTTCAAGTTCTTCCACGCCAAAGTTGTTGGTATTGAGGTTGGAATAGTTGACCCGCTCAAAACGGACGGTGACTGGATAGATCGAGGTCGCCTTTTGGTCGATAGAGACTACGGTGCCTACATCGTTGAACCAGTAAGATTCTTTGCGTAAGACCCGCACTTTAGCGTTTTTCTCAAGAGCCATAGTTTTCTTAATATGAAGACTATCTAAGAAATTATCATCGCCCCTTGGCCCTGGTCAGACTCGTACACATTTTGCAATACATGACTGCCTAACGGAAGCTTTTGCTTAGCTCTACGTATAGTAGTCAAGACATGTTCAACTCTATAGGTAGTGTTTCTGGGAAAAAAGGGTTATAACTTTTTTGTTGCGCTCTGCCTCAGCCATGAAACTTTCTGCTCCCCTCAACAAAGATTTAGAAGATGCTTTGGTTAGTCTCACAGGCAAACCAAACCCGAGCCCAGAACAGATGGAACACCTTTTAGCGCTGGCTGTTCAGGAATACTGTGCCTGGGTCCGAGGAGAAGAGCGCCCCCTCTCCATCTCTGAGTGGAACCGCAAACGAGTGGTGGACCTTTACCGCTCGGTACTGCCCGAGGAAATGCCCCAGGTCAAGACGCTTGTCCGTCGACTTAAGCTGCCCTACGGCCAAGCTCGCTACCTCATGCAAGCGATTGCCATTCAGGAATACGACTTTCTACAGGGCAAACAAGCGCGTGCCCTCTATGGAGCTCTAGAGAATAGCCAGCCTACAGACCTTGAAGGGAGCAAAGATTCTTACATCGCTCTTGAGTTGAGAACTTTTTTTGAAGATTTCTGTATCGAAGCAGGGCACCCCCTCCCCAACAGTGCTCCACGCCGTCGGGGAAATTATCTAATTTATCGTATCGATCAAGACAAAATTACTATATTGCTTACCGCATTAAAGACAGAATTTCCGTCTTTGTAATGTGCCATTTACTGTGCCTGAAAAGCTCAGCAGGAGAGGTATTTATCTTTTTTAGGGAACCTGGAAATAGTCATGATTGCGTGTCATTAGATACATTCTGAACACTGAAGAAGATAATTTCTAGCAGATAAAAGTCATTTTTGAAATGAGATGTCTTCTATCAAGAAATCTAAAATAACCAGGACAAAACTAGCTAACTTTGAAAAGATCTGGTCTAGAATAAACGAGACCATAGTAGGCTAGTTGACCATGACCCTTTTTGTAGGGAATCTTCCCTTTCGTGCCCGTGAGTCCGATATCCGCGAGATGTTCGAGGAAATAGGACCTGTAAAGTCTATAAGTATCCCCACTGACCGTGAATCTGGTCGTCCCAGAGGTTTTGCTTTTGTAGAACTAGAGGATGATAAGCAGGAAGACGCTGCTATTCAGGAATTTGACGGTGTTGAATTTGACGGTAGGCAGCTTCGTATTAACAAAGCGCAGCCCCGCGAGCAACGCAGCGGTGGTGGTGGCGGTGGTGCAGGTGGCGGACGGCGTGAACAGCGTCCTCGTTACTAAAAATTGAACTAAAACCTTGAAAAGCTCCCTAAGGAGCTTTTTTAACGCGCATTCTACTTAGGTGATTTCCAAGAAAGAATTTCCCGGTCTTCCCAATAATTCCCCCCCTTTTTAAGGGGAGTTGGGGGGATCAAGTGGTTTTTTATTCCCAGAAATCACCTTAGGTGAGCGCAAGCGCTTTCGTGACCATACCTTCGAAGAATTTAAGGCCATCGGTATTTCCCAAAGCAGGATCGCAGGCATTTTCAGGATGGGGCATCAAACCCACTACATTCCCCCGCTCATTGCAAATTCCGGCAATATGGTTCAAAGAGCCATTGATATTCGCGGCGTCAGGACATTCACCTTGAGCATCAGAGTAGCGTACAACCACTTGCTGGTTATCTTCCAAGCGTTGAATCGTATCAGGGTCCGCGTAGTAGCAACCTTCGCCATGAGCTACAGGCACATAAATAACTTGGCCGGCATGATAGCCCTTCGTCCACAGAGAACGTGTATTTTCTAGGCGCAAGTGTACCCAGTCACAGATGAATTTCAAGTCTCGGTTGCGGACCAAGGCTCCTGGTAAGAGTCCTGCTTCCGTCAATACTTGGAATCCATTGCAAATACCGAGGACATAACCACCGCGCTCCGCATGTTGACGTACCGCTTGCATAATCGGAGAAAACCGAGCTACGGCACCGCACCGCAAGTAGTCACCATAGCTAAATCCACCGGGCAGAATCACCACATCACTATCAGACAAATCTGTCTGCTGATGCCACAGAAATTGGGTAGGACAGCCGAGCAAACCCTCTGTCACCTGGGCAACATCTCGCTCCCGGTTTGTTCCTGGAAAAACAACAATGCCTATTTTCATGGGGTAATCCGCCCTGCGAGGGGCGAACTGGTCGTAGCTTCCGTACGTTTAGGAATTCTGCCCGCCAGATAGGCCAAGCGGCCCGCCTGGGTAGCCTGCCCCATCGCTTTACCCATCATCCCAGGGTCAGCAGCCTGAGCAATCGCGGTATTGATCAGGAGCGCACTCGCTCCCATTTCCATCGCCTGAGCCGCTTCGGAAGGTACGCCAATTCCGGCATCCACAATTACAGGGATGGGCGAACGCTCGATAATGATCTGGATATTTTCCGTATTTTTAATGCCCTGCCCCGAACCAATCGGAGAACCCAAAGGCATGACGGTAACGCAGCCGATTTCCCAGAGATGGCGAGCTAGTTCTGGATCCGCATTGATATAGGGTAAGACTGCAAAGCCTTTTGCAACCAGGATTTTTGCAGCTTCATAGGTTCCGATCGGGTCAGGTAGTAAGGTTTTCGGGTCGCGAATAACTTCTAATTTGACCCAATTATTCTCCTCTTGGCCAAGGGTCTTAGCCATTTCTCGACCGAGTAGAGCCACCCGCACCGCATCTTCGGCATCGGCACAACCAGCGGTATTCGGCAGCATCCAGTATTGGGTCCAATCGATGGCTTTGGTCAATCCCACATGACCAGCAGCCCCGAGCTCGGCTCTGCGCACCGCCACTGTAACTACTTGACAGCCACTTTGAGAGAGGGCTTGATTCATTTCTGCAAAGTTGCGATATTTCCCGGTTCCCGTAAATAGGCGGGAAGAAAAAGTGCGGCCTGCAATTACCAAAGCGTCAAGAGCAGACTGAGTTGCCACCATCGCTACTCATCCTCAAAGGAAGCATCATCATCGTTATCGTTAGAATCTTCAGACTCGTTAAAGTCATCCAGGTCGCCAAAGCTCGCCGTCGTATAAAGCAATTCTTCTTCATCCGATACTATCGTCATCACTTGGTCGGCTGAGACCCCCTCCCGCTCCAGAGAGTAAACCCTTTTGCCCATAATCGCTCTAGTAATACCCCGGTCAACGAGGTAGTGCCGAGTGATATCCAGGAGATAGGACGGAACTTTGAGAATGCGTTGGAACCGATTGGAAAACTTACGCGCCCAGCGATGGTTATCAAATACAGGAATAGCCAGCGCAACTGAATCCAACTCTGACATGCTGCCTAATTGCCGGAAATCCCGCAAAGGACGAACTACCAATTCTGAAGCACGGTCTACGACGATGTAGCAGATACGGGGCAGTTCTAAGTCTTCAAAAGCTTGCACATCCACGGGAACAACATCTACGTTTCCCTGTTCTAGCCCTTGACCATCATCATTATCCTGAGAAAGATATTCCAGGGCAGAAATTTCTGGCTGCGGGTCGTTATCTTCTGAAAAAACAGGAAATGACTCCAGCAGTTCCGCTTTTTCGGCGGCAATTTTAGCAGCAGCGTTGGCGGCAGCCCTTGCCCGAGAAATTCGGGGGGGCCGAGCGGATCGGGCCGGAGGTTGAGCAGGTTGAGCAGGTTGAAAAAATTCATCAGAGGGCTCAAGGGCACCCTCAGGCAACTCAGTAGCGAGTTCAGGAGTGACCGCTACTTCGGCGGTAGTCGACATCCCCCTCGATTCCACTCCTCGCTTGCGCTTTCCCTTGGAGAGCTCTTGATACTCATCCTCCGGCAAGGTTGCCTTGAGCATTCGGGCAGCAGTGCTCACACTGATATCAAACTTTGCTGCCAGGGTAATCGCCGTGGCATCCGTAGTTTGGTAGAGCCGAATTAGTTCTTGGCGTTCGGCGTCGCTGAGTTTGGCACGGGGCATCAATTAAGACAGATGGGAAAATAAATTAGGGGCAAGCTTTCTTAATGATACAAGGGTAGAGAACCTGCATCCTAAGAAAGGCTTACCCCCACAACATTAAGCAGATGCGGCCTTAGCGTAGACACTGATCTTTTGACGGCTCTTGCCCAAACGCTCGAAAATAACTTCACCGTCAATCAAGGCGAATAGGGTATCGTCAGAACCTCTTCCTACATTGTTGCCTGGATGGAAATGGGTTCCCCGTTGACGGACCAAAATATTACCAGCCCGGACAACTTGACCGCCGTAGCGCTTGACGCCCAAGCGCTGAGCATTTGAATCCCGACCGTTCCGTGTAGAGCCTGTACCTTTCTTATGTGCCATGACTTCTTTCCCTTCCTTAACTACGTAATGTTGAATCGTTTAGCTAGCCTGGGCTAATTCTGCGGGAGCTGCAATCGCCGTGCCTTGGATTTCGATGGATTCCACCATGAAACGGCTGTATTGCTGACGGTGCCCTTTCTTGCGGCGATAACCTTTCTTAGGACGCATTTTATAAATGATTATCTTCCGGGCTTTGCCATGGCGAAGGACCTTGCCTTTGACCACAGCCCCCTCCACATAAGGTTGCCCAACCGTAAGATTTTCTTCATCAGCGCGCACCAAAAGCACACGGTCGAAGCTTAAGGATGCCCCTTCTTCCAGCAGCACCCGATCTTCATCGGCGGAGCTATACAGGAGGTCTAAGTCATAGAAGCGACCTACTTCAACCCGTAACTGCCGACCACCGGATTCAATAATTGCGTAACCCATAAGTTCCTTCATCTAACGCCGTACAGGAGGGGAAAACCCACTTATCCCTGGTCCGAGCAAATTGAACAGCCTCTGATTATCTGTATTTTTCCGTCTCTATGTCAAGGCTCAGAGAATTTATTCAGCAATTTATGGAAGAAAGAAATCTCAAGAACCCCCCCAGCCCCCCGAGTATGATGAAAAGACTCGCTAATAGCTAGGCAACAGTCATGAAACAGCGGCTCCTCGATGCACTCAAACCCTACCGTAACCAAGTGGATTATCTAGAAATTCGGCTTGAGAAAAGCGAGTCTACAAGCCTCGGATTTCGGGGTTCGCTGTTGGATTCTGTGGATAGAAATTTCTCCTTAGCTGGAGGCGTTCGAGCCTGTCATAAAGGCGGCTGGAGTTTTGTCACCTTCAATAATCTAGAAGGCTTAGAAAACCGAGTGCTGGAAGCGATTACGCAAGCGAAACTGGTGGGCCATGAACAAACTCATTTGGCTGCTGTAGATTCGGTGGAAGATACGGTGCGGGTAGCTTTAGGACGGGATCCCAGAGGAGTTTCCCTGGTGGAAAAAAGAGCCTTAGCCCAAAAATACAACGATTTACTGCTCCAGCTAGACTCCCGCATCCAAACGACGATGGTGGGAATTTCTGACCGCTTCCGCACAACCTATTTCGTCAATTCCGTGGGGACGGCTCTGGAGCAAGAGCGGCTAGATGTATCTGGACGTTTCGGGGTGGTCGCCCGAGACGGAGCCACGGTCCGCCAAGGGTTTGAATCGGTTCATTCCCGCACCGATTTCAACGTATTGGAAGGATTGGAAGACCAAGTGCAAGCAGCGGCAAAACGGGCTTTAGGGCAGCTAGAAGCTAAACCCGTCAAGGGTGGACAGTACACGGTAGTGCTGGACCCTTATTTGGCTGGAGTATTCATGCACGAAGCCTTTGGCCATCTTTCCGAAGCCGATTTCGTCTATGAAAATCCCCGGATGCAAGAACTGCTCGTTCTAGGCGAACCGATTGCCTATTCTGGCTTGACTGTGGTCGATGATGCCACGATTCCTGACCTGCCGGGCAGCTTGGCCTATGACGATGAAGGCGTTCCGGCTCAACGCAAGTACTTAATTAAGGACGGTATTCTCACCCAACGCCTCCACAATCGAGAAACCGCAGGCAAGTTGGACGAAAAGCCCACGGGTAATGCCCGTGCTATGGGAGCCACCCATCCTCCGATCGTTCGGATGACGAATACAGGCATCCTCGCTGGAGATCAATCTTTTGAAGACATGATCCGGGACATTGAAGAAGGAATTTACGCGGTGCGTATGCTAGGGGGTCAGACGAATGGCGAAATGTTCACCTTTGCAGCGGCTGAAGGCTACATGATCCGCAAGGGCAAAATCGCTGAACCCGTGAGCGATGTGAATCTGACCGGAAATGTATTCCAAAGTCTCAAAGACATCGAAGCGATTGGTTCTGATCAGCTATGGCTCAATGGGGGCTGTGGGAAGGGAGGACAGTCGCCTTTACCCGTAGCTGTCGGTGGTCCTCATATTCGTATTGCCAATGTGGTCGTGGGGGGGCGCTAAGCAGTACTATTTCATCGACTTCATCGACCCAATCGGTACAATCAGTCCTAATGTCTCTATGACGCTCTTCGCCTCGCAGGAGCGGTAATGGTTCAAATAACTAACAGCACTGGGTAACTACAAACCATAGAAATCCGGGCCAGAACCCTCATAGGTAGGATTGACCCGGAGGTTCACACGGGGGCAGACAATTTCACAAGTCCTGCACTGAATACAATTTTCTAAGGACATACCATGCACTCTTCCGTTCTCGAAGCTATCAATCCGATGAACTTCTGCAGTGCAGTCAGAAACGCAGGGGGTAGTCCGTCCTAGTTTGTCGTAGGTGGCAATACATTCCTGACAGGTACTGGCACTGAATTCTTGAATATGGCGGTTGCCTTCATGATATTTAGGGGCAGCAAAGAAGACTGCATCAGGGCGGGTATAAAGAATTTCAGGGGCAATCTTGGTATTGACTGCAACGGCTGCGGGATTGAATTCTGGCTTGATGCTCTCGTGGCAAGAAGTATAGGTGACGGGCTCTTCACTTTTGGTTTTACCCAAAATCAGATTGAGCGCACGAATCGTATCGGTGGTCCGCTGAATTGGTTTACCCATGCCGTACTGGAGGCTGCCTAGCCAGGGATGGCCCTGATCCACTTTGTTCGTGACGGCCGGGAGATACTGCTCCAACAATCGCCGATTTTCTAAAAAAGCTTCCCGAAAGTAGCGGCTGGTATGAAGGTCTTGCCCAACAAAGCTCTCTAGGACTTGTTTTTGATAGTGCTCCATGAGGGCAAAGTTTTGGGTCAAGAAGGTGTCATGGAGTAGGTTTGCTGCGATATAGCCTGTTTCCATCGCCCGGTCTACCCCAGAGAGACTGGCCACATCGAGAACGCCCAGCGCATCTCCCAAAAGGAGGGCTCCCTCCACAGCAAAACGGGTAGGCAGGCTATAGAAGCCTCCTTCAGGAATAACGGCGGCTCCATATTTGCGGAGTTTGCCTCCTGTCAAAAGTTTCTGAATCCAAGGATGGCTCTTATAGTCTTGAAGGCGTTGTTGAGGATTGATATTCGGATTTTGACTGTCCAAACTGACAATTAAGCCAAGCGCCAACCGCTTGTGGGCCATGCCATACACAAAACCGCCACTAAACGTCCCATCTAAAATCGGGTAGCCGAGCGTATGCCACACTTGGCCTTGATAATCTTCTTCCACCTCCCAAACTTCTTTTACCCCAACAGACCAGAGCTGCGGGTTAGGACGCAAATCAAACTTGTCGACGAGGTCTTTAGAGATAAATCCTTTATCGCCAAAGCAGGTGTAATCGGCATAGACTGCATCATCGTTGAGGGCACCCGATTCACTGGCGCGGACTCCTATCACACGGTCGTGATGATCATACAAAATTTCATGGGCTGCAAAACCAGGGAACAGGTCCAATTGGACATTGGGAATTTCTTTGGCTTTGGTCTGTAAAGCATCCGCTAACCAACGAATCACATGGCTCAGACTGAGGATGGCGTGACCGTCTTTTTTAAAACCTTTGGGGACTATCTTTTCAGGCAAATCCCATTTTTTATCAGCTCCCAAAACACTTAAATGGCTATCAGTAACAAAACCTTCCAGAGGAAAGCCATTTTCTTTGTAATCAGGAAATAATCTAGCAATCACATGGGGATTGGAAATGGCCCCACTCACTATATGAGCACCAAACTGTTGGCCTTTCTCCAAGATAGCGATCGATAGCTTTAAGCCACTGAGTTTGGCTAAGTCTAGTAAGCGATGCGCCAAAATCAGATTGGAGGAACTCCCCCCAACGAGAAGCAAATCATAACGTATGGGTGAGGACATTGGTTTCGCCTGTCTTACTAAAGTTGGAGGGCACAGAACCTTGCTTTAATTGCTGAATCATCTCAGGAATGATCTGGTACAAATCACCGACAATGCCAAAGTGCGCAAACTTAAATATCGGAGCATAAGCATCGCGGTTAATGGCAATAATCGTGGCTGATTTATCCATGCCAACCCGATGCTGAATCGCTCCAGAAATACCACAGGCAATGTAGAGCTTGGGACGGACCGTTTTCCCTGTCTGGCCTACTTGGTGGGCATGGGCAATCCAACCGGAATCTACGGCTTTGCGCGAGGAGCCGACGGCGCTATTTTCAAAGCAGCTGGCCAATTCATGCATCAGGACAAACCCTTCGGTAGAACCTAGCCCATAGCCACCAGACACAATCACATCGGCTTTGGCAAGTTCTACACTTTCTGAAACCGCTCTCAGGGTCTCTAACACGACAAGCCCTAGGTCTTCCGTGCTTAAATTCACCGGGATTTCTTGAACGGTACCTTGGCGCGTTGCATCCCTCGGCAGTGCGACCATCACGCCTGGACGAACCGTTGCCATTTGTGGATTTTTCCAGGGACCCAAAATCCGGGCTTTTAGAGATTCGCCAAAGCTTGGACGGATAGCATAGAGGCAGTTTTCGTATAGACCTACTTTGCTAGGGTCTTGGGCACTCGTATGCTCGTAGGGACCAATATCTAGCTCTGTGCAATCGGCCGTCAATCCAGTCTCAAGATAAGCGGCAATGCGGGGAGCTAAATCTCTACCCGTTGTCGTTGAGCCCAACAGAATAATGTGGGGAGGCTCTTCCATAGAAGCAATCAGGTCTATGAATACCCTGCGGTAAGGCAAGGTTCGATAGGTCTCTAAGGCTGGGTTGTCCGCTAGGTAAACCAAATCGGCCCCTGCTGCAATCAAGGCAGCGGGGAGGTGGGCGATGGCGGTACCCATGACCACACAGCTCAGGGAAGCCCCTAATTTATCGGCCAATTGGCGTCCGGCGCCAAGGAGCTCTAGGGCAACCGGTCGGAGTTCGCCAGCGGTTTGTTCCGCAAAGATTAGGACCTGCTTCATAACAAGGGGCACCTTTATTAACGTTGGACGAGCTCTACAAGAGAAATATCTGCTAACAAGTCAGAAACCATAGCTTCTATCGGCTTTCCTTGGAAAAGCACACATTTACCGCCGATTTCTCCTACCTTTTCGGTGGCGGCAACAATGGTGGGTGAACCTTTCAATCCACAGCGGGCAGGGTCTGCCTGGATATCATCCAGAGAAACAGTTTGGATGACCTGATTGCGTTCGACTTCATCCCGCTGGAGTTGGTGGACTCTTTGCACACCCCGCAAGGTTCTATAGGCAAGGCGATGCGCAGAGTTGGCAACGGTGACTACGGCAGGAAGAGGACATTGGACCACTTGAGTTCCGGATTCGGTAACCCGACGCGCGATCAGCTTCTCCCCCTGGATTTCAAAAGATTCGCAATAGGTAACCTGGGGAACCTGGAGTCGTTCTGCTAACTGAGGCCCCACCTGGGCGGTATCCCCATCGGTGGTCTGTAAACCACAGAAGACGAGATCAAAATCACCCGCGTAACGCACCGTATTGTAGAGGGCATAGGCCGTAGCCAAGGTATCAGAAGCCGCTAAGCGTCGGTCACATAAATGTACGGCCCGGTCTACTCCGTGGGCAATGGCCTCATAGAGAATTTCAATGGCAGGAGGTGGCCCCATGGTGATAGCCGTAACGGTTGCTCCATAGAGTCGTTTTGTCTGGAGTGCTGCTTCTAAAGCAAAACAATCAAACGGATTGAGCATTCTTTTTGCTTTGGCCCGGTCGATGGTACCGTCAGCATTCACCCCAGCCTTAGCGCTTTGGTCTGGCACTTGCTTGATTAATACAAAACTATTCATGTAATAGGTTTTTGATAAATTCTGCCCTTCATTCTGATGCTAGGCTGATCCCCTTTAGATAGGCTTTATCTTTAACTTGTTTATAGATTTTTGAGCGTTTAAATCGTGGGCAATAGCGATAGATTAAACACCGCTAAGAACTGCTAGGGAACGGAGCGCACTGGGTCTTTCAGCAGTAATGATGAAGGTATATTTTGAAGAATCCAAGGAGCTAATTCCTGACCCGTAATCAGCGACAGAATCACCCCATTGCGGAAATGTCCTGTAGCTATCCAAAGATTTTTTAGGGTTGGATGGGGACCGATGACGGGGAAATCATCCCTGGATCTAGGGCGTAGTCCTCCCCAATAGGCCAGCAAAGGAAATTGGGCGATGGCAGGAACCGCTTTAGTAGCACGAGCCAGTATCCCTAAGGCCCCTTCTACGGTTACGGATTCGTCATAGCCTGCATCTTCAACCGTACTGCCCAGCAAAATACGGCCATCAAGCTTGGGGCCTAAATAGGTATCTCCTGGCGCATAAACTACATGGGAGAGCCAACCTGGAGGTGTCTGAATGACGATGATTTGCCCCCGCGCCGGACGAATCGAAGTTGCCAGAGGCGTAAGGATTCCGGCCCAGCTTCCCGTACAGTCCACCACTTGGTCTGCATAGAACGTCTGATCTCCTGCCTGAACTCCGACCACTCTTTCCTGCTGGATTAATAACTGGTCTACCTGAGTGTTTTCTAGAACCTGGACGCCCAGGCTGGTAATCAGCTTGGCAAGGCCCTGGGTAAATCGTTTGGCATCCAAACAAGGAACCGGAGGATACAACACAGCGTGGTCTATATCGGGGTTGAGTTGGGGGACAAGGGCTAATGCTTCTTGCAAAGAGAGCTTTTCAAGGCCTTCCTCTAAAAGTTCATGGGAAAGTTTCGGGGAAGATTCGTAGGAAACCGAGATTTTTCGAATATTGGGGTCGTAGAGAGGGTCTATACCGGTTACTTCTTTAATTTGTGCGCAAACTGGGCCAAATAAGTTGAGGCTAGCTTCGGCCCAGTTTCTTACTGGACGTTCGATATGGAACGGGTCCAGGATTCCTGCGGCGGCTCCCGATGCATGGCGGGCACAGGTGTCCCGCTCCAAAAGGGTAACCGTTGCTCCTGCCTGAGCCAGATAATAGGCAACGGCGCAACCAATCACCCCTCCGCCCAAAACCAAAACGTCCATCGTGCAATTTTCTAGGGTCCACTATCCTAATCCAAAAAAGGACGCTACTGTATCCAGCTCACAGGTCTATGTGAAGATAGTCGAATCAACCTTGCCCTTGAATCAACAGCCTATGACCCGTTTATCTGGAAGTTTTTTCTTCACGCTCCGCGAAGAACCCGCCGAAGCCGTAGCGATTAGCCATCGACTTTTGCTCAGGGCCGGATACATCCGCCCTGTCTTTGGGACGGCTGGGTTGTATACCTATGGGCCTTTGTGCCTGAGGGTCCTAGAAAAAATTCAAGGGATTGTCCGCGAAGAGATGGATGTCACCGGGGCTCAGGAGTGTCTGTTGCCTCAGTTGCACCCGGCTGAAATGTGGCAGGAGTCTGGACGGTGGGCCGTCTATACCAGCGATGGCACGATGTTTACGGTGAGCGACGGGACTCGGGAATATGGCCTTGGTCCTACCCATGAAGAGGCCGTCTGTGATTTCGTGCGGGGTACGCTCAGTTCCTATCGGCAGTTGCCTTTTCAGCTCTATCAAATCCAGACAAAATTCCGCAATGAAAAAAGGCCTCGTTTTGGTTTAATCCGGGCACGGGAATTCATTATGAAAGATGGCTATTCTTTCCATGATTCTGAGGGGAGTTTAGATAAAACCTACTGGCAGATGCATCAAGCCTATACCCAGATATTTAAGCGCATTGGGTTAAATTTTCGGCCCGTAGAAGCAGACTCTGGAGCGATTGGTGGATCAGGTAGCCATGAATTTATGGCTTTAGCGGATATTGGCGAGGATACGATTCTCTACTGCGACCAGGCAGACTATGCTGCCAACGTAGAAAAAGCTTTATCCCTTCCTCCCGACGCCATCGTTAACGAAAACCCTGGAGATTTTCAAAAAGTTGCTACCCCAGGCATTAAAACCGTTGAAGAACAAGCCAAGCTCTTAAAGATTGACCTGACTCAGATTGTTAAAAACGTTCTCTACATGATCACCTTTAGCAAAGGGGGAACTAAGCCTTGTCTCGTTTCTATTCGGGGAGACCGTCAGGTCAATGAAACTAAGCTAAAAAATCATTTAGATGCCCTGGATTTACGGATGGCCACAGAGGAAGAAGTATTAGAACTAACCAATCTCAAGCCTGGCTATTTGGCTCCCGATATAGCTATGGAGAAATGTATCCGTAGGGCCGATAAAACCGTAGAATATCTGGCGTATTTTTCAACCGGAGCTAATGAAAATGGCTACCAAGTTATCAATGCTCAATGGGATGTTCATTATCCCCTGCCACAGGTAGTAGACCTCGATACGGCGCAAGAAGGAGATTTTTGCCATCTGGCAACCGATGCTCCACTGATGAGTGCACGGGGCATTGAACTTGGACATATTTTCAAACTAGGGACCAAGTACAGCAAGTCTATGAAAGTAGAGTTTTCTGACGAAAAAGGGAAGCTTCAACCCGTGATCATGGGATGCTATGGTCTTGGAATTTCTCGTGTTCCCGCCGCTGTGATTGAACAGAATGCATGGCATGATGAAGCAGGTTTAATTTGGCCCACAGCGATTGCGCCCTATACCGTCATTTTGGTTCCTGCTAACGTCACAGAAGAGGCACAGCGCACCTGTGCAGAAAAACTCTATCTAGAGCTCACCAGCCAAGGTATTGAGACCCTGCTGGATGATCGAGATGAGCGAGCCGGTATCAAATTTAAGGATGCAGACTTGATTGGTATTCCCTATCGGGTCACGATTGGTCGAGACTTGAAGGATGGCTTGGTGGAAATTAAAAACCGCAAGTCAGGAGAACTTCATAAAATAGCTCCTGAAAAAGTTTTTAAGTTTCTTAGAGAGAGACTGTCTACTATCTAAGCTAGATTGGATAACCCAAGATATACAGGCGAATAGACTCAGTGAGACTATTCTTAGTTGATCGTAAACAATACTTCAGAGATTAATCAGTCTCTAGGCAGAGTTACATAGTTAAAATCTTAACTAGAGTATGAGTCCCTTAGCTCGCGAGCAGTTTACAATTATAGTAACAATTTTATGATTGTTAACAAAAGAACACACCTGTTAAGTAATTTGTTTTAGCCTATGCTCATAATGACGGACTAAATTAATCACCCCCTTATTTTTCATGGCCAAATATTGCCTTTTTGCAGTGAATTTTACCAAATTACTTGAATTGGGAATTAAATGCTGGAAGAAAGGATTTTGAATATTATCTATGTACTGTTGTCATGATGGCTAAGGAGTAAAGATGTATGAACTAATTCAGACCGTTTTATCTGGGGATGACCGAATAGATTTGCGCCAGTTTTTGAGTTCATTGCGTACACTCTCTAAGCGATACTTACTTCGTAATGATGTTCTCAGCGCCTTTACCGTCTATTGCAGTGAATTTCAAAAGCCTGAATCTTTCTATCAGTTCTCTGATTTAGGGAAGCTCATTTATGATGTCCAGGAGCTGATCTTAGAAGGGGAGAGCTTTTGTCTGATAGTCCGGCCTCAGATTGCTCGTCAGGAAGTCTATCGCATTTTTGAAAATTTGGTCGTAGAGAAGATGACTACTCAGGAGTTGTTAGATCTGCGGGATCGCTTTGTCAGTCGCTCTCATCCTGAGGATGGCAACATTTTTGAAATTGACTTCCATGCTTTTTATGACTACTCCCCCGTCATCCGTGACCCTAAAAATATTGGTAAAGGAGTGGCATTTCTCAATCGCTATCTCTCCAGTAAATTTTTTCAAGACTCCCGACAGTGGTTAGAAGCGCTATTTAAATTTCTGAGCCTCCACCGTCATAGCGGGTTTCAATTGTTGATCAATGAACGGATTCAATCCCAACAGCAACTATCGGAGCAGGTTAAACGAGCTTTACGGTTTGTGGGCAGTCGCCCAGCCGATGAACCCTTTGAAAAATTTCGGTTTGCGCTGCAAAATTTGGGTCTTGAGCCTGGTTGGGGAAACACCGCTTCCCGTGTTCAGCAAAGTCTGGAAATTCTTGATGGGCTGATTGATTCTCCTGATCACCAAACCCTGGAAGCTTTTCTGTCTAGGCTACCGATGATTTTCGGAATTGTTCTGGTTTCACCCCATGGCTGGTTTGGTCAAGAAGGGGTTCTGGGGCGACCGGATACAGGGGGGCAGGTCGTATATGTCCTCGACCAAGCTAAAAGTCTGGAGAAGCAACTCAAGGAAGACATCACGTTGGCAGGATTGGATGTCCTGGAAATCCAGCCGAAGATTATGGTGCTTACCCGCCTGATCCCCAACAGTGATGGCACGCTCTGTAAACAACGCCTTGAGAAAATTCACGGGACAACCAATGCTTGGATTCTTCGGGTACCCTTCCGTGACTTTAATCCCAATCTGACGCAGAACTGGATCTCCCGGTTTGAGATTTGGCCCTATCTCGAAACCTTTGCCTTGGACGCAGAGCGAGAATTGTTAGCAGAATTTCAAGGGAAGCCTGACCTGATTGTGGGCAACTACTCTGATGGGAATTTAGTTGCTTTCTTGCTCAGTCGCCGTCTGAAAGTAACGCAGTGCAATATTGCCCATGCCTTGGAAAAATCCAAATATCTATTTAGCGATCTCTACTGGCAAGACCAAGAAGACAATTATCATTTCTCCCTTCAGTTCACAGCAGACTTAATCGCGATGAATGCTGCCAATTTCATTATCAGCAGTACCTATCAAGAAATTGTAGGAACTCCTGAAAGTATCGGTCAGTATGAGTCTTACCGCAGTTTTACGATGCCTGAGCTATATCATGTGGTGTCGGGCATTGAGCTATTCAACCCGAAATTCAATGTGGTACCGCCGGGGGTCGATGAAAGTACTTTTTTCCCTTATACCCGCACCGAAGAGCGCATCCCTAGGGTCCGTGAACGTATCAAAGATCTGCTCTTTACCTTAGAGGATCCCGCGCAGGTATTTGGCAAACTGGATGACCCACACAAGCGCCCCCTGTTCTCTATGGCTCGCTTGGACCGGATCAAGAACCTAACGGGATTGGCTGCCTGTTTTGGGAAGAATCAAGAATTGCAGGAGCGCTGCAATCTGATTTTGGTAGCAGGCAAATTACGAGTCGATGAGTCAACGGACCATGAAGAAATCAGTGAAATCAAAAAGCTCTATCAAGTCATTGATCAGTACAATCTCCACGGCAAAATTCGCTGGCTAGGGGTCCGACTCTCAAAGGCTGACTCCGGTGAAATCTATCGGACCATTGCCGACCATCAGGGTATTTTTGTCCAACCCGCACTCTTTGAAGCTTTTGGTCTGACAATTCTGGAAGCGATGATTTCAGGATTGCCCACCTTTGCTACTCAATTTGGGGGTCCCTTGGAAATTATCCAGAACTTCACCAATGGTTTTTATATCAACCCCACTCATCTGGAAGAAACAGCTGATAGGCTTCTAGATTTTGTTAGTAAGTGTGATCATAATCCCAGCTATTGGGATGAGATTTCCAAGCGTTCCATAGAGCGGGTTTATAGTACCTATACTTGGGAAATTCATACGACTCGACTACTTTCTCTCGCCCGAATTTATGGTTTTTGGAACTACACTTCAGAGGAAAATAGGGAAGATATGATGCGTTATATTGAGTCTTTATTTCACTTACTATTTAAACCTAGAGCGCGAAATTTGTTAGAGCAGCATATGCAGCGGTGATTAAGCCTTATCGAGCTGAAGAATATGTCCGGTTGCAGGAAATTGCTCATTTCCATTTAAACGCCCTGACATGGTCTTGATAATTCTGAATCCTTCGCTTAGATAAAGATGTAAGGCTCGCTCGTTTCCCCTAAGCACGGTTGTATGGACTGTTCCGCCACAGCGAGATATAGCGTGTCGTAGCAAGGCTCGCCCAATGCCCAGTCTGTAATATTTGGGATCCACGTATAACCAGTTCACCTCATCCTCAGCAAAAGCCACGAAGCCAACGACGGTCTCCCCCAAGCAACCAACCCAAACTTCTCCATCAAACAAATTCTCACTATCGGCGGTGTCAGTCAGCGAGATAAAGGCGCCTACACCGACTGAAATCCGAAGTTCATCGAGCCGTGAACGGTCGTGGACTGCGGCAATGGCATTCCAGTCATCTGGACTGTAGAGCCTTATTTGAAGAGAGAGCGGAAATTTCTGTGATTTTTGTATAAACATGCACGTTCATGAATACGGAAGCAATAACCGGGAAACGAACACAGGGCTAGGATTATTGGTCCTGCAGGACCTGTAACTCATCTTTTTGTATCAAAACTGTCCTTAATTGACTATTAATTTATGGTAGCCTAGCTAAAATTTTGGGTTTACTCAAAAACTAATACTGAGGATAAATTATGGTCAGATTTCGCGGCCTTACTGCTGCAATCTTGGGCGTTGTTTTGTTTACATGCTCGTACAGTTCCCCTACCCAGGCAAAAGACAATTCTAAAGAGTCGACAGGTAGCCTGATGCGTGGAACAGCCAGCTACTATGCCAACAAATTTGATGGCCGACGTACGGCCTCTGGTGAAACCTTCCGTTCGGACAAACTCACCTGTGCCAGCCGGACGTTACCTTTTGGCACGATGATTAAAATCACAAACCCAAGAAATGGCAGAAGTATCATAGTTCGTGTAAATGACCGAGGACCTTATACCCCACGTTATTTTTTGGACTTGTCCCCCGCTGCTGCTAAAGCAATTGGAATGAGAAGCTCTGCAGCCATCGAAGCTCGTGTTCTCCGTTAATTTTTGAGTTTCTTTAGGCAATGCCCAACAAAGTTCATGGCTTGTAAGCTGATTTAGGCAGACTACCCGAAACGGAGGGTTCGTCTTGATCCTTGTGAAGAAAATGGGTAAGCAAACCTTGGCGGGGACTGAAGAGAAAGGACAGAATGAAAAATACGGTAGAGACCATAACCACAGCCGGACCGGAAGAAATATCCAGGTAGTAGCTTAAGTACAGCCCCACCGTACTCGATACTGCGCCTACGGCAACCGATAACAACATCATGGTCTTAAGTTTCTTCGTTAAGAGGAAAGCTGTGGATCCGGGGCCAAGCATCAAGGCAATAACGAGGATGACACCCACGGATTGCATAGAAGCCACGATGGTTGCTGCGATCAAACTCATAACTACCAAATTGAGTGCTTGAACCGGTAGCCCAACAGACTTAGCCCCAAGAGGGTCAAAGCTGTGAAATAAGAGTTCTTTGTAGATTAAAGAGATGGTTGCAATAACGATTACAGAAATTACCAGGGTAGTAATTAAGTCTGACTCGGATACCCCTAGAATATTTCCGAACAGGAAGTGATTTAGGTCTATCTTATTATCTTTTTGAATCTTAGTAATCAGGATGATACCTAAAGAGAAAAAGCTAGAAAATACAATTCCCATCGCCGTATCTTCTTTGATTTTCGAATTGGTGTGAATCGCACCAATCAATCCTGTAGCGGTCACTCCGGCGATAAACGCACCAAAAAATATATTAGCTCCCAAAAGGAAGGCGATGGCCAATCCAGGCATTACCGCTCTGCTTACGGCATCCCCCAGCATGGATAGCCGACGGACGATTAAGTAGCTTCCCGTAATTGCACAAATTGTTCCGACCAAAAGGGCAGAAATCAAAGCTCTCTGCATAAAGCCATACTGCAAAGGATCTACTAATAGTTGAACTAAATCCATGAGGATGCCTACTTATTTATGAAAGAACAACAGTGGAACCATCACTATCAACAAATCGACTTAACTTTCCCCCATAGGCTAGGGCTAAATTCTCATCATTAAAGACAGTCTCTCTTGGGCCAAAGGCTATTACCCGGTTCTTCAAGAGTAGGATGTCATCATAATGACTGACGGCCTCCCCCAAGTCATGATTGACCACCAGTAGCGTTTTATGTTCATTTCGCAGTTCTTCAAAGATCTGAAAGATAATCGTTTCACTAGTTTGGTCTACGCCAACAAAAGGTTCATCAAAAAATAGTAAATCTGCCTTTTGAGCGAGAGCGCGGGCAATGAAGACCCGTTGTTGTTGGCCTCCAGAAAGTTCACCAATTTGACGGTCTGCAAAAGATTCCATCCCTACCCGCACCAAAGATTCACGAACAATCTCTCGGTCTTTAGCAGAAGCCCACCGTAACCAACCAATATGGATGCAGCGTCCCATCATCACGACATCTTCTACGGTGGCCGGATAATCCCAATCCACCGCAGTCCGCTGAGGGACATAGGCAACCTGTTTCATTTGCCCCTTGAGGGGTTTGTTCTTGTAGGTCACGGTACCTGTGTAGGAAATCAAGTCCAGAATCGCCTTGACGAAGGTAGACTTCCCGGCTCCATTCGGTCCGATGATGCCCACAAGACGCTGGGGCTGAATCGTCAGGCTTGCCCGTTCCAGCGCTAGGTTTTTACGGTAGCGAACACTGAGATTCTGAATATCAAGCATAGAATTCTCCTATTTACTGGCT
>Ga0208716_1000270_pt1 | contig 22039 bp, 20 predicted proteins | sample NGESurdeep092012_8_FD_184482 | JGI IMG/M metagenome (GOLD analysis project Ga0208716, IMG submission 184482) | Arctic peat soil microbial communities from Barrow, Alaska - NGEE Surface sample 415-3 deep-092012 (SPAdes) | ecosystem: Environmental > Terrestrial > Soil > Wetlands > Peat ...
CGGGTTCGTTGTCGCCGTCGAACAGGGTGCGGTCGGTCATGACGAGTTGGATGTCGATGTTGGTTCCGGCGGGGACGGAGCCGAGCCCGGGTGCTTCTTCGCCGGGCGAGTCTGATGCGTCGGCCGTCGCAGCCACGGTGGTATCCACCGAGTCGTCGGCTGTGTCGTGGTCCCGTTGGTCGGAATCGGTTTCCGGGTTCGACTCGGGGGTCCGCGGTGCCGCCTCGCCGCTGGGTGGGTTGGCGGTGCCGGCCGGGGTGATGGTGGCGGGTTGGGTGATTCTGGTGACGAATTCGTCGGCCATAAGTTGGCCGCGGGAGCGGCAGTCCCCGGTGGCGGTGGCTGTGGTGGCGTAGCGGTTGAGTGCGGCGTAGACGGCGACGCCTTGGGCGACGGGGAGCAGCGCGCTGACGTAGGACATGGTGTCGGGGGCGGGTCGGATGCTGACTCGGCGGTCGCCGAGGGCTTTGCGGATGCGGGCGACGCAGTGCGCGGGGTCGAGGCGTTGGGCGATGCGGGCGGCGGCGTGTGCTGCTTGCCGGTCGCTGAGGGTGGGGAGTTGGCCGGCGAGTTCCTGGTCGACGAGGCGCCGGTCCTGCACTGAGAGGCAGGCCGTTTCGCGGGCGATGAGGGTGGCCCGCCATTCGGTGATCTCGCCGGCGCGTAATGCGGCGTAGAGGTTGGGCATTTCGTGCAGGAGGATTTTGGCCAGACCGAGGTGCCGGCCGCCGCGAGCCGGGGAATCGCGTCGGGCCAGGCCGATTTGCGCGGCGATGCTGCGCTGGACGCTGGTGTTGCGTTGCTGGCCGGCGGGTTGTGCCGCGGTGTGGGCGGCGGCGAAGGCGACGGTGAGTTTGGCTTGCGCGGCGGCGCAGGCCGATTTCATTCTTTCCAGTTGGGTGATCTGGTCGATGAGCTCGGCGTCGCCGGCGTTGTCGTCCACGGATGCGAGTCGGTCGACGAACCGCGCGAGGTCGTCGGAGGACAGCGCAGCCTCGCCGCTCCTGCCCTCGTCGACCAACATGTGTTCGATTATATCCGTTTGAACTGGCAAAAGGAAGCGTTGAACGTCATTGATTCTGCCGGTCTACGGCGTCGCGGCCGGAGTCGTCGCGCGATCGAGGAACCCCTTCGTCACCAGTTTCCCCGTCGCATAGGCATCCGCCTCGTGCGGGTACGCCTCGTACGCTGCGTCGGCCACCTGACTGAGCTTCCGCACCGCGATTTCGAGTCCGAGCCAGTCCAACGCGAAAGTTTGCTGAATTCCGCGCGCCTGGGCAACGGTGATCGGCCTCCTGGCGTCCGCCTGCCGCTCCCGGAACCGGGCGATCTCGGTGCCAAGGGTCTTGTCGGCCTTGACCACAGACCGGGCAGCAGTCCTGATCTTCGCGAGGTCACGCAGCACAACGGCGTCCGAAGAATCGGGCCGTTTCAGTTTGGACAATGCGGAAATTTTGAGATCCAGGAATGGCAGGGTGTCCTTCTGCCATTCGGCGAGCGTCCTGGCGAATGCGTCGCGGGTGGCGATGATCGTGTCCACGCCGGACGGTGACGGCGACGGAAACCCGGCGATGACATTGGCGACGAACCCGCGGAAAGCCTCGTTCCAGTCCCAGTAGTCACTGTGCTTCCCGGTTTGGCCGATCGCCCGCCACAGTCTGATCTCAGCGAGTGCGGCCTTGCCGCGGGGCCATCGGGCCCCTCGAGCCAGCGCCGCTTGGGCGATGTTCACCGGAATATCAACCTCGGCGGCGATAGCCTTGGCGTCCTTGCCTTCGCCGGCCACCAACCTGGCCGCCGCGAATATCTGCTCGGCATGCCTGGCCTCGTGGAAGCAGACGCTGGCGACCTCCGCGACGCGGTCGACAGCCAGAGAGCCGATCTTCGTGGTGAGCGGTGCTTGCGCGGTCCGGGCGGCGTCGAGTTGCACCGTCCAGGAGTGCTGCGCGAAGCCACCGGCGTTGCGGGCGCGTGAGCCGAAAGCCGGGGCCGGCAGCACCGGTACGCCGTTGGCCGCCAATTCCTTGTTCGCCTCGGTCATCAGGTGCTTGGCGAAATCCTCCAATGTCTCGCCGGGATTCGCCCGCCAGTAGTCAGCCGCGGGTCCGGCAAATCCGGAGATCCCGGCCTTCGCGCGCAACCCGAAGTCCACATCGCGGGCAACAACCACAACAGGCCCTGCTGGAAAACGGCTGACGCCGCCGGTGGAGCGTTGGATGACAGCCACGGTGGCGGCATTTCCGGCCGAGCGCTGCAGGGCTAACACGCCGTTGGGTGCCGGTGCTCGATCGACGGGGTTTGATCGCCGGACATCCGGCGCAGCCTGCGCACCGGCACGGGCCCTCGTCATCGCCTCAGGGTACGACCACGGGCCTTCCCGGCGCTCCACGATCCGTCATTGGTTCACCCTGCGCGGCCGGACCAATCGGCCCAGGACGCCGCCCAAACGCCCTGTCGGACAACGACACCCCTTCTGGGGAGGACCTGCACGGGTGGCGTCGACCCTCATCCGGTTGGCTGGCCGTCCACCCCGGGTCCCGGCCGGTCATCCCAAGGATCTTGTCCAGCACGGACGCGGTGTCGGGAACTTCCACCCGATCCCGGTAGACGCCCATCGCTCTGCCCTGCTCGGCTGTCAGCTCCAATTCCCGATGGACGAACGACAGCACTTCGCCGTCCCACTCCGACGCCTGCCCGGTGGCTCGCGCCAGATCCCAACCATGCACCACGATTTCGCCAAGGACCATGCCACCGATCATCGACGCCGGGAGTTCCGTCGGGCTGCCCATCCGCGTCGTGCCCTCCCAGGCGCTCGGTTCGCTCCACGCCTTGGCGATGCGGTCGATCTGATCGACCAACACCACCCGCTCGTCGTCGCCAGGCCCGGCACTGTTCCCACCACCTCCATCGCGCGGCGGAACGAGTTCCTTCCGGGCAGCACCCTCGAGCGGTGGTGCCCAGTGGAGAAGGTGATCCATCAGCCCGCGCACGTCGAACTCGGTGCATGGTGTCGGCGCGGTGAGTTGGTCGTCCCCGATGCTCCGCACGATCGCAATGGTCGGCGTCGCCGCCATCAGCATCACCGAATAGCCCAGCATGGTGGTCCCTCTCCCGTGGCTGTCGACTGCCGCCTGGAAACGGTATCCGCGGCTCGGCGCCGGTGTCTTGAACAAACGCGACGCCTACCCTGTCCTGCATGGCGCACGTCCCGAGCGACCGTGACGACAGGGAGGTTGCGGGCTCCTGGTCGAACTTCCAGCGCCACTGGTACGGCGATCCCGCGCCGGAACTGGCATTGTTCGTCACCCAGTACTGGCTCGCCGCTTGGGATTTGCGAGGTCAACCGGCGTTTCGCCAACTCATCGTGCCCTCCCTCAACGTGCACCTGTCTTTCGTCGGCGATGCAGGGCCCGTCGTGCGCGGGGTGGGACGGCGCCACGTGTTCCGGATGCTCGACGGAGTGGGACGGGCCTTCGGTGTGGCCTTCCGGCCGGGGTGCTTCCGACCATTCCTCGACGCTCCCGTCTCCACGATCACCGGCCGGTCGATCCCGGCGCGTGCGGTGTTCGGTCCCGACCTGCCCGAACGGGCGATGGCCGGCGCCACCGATGAGACCGAACTGGTCCGCGTCATCGAGCGGTTCCTGCTGGCGCACCTACCTGCCCCCGACTCCACGGCGACCACCGTTGCCGGGATTCTGGCGCGAGTTTCCGCGGAGCCCGACATCACCCGCGTGGGCACCCTCGCCGACCGGTCCGGATTCGGCGTGCGGGGCTTGCAGCGGCTCTTCGCCGAGCACGTGGGTGTCGGACCGAAATGGGTCATCCGGCACTACCGGTTGAACGAGGTGAAACGACGAATGGCGTCGGGAACTGCGGTCGATTGGGCCGGCCTCGCCGCCGAACTCGGCTACGCCGACCAGGCACATTTCACCCGTGATTTTGTCGCGATGGTTGGTGAGCCCCCGACTCGTTACGCCGCGCGTTACCCCATTCGATCGGATCGACACTGAAGTCGAGACCCGTTGCACACGGACCATTCTTACTGATCGAGACTCCAGCGGCACTGCAGCCATGGAAGGCTCGAGGGTTCGATCCCGTCGTCAGCGCCATCGGGGATCCACGAACGTCACCCACGCGCTGGCCGGCAACAAGGCGCCAGGGATCTTCCGGAACAACTCCGCGGGTCTCCCGAAATCGTCGGCGAGCTCGCCGGTGGCCACCAGCTGCGGCGCGACGACTCGCCGGAACGTGTCCTTCATCAACGCGTGCCCGTACACCGCCTGGTAGAGAATCCGCGGCGCCCGGTATCACGGCCGGCCTACCACCGCGTGGCGAGCTCGAAGGCGTGTGTACAGGTTGTGGACAACCCCCGATCCTCGGCGGTACACGTGCATGCTGCCTGGTGTGAGGATCGCGGATGGAGGATCATCGTGGGCATGGCTGCGCCGGTGGAGACGGGCCGATGGCCCGACCGCATCAGCGGCGAATGGACCGTCGAGGCTCTGGAAACCCTCCCCGACAACGGGTTGCGGTACGAGATCCTCGACGGGACACTCCTCGTGACACCCGCGCCGACCCCGCGACACCAAGGAGCGATCCTTGAGCTGGCGGTCCTGCTGCGAGAGGCTTGTCCGCGGGACCACAAGGTTTTCGTCGCGCCGTTGGACTGGCAACCCGACGGCCGGACTTCGCTGGAGCCCGACCTGATGGTGGTGCGCAGGGATCGGATCGGCGAGAAGAGGATCACCGAGCCCCCGGCACTGGTGGTCGAAGTGCTGTCACCGGGGACCGCGCGGATCGACCGCATGATCAAGCTGTCGCGGTACGCCGAAGGCGGCATCGGGCAGTACTGGATCGTCGATCCCGCCGTGCCGTCCATCGAGATCTACGACCTCATCGACGGTGTGTATGTGTTGGTTGCGCAGGGATCCGGGGCCGACCCGGTGGCTGTGCGCGCGCCATTCGCAGTGACCGTGGTCCCGCGGCGACTGGTCGAGAACTGACAGAGCGCTCGGCACGCTCCCAGCCCGTCGGGTTGGTCAATGTAAGCCACGATCAGTGACCTCGGGTGAATGCATATCACTCATTCGGGGTCACGGACACATCAAAGGCAAGCTACCGATCAGCTGGCCGTCCGACGCCGCGAAGGTGGGTGGCGATTTCGACGGCGCCGCGCCCTCCCCGCTGGGTGATCAGCCGCGGTTCTTCGACCAGTTGCCCGGCACCGGGTCCGGTCCGGGTCACGCGTACAACCCCTTGTACCCGTTCGGTTTCGGTCTGACCTACACCACCTTCGAGCACAGCGACCTCAGCGTTTCCACCACCGTGTCGGCCAACGGTTGGGGATCCGTGCGGTTCACCGTCAAGAACACCGGCTCCGTCGACGGCACGGACATCGTCCCGGTGTACGTGAAAACAACCGGTGAGCGACAAGGTGACGCCGCCGCAGCGCCTGGTCGCGTTCGCCGCGTCACGGTCAAGGCCGGACAGTCAAGGACGGTGAGCCTGCGGTTCAAGGCGTCGGCGCTGGGCGAAACCGCTTGGGACATCGACGCGTCCGCGTCGCCGACGGTGCAGTCGGGCAAATACTTGTTGCAGCTCAACAAGAACACCACCACGCCCTACGACGTCGAGCTGTCCGCGGAGTTCAGGGTGAGCTGAGAGGCGGACGATCCAGGCGATGATCAGCGACGGATCCATCCATCGCTGATGAAGCGCCGCAGCGCCACCGCCACTCCGTCCTGATCCTGCGACGCCGTCGTCGTGGTGGCGGCTGCGACGATGGCCGGAGTCGCGTTCCCCATGGCGACGGTGGTCCCGGCGTACGCGAACATCCCGAGGTCGTTGTCGCCGTCACCGAACGCGACAACCTCGCCGGCGCCGAATCCCAGGTGCGCACCGAGAGCCTTTACCCCGACGGGCTTGTCGGCGCCGAACGCCGTCACCTCCAGATATGTACTGTGCGATCGACGGGCGACCGCGCCGGCTGGCATGCGGGCCGCCAGTTGCTGGAGCCGCGCCGGTGAGGTGCCGTCCGGTCCGATGCAGAGGATCTTGTGCGGGCCCGCGGTCAGCCGCAGCAGGTCCGCCACCCGCGGGCTCTCGCCGGTGATGCGCGCCTCGCGGCGAGCGCGGTCGTCAACCCGGTCGACATACCACTCCATTCCCGCGTACCAGTTGACGCTGCACCCTTCCGCGGTTGCCATCGGCGCGATCGTCCTGGCCTGCGACATGTCCATCGGCAACTCGTCCAGCATCTCGAAGCCGTCCGCGTCGGGGCCGGTGAGGCGCCCGGTCAGCGCGCCCTGAAACGCCACCAGGTACTGGCCGACGATTCCCAGCGCCGCCTGCACCGGCGCGAGACCACGCGGGCTGCGGGAGGACGCCAGGATGACCGGCACACCCAACCCGACCACCTCAGCGACCGCCTTCCGCGTCGCGGGTGCGATGGTGTGGTCGCTGCGCAGGACCGTGCCATCCACGTCCAGGACCACCGCACGAATGACCGCTGCGTGCCCGCCGTTCATGTGGGCCTACTGGCGGCGGGCGCGGGCCCGCCGTTTGCCCTCGTGCATGGCCTGGACCCGCGCGATCGGAATAGCCCGGCCCTCTTCGACGAGGTCATCGGGAAGGGTCTGCGTCGCCGGCATCAGTTCCCGCCACGGATCGCGGTCGCCCAGCAGACCGGCCGCGGTGCGGATGGTGAAGTCGGCGGGCGTCACCTCGTCGAGCTGATCCCAGGCCAGTGGAAACGACACCGGAACACCGGGACGGACCCTGGGACTGTAGGCGGCGACCACCGTGGCGCCGCCGGCCCGGGTGGAATCGACGAACACCTTGCCGCCGCGGTCCTCGACGATGTATTCCGTGGTGGCGATCTCCGGATCGAGTCGCGCCGCTCGCGCCGCGATCGCCCGGGTCGCCGCGGCGACGTTTTCGACTCCGACGTGCTCTTCCAGCGGCACGAAGATGTGTAAACCCTTGGCGCCGCTGGTTTTCGCGGCGCCCGCCAACCCGGCATCCACGAGCGCACGTTGCACCAGCCGGGCGGTCGCGACCACCACTGCGAAGTCGGCACCGGGCGGTGGGTCCAGGTCGAGCACCAGATGCGTTGGGTGGTGGGCCCCCGCCAGCGCCAGGGTGGGGTGGTATTCGACCGCGCGCTGGTTCGCGAACCACAGCAACGTGCGGCGGTCGTCGCACAGCGCGTAGGAAACCTCGCGCCGCGACGCCTCGGCCCAGACCGTGGTCGTCCGCACCCAGTCCGGGGTGTACTTCGGCACGTTCTTCTGCATGAACGGCGGCTGGCCGGGCCGCACCCGGATCACCGACAGCGGCCTTCCGGCCAGCACCGGAAGGATGCGGTCGTGGACCGCATCCAGATAGTCGACGAGTTCGCGCTTGGTCGCCTGCTCGTCGCCGCCGATGAGTGGTTGATCGAGGTTGGTCAGCTCGACGCCGGCCCGCGATTCCACCTCTCGCTGACGACTCACCGGCGCTCCATGGTCAACGACATGCTCCGGACAGTAACGCGGACCGGCACGCTCACGACAGGCTGCACAACGAGGCGTCGATGGGGGACCCCCGGCCGCGATCGTCGCTCAGGCGGCGACCTTCCACCCGCGATGCGCGGGACGGATCCGGCGGGCGAAATACGATCCCATGCTGTCGGACGCCATCAGCTCGCGGTGGACGCGGCGGGGCACCGAGTACCGGTATACATCGCCGCTGCGGAACTCGATCTCGAGCTCATTGGTGGCCGGGTCGAAACCGACCGACGCCAGGCTGCTGGAGGTGACCGGTGCGCGACGCATCACTCCCTCGTACGCCTGATCATGTGGCCGATCAAGTGCGACACACCATGCAAGGCAACTCTATTCCCCGGCGCACTGATCAATCAGGGTCGGATCTGCCGTCAGGGTCCGCGCCGGTCGGGATGTGGCACCGCGCGAACGTCGAGTTCTGGAATCCCGGTGAAATCGTCGGGGTTGCAGGTGTACAGCGGGAGCGCCGCGGCAATCGCGGTCGCCGCGATCAGCGCGTCGTAGGCGCGGGCGGCAGGCTTGCGGCCGGACTGTCGCAGTGCCGCGGCCACCCGTCCGAAAGCGCGAGCGGACGCAGCGTCAAAGGGCAGCGGTTCGAAATCGGATTCTGCCTGCTGCAGGTGAGCGAGCCTCGCGGACCGTTCGGTCTCGTCATCGGTGAGCAGTGGGCCGACCGACAATTCAGCGAGCGTCACTGCGCTGATCACGGGCTCATCGGGCAGCGCGCGTGGATCGACGAGGCGACCTAGCAAGATCACCGTTGACGTGTCGAGGACGCCGCTCGCCGCCTCGATCACAGTTGTGGATTGATCAGCGCGTCGAGGTCCCGGCGTAGAGCATCCGGATCAAGGGGTGGAAGGTGCCGTCGACGGTCGATGAGTTGCTGTGCGGTCGGGCCCCGGCGCGGTAGTGGACGAAGTTCGGCGACTTCCGTGCCGTCTCGGGTAACCGTCACGGATTCGCCGCGGGCCACCCGATCCAGTACGTCACCGCCGTGATTGCGCAGGTCGCGCACGCTGACAGTTGCCATGTGGTAACTGTATCACCGGTGATACATGCATTGAGTCGCTCGGACACGCTCACCAGGACGATCACCGACGCGAACGTCGACGTCCCACAACGGTCACCGGATTCGGTCCGTTCTCGGTCAACGCCCGCTTCGGCACCACCACGCCGACGCCGGACACGAATAACACGATGACGCGAGTCTGCGCACGCTGATCGGTCCCGACCGTCGGGATCCGGGGCGCGTGCGGCACCCCTGAGCCCGCGGCAGTGACAAACGAGAGTGGCGGTGGGGGTCGGGCCGGGGGGTCACGGCCGGACGGTGACGCGATGCTGCAGCCCGTGCGCCTGGATGTCGACCTGCGAACCCGGGAGTTTCTGCTCGCATTCCGGGCACGTTCGGTAGTCGAAGACCTCGATCGTTCGCGGAAAGAGGCCCGGTTTCCTGACCTTTCCTGGGTGGCCGTACCAGTAAGCACCTGCGACGGCCAGGGCGATGAGCACAAAGTCGGTCATGGTGAGTCCTCTTCAAGGGCCGAGCGGCTGGGTACTGCTCGGTGAGTCGGAGCACCAGGGCATCGTCGGGAATACCCGTCGGGGCCGATCGGCGGATTCACATGAGGGACTCGGGTTTCGACTCGTCACGGCTGGGATCACGGACGCGCGGACGAAATAGTTGACTCCTGTCACAGCCGTCACAGAACCCTGCCAGTTGATCCGCGCCGGCGACGTTGATCCGCGCCGAAAAGGGGGGCGGGGCGGGCCGGCCCGAGGTCGTCGCGGGGCCCGGCCGACCTGGCTGGTTCAGCCGGCCCACCAGGGGCGCAGCGGGACCCGGGAATCGCCCTTCGGGCCGGGTTTGACCGCGAGGACCTGGTGGAGCTGGATCTCGTTGCGCTCGAAACTCAGTCTGGAGGCGGCCATGTAGAGGCCCCACACCCTGGCGGTGCCGATACCGACATCCTGCACGCAGGCGTCCCAATGCTCCTCGAGGTTCGCGCACCAGTCGCGCAGGGTGAGCGCGTAATGCTCCCGGATGTTCTCCGAATGCCGGACGTCGAATCCGACCTCCTGCATGGACAGGATGATCCTGCCGGAGCCGGTGATCTCCCCGTCGGGGAACACGTACCGGTCGATGAAGGCCTGGGTCTTGTACCTGCTCGAATTGGACGGCCGGGTGATGCTGTGGTTGAGCAGTCGGCCGCCCGGACGCAGTTTGCTCTGCAGGAACGTGAAGTACGACGGGTAGTTCTTCACCCCGATGTGTTCGGTCAGCCCGATGGACGACACCGCATCGAATCCGGTCTCGGTGACATCCCGGTAGTCCTGGTGACGGACCTCGGCCAGGTGGTGCAAACCCTCCTGGACGATGGCCTTCTGCGCCCATTCCGCCTGTTGCTTGGACAGCGTCACCGCGAGGACCCGGACGCCGCGGCGGGCGGCGTACCGCGCCATTTCGCCCCACCCACACCCGACGTCCAACAGCCGGTCACCGGCCTCGAGGCCCAGCTTGTCGAAGACCAGTGCGTGTTTGGCCTCTTGCGCCTGCTCCAGGGTGGCATCCGCGGTCGGGAAGACCGCGCAGGTATAGGTCATCGACGGGCCGAGCACCATCTCGTAGAAGTTGTTCGACACGTCGTAGTGCTTGCTGATCGCGCTGGAGTCGCGCTTCTTGGAATGCCCGAGGCCGTTTACCGTGCGCCGCCAGCGGGGGGTGGCCTCCTGCGGCGGCGGAGCGACCGGGGTGAGGGTGCGCAGTCCGACCGATGCCACGATGTCGCGCACCTCGGCGGCCGTGGGCCGGCGCAGGTGCAAGCCGTCGGCCATGGTGCGGAGCAGTTCGTACGGGTCGGCCTCGTGAATGCCGTTGAATTGCAGGTCGCCGGCGACGTAGGCGCGGGCCAGGCCGAGGTCACCCGGAGCGGTCAGCACGTAGGTCAACGCGCGCTGATTGGCCACGTGCAGACCGAAAGACGCGTCCTCAGGGCCGGTGCTGCTGCCGTCGTAGGCGGTGAGCCGGAACGGCAGCGGACCGTTGGAGACGGTCGCGGCGATGTCGGCGACGGTCATCCGGCCCCCCGACGCGCCGGTCGGGCGAGTGGCCCGCGGCGTCGCGGTGGGCTGGCTCGCCGCGAAGGTAGTGGCGCTCTTTGGTCGTGGCAGGGTGCCCGGGCCGGTGGTCTTGCCCGCCCTGGACGCCGATGCTGGGAAGGGGATGGTCTTGAACGTGGTCATTGTCGTCGCACCGCCTTGTCGTAGAGGGTGGGCAGCCGCGCTTGCGGATCGTAGCGGTCCTTCAGTGCACGGTAGGCCGGACCGCCGTAGAGCGTTTCGAACTCATTAGCAGTGTAAAACGAGTCCGAGTACAGGGACTTGTGGCCACCCATGTCGCGGACCTGATTCTCGATGAGCCGGTTGGTAGCGCCGGGGTGGCCCGGGGTGCTGGGCACCGTCGACCATAAGCCGACGTTGACGTAGGTCTTCTCGGGCGGCATCGGGTAGAGCGGCCACGGCGGGGTGGTGTCGCCGGGGGACTTCGCTGCCACTCGGACCGGACACAGCCAGACCGGTTCGATGGGGATCGTGTCCATGAACCAGCCGACGAAGTCGGCGGTGCGCTGCACGGGCACCTCGATGTCCTGGACCACGCGCTCCAGCGGTGGGCGGTGATGCAGCCGCTCGATCCCGTCGGCGACGCCGAACCGGCGTTCCAGCGCGATCAGCTTCCAGTAGAAGGAGCTCCGGCGGAGGCGGGCCGGCCACAGCCGCCGTATGGTCGGATTCTGCGCACCGAACGCCCGCGAGCACCAGAACCAGTCGGTGTCCCAGCGCCAGAGATAGTCGTGGATGGTCAACCGGTCGGTGTGCCGTTGCTGGATGGACCGGTAGTAGACCTGCTGACCGGTGTAGTCGCTCGTTGGACCGGGTTCGTCGGTCAGCGTGCCGAGCGTCAGATAGCTCTCCGAGCGGCTGAAGACAACACCGTCGAGGTAGTCGACGGCAACACCGTCGTGCTCCCTGGCGACGACGATCTGATCGATCGCTGCCTGCGCATCCTCGAGCCGGTCAAACCGCAGGTGCCGCAGGTACACAAAGGGCTGGATCGGCTCGAGCCGGACACGCACCCTGGTCGCATAGCCCAGGGTGCCGTAGGAGTTCGGGAAGCCGGCGAACAGGTCGGCGTGCTCGCCGTCCGGAGCGGCGGTGACGATCTCGCCGCCCCCGGTGAGCACATCCATTTCCAGCACGCTCTCGTGCATCAGGCCGCTGCGAAATGACGTCGACTCGATGCCGCCGCCGGCCGCCGCGCCGCCGACGGTGATCGTCTTGAGCTGCGGGACCACCAAAGGCGCCAGCCCGTAGGGCAGGGTGGCGGCCACCAAGTTCTCGAAGGTGCACATTCCGGCGACGTCCGCCGCCAGGTTCTCGGCGTCCACGTCAAGAACACCGCCGAGCCCGGAGACGTCCAGACCGGGAATCTCGGTCCTGCTCCTCGTGCGGAACAAGTTGGAGGTGCGTTTGGCCAATCGCACTCTGCTGCCCAGTGGGATCGCCCGGTAGCTGTCCAGCAGCGCGGCAACCGCCCTGGTGTGCTCCCCGTCGTCGTCCAGCAGCGGCAGCTCAGAGCCGGGCGCGATCAGTCGACGGCCGGCGTCGGTCAAGCGCCGGGCCGCCGGGACCGTCGGGACCGTCGGTAGTGCAGTCACACAGAGAGACTTACACCTGCGACCGACGGCCGCATGCGCGACCCCCCGTACCGATGCGAGAAGAATCATGACCGACCGTCACAGCTGTCATTCCGGCAATCCCCGTCGGCGACTCGACATGCTCGGCGCGGCGACCAGTGACCTGGATGGGCGGTGACCATGCTGACGGAACGTGAGCGGAGGATCGGACGTGGGAACTTGTCAAGGTTGCCGCGAGATACCGATGACCGATCGGCCTGCGTTCGTTCTGCACGAACACCGACGTCCGCAGCATCATTTCGATCTCCGGCTCGAGGAGGACGGGGTGCTGCGGTCCTGGGCGCTACCGAAGGGGCTGCCGACGGATCCCGGGGAGAATCGGCTCGCGGTGGCGGTCCCGGATCACGATCTCGAGCACCTGACCTACGTGGACGCCGACAAGAGCATCGCCGACACCGGATGGTGGGAGGTCGACGACCGCAACGAGCGCCGGATCGTGTTCACCCTGCACGGTTCTCGCGACTCCGCCAGGTACGCGTTGATCCGCACAGCACGGGATTGGCTGCTGCATCTGATGAAGGTCCAGGGTTCATGACCAGGTTTACCAAAAGGGTCCACAACAGCGGAAAGCCGATTTCGGGGGAATCTGCCTGCTGGGCCAAGGGGACCGGAGCGGTGATCAGGGTCGAGGATCGTCGAGGAATTCCTCGAGAGTGCTGAGCAGTCGTTCCACGTCAGCGGAGTTCGAGTACGGCGCGAGACCGACACGCAATCCGCCGTTGTCACCCAGCCCCAGCCAACGCGATGCCTCCAGCGCGTAGAACGAGCTGGCCGGCGCGTTGATGTTCCGCGCGGCCAGAAACTCATACGCATGCTGGGTGTCCCGGTTCTCGAAAGTCAGGAGCAGGGTCGGCGTCCGATTCTTCGCGCGTGAATGCACCACCACGCCGGGTAATCCGGCCAGACCCTTCTCGATGGTGAGCCGCAGCTGGTCCTCGTGCTCGTCGACCAGACCCAGCGCCGCGACCAGGCGGGCGCGGCGGTCCGGTGGTCCCGCAGGTGCGGGGGCCAGAGCGGCCAGGAAGTCCACGGCGGCGGTGGTGCCGGCCAGCAATTCGTAGGGCAGAGTGCCCACTTCGAAACGCTCGGGAACAGCGTCCGTGGAGGGCAGCAGTTTGTCCGGGCGCAGCTGCTCCAGCAGCTCGGGACGACCGGCGAGCACACCGCAATGCGGACCGAGGAACTTGTACGGCGAGCAGACGAAGATGTCCGCGCCGATGGCCCGGACGTCCGTCGGCCCGTGGGCCGTGGCATGGACACCGTCCACGTAGAACAGCGCTCCCGCGTCATGGACCATGGCGCTGATCTCCGGCAGGTTCGGCTTGGTTCCGATCAGGTTCGACGCAGCGGTCACCGCCACCAGGCGGGTGCGATCGGACAGCACCCGCGCGACATTCTCCGGCGGGAGCTCACCGGTCTCGGCATCGAAATCGACCCAGCGCACGGTCGCCCCGACCGCCTCCGCCGCCAGGATCCACGGGCGGATGTTGGCGTCGTGGTCCAGCCGCGAGACGACCACCTCGTCACCCTCCCGCCAGGATTTGGCCAGCGTCCGGGAGAAATCGAACGTCAGCTGCGTCATGCTGCGACCGAAGACGATCCCGCCGGGATCGGCGCCCAGCAGATCGGCCATCGCCTGCCGCGCCGCTACCACCACGTCGTCGGCGAACCGTTCGGCCGCTGTCACCCGCCCACGGTTGGCGATCGCCGCCGTCAGGGCGTCACGGACGGCGTCCGCCACCACGTCGGGGACCTGCGAGCCACCCGGCCCGTCGAAGTGCGCGGCACCGTGCGTCAGCGCCGGGAAGTGCGAGCGGACCGCCTCGACGTCGTAGGTCATCAGCGCCTCGAACCTTCAGTCTGGGCCTTCGTGGCCGGCGGTGTGTCCCGGCCCGAGGTAGGCCAGAGGCCATTCTGGTCCAGCGGGACCAGCTCGTGCCGTCCGGCTGGGGTGGCGATCGGCTCCAGGTCCTCTATCGCGTCCCTGGCCCAAAATGCCGTTCCGCTCAGCGGTACATGGTGCTTGGTGGATGTGACGCGGGGCACCAGAGTGCAGGGAGGCCCAACCCGCCCGGTCCGGACCATCGGACCTGTGTGCGGGGGACGAGCCGATCACGGAGCGGCCCAACTTCGCCGCTGACACAACGACGTGGAGGTAGTGAGTGGCCGGGAATTCTGCCGAATCGGGTCGATCGGTGACCAGCAAGATCACCTCCATTCTGCTGACCTTCACCGAGGGCAGTGAGCATTCATTGACCGAGATCGCCCGGCTGGCCGGACTTCCCATCTCCACCGCACACCGGCTGACCTCGGAGTTGGCATCCTGGCGGCTGCTGGAGCGTACGGAGGACGGCCAGTACCGGGCCGGCCTGCCGCTGCGGATGATCGGCACCGTCGACGCCTGTCCGCCCAGCATCGCCGAACGTGCGCCCGCCGTGCTGGAGGACCTGGCCGGTGCGACCAAGAGCCGGGCCCGGCTCGGCGTGTTGCACGAACTCGAGGTCGCCTACATCGAGAAGCAGCCGGGCTCCCGCCCGGCGTCCGCGTTCAGCTCGGCCGCCAGGCTGCCGTCCCACCCAACGGCACTGGGCCGGGCGCTACTGGCCTTCTCGCCCGCCCGCACGGTGGAAATGACGATCCTTCGCGGGCTGCGCCCGTACACCCGGCACACCGTGACCTCACCGGACCGGTTCCGGCGCGCCCTGGCGGTGACCCGGCTGAGCCGAGTGGCCGTCACCCGGTGGGAACTGGAGGCGGGTGTCTGCGGAGTGGCCATGCCGGTGTTCGGACCGGGCGGCGAGGTGGTCGCGGCCATCGAACTGGCCGTTGGCGATCTCAAGCAGCAATTGCAGCCGGTGATGGCGGCGCTGGCCATCGCCTCCCGCAGCCTGTCACGCGAGCTCACCGGCGACGCACGGTACGGCCGGGCCGCCGCCGCGCAGAGCCCGGTCCAGGGTCCCGAGGAGGCGCCGACGCTGTCCCTCGCGCCGACCCTGCCGACCGCACTGGCCGCAGTCGGCACCTGAGCCGATCACCGGCTCAACGGGTCAACACGGTGAATCCTCCAGGGGCGACGGAGACAGTCGGGTGGCTGCCCGTGGTCGCCGAGCGACTCAGCAACCTGCCCGACCGGTCATAGGCGCAGGCGACACCGCGTCCCGAACCACCGAGGGACACCGCCCTGAGTTCGGTCGAACCCGACTTGGAGGTGAGCAGGGCCACGGCGTGACCGGAACCCTCCGCGCTGAGGGTTGCGACCTCCGGCATGACCAGCAGCGCGTCGACGTTGCCCTTGCCACTGGTCGTTCTCAATGTCACCGTTCGTGCGGTCGGGTCGACCGTGTGCGGCAGTGCGATCGGCAGCAACTCGGTCGGTGACGGGGCCTGGCCCTGCCGGCCGACCGCACCGAACCGTACGGTCCCGAGCATCGAATGGCCGGCGAGGACGATGCTTCGCGCTGACGAACCGGGCGCCAGCTCGACCACCGGTTGAACCAGGCGCGGCTGGATGCCGGCTGGCAGTGCCCAGCGGATGGTGCTGCCGGGGCCGGCCGCGACGTATGTCCCGCCGCTGAACTTCGACTCACCGGTCCATGCCGAGGGTGGCGTGACGATGGTCGAATCCCCGGACAGAGAGCCACTTTCGGCCTCCAATACGGTCAGCCCGTCGCGGCCGCGAATGCTCGCGGCGGCCGTGGCCAAGGCGGCCAGGTCCGGGTTCGCGTCGAGTACCTGCATGGTGAGCAGCCCGTGGATCGTCGACTCCGCCCCGGAGTTGAGGTTGACCTTGCCGTCGCCGGCGATGCCATCCCTGGTGACTCCCGACGACGGGTCGTAGACGGGCACGCCAGCTGCGTTCTGCCCGAAGAACCACCCGGCCGCGATGCCCGCCAGTTGCCGGATGCCCGGCCGGTTCGTGGCCGCTCCGACCGCCAGCAGGCCCTGCACCCGCGCGTCGGCGCCATAGGCGATCTGACTGGAATCGGTCGGTGCCGGTAGCCACTCGTTGTCCGGACCTGTCGAGGTCAGCAGTTGCGCCGTGAAGCCGGCCGTGTCGTCGACCGCCGTTGCGAGCAAGGACTTCTCACCCAAGGCCTGCGCGGCCGCCGCCAGCGCGGCGGGCATGTTCGCTCCCCAGGCATGCCAATCGGAGCGGGACAAGGCCCATGGCAGGAGCGCGCGGTAGGGCCAGGCCGTGGTCGTCCCGGCCGACATCGCCGAGATCCCTTGGGCGAGTTGCCTCAGGGCGATCCCGGCGGACGGGTCACCGCCGGCGCGGACGTACGCGGCCAGGCCGAGCACCGCCTCAGAGCTGGCATCGGCACCGTCGACGATCAGCCAATCCGGCACCCGCACCCCGTGGATGATCTGCTCGGTGCCGTATCGGGTGAGAACGTCCCGCCTCAGCGCCGAAACCGCCAGGTCCATGCGGGCTTTCAGGAACGCGGCGAAATCGGGATCGGACGCCCGGAAGGCGGCGTATCCCTCACCGAGTGCCCACAAGGTTCGCGCCAGCCAGTAGGACGCATCCGAATCGGACGGGTCCGGGTTTTCCGCCGGCGTCGCGGACGGGTTCAATCGGCCGTCGGGTTGCATCCAGAGCACGACCTCGCCGGCCTTCGGCCCGGTCAGCGTTTGCAGATAGGTCAGTCCACGAAGCAGTTGGTAGGCCTGGTCTTTCGCCTTCTCGTCGCCGGCAGCCCGCCACTGCCGCAGATAGACGACGGCAGCCCTGGCGATGTCATCCGCGTCGTAGGCGCCCTGGCCGTAGGTGTTCGCCGTCGCGTCGTAGGTTCCGCCGCCGACATTGACGAATGAGCCGTTCGGTTGCGATTCGGCGTAGACCCACAGCACACCCACCCGTGGCTCCTGCCTGAGTCGGTAGGTGCTGTGCGCGGCCGTGTCCGGCACCGAGACTCGCGCTATCAGGGAGTCAAGATGCGCGAGATTGACCAGCGGGGAGGTAACGGCTGTCGCCGGTGATGTGCTGATCGCGGGAGCTGCGGCAGCGGTGGGCGCGATCAGCGTGGCGGAGATCGCCGCGGCCAGCAGCGTTGTCGCCATCCGAGCGACACGCCCACCGGCACGACTGATGGTGGCCGTCATGACGTAGCCTCGAGGCGCTCGAGTTCGGCGACGCCTATCCGGGAATCGGCCATCCCGTAGAAGACAAAATACCGCCCGTCGATCTCCTCGATGGCGGTGGGAAAGACGACATTGGGCACGATGCCGGACTTCTCGGCCTCCACCTTGGCGCTGAGCAGCGGCTCGCTGGTACGTGCGAGCACCATCGACGGATCGTCGGCCGAGAGGATCATCGCCCCCGCCGCGTAGTGCACCATCGGCTGATGGTCGACGCCCGGGATCAGCCGGCCGGAGACGCCGTGGTGGATCAACAGCCAGCCCTCCGGGACCCGCAGCGGCGGGGGACCGGCACCGATCTTCAAGGCCTCGAAGGGATGCTCGGGCATGGCCACCACCCTGTGTCCGCGCAAGCGTGCCAGTCGGGAAGGGTCACGGGTCGCCTCGTCGACCGGAACGTAGGAGATCCAGATCCCTGCCCGGTCGTCGCTGACGCCGCCGGGGAGGTAGGTGCCAAGACCGGGGGCCACCAGGTCCAGGTCCCACATCGGCCGGTGCAGGGCGGCGAAACACGGTCGCCCGTCGGGCCCGGGCACCGGCTCCGCGAAGAACACGATGTCCTTGTTGCAGAACAGGTTCAGATCGGTGTCCAACTGTTCCTCGTAGTCGAAGTGGATGGGGCCCAGCCGTTTCCATGTTCGCAGGTCGTCGGAGACCGCGACCGCCGATCTCGGACCGAGCGGCCCGTAGGCCACGTAGGTCATCACATGCAGGTTCAGCGACGCGATCCAAGTGACGCGCGGGTCTTCGACGCCGGCGTGAGTTCGTGCGCGTTCCCAGCCGGCGTCCGGCGCCAGCACCACGCCGAGCCGTTCCACCCCTGTCGGGACACCGTCGGTGACCAGCACCCGGGCCAGCCCCACCCGCGAGACGTTGCCGGCGGCCACCAGTCGAGGCAGCAGGTAAAGGGCCCCGTCGCGGCCGCGTCCGCTACCGGGATTCAGCACACCCTCGATCTCGTCCGGGTTGGCCGGGTCTGGTTCCATCACCACAGCGAGCCTGCGGAGTGCATAGGGCACGGTCGATTCCTGTGTCAGCGTGACGGGCATGCGGTCATCCCTTGACTCCTGAGCCGAGATCGGTGGAGACGAAATGTCTCTGGAACAACACGAACAGCCCGACCGCCGGCACAGCAAGGACGACCGCGCCGGCCAGGATGGACCCGTAGGGGTTCGCCGTCGATGCTTGGACCACCGAGATGTAGTTGGCCAGCGAGACCGCCAGCGGTTGTTTGGACTGTTGTTTGGTGATCAGGAACGGCCAGAGGAACTCGTTCCAGGGCCCGATGAACGTGAGCAGCACGGCGGTCAGCAGGGCAGGCCGGACCAACGGCAGCGCGATCGACCACAGGGTGCGCAGTTCGCTGGCTCCGTCGATCCGGGCGGCGTCGAACAGCTCCGAGGGCAGTTGCAGGAAATACTGCCGGAAGATGAACACCGCTGTCGAGTTGATCGCGAACGGCAGGATCATCCCGAGGTACGTGTCGCCCAAGCCGTAGTCGCGTGCAATGAGCACGTACAGCGGGATCATCGACAGCTGGAACGGCACCACCAGCACCAGGAGCATCGCGGAGAACAACACACCGCGGCCCCGGAAGTGCAGCATGGCCAGGGCATATCCGCCCAGCACACCGAAAACGACGGTGCCGAGAAGAACGCCACCGGCGAAGATGCCGGAATTGAGCAGCGCTTGCCAGAGGTTCAGCGCCGCGTTGATCTTGACGTAGTTGTCCAGGGTCAGATTCCCCAGGCTGGGGAAAGCGCCGCCCACCGACATATTGGGCGACCGCTGTAGAGACGCGACGAGCATGTAGTAGAAGGGGAACAGGAAGACCACCGCGCCGGTGAACAGCGCCCCCATCACGAGGAAGCGGTGCCAGCGCGCGCCCTGTGCGACGGACGCCACGTTGACCGGAACGGGACGGTCGGCATCCTGCTCGTTGCCGGGGCCGGCCTGGGTGCGGGAGGCGGTCATCGTTCGCTCCGTTCGGTCAGCCGCCGGTTGACCAGCGCGACGATCAGCACGAGGATCACCAGCACGACGCCGATCGCCGAGGCGGTCGAGGGATTGCCCTGTTGGATGCCCTGCTGGTACATCAGCAACACAGGGGTGGTCGAGGCGCCGTCGGGGCCGCCGCCGCCGGTGAGCAGGTACGGCTCGGTGAACAGGTTCGCGCCCGTCACGATGGCCAGCAAGAGGACCAGCGCGGTGGCCTGCCGGACTCCCGGCACGGTGACCGACCTGAACGATCGCCACGCGCCGGCCCCGTCCACCGAGGCGGACTCGTACAGCTCCCTCGGAACGTTCTGCAGCGCCGCGAGGTACAGCAGGATGAAGAAGCCGAGCCCCTTCCAGGTCACGAACAATGCGATCATCGGCATCGCCCACACCGAGTTCACCAGCCAGGATGGGTCCGGGGCCAGCGGGCCGAGGATCTGGTTGACCAGACCGTCAGCGTTGAACAGGACGAGCCAGACGGCGACCACCGCGACGCTGGCCGTCACATACGGCACGTAGTAGGCGGTCCGGAAGAATGTCCGGAAGTGGATCGCCCGGTTCAGCGCCACCGCGAGCCCGAGCGAGAGTGCCACGGTGAGCGGGACGTTGAGGATCAGGAAGATCCCGACGTGACCGAATGAGGCCAGCACTGCCGGGTCGGTGAGAACCGTCTTGTAGTTGTCGAACCCGACGAACGGGTGCGGAACGGTAACCCCTGGTGCGGTGAAGTAATAGTCGGTGAACGACATGTACACCGCGAAGCCGATCGGGTACGCGAAGATCACCGCGATGAACACCGCGTAGGGCGCCGCCAACAGCATGCCGATCGGCTGCCGTCCGAACAGGCGGGTGACGAGCGAGGTTCGCCGCCGCCCGCCGCCCGCATCCGGCGCGGACGGCGTCGCGGGGTTGTCTCGGGGGACCGGAGATCGGGTGATGGAGGTGGTCATGTCCGGCCGGCCAGCTGGTCGATCTTGGAGGCGGCATCGGTCAGCGCCTGTTGCACATCCGACTTGCCGAAGATCACCGCGGAGGTCCAGGCGTCCCGGAACGCCTGCCAGATCTCGACCGAGTTCGGGGTGTTCGGGACCTCGACGGTGCGTGCCGCCTGTTCGGCGAACAGCTTGTAGTCCGGGTTCGCGGCGAAATACTCGGCGTACGTGGTGGGCAGGTCGGTGCGTAGCGGCATCTGCCCGGTGAGGGTCAGCAACTGGCCGTCCTGCTCCTGGGAGGTGCTGAACTTCAGGAAGTCCCAGGCGGTGCCCTGGTTGGTGCAGGAGGCGTACATGCCGACGTTCTTGGCATCCGAGAAGGTGTGGATCTGGTCGGCCGTCATGACGTCAGCGGTCGGGACCGGGACGACGCCCCAGTTGACCTTGTCCTTGTACACCGAGATGGCCCACGGTCCCACGATCGCCATGGCCGCCGTGCCGTCGGCGAAGGAATCACCGGTGTGGGTTTCGTTGCCGGCCAGCTTCTCGGCGTAGATCTGCTTCCAGAAGTTTGCTACCGCAAGACCTTCCGGAGTGTTGAACTGGCTCTTGCCGTCGGCCACCAATTGCTTCCCACCGGTCGCAGCTGCGAACAGCGGGTAGAAGTCGAACCATGATTGGTAGAACTCGCTGCTCGGCGCCGGGTAGATGGCGAAGGGGGCGGCTCCGGAGTCCACGACCTTCTTCGCGGTGGCCAGGAACTCGTCATACGTGGCCAGCGAGGGGTTCGTCGGATCGATGCCCGCCTTGGTGAACATGTCCTTGTTGTAGAAGATCATCACCGGGTTCGACTTCCACGGCATCTGGTAGTAGTGACCGTCGGTCGAGGCGTACTGCTTGGCAAGATCGCCGGTCCGGGTCTCGATGTAGGACGTGCCGTCGGCGAACGAACTGAGATCGATCAGCCCGCCCTGCTTCTGGAAGCCGGGGACCGCCGCGGGCGAGGTGTTGTAGATCAGGCACGGCTCGGTGCCTGCGGTGATCGCCGCACCGATGACGTCCTCGGACGACTTGCCCGTCGGGATCTGTTCCGCGGTCACCTGCTCGGTCGGGTGCGCGGTATTCCACGCGTCGACCACCTGCTTGCCCCAGGCGATCTCCTGCTCGTTGTTGGAATACCAGATCTTGATCGGTCCGTGCGCGGTGGCAGCGTCGGTGGCGCTGGCGCCCCCGGAACCACCGCAGGCGGTCAGTACCACCATGGCTCCGGCGAGCACCGCGGCTAGTGCACCGTGGCAACGTCGTGATGGGCGGGACGGTCTCATGACGAACACTCCTTGCTGGTGAAGCGGAACCGCGCCACGGCGTGTGGCAGGGGTCCCTGGATGGGTTGGTTCGAAGGGGTGCGGCTCAGCGGTCCGCAGTGGGCCGGGTGTTGGTGGCGCGGTGATCTGGGCGCTGATCCGAGGAGCCGGGCACCACTGTTCCCCGCCGAACGGGCGGTCAACCAGGGCACCGCGACGGGTTCTGCAGCAAGCCACGAAAGCGCCCTGAGGATGCGGTTTTCGGGGAACCTCGGCAATCGGTGGATGCGAGGACGAGAGCGTCACGAGGGACGGTCGAGAGCGACCGCCACGGGTCCGAGTTCTTCCGGAAGATGACCGGTCGCC
>Ga0208716_1000272_pt1 | contig 21863 bp, 18 predicted proteins | sample NGESurdeep092012_8_FD_184482 | JGI IMG/M metagenome (GOLD analysis project Ga0208716, IMG submission 184482) | Arctic peat soil microbial communities from Barrow, Alaska - NGEE Surface sample 415-3 deep-092012 (SPAdes) | ecosystem: Environmental > Terrestrial > Soil > Wetlands > Peat ...
CTTAGCTTGCGATTAAACCTAGGGGTCTTGTCGAGCGTTCTCGTGGAGCAGGAGTTCGGTGGCCGTGGCGGCTACTTCTCGCATCTTGGCGATGATGGCGCGTTGGCGTCGGTCGTTGTCGATCCACTCCTGGTAGAGCTCGGCCTCGGCTTGGGTGAGCCGCCGGTTGACCGTCTTCCCGTTGACCTTTGCGGTCCACTGCCAGTACGGGCCATGGAGCTGGGGCGGATCACCGTGGCAGTGGCAGTTCGGTTTGCCGCATCGGTTGTGTCGTTGAGCGAGGCTTCCGGCAGCGATGTAGCCGATGTCGGCGAGCTGGGCGGCGAGGGTGCGGTATCGGCGCTGGTAGCCGGCTAGCCGGTCCGCGGTGGATCGCGCCATGGTCTATTCCTTTCAGCGTGTCGGAGTGATTCTGCCAGTCCAGTGTCCGATAGTACTAATACTATCGGACACTGGAGGGACGATGGAAACCTGCACACAGGTGCCCGCCGAACGGGCACGTGAGACTGAGCGGCTGCGGCGCTTCCGCAGCGGCTTCTACCGATGCCTGACCGGCTGGGCCGACACGGCCTTCGAGCTGTGCGACGCAGCCCTGTGCGCGCCGGCGCCGATCGGCTCGGTGCCCGTGCTGAGTCTGGAGCCGATTTTCAGGCGCAGTCACGGCAGCCTGTACAAGGCGTTGGCCCGGGGGGATGTTGACGCCGACGCGATGCGCGACCTGCTGGTTGAACACCGCCCAGCCTCCTGGCCACTGGTGTTCGCCGTGGACGCATCGACCTGGGCGCGCTGCGACGCCGAGACCAGCCCCGAGCGCGGGTACTACTATTCCGCGTCCAAACACTCGGCCGGGAAGCCCATCGTCGCCGGCTGGTCCTACCAGTGGGTCACGGCCCTGGACTGGGCCAACGACTCCTGGACCGCCCCCATGGACGCCCGCCGAATCCCGCCCAGAGCAGATGCCACTGACGCCCGCCGTGGACCAGGTCCGTGAACTGGTCACCCGCCTTGGTGATACCCCTGGGACGCCAGTGTTCTGCTTCGACGCCGGCTACGACCCGATCGCGCTCACCCACGAACTCGCCCGCGTCCACACCAACATCGTGGTCCGGATCCGCGACGACCGGGTGTTCTACACGGACCCCACCCCCACCAGCGGGGTCGGGCGCCCCCGCCGCCACGGCGACCGGTTCGGCCTCGCCGACCCCAACACCTGGTCCACCCCCGACGCCGAACACGCCACCACCGATGCCCGCTACGGCACCGTCAAGGTCAGCGCTTGGCACGGCCTGCACACCAAACTCGGCCGCCGTGGCCACTGGACCCACCACCACGAGCTGCCGATCGTGACCGGCACCGTAATCCGGGTCGATGTCGAACACCTGCCCAAACCCACCAGCCGGACCAAGAAGACACTGTGGCTGTGGGCCGCGGGACCCGGCTTCGACCTCGACATCTGCTGGCGGGCCTACCTACGCCGCTTCGACATCGAGCACGCCTTCCGGTTCGTCAAGAACACCCTGGGTTGGACCACGCCAGCGCTGCGCACCCCCGAACAAGCCGACCGGTGGACCTGGCTCGTCGTCGCCGCCTACACCCAACTGCGCCTGGCCCGCGGCCTCGTCGACGACCTGCGCCTTCCCTGGGAACGACAACGCAAACCCGGCCGGCTCACCCCCGCCCGCGTCCGAAGGGGATTTCGCCGACTTCAACCAACACTGGGCACCCCAGCCAGTCCACCAAAATCGAAGACACCCGGTCCCGGACGCCCCAAAGGCACCCGCCGCCAACGACGAACTCGCTACCCAGCCATCAAAAAGGCCGCCTGACCCCGGCCCAACGGTTCAATCGCAAGCTTAGACTTGGCGCAAGCCCGTGGCGCCCGAGCCGTGACGCACGATCCTTCTGGTTTCGGTCCAGCGCCGCCGGTTTGCCGCCAACCCGGCGGTAAGGACGAGAGACGCCCCGGATGTATGACCAGGCCCTGTTGCTGCAGACGTTGTCAAGATTCGCCGTGACCCTCCCGGCGCGCTACGCCCTGCAGGAAGCACTGAGCGAGCTCACCGAGAGCGTCACTGCGGTACTGGGTCACTGCGGTAGCTGGGTCACGCTGGCCGACGATGAGCAGCTGCGCTATATGGCTGCGGTGAGCCAGGCTTTGGCGCAGCTGGAGCGCGATCACGAGCAGCTGCACCCCTTCCCGTGCCCGTGCCGAGACGCATACTCCACCGGTGAGGTCGTTCGGGTGACCGACGTACGGCGGGAGTCCACCCGCTGGCCGGAGTTCTCGGCTTCCGCCACCCGCCTTTCCGTGGCCGGGGTCGCCGCGATCCCGATGCAGCTGACTCACCGAACCATCGGCGCGCTCAATCTCTACTCTCCCGAGCCCCGCCAATGGTCGGATGATGCCGAGCCGGATGAGGCTCCACACCAGGTTGCCGGTGAGGCAGGGGATGACCGAGCTGTGCGGCCCACCGCCGACCTTCTTGGCGCGGCCAACAGCGAAGCCGCCCGACTCCGGGTCCTGCGCGTCTCGCAGGATCGCCTCGCAGCCGCCTCGCACGCGCTCGTCAGAACCGTCGGCGCCTAGCGCTGCGAGGATGATGAGCTGCCAGACGGTGCCGCGGTACTTGGCCGTGTAGTAATGGTCGCGGCCCTCCCAGTGGCCGTCGCTGGCCTGCGCCGCCAGAATGCGCAACACGATGCCGGAGCTCATGATGGCGTGCCGCGCCGCCACAACCTCAGGATCGCCCGGCGCGGCGCCGAGCAGCTCGGTGAGCGTGAAATAGCGAACCGAGGGGTCGTCGCCCTCCAGCAACCAGGGGATCGCTGTGCCCGGCAAGGCAGCCCAATCGCTCACAAAACCAGCATAGGGTCCTGCCCGATCCTGACAAAGGAGTTCACTCCGTCGGAGAAGCAGCCATCGGGAGTCTGACCGCCAAGGCTCGTATGACGCAAGGGTCACCGGCGCAGCCCGGCGCCACTGGTTGTTCGTCTTGACACCGCTGTAGCGCAGTGTCAGACCTTTTTCACCACGGAGGACTTGAGCTGCATCGACCCGAACCCATCCACCTTGCAGTCGATGTCGTGTCCGTCCACGCCGTCGACCAGGCGGATGTTGCGGACCTTGGTGCCCACCTTGATGGATGTGGGGTTCCCCTTGACCCTGAGGTTCTTGGTCACGATCACCGTGTCGCCGTCTGCCAGGACATTGCCAACGGCGTCCTTGATGACGAGCTGAGGTGCTTCGTCCGCAGGCGCGGCTTCCCATTCGTGCGCACACTCCGGACAGACAAGCAGCGCACCCCGCTCGTAGGTGTATTCGCTCGAGCACATGGGGCACGGGGGCAGTGAGTCAGTCACGGTGCTCAGGATACCGGTGACCAGCCATCGTCCTCGGTTGAGTACTCCCAGCCGATACCGCCGTCGTTGGTGTCCAGCTGCGTGGCATACCAGCGGTCCGCGATACGAACGCGGGTTGGTCTGCAGGGGACGTCGGCACATGACAATGCCAGGCACGTCAAGGCATCGTAGTCTCAGGTGTCGAGCTCCGACCGAAGACCTTGAGAAGGCGATTCGCGTGACTGCATTGCTGATGACCGGTTTCCCTGGATTTCTCGGCTCTGCCCTGCTACCCCGCTTGCTGGCACGTCGCGAGGGAGTCCGGGCCATCTGTCTGGTCCAGCCCCAGCACATGGCTGCGGCACACAGTCGAGTCCGCGAGATTGAGGCCGCTCATCCACACACGCTCCAACGGGTTGAGCTGATGGAGGGCGACATCACCGCCCCGGACCTGGGGATCGATCCGGGCGTTCGCGATGTGCTCGAGGAGGTGAACGAGGTCTGGCACCTGGCGGCGATCTACGACCTGACCGTCGCCCAAGGGGTGGCCCACCGGGTCAACGTCGATGGGACGGCGCAGATCTTGGCGTTCTGCCAGTCGCGCCCGGAGTTCAGCAGACTGCGTACGTCAGCACCTGCTACGTCAGCGGGCGGTACGAAGGAGAGTTCACGGAGGATGCTCTCGATGAAGGGCAGACCTTCCTCAACCACTACGAGTCCACGAAGTTCGAAGCCGAGAAGCTCGTCCGCGCGGCGATGGCCGACGGCTTGCCGACGACGATCTACCGACCTGGGATGGTCGTCGGCGACTCCCTCACGGGCGAGACCCAGAAGTACGACGGCCCCTACTTCGTTGCGGAGTTCCTGCGGAGGCAGTTCTTCGTGGCCCTTGTCCCGGCTGTTGGCGACCCTGACCGTGTCAGGGCATGCATGGTCCCCTCGTGACTGCGACGTGGTGGTTGCCACCTACGACGAGCTGACCGGCTTCGGGCTGGAGGATCTGGCCGGCAAGACCGTCGTCACCTCTGCCATCTCGGATGACCGGCTCGCCGAACTGGCCAGCCGCGGCGTCGACATGGTGCTCGACGCCACACCTCAGCCTTTTCACGTCACCGTTGTTGCTGCTCTCCTCGAGGCCATGATGCTGGCCACCGTATCCGGCTCCGGGAGCCTGACCAACGACGATCTGCTTGACATGATCGTCTCGGCCGGCCTTGAGCCCCGCGTGCTCTATCCGAACGGTCGCAGGCGGAAGAGCCGGTTCGCCTTCGTCATCCATCCCCTGTCGCAGGAGTTCTTCCAGAGCGTCGAACCCCTCGCCACGATCACCAAGGTGGCGCCCGCGCCGGTAATCGACGTGGTGGAGAAGGCTCTGGCGTACGCGCCGCCGTTCACGTACTCCCACGTCACCGGCATCAAGTCCCCCACCGGCGCGGAGGCCGAGGGCTGGCTCATCTCGGTGGGCGGAACCCCCAAAAAGCTGATGGCCCACAGTCCCGAGTTCACCTACGCACGGCTGCTCGCGGCGGCCGAGACCGCCCGGAAGCTCGGCGCACAGGTCATGGGCCTCGGTGCGTTCACCAAGGTCGTCGGTGACGCAGGCGTGACAGTGGCCAAGCAGGCTCCCTTGCCGATCACGACCGGCAACAGCTACAGCGCATCCGGCGCCCTGTGGGCGGCGCACGAGGCGCTGCTGCAGCTCGGGCTCACCGAGCTCGACGACCAGGGACGGATCAAGGGCAAGGTCATGGTGGTGGGCGCCACCGGGGCCATCGGGTCGGTCTGCGCCAGGCTGCGTGATCACAGATGTCGCGCGCCCGCTGGATCTATCGGCAGAAGATGTGGCCAAGCGTCCCGATGTGCTCGTGGTCGAGTCCGGCAAGATCCAGCTGCCCGGCGAGGTGAAGATGAAGGACATCGGCTTGCCGACCGGCGTGGCCTACGCCTGCATGGCCGAGACCGTCGTGCTGGCGCTCGAAGGGCGCTACGAGACCTTCACTGTCGGCCGCAACATCGAGTGGGAGAAGGTCAAGGAGATCTACAAGCTGGGTCTCAAGCACGGGATGAAATTGGCCACGATCTCAGGCATCAACGGCGTCTTCACCGCAGAGGATCTCGCCAGGATCCGTGCGCTCGCGTTGGAGCGCCGGACCCGGACCGTGGCCGGGGACAGCTGATCCGCCGCGACGGAGGCGGCCGGGCGGGGTGGTCCCGTCACGGTGGCAAGCGACGTCCATGGACGAGACCATGAACAGGGGGGTCTAGAGATGCCTTGGCAGGCCACCATGCCGACCTCTGCCGTGGTTGGGCCGGGCGCCGTGACCGGACCTATGTGGATGCCCAGCGTGCCGCCAACGCTCGAACGCGTGCTCGCCTGGCACCTTCAGCCGATTCCCGTGTTGCCGCTGATCTTCCTGATCCTGCTCTTGCTCTATGGGTCGGGCGTCATCATTCTTCAGCGCCGCGGCATCCGCTGGCCCATCAGCCGCAGCATCTTCTGGCTCGCCGGAGTGGCATCCGCACTCATGGTCACGGCCACCGCCCTAGACGGCTACGGCATGGAGCTCTTCAGCGTCCACATGATTCAACACATGGTTCTGAACATGCTCTCCCCCGTGCTCCTGGTTCTCGGCGCCCCAGTGACATTGCTGCTGTGCGCACTGCCCGTCGAGTCCGGGCGACGAGGCCGCATCCGGCGCGGCCTCCTGTGGCTCCTGCATACCAGGGGCATGGCCATCTTGATGCATCCCGCGGTGACCTTCATCTTGTTCATCATGAGCCTCTACGGCCTGTACTACACGCCCGCCTTTGACTACCTGATGGGCACCTGGTGGGGCCACAATCTGATGCTCCTGCTCTTCCTGCTCATCGGGTTCATCTATTTCTGGGGAGTCCTCGGCGTCGACCCGTCCCCACGGACATTCACGCGGGGGCACCGCACGTTGTCGGGCCCGGTGATGTCGGTGTTGGAGCTGGCGGCCACCACCCCGTTCCATGCCTTCTTCGGTGTCGTGGTCATGATGTCCACCACCTTGCTGGTCGGGTTCTACTCCATGCCCATGCCGGGCTGGCGGGTCTCGCCACTGGCAGACCAAGCCACCGGCGGCGGGATCGCCTGGAGCTTCATGGAGCTTCCCACCCTGTTGGTCCTCATGGCTCTGGTTGTGAAATGGCAGAAGTCAGATGAACGCCGGACCCGGGTCGCGGAACGACGCCAGGTCCGCGGGGGCGACACCGGACTGATCGCCTACAACTCCTATCTGCAGACTCTGAACCGCGCCGACGAGGCAGAAGGCTGACACAGTGGCAGGAGGGTTCACCGTGGCCGGCCGAGGAGCCGGTCCTGGGCCGCGATCTCATCCATGCCGCGTGTCGCGAGGACGGCGCCTGCGGCACCGACCTTCGGTGAAGATCGGGAAGTGCTCGATCGGCGCCCATTTGAGTTACTCGGCGTATCCGTCAAGCAACTCGCGTGAGCCCATTTCCTCAAGTTCCCCTTTTGAGTATTTCTGAGAGAACTCAGGTTGCGCTTCTCCGGTTGTGACGATGGTCCTGGGTGCTGCCGTTTCCTGAAGAACTGCGTTCATGATCGTTCTTCCTTGTGTCTAGGCTGGTCGGTCATAGGTTCTCTGGTCGGTGTTCCACCACTGGCCGGGCCCTTCTTCATCTCCTGATATCACCTTCTCCCCGTACACCAAGGGGTAGAAGCCACCCAAGGTGCGGTGTTCGCCCACCTCGCTGCCGATGCCAGGCCGAGATCCTGGACGCCGGCGAGTCGAAAGCGCATGCTCGGAGGTGGGAGGCCGAAATGTCCAAGCTTGCCCGGGCCGAAATGGTGGGTGAGGCACCAGAGCACGGTGATGCTCACCTCGCCCGACGCAACGCGTGGGGGGAGCAACAGCGCTGGCCCCTGCCAGCTGAGAGTGACACCGTGACGATCGGCCGGGCGTCCTCGGCTGATGTGTGCCTCAGCGGGGATAGCCAGGTGTCCCGGGTGCACGCCGTCCTGGAGCGGGTCGGAGGCCTGTGGACGATCGTGGACGATGGGCTGTCCCGCAACGGGACCTTCCTCAACGGTCGCAGGCTGGCGCACCGCGCGCGGTTGCGCGACCGGGACAAGATCAGGATCGGTGAGACGGTCCTGACGTTCTGCGCCCCGCAGCAGACCGCGAGCCTGCAAACAGTTGCCGGCGGTATGCTGCCCGCGGTCACGCGCCTGACCGAGGCGCAACGATCGATCCTGGTCGCGCTGTGCCGGCCATACGAGGACGCTCGTCCTTACGCGAGCCCGGCGAGCAACCAACAGATCGCTCATGAGCTCTTCCTGAGCGTGGACGCCGTGAAGACCCACCTGCGCGTGCTCTTTCGCAAGTTCGGCGTCGAGAACCTTCCACAGAACCAGAAGCGAGCCCGACTCGCCGAGATAGCCCTGGAGCTGGGGCTGGTCGTCGATAGGGAGCGATGAGGGCGGCAGAGCTATCTGCCGCGACGTGCCTTTCGATCAGGCGGCACGTAGTCACCGGCTGATCGGTATGCCGCCCCCCTTGCCAATGTTGACAAGGGACACCCTCCCGGACTCCGCCAGCTCAGCTATCGGCTCACCGGCGCCGCTCGTCCACCAGGATGCTGGCGCCGAAGGCGTCTAGCGCGTCCTCGAAGAATGCGAAGTGGTGTGCGCACCAGAGCAGTGAACCGCCCGATATCACAGTCTCGACCACCGCAGGAGAAGAGCAACGGTCGCACAGGTCAGCAGCTGTCAGGGCCCGGGCGGGTTTCTTGTCCAGTGAAGCCTTCATATCATCGACCCCTCCGCGTCCGTCTGGAAGTTCTCTGACACCACCTGCGGTTCGGCTCACCGCGGCAGGAGCCCCGACTTCGGATTGGCCACCGCACCGACCTGAAGCGTGACTCTGCTGCGACAACAACATCATCTCGCGAGACGGGGGCGAAGCAAAGACTTCGAGGAGACTCACCTCATGGGTTCGCGCAGCGCGGCCTTGCCTACCGGTCAGACTTGCGCTGCTCAAGCCAGTCCAGGTTGCTGCGGGTGGTCAGGGTCTGGGGGGCGTCCGGGCCAAGCACCCGGGTGCGGTCGGCCAGCAGCTGCTCGAACGCCGTGATCGCCTCGGCCAGCCGACCCGACTCGGCGAGCAGACCCGCCAGGTTGCTGCGGGTGAACAGGGTCTGAGGGTCGTCCGGGCCGAGCACCCTGCGCTGGTCAGCCAGCAGCTGCTCGAACGCGGTGATCGCCTCGGCCACCCGACCCGACCGGCCGAGCGACCCCGCCAGGTTGCTGCGGGTGAACAGGGTCTCGGGGTCGTCCGGGCCGAGCACCCTGCGCTGGTCAGCCAGCAGCTGCTCGAACGCGGTGATGGCCTCGGCCACCCGACCCGACTCGCCGAGCGACCACGCCAGGTTGCTGCGGGTCGCCAAGGTGTCCGGGGCGTCCGGCCCAAGCAACCGGGTGCGGTCGGCCAGCAACTGCTCGAACGCGGTAACCGCCTCGGCCAGCCGACCCGACCGGCCGAGCCACCCCGCCAGGTTGTTACGGGTGGCCAGCGTGTCGGCGGCGTCGGGGCCGAGCGACCGGGTGCGGTCGGCCAGCAGTTGCTCGAGCGTCGAGACTGCCTCGGCCAGCCGACCCGACCGGCCTAGCCACCCCGCCAGGCTGCTGCGAGTGGCCAGCGTGTCGGGGCTGTCCGGGCCGAGCACCCTGCGCTGGTCGGCCAAGAGCTGCTCGAACGCGGTGATCGCCTCGGCCAGCCGACCCGACTCGCCGAGCAACCTCGCCAGCTTGATGCGGGTGGCCAGGGTGTCCGGGTTGTCCGGGCCGAGCACCCTGCGCTGGTCGGCCAGCAGCTGCTCGAACGCGGTGACCGCCTCGGCCAGCCGACCCGACTCACCGAGCAACCACGCCAGGCTGCTGCGGGTGGTCAGGGTGTCGGGGGCGTCCGGACCAAGGGCCCTGCTCTGGACGGCCAGGAGCTGCTTGTACCTCGTGATCGCCTCGGCCAGCCGACCCGACCGGGCAAGCAGTGACGCCACCCGGTTGCGCGTGGTCAGGGTGTCGGGGGCGTCCGGACCAAGGGCCCTGCTCTGGACGGCCAGGAGCTGCTCGAACGCCGTGATCGCCTCTGACACCCGACCCGCGCAGGCGAGCAAAGACGCCAGGGTGTTGCCGGTGGCCAAGGTGTCGGGGTCGTCCAGGCCGAGCACCCGGGTGCGGTCGGCCAGCAGCTGCTCGTAGGCGGTGATTGCCTCTGACAGCTGGCCGGACTTGGCGAGCCAGGACGCCAGGCCTTCGCGGGTGGTCAGGGTCTGGGGGGCATCTGGGCCAAGCACTCTGCGCTGGTCGGCCAAGAGCTGCTCGAGCGCCGCGACGGCCTCGGCCACCCGACCCGACTCGCCCAGCAACCCCGCAAAGTTGTAGCGGGCGGTCAGGGTGTGAGGCGCGTCCGGGCCAAGCACCCTCCTCAGGTCAGCCAGCAGCTGCTCGTACGCCGTGATCGCCTCGGCCACCCGACCCGACCGGCCGAGCAGCGACGCCAGGTTGTTGCGAGTGAAAAGGGTGTCGGGGGCGTCCGGGCCGAGCACCCGGGTGCGGTCGGCCAGCAGCCGCTGGTATGCCGTGATCGCCTCGTCCGCCCGACCCGACCGGCCTAGCAACCCCACAAGGTTGTTGCGGGTGGTCAGGGTGTCGGGATCGTCGGGGCCGAGCACTCTGCTCTGATCGGCCAGCAGCTGCTCGAACGCCGTGATCGCCTCGGCCACCCGACCAGACTCACCGAGCCAGAACGCCAGAGCGTTGCGGGTGGTCAGGGTGTCAGGGTTGTCAGGGCCGAGCACCCGGGTGCGGTCGGCCAGCAGCCGCTGGTACGCCGTGATCGCCTCGTCCACCCGACCCGACCGGCCGAGCAGCCAGGCCAGGTTGTTGCGGGTGGTCAGGGTGTTAGGGGCGTCCGGACCGAGCACCCGCCGCTGGTCGGCCAGGAGCTGCTCGAACGCGGTGATCGCCTCGGCCACCCGACCAGACTCACCGAGCCAGGACGCCAGGTTGCTGCGGGTGGCCAGCGTGGCGGGGGCATCCGGATTTTGCACCCGCAACTGGTCGGCCAGCAGCTGCTCGAACGCCGTGATCGCCTCGGCCACCCGACCCGACTCACCGAGCAGGTCCGCCAAGTTGTTGCGGGTGGTCAGGGTCGCGGGGGCGTCCGGGCCGAGCACTCTGCTCTGGTCAGCCAGCAGCTCCTCGAGCGCGGTGATCGCAGCGGCCACCCGACCCGACTCACCGAGCCAGGACGCCAGATTGCCACGGGCGGTCAGGGTCTCAGGGGCGTCCGGGCCAAGCAGCCGCGTGCGATCAGCCAGCAGCTGCTCGCACTGCGTGACCGCCTCAGCCGCCCGGCCCGACCTGGCGAGCCAGGACGCCAGGTTGCTGCGGGCAGCCAGGGTCTCGGGGGCGTCCGGGCCGAGCACCCGGGTGCGATCGGCCAGCAGCTGCTCGCTCTCGGTGACCGCATCGGCCAGCCGACCCGACCCGGCGAGCCACCGTGCCAGGTTGCCGCGTGCGGCCATGGTCTCAAGGGCGTCCGGGCCGAGCACCCGGCTCTGGTCGGCCAGCAGCCGCTCGCCCTCCGTGACCGCCTCGGCCAGCCGGCCCGACTTGGCAAGCAGCCCCGCCAGGGTGCCACGGGTGGCCAGGGTGCCGGGGTTGTCAGGGCCGAACACCCGGGTGCGGTCGGCCAGCAGGTGCTCGTACGCCGTGATCGCCTCGGCCACCCGACCCGCGCCGGCGAGCCAGCCCGCGAGGGTGCCACGGGTAGCCAGCGTCTGGGGGGCGTCCGGGCCGAGCACCCGGCGCTGATCGGCCAGCAGCTGCTCGAACGCGGTGACCGCCTCAGCCACCCGGCCCTGACCCGAGCCGGCGAGCAACCCCGCCAAGGTGTCACGCGTGGCCAGGGTGCCGGGATCATCAGGGCCGAGCACTCTCCTCTGGTCAGCCAGCAGGTGCTCGTGCGCGGTGATCGCCTCGGCCACCCGACCCGCGCCGGCGAGCCACGACGCCAAGGCGCCACGAGTGGCCAGGGTCTGGGGGGCGTCCGGGCCGAAGACGGTGGTCTGGTCGGCCAGGAGCTGCTCGTGCGCGCTGATCGCCTCGGCCAGCCGACCTGACTTGGCAAGCAGCCCCGCCAGGATGTCACGAGTGGCCAGGGTGCCGGGGTGGTCCGGACCGAGCACCGTGGTCTGGTCGGCCAGCAGCTGCTCGCAGACCGTGATCGCCTCGGCAACCCGACCTCCCCGGCCGAGCCAGGACGCCAGGGTGCCACGAGTGGCCAGAGTGCCGAGGTCGTCCGGGCCGAGCACCCTGCTCTGGTCGGCCAGCAGCTGCTCGAACGCGGTAATCGCCCCGGTCACCTGACCCGACTCGCCGAGCGCACTCCCAAACGCTGCGCGCAGAGTAAGCAACTGGCCGCCGGCGGCCGGCTCGGTAGTGGTGGACCGCAGCGCGCTTTCGACAATTTGTTGCACGTAGCGACAGCTGTTCACATCTGAGTCCGCGAGCAACCAGCCGCACAGCATCACGGCCCCTGCCTGCGTGCTCTGGTCCCAGGGGAGGAATCCCTCGCTGGCCAGCGCCACTAGCAGCCGGGCCTGGTGCAGCTCCTGGCTTGGCGACGTGGCCACACCTGCCGACATACCTCGTGCCATTCCCTCGGACAACAACCGGCGTTTGACGTCGTCATACTCGACCTTGGCTTGGCTCAGCGCGACGTGGTACTGGACGGGGTCATGGAACCGTCGAAGCCACTGGTCGACGCTCCTAACCCAGGCGGAGGCATCCGAGGTCCGAGCTTCCAGCGCAGACTGGTCTGCCATGCTGGCGCCTGGCCACGCCTCGGTTTCCGAGACCGCCGTGAGCAAGGAAGAGTCCCAGCGAGCGTCTCCGAATCCCAAGCTGTCGCTGATCGCGGCGGGAGTGCTGAGCGCCGCGACCATCAGCGCCTGGCGGGTGTTCTCCGGCAAGTCGTTCCATAGCTCTGTCAACAGCTCGCCGACATCCCGCGGCAGACCCGAAACCTCATCAGCAGTGAGGTCGCGCTGCGCGCGGCGCACCCCGCCAAGGTGGCACGCCAGCTGAAGGGCCAACGGGTTCGGGTACGACGCCGCCAACAGGTTCGCGTTCCACTGGGAAACATCGGGCAGACTCGCGCGAACGATCGCCTGACGTTCGCTCGGCGCAAGATCCGGCACGGCCCCATCGGTCAGCACCCGGCATACCCGATCGGGTTGCACCCGCTCGATCAGCCGGTGGGCAGGAAGGCTCTCCTTGTCCAGCATCCCTCGCCACGCCGTCGAGATCACCAAGACAGGGGCGCCCTGAGCGGCCAGCAGACGAGCCAGCAGCTCCACGAGGCTCTCGTCGGCGAGGTGCAGATCCTCGATCGTGATCACGATGGGCAGTCCCGCGGCGCCAAGTCGCTCCAGCGCAGGGGCAAGCTCGTCGACAAGGTCTGACCTGCTGCGCCCCGCCACCTCGACCACGGGACCGCCCTGTGTCGCGAGCCCGCGATCCCGTCGGTCCTGCACGCCCCACTTTGCTGTCAGAGCCAGCACACCCAGACCGGGAACGGGTAGATTCGCCAGGCCGGCAGCGACGCCGAGAACCTCTCCGGCCGCAGTCTCGACCACCTCACCCTGTTCTGGGGACCGTCCTGCCCCCAGAGGCGGCTCAGGCGAGGCCAGCTGCCTCCAACGTTGCTCCAGCCCGATGTGCTGCGCCGTGAACTGCGTCAAGTCGTCGGCCAGCGCCTGAACCGGCGTACCGCTTCGCGTAGCGCACGAGATCCCCCACCAGAACCACTGCGGCACGGCCTCCTGCTCGGGCACCACCTGCTCGGGAAATACCCGCTTCCGCATGGACATCGAGAGCCCGGCATTTTTGACAACGGACGCCTGCGGAAGCAGCGACGGCGGCCAGTACTTCGCGCCGGACTGTCGATCTGCGGCAAGCCGGCGGTAGAGCTCTTGAACGATCCGGGTCTTCCCCCAGCCGGAACGCTCCTCAAGGGACCACCACCGAGGCGTCCCGGACTGGCTGATGTGGTCGAAGTCCGCCAGCAGGCGTTCCACCAGCTCATGGCGCGGTTCGCCAACGAACGGCGGCTCGATAGCGTCCACCCCGCTGAGGTCCACGATTTCCAGCCTAACGACATCACGGCCCGAAGTGGCGGTTTGTTTGTCGGCCACCGCAACCAGGCGTGTGCCCCCGCAATGTCGTGGCCAGTCATTTCGGCGCCGCCGGCGTACCGCTTTCGCGACGGGCACGACCTCACGGGCCTCCCACTCGGGCAACTGTGTACTGCTCCCCGCACTTAACAGCGACCTGTCGGGCGCTAGGCCAGCGACTTTGCGAACCAGTGCTCGGCATAGCGGCCATGGTTGAAAGCGGGCACCTCCTCGTAGCCGAGGGCCGCGTACAGCCGGCGGGATTCGACAAGGTCGTGGCGGGTCTCCAGACGAAGCGGTGGAGCTCGTAGCGCCACTTCGCTACCGTTGGCTGGTGGACGTGGCCCCTTCTGGTGCCGGTCGGCCGCGGCGCGCTGAGCTGCTGGCCGCGCTTTCTCTCGCCATCGACCTGGGCCTCGGGCAGCCGCTGGAACACATGCTGCGCTCTTGCGTGATCGGGATGAAGCTTGCCGAGCTGGTCGGCGCCGACGCGGTTGAGCGGGAGACGGCCTACTACGGGGGGCTGCTGGCGTGGATCGGTTGCCATGCCGACTCCCAGGAGTTCGCCCGCCGAGCTATTCGGCAATGACATCGAGTTCCGCGCGGCATCATACGAGGTCGACTGGCGCGGGGCGCCGTTCGCGTCGCTGCTCCTGCGGCACGTGGGAAGCGGCCGTGCGCTGTCGACCCACACTGCCAGGCTCGCGTCCTTCATGGTGCACGCCCGTGCTCAGATGATTGAGCTGATCAGCTCGCACTGCCGGTCCGCCGGGAACCTGGCGGGACGCTTGGGGTTGCCCGATCATGTGAGCCAGGGGCTCACGTTCACGTTCGAGCGCTGGGACGGCAGCGGGTTGCCGTCTGGGGCGGCAGGCGAGCAGATCCCCCTCGGCATGCGCATCGTGCACCTCGCCGATGTTGCCGAGGTGCACCTGCGGTCGGGCGGCGTTGACGCAGCAGTTGCGATGGCGCGACAGCGCAGCGGCACACAGTTCGATCCGGCCCTGGTGGACATCTTCTGCGGACACGCTCAGGAGCTGATGCCTGCGGACGACGACGCGTGGCAGCGCGCGATCCAGCTCGCCCCGGATAGCGATCAGGTGCTCACGGACGGTGAGTTGGACGCTTTGCTGGAGGCGATGGGTGACTTCGTGGATCTCAAGTCCCCCTGGACCGTCGGTCATTCCCGGGTGGTGGCCGAGCTCGCTGCCCAGGCTGGGGTCGGCCTCGGTCTGGATGGCGCGCAGGTGGCCGCGCTACGACGCGCCGGGCACGTACTGGATCTCGGGCGGATGGGTGTGCCGAATCGGGTGTGGGGCAAGACGTCCACCCTTTCGACGGCTGAGACCGAGCGGATGCGTCTGCACCCGTACCTGACCCAACGCATCCTGGCTCGTGTCGACGCACTTCGTGGAATTGCGCAGCTCGCCGGTGCGCACTATGAACGGCTCGACGGTTCCCGCTACCCCCAAGGGACATCCGGGGCGGAGCTACGGCTTCCCGAACGTGTCCTTGCCGCCGCCGACGCATACCAGTCGTTGTGTGAACCCCCACCGCATCGGCCGGCACAGGGATCCCACGGTGCGGCGGTAGTCCTCCGCGGAGAGGTCCGGGCCGGACGCCTCGACGGACCAGCGGTCGAGGCCACCCTTGCCGCTGCCGGGCAGGGCCGACCGGCTCGCGGCTCACGGCCAGCCGGGCTGACGGACCGTGAGGTGGACGTCCTGCGGCTGATCGCGCGCGGTTGTTCAGCCATCGAAGTGGGCACCGAGCTGCACATCGCCCCCAAGACGGCTCGCAACCACATTGAGCACATCTACGCCAAGCTCAACACCTCCAACCGGACCGGCGCTGCCTTGTTCGCCCTGACCCACGGCCTGGTCGGCATACTCCCGCCTGAGTGACCTGCTCGTCGGTCCCGTCCCTCCCCACCGTCGCATCCGGCCTCCAAAGATGAGGCACTTGCCCCATGACGGCGCCCTCGTGCCGTGCGCACCATGGGCGAACCAGCAACTTCGCACAAGGAGGACGACGATGAGTCGCCTGGAGGGAACTGCGCCGAACGGTCAGTGGTTCAAGGCGAACCCACGCCGAATCTGGAGCATCGCCGACAGCACCGCCGTCATCGACGGGGCCGACCTCGGGCCGCCCGGGCCGCTCCCCGAGCAGACGCGGCTCGGAGACTTCTGGCTGCCCCAGTGCGGGATCTTCTCGATGGACGAAACCAGTTTCGAGGAATTCGACGAGTCGACACCGCTCACCCAGGCCGGCCACGAGAGAGGCGAGACGATGACTCCCACAACTGCACCTATCACTCAGGAACTGATTCCCCAGGAGGTTGTCATGCCCTATATTCACGGCGTCGCGGAGGACTCGGCTACGGGTCTGCTAGCCGAGTTCTTCGCCGCAGACCGAAAGTCGTGGGGTTACCTGCCGAACCTGGCCACGACGTTCGGCATCAGGCCAGAGGTCTATCAAGCATGGCGCCAGCTCAACGGCGCCATCAAAGCGAGCATGGACCCGCGCCGGTACGAGCTGGCGACTGTGGCCGCGGCTGTCGCTTTGCGGTCGAGCTACTGCAGTCTGGCGCATGGGCGCGTGCTGGCCAGAGATTTCATGTCCGAAGAGGAGGTCATCGACCTGGACGCTGATCCCGACTCGGCCGCGCTCGCTCCAGTCGATCGGGCCGTGATCTCGCTCGCCCGGAAGATCGTCCAAGGAGCCACCGACGTGAGCGACGAGGACATCGTCGCGCTGCGCGACTGCGGGCGCAGCGATGAGGAGATTTTCGACGTGGTCCTGGCGGCGGCAGCTCGTTGCTTCTTCAGCAAGGCGCTTGACGCGACCGGGACGGCGCCGGATGCAGCGTTTGCACAGCTTCCGCCGCCGCTGCGTGACGCTCTCACGGTCGCCCGGCCGATCGATCTCGCAGGTCGACCCTGACCAAGTTGCCGCCACCGACTCTCACAGCGCCGGCCGCCAGCGACCGATTTGAGACGGAGAAGAACACCTGAGACTCGCCGGTCCCGGGTCTCTCATGTCGACAACACCCTCGAATCATTCAGGTATTGCGATCACCGTGTGAACCCAAGGATCGTTCTACGGACACTGAGGCTTGGCTCCGAAGGTCCGGCCTTTTGGGTGGATTTGAGGCCTTCCCCGCAATTTGGCCCATCGACTGAGACGTCGCCCGTCACGGATCTGGTCACGGGCCACTCCCGTCGTCGTCGACCATCTTCGAAACAACCGCGCTCCGGGTCGTCAAACGAGACTCGTCCTCAAGCGGGCGACTCTCCGAACACCGCGTACAGCGGCGCGAGGTAGGTCACGAGGTCCGGGCCACCCAGAGGCGCTCCCGGCACGGGAAGCTGGCGCAGCAGCAGATCCACCGGCAGCTCCGCCTGGACAGGCAACGCCTGGACAGGCGCCCCGGTCCAGAAATCCCCTTCAGCCAGGGCCAGGTCAGCCAGCGCCATCATCGCGCCCACCCGCGGACCTTCGACCGTAACCGCCGCCTCCACCGCAAGTTGTACCGTATCGCCGCCCCTCAGCTCGCGAAGCCGTTTCAGGAGCGCCTCTCGGCTGCGCCCGCGCCACAGCAGGATGGCGAAGGGGTCGTCGTCGAAGCTCTCCGCGAGGAGGTAGAACGTGGCCGCGAGGTGCTTGCACGGGACCTCCCAGTCCGGGCAGGAACAGCTCAGAGTCAGGTCCTTGGCCCGTTGCGGGAAGAGTGGTGCGCCAGCCGCCAGAAAGACGTCCTCAAGGTCGTCAGGCATCTCCCCGGCGAGCAGTCTGGCACTGTGAATCGCCTGCTCCGCAAGGGTTACCTCGACCTTGGCCCACACCAGCTCGCTGAAGGCGGGCAAGGCGATCGACACCTTGTACGGCGTCCTGCGCGAACCCTGCACTGATGCCGTGACCACGCCAGGGGCCACCTCCAGCGACACCACCTGACCCCGTCGGGCGTAGTTCTTGCCGCGGGTCAGCCGGGACCCCAGCGCGAAGGACTCCAGCACCTCCAGGAAGCGCCGAGACCACCAGTGCTCCCCGATGGCGCCTCGCGCGCTGCGGGCCACGAGCCCGCCCTCCACGGCGAGAGGCTTGGCCGGTGGCGGGAAGCCGCCCGACCAGTTCGAGCGTCCCCGACCGGGCGGTCTCATCCCGCCACCGATGCGACCTGACGGGCTCATTCCACCACCGACCCGGCCTCGAGGGTGAACAGCTCACGCAGGGCGGAAGTGGACAGCTCGGTGAGAAAGCCCTCACCGGTGCCCACGACGCTGGCAGCCAGGCCCCGCTTGTCCTTGATCATCAGGGCGATCTTCTCCTCCAACGTGCCCGCGCATACCAGCTTGCGCACCTGGACCGAGCGGGTCTGCCCGATACGGAAGGCACGGTCGGTGGCCTGGTCCTCCACGGCGGGGTTCCACCAGCGATCGACGTGTATGACGTGGTTGGCTGCGGTCAGGGTGAGCCCCGTACCCCCTGCCTTCAACGACAGGACGAACAGGGACGGCCCGTCCCCGGCAGGGTCCTGGAACCGGGCCACCAGGCCGTCCCGCTGACCCTTGCTCAGCCCCCCGTGGAGGTACCCGACATCGCGGCCGAATCGGGCACCGAGGTGAGTGCGCAGCAGGTCGCCGAACTCGGCATACTGGGTGAACAGCAGCGCCTTCTCACCCGAGGCGAGCACCTCCTCGAGGGTCTCCTCAACGCGCGCCAGCTTGCCCGAGCGTCCGGCCAGGCGGCTGCCGTCCTTCAGGAACTGCGCCGGGTGGTTGCAGACCTGCTTGAGCTTGGTCATCGTCGCCAGGACCAGTCCCCGGCGCTCAATTCCGTCGGTGCTCTCGATCCGCTGCATCATGTCCGCGACGACCGCCTCGTAGAGCGAGGCCTGCTCGTGGGTCAGCGTGCACACCACCTCCATCTCGATCTTGGCCGGCAGGTCGGTGATGATCGAGGTGTCGGTCTTCAGTCGGCGCAGCACGAACGGTTGGGTCAGCGATCTGAGCCGGGTCGCTGCTTCGGCATCGCCGTGGCGTTCGATGGGCGTGGCGAAGCGCTCCTTGAAGGACTTGGGTTGACCGAGCAGTCCGGGGTTGGCGAACTCCATCAGCGACCAGAGGTCGCCCAGCCGGTTCTCAACCGGGGTGCCGGTCACCGCGAACCGGCGGGCCGACGGCAACGCCCGCACCGCGACCGCCGCCCGGGTCGCCGCGTTCTTGACCGCCTGGGCCTCGTCCAGGACGACGCGACGCCAGCTCATCTCACGCAGCGCGTCGAGGTCTCGAATCACGAGCCCGTAGGTCGTCACGACCAGATCGGATTCGGCCACCACTGCGTGGAAAGCTTTGCCCTTGGGTCGCTCGGCCCCATGGTGAACGTGCACCCTCAGCCCGGGTGCGAAGCGCGCAGCCTCCCGCTGCCAGTTGCCGACCAGCGACATCGGGCAGACCAGCAGAGTCGGGTCCCCCTGCGCCGGAAGCTCGCCGCACATCAGGGCGAGCAACTGCACCGTCTTGCCCAGACCCATGTCGTCCGCGAGGACGCCGCCCAGACCGACCGACTCCAGGAACGACAGCCAGGCCAGACCACGCTCCTGGTAGGGGCGCAGCTCACCCTTGAAACCCTCCGGCGCGATCATCGGCGCGATCCGGTGGTCCACCTCTCCGGAGAGCAGGTCCGCGAGCCAGCCCTGAGCCTCGACGTCCACGATCTGCAGGCCACCCGGTCCGTCCTCCAGCGCCCCCAGCGTCGCAAGCACCTCGCCGACGCTCATCCGCCCGCTGCCGTGCGACCGCTTGGCCAGGAACGCCCGGGCCCGGGCCAGCCGGTCCGCATCGACATACATCCACTGACCGCGCACCCGAACCAGCGGCTGCTGGGCCTCGACGAGATCGGCGACCTCCTGCTCGGTCAGAGTGTGCTCCCCGACAGCCAGATCCCATCGGAAGTCAACGAGCCCCTCACGACCGATCACCGCCTTGGTCTCGGCCGAGCCGGGCTGCGCTGGGGTCGACACCGAGAGCTTCGCGCCCAGCCGCATCGATGGATTGGTCCACCACCCCGGGAGCAGCACGCCGAAGCCGGCGGCCAGCAGGATCGGCGCGGCCTCCGACAGGAACCGGTGAGCGCCCTCGACGTCCAGGGTCAGCGACGACGGCTTCGCAGTGTGCAAGGCACCCTCGATGCCTGGGTAGAGCCGAACCGCGCGACCGAGCTCACCGAGCAGGGTCTCCTGCGGATCGGCGACGTGTCGCGCCAGCGCGCGCAGCGCCCCCCTGGCCCGCCACACCTGCACGGCGTCAACGACCAGGCTGGGTTCCTCGCTCGACTGCAACGCGAAGTCCACTCGCCACGTGGCGTCGGGCCCGCTCTCGCCCTCCGTCGCCTCGGCCGCTCCCGGAGGCTCGACCAGCCGGAAGCAGGCCCGGAGTGCACCGACCTGGGTGACCTCCCGCTGCCAGTCAGCCAGCGCCCCGTCCAAAGCGGCGAAAGCGACCGGGGTCGAGGCAAAGTAAGGGTCGGAACCGGTCAGCGCCGATCGAAACGACGCCGCTGCGCGCCGACGCGTAGCGGGGCCCAGGCGCGAGCGCACGGCTGCGTCCACCAGAGCATCGGTCGCAGCGGCCAGCGAACTCGCTGCGGCCGCGCCTTGGTCAACGTCAGCCGGGCACGCAGCCGTGAAGGAGCCGGGCAGTCCCCCGGCCAACCCGCGCAGCCACACGGCGTCGGCTCCGGTCACCACCGCCGACCACATCGCCATCGCCCGGTCGTCGCCCGCTTTCCGCACGCCTGGCAGTACCCGACCGCGTCCGACGAGATCCACGGCAAACCCGGCAAGAGCCTGAAGCGCCCGCAGGTCACTACCGGCGATCGGTCGGTCAGGGTCGATCTCGGCGTCGCCGGATGCCAGCAGGAAGCCCAGGGCGGTTTGATCGTCCAGAGCAAGGGTCGGGACCTCCCACTGCCCTTCGGCCAGGGACTCCGGGATCTGCGACTGCTCGCGGGTTCGGTTGACCTCCGCCGAGGCAGACGGGCCCCGGCCCTGGTTCGGCATGGCGAGAACCGCCGCACCAGGGGCGCCATCGCAGGCCGTCGCCGCTGCCAACGCCTGCGCAGAGACGGCGAAAGGATGAGCCTGCCTGGTGGGCCGGCGACCTCGGCGCACAGGCGGCTGCGACGGCGCCTCGGTGTCCTCGGCCCACAGGATCAGCTCACCCCTGGGATCGTTCTGGATCGACCACCACGCGTGAAGAACGATCAAGGCTGCTCAACTCCCAGGAATGGCCTGCAAGGATCACAAAACTACCCGATGAAGGGAGCCGTGCTCCATGCGGAGGATCACGCACCCGGCCGCCATCCATGTCATTGAGCATCCGATGGGCAGAAGAGCGGTAAATCAGTTATGAAGTATTGCAGCTTATCTGCCGCACTGACATAGTGGGAGTATGACTTTTCATGGCTACGTCGGACTGCAGTCCCGCGGGCTCATCGCATTGCCGAGCGAGCTACGCCGACGGATGCATCTGGATGAGCCTGGCGCGCAGGTCGAGATCATCGAGCGCGGTGACGGTGTGATCGAGTTGCGAGCGGCATTGCCAGTGCCTGCCGATCAGGCGTGGTTCTGGACCGAACAGTGGCAGCGGCGCGAGCGGGAAGTCGACGAGCACGTTGCCCGCGGCGAGGTGGCCGTGCACGAGTCGACCGATGACTTCCTCACCCACCTGGACGAGATCGATTCCCCGGCTGCGAAGTCGTGAAGTTCGAGACGACCCCTGCATTTGACAGTGACTACCGACGGCTCAAACCCGAACACCGCACCGCTTTTCGTCTTGCGGTCAAAGAGAAGTTCGGTCCAGCCTGCGACGCCTACGCGGCGGATCCGTCGACTCGCTGGCCCTCGGCGTTGCGTGTGAAGCCCGTACGCAACGCGCCCGGCGTACTCGAAATGACCTGGTCATTCGCCGGCCCCGACGGTCGCGCCACCTTCGAACTCATCACCGTCGACGATGACCTGCGCTGCCGTTGGCGCCGAGTCGGTGGCCACGCCGTGTTCAAACGTCCGTAGGAGACCAACTTCCAGCCATGTGCGGTCGCCGGGTTTCGACCCGGCGACCGCGTCTCAGCCTGGATCCACCACGGAAGTATTCGCGGGTGGTAGAGAAGGGTTCTGAGCCGGTGTAGGTAAGTAGGCGTGGAGATGGCGCCGGTCTGTCCGGCTTTTCCACTTGGGTCTTTGGTTGTGCCTGTTGGGGCGCGGTGGTCAGGTCGTTGCTGGGGTTGGTGGCCCGCAG
>Ga0208716_1000274_pt1 | contig 21845 bp, 22 predicted proteins | sample NGESurdeep092012_8_FD_184482 | JGI IMG/M metagenome (GOLD analysis project Ga0208716, IMG submission 184482) | Arctic peat soil microbial communities from Barrow, Alaska - NGEE Surface sample 415-3 deep-092012 (SPAdes) | ecosystem: Environmental > Terrestrial > Soil > Wetlands > Peat ...
CCGCCGACCTCGACCAGCCCCTTAGGGACGCCGCCGTAGCGGGAGGCGAGTCCCCCGGCGATCACGGCGCCGCGGGGGGTCAGTAGCGGTGCGGCCGCCGGGACTGCTCCAGGACGACGTCGAGGCCGATGGCGAACGAGAGGAGGTGGACGACCTTGCTGCCCATCCGCGCCGGTACGCCGAGCAAAGTGACGTTGCCGGCGCCGGTCGCCACCGGGATGCTGGTGATGACGTCGCGCGCCTCGAAGCGGATCTGCGTGCCCGGCGAGGTCTCGAGGGTGAACCCGCCGGCGACCGTGGCGATCCACGTCACGGTCCGGTGATTGGGATCGTCGAGGAGGGTGCGCATGGGGAAGTTCGAGCGGGTCGAATCGGCCGTCGAATCGAAAACGGTGGCTTGCGTCTCCACGAAGGAGCCGCCGAGGAAGGCGATGCCGCCGATGCCCTGCAGGTACGGCTGTACGCGGCCGGTGGCGACGGGGCGCCAGGTGAGGCCGCCCTGGATGGCCACCGCGTTGGTACGCACGGAGGCGCCCTGGATCCGCAGGCACGCCTGCTGGTTGTCCCCGATGGCGCTCGGGGCCCACACCGTCGGACCGGTGCAGCGCGACTCGGTCGTGATGCCGAGGAAGTCGATCGCGGCCGTGTAGCCGACGTGCGGGGACCGGAAGAGCGCGGCGCCCACCCCCGCGACGAAGCCGGGCCGGAACAGCCGCTCCAGCGCGATGGTGTCGGTGCCCCCGGTGGACAGGGCGGGCACGTTGCCGATGCGCCAGAGCGCGGGACCACTGATCCAGCCACCGCGCATGGTGAGGGTGAGCAATGGGGATTCTGGGGATTGGGCGCGCGCCGGTCCGGCCAGCGCTGCCGACAGGGTCGCGCCGACCGCGGCGCACCGTAGGAAGTTCGCTCTCACGCTGCCACCGCCCACGAGGAGGACCGTCGGGGCCCGCCGGGCGGGCGCACACACGCGCCGCCGGCACCGGGCCGCTCCCGAGGAAGCTACGGCCGTGCGGAGCCCCCGCCAACCGGTGGCGCCGTGGCGCCGCGGTGCACCTGCGGCGCACCCGAGACGGCCCGCCCCACGAGGACCACGCCGGCGCGCGCGGCGATCACCTGCGCGAGGGTGGAGGGGACGGAGGGCGTGGCGACCCACGCGAGCCCGGCGCGCGCCGCCTTGAAGGCGAGCTCCGCCGAGATGCGGCCCGTCACCAGGAGGCCGAGGCCGTCGGGGTCCCGGCCATGCAGGAGCGCGCCGCCGATGACCTTATCCACCGCGTTGTGGCGGCCGATGTCCTCCGCATGCTCGAGGAGCGCCGCGCCGTCGGTGAGGGCGGCGGCGTGGATGCCGCCCGTCTCGTCGTAGCGCACGCCGCGGTGGAACATCTCCTTGAAGAGGGCGCGCATCACCGCGAACGGCGGCGGGTCGCCGCGCGGCGCACGCGCGGGGAGGGATGCGGGGTCGGCGAGCGCCACGCTCACGGCCCCGCACCCCGACGCCAGGACCCGCCGGCGCTCGTCGGCGGCGACCAGCGCCACCGCCTCCTCGGCCACCTCGGCCCAGAAGCCGAGGTCGGTCGCGCAGGGGCGGAGGGCGCGCAGGTCCTGCAAGGAGCGGATGTATCCCTCCCCGTGGAGCCACCCCACGCACAGCTGCTCGAGCTGGTCGGGGGTGCACATCCAGGTGACCGCCGGCTTCCGGTTCACCTCGAGCCAGACCGGCGTCTCCTCGACCGCGGCCAGGCGGTCGGCGTCGTCGGGACCGCTCACCCGCTCACTCCTCCCCGCGGTACTCGGACCACAGGGAAGGGTCCTCCTCGACGCGGACCGCCGTCAGCACGCACCCCGCGGGGAGCCGCGCCGCCACGCGGCGCCAGATCTCCACGCACAGCGCCTCGCTCGTCGGGACCGTCCCGCCGTACGCGAACTCCTCGCAGTCGAGGTTCAGGTGGCGGTGGTCGTAGCGGCCCACGACCTCCTCGTGGAGGATGCGGTCCACGGCGCGCAGGTCCACCACCATCGCCGTCATGGGGTCGGTGCGGCCCTTCACGGTCACGCGGCAGACGTAGCCGTGGCCGTGGCCATGGGGCGACGCGCAGGCCCCGAACGTCTCGATGTTCCGGGCGTCGCTCCACTCCGGCCGGAAGTACCGGTGGGCGGCGGCGAACTGCACGGTCCGTGTGAGGTACGCGGTCGGCACGGTCGGCTCACGACTGGGGGATGCGGAAGGAATCTCCGGGCGCCACCCGGCCTGTCAAGCGATCAGAAGATCCGGATCGCCACGGTCTTGAAGGAGGCGAAGAGCCGCGTTCCGAGGGCGATCCCCATCTCTTCCACGCTGCGCCGGGTGACGAGCGCGACGAGCTCGACGCCGGTGTCGAGGGTCACCCGCACCGCGGCGCCCTGCTCGGCGATCCGCACCACCCGGCCGGGGAGGGAGTTCCGGGCCGAGGAGTGGAGGGGCTCACGGGAGAGGACGATCTCCTCCGGGGGGATCGCGAGGGTCGCGGGCCCGCTCCGGTCGCAGACCACGTCGAGCGTGATGCCGCCGACGGCGACCGGCTGCATCCCGCCGCCGCCCGGGAGCTCGACCCGGAAGAGGTTCTCGGGCGTCACGGGGACGCTCACCCCCTGGTGGAGCGCGAGGAGATCGTTGGACCACCGGTACGCTTCCTCGAGGAGGTGCGAGGCGAAGGCCACGGCGAGCGGGCGCTGCCCCTGCTCCTCGGCCACCGCGGCAAAGAGGGCGTGCTGGGCGGCGCGGTCGGCGGCGGAGAGCGCCTCGTCGAGGAGGAGGACGTCGGGCTCCGCCGCCAGCGCGCGGGCCACGGCGACGCGCTGGACCTCGCCCTCGCTCAGGGAGCGGGCCTGGCGCCCGGTGAGCACGCCGAGCTGGAGGCGCTCGAGCGCGCCGCTGGCCGCCGCCTCGGCGGCCGCGCGCGGGTTGCCGCGGAGCCGCAGCGGGTAGGCGACGTTGGCGAGCACCGTCCCGCGGAACAGGTACGGCCGCTGCTCGACGAGCGTCACCCGGTGCCGCGCCGCGCGGCGCTCGCGGCCTGAGCGCACCGGGAGGCCCCCCAGCGCCAGCTCCCCCGCTTCGGGCGCCTCGAGGAAGGCGAGGAGTCGGAGGAGGGTGCTCTTCCCCGAGCCGTTGGGGCCCACCAGGGCGAGGCGGGTCCCGGGTGCGAGCACGAGGCGCTCGAGCGAGAGCACCGTCCGTCGCTCGTAAGTGTGCCGCAGGCCGCGCGCCTCAAGCATCGTCGCGCCCCTGCAGCAGCTGGATCAGCACATTCACCGTCAGCGCGAGCGCGAGCAGCACCAGGCCCAGGCCGATGGCGAGGGAGAATTCCCCCTGCGACGTGGCGAGGGCCACGGCGGTGGTGAGGGTCCGCGTCTCGCCGCGGATGTTCCCGCCGACGATCATCGCGGCGCCGACCTCGGAGAAGACCCGGCCGAACGCCACCACCACACCCGCCGCGAGCGCGAAGCGCGCCTCGCGCGCCACCGCCCACGCGGTCGCGAGCGGTCCGGCCCCGAGCGTGAGCGCGGTGCGCCGGACCCGCGGGTCCACCGACTGCACCGCCGCAGCTGTGAGCGCCGCCGCGATGGGCGCGGCGAGGATGACCTCCGCCACGACGATCGCCCGCCAGGTGAACAGGAGGCCGAGGCCGCCGAGGGGGCCGTGGCGCGAGAGGAGGAGGTACAGCAGGAGTCCGATCACGACGGTAGGGAAGGCCAGCGCGGTGTTGAGGACCACCAGCACCCCGCGGCGCCCTTGGAAACGCGTGCCGCCCAGCCAGAAGCCGAGCGGCACGCCGATCGCGCAGGCCACCACGGTGGCGGTCACGGCGATCCGGAGGGACAGCGCCGTGATCCCGAGGACCTCGGCGTTCAGCACCGGCTCGGCGCGCTAGAAGTTGAACCCGTAGGCCAGGCCCACGCTCAGAGTGAAGTTGTGCGTCCACTGCTTGTCCTTCAGACCCAGCGGGAGGACGGGCGGAATGATCGGGTTGTTGTTGATGTCCAGCGGGTCGAAGTACCGCAGCGGCCACTCGTAGCGGAAGAAGTAGTCGCGGACCTCGATCCGGACGGCGAGGGTGCGGGTGACGAACCAGCGGGTGCCGAGGATCGGGATCAGCGAGAAGTTCGTCCCGGCGTTGTACCCGCCGACGTCGGTCTCGGACTTGGTGGGCAGCACCTCGCCGACGCCGAACCCGACGTATGGCGCGAGGCCGTGCCACGTCTTGGCTCCCGTCAGGTTCAGGGTGAGCCCGAGATCCGCGAGCACCAGCGTCCGGCTGACGGGCCCCGTCTTGCGGGTCGCGCTGTCGAGGCTGGTGTTGATGCGGAAGCGGCTGCTCCCGGCGGTGCCGATCGAGACGTAGATGTCGAAGGGGCCGCCCAGGCGCGTGTCGAGGCGCCCCGCGAAGAGCGTGCCGCTCCGCCACCCCACCCCGGCGTTCGCCTCGTTCCCGCCGAAGAAGCCCGCGGAGAGGGTGAACGTCTGGCGCGTGGACAGGTCGCGGAACGGCGAGCGGTCGGGCGCGTGGCCGACCTGCGCGGCGAGCGGCGCGGCGGCGGCCACCAGGAGCGCGGCCAGGAACGCCGGCGTCGTGCGCGCGGCGACGGGCATCGTCATCCCACCTCCCTCAGGTCCCGGCCCGTCATCACCGCCGGCGGCTCGAGGCCGAGGAGGCCGAGCACCGTGGGGCCCACGTCGCGCAGCGAGCCGCCCTCGCGCAGCGGCCCGCGGAACCCCTCGTCGCTGAGGAGGAAGGGCACCGGGTTGCTGGTGTGCGCCGTGTGCGGGCCGCCCGTCACCGGGTCGATCATCATCTCGCAGTTCCCGTGGTCGGCGGTGATGAGCACCGACGCCCGCGCCTTCTCCGCCGACGCCATCAGCCGCGCCAGGCAGCGGTCCACGGTCTCCACCGCCTTGATGCCCGCCGGCAGCACCCCGGTGTGGCCCACCATGTCCCCGTTGGCGTAGTTCACCAGGATGAACTCGTGCTTCCGTGCCTCGATGCCCTCGCACAGCACGTCGGTGATGGCGGGCGCGCTCATCTCGGGCATCAGGTCGTAGGTCGCGACCTTCTGCGAATCCACGAGCCGCCGATCCTCGCCCGGGAAGGGCTCCTCCACGCCGCCGTTGAAGAAGTAGGTGACGTGCGCGTACTTCTCGGTCTCGGCGGTGCGGAGCATCGCGCGGCCACTCCGGCTGACGACGTCGGCCAGGATCCGCTCGAGGGTGAAGGGGCCGAAGGCGACGGGCACCGTGAACGACTGGTCGTACTGGGTCATCGTCACGACGTCCATCAGCGGCGCGCCCTTCCGGTCGAACCCCGCGAAGTCCGGTTGGGTCCAGGCGCGGACCATCTGCCGCATCCGGTCCGCCCGGAAATTGAAGCAGAGGATCCCGTCCCCGGCGCGGATCGGCGCCACCGGCCGGCCGGCCGCGTCGGTCACGACCAGCGGCTTGATGAACTCGTCGGTCTCACCGCGCGCGTACGCCCCTTCGATGCCGGCCACCGGGTCCGTGACCGGCGTGCCGACGCCCGACATCATCGCGTCGTAGGCCAGCTGGATGCGCGGCCAGCGCTTGTCGCGGTCCATCGCGTAGTAGCGGCCGGTGAGCGTGGCGATCACCGCCCGGCCCGCGGCGTGCCGGGCGAGATCCGCCACGAAGCCCCGCGCGGAGTCGGGGGCGGTGTCGCGCCCGTCGGTCGCGCCGTGGATCGCGACGCGCGGCACGCGCTCGCGCTGCGCCAGGTCGAGGAGGGCGACGAGGTGCCGGTCGAGGGCGTGCACGCCGCCGTTCCCGAGCAGACCGAAGAGATGGAGCGTGCCCCCCCGCTCGCGGAGCCGCGCGCACAGGCCCGTGAACGCCGGGAGGGCGAAGAACGTCCCCGAGGCGATGCTGTCGGAGACGCGCACGATGTCCTGCGGGACGATGCGGCCGGCGCCGAGGTTGAGGTGGCCGACCTCGGAGTTCCCCATCTGCCCCTCGGGGAGGCCGACGTACGGGCCGGACGCCTGCAGGAGGGTCCGCGGGAGGCCCGCCCAGAGCTTCGTCCACACCGGCGTGGCGGCCAGCTCGATGGCGTTCCCGGCGCCGCCGGGGCGGAAGCCCCAGCCGTCGAGCACGACGAGGACCACCGGGCCACGGCGCGCGAGCGGTGCGTTTGACATCGCTACTCCCGGACTCTAGAATGCGAATCGTGCGGCATCAGACGGCGCAATCTACCCCTGCCCGGCGTCCCCAACCAGCCGCACGCGCGGCGCGTGTCCTCGGTGCGGCGGCAGTCCTCCTCGGGGCGCTCGCGCCCGGCGCGCGGGCCCAGCAGAGCGTCACCATCCAGCGTGCGAACGAGATCCTCCTCGCCGATCCGGGGGGCGTTCGGCTGGGCCGTGCCGAGGCCGGCGCCAGCTACCGCGCCACCGGCTCGCGCGACGGCTTCACCCAGGTCACGCTCGAGGGCTGGATCTGGCGGACGTCGCTGCGCGCGGAGCGGCGCGACGGTCACACCCTGGCGGTGAGCAAGGCCGGCCAGGAGAATCTGCGCGCGGAGCCGAACGGCACCGTGGTCGCGCGCCTCAACAGCGGCGTGCTCCTCGACGAGGTGGAGCGCCGCGGTGGCTGGGTGCACGTGCGCCGTACCGGGTGGGTCGCGTCGGCGGCGCTCGCGAGCGCCACGCGTCCCGCGGCGCCGGCGCCCGCGCGGCCCTCGATGGCCCCGCCGTCACCGCCGGCGCACGGCGCTCCGGCGCCGGCGGCGCAGGCACCCCCTGCCGCGGCGCCCGCCGTCCAGGACCTCGACCCGCGACTCGCGGTGGTGCGCCGGCGCGTAGACCTGCGGCGCGCCCCCGACGCGCCCCCCGCCGGCTCGCTCGAGGCCGACATGCCGGTCCGCATCACGGCGCGCGCCGGCGAGTGGGTGCGGGTGGAGACGCAGGGCTGGGTCCGCGAGAGCGAGCTGCGGCCGGCCGGCGGCGCGGCGCTGAACAACGTGACGGCCGCGGAGCTCCGGACCGACCCCGAGCGCTTCAGGGGACGGCTGCTCCGCTGGACGATCCAGTTCATCGCGCTCCAGACGGCCGATGAGCTGCGCCCCGACTTCGCCCCCGGCGAGCAGTACATCCTCGCCCGCGGCCCCGCGCCGGAGTACGCCTTCGCGTACGTCGTCGTGCCGCCGGACCGGGCCGCCGCGGTGGCGCAGATCGCGCCCCTGACGAGCGTCACCATCATCGCGCGGGTGCGCACCGGGCGCAGCACCTACCTCGCCAATCCCATCCTCGAGCTGGTGGACATCGTCCCATGAACGAGTTCCTGTGGAAGCGGATCGAGCGCAAGCTGGCGGCGCTCCCGGAGGACCGGGTCTACCAGGTGCTCGACTACGTGGAGTTCCTCGAGTCCCGCTACGCGTCGCAGGAGGCGGCTGCCGCCTCCCCCTTCCAGAAGCTCGCCGAGAAGGTGGAGGACACGCTCCGCGCGGGGCGGGTGCCGGTGACGGCGATCCGCAGCACGATGGACGCGATGTCCGCCGCGAGCCGCCTGATGGGCGGCATCGCCGCCGCCGGGAAGGCGGTCGTGGACGAGGTCACCGCAGCGGCGAGCGGCGGCGCGCGGGGCGCCGAGCCGCCGAAGAGCGCCCCCGCCGCCGAGCCGAAGGGGCCGCCGCCGGCCGGGCCCGGTCCTGCTTGACCTTCGCTTCGCGCGCTCGGTAGCTTCCTTCATGGAAAGCCGGATCCGCGCGCGCGAAGCCCTCACGTTCGACGACATCCTCCTCGTCCCTCGCCACTCGACCGTCTATCCCCGCCAGGTCGACGTCTCGACCCGGCTGACCCGCACCATCGGCCTCAACATCCCCTTCGTCTCCGCGGCGATGGACACCGTCACGGAGGGGGACATGGCCATCGCGATGGCGCGGCTGGGCGGCATCGGGGTGATCCACAAGAACCTCCCCATCGACCGGCAGGCGTCCGAGGTGGACCGGGTGAAGCGGTCCGAGAGCGGGATGATCCTCGACCCGATCACCCTGCCCCCGAGCCGCCCGATCAGCGAGGCGATGCGGCTGATGGCGCGCTTCCGCATCTCCGGCGTGCCGATCGTGGACGAGAAGCGCCGCCTCGTGGGCATCATCACCAACCGCGATCTCCAGTTCGAGCACGACGAGAACCGCCCCATCGCCGAGGTGATGACCCGCGAGGGGCTGGTCACCGCGCCGGTGGGGACGACGCTGGAGGAGGCGGAGCGGATCCTCGGGCGGCACAAGGTCGAGAAGCTGCCGGTGGTGGCCGCCGACGGGACGCTCACCGGCCTCATCACCGTCAAGGACATCTTCAAGCGGCGCCAGTTCCCGGACTCGAACAAGGACCAGCACGGCCGGCTCCGCGTCGCCGCGGCGCTGGGAGCCACCAAGGACACCCTCCCCCGGGCCCGGGCGCTCCTCGACGCGGGGTGCGACGTCCTGGTGCTGGACTCGGCGCACGGCCACAGCGAAGGGGTGCTGGAGGCGATCGCCGCGCTACGCGCCGCGTTCCCGGACGCCCAGATCGTCGGCGGCAACGTGGCCACCGCGGAGGGCGCGCGGGCGCTGGTGGAGCGGGGCGTGGACGCGGTGAAGGTCGGCGTGGGCCCCGGCTCCATCTGCACCACGCGCGTCGTCGCGGGGATCGGCGTGCCGCAGGTCACGGCCATCCTCGACGCCGTCGCGGGCGCGGGCGGGGTGCCGGTCATCGCCGACGGCGGGGTGAAGTACTCCGGGGATGCGGTGAAGGCCCTCGCGGCGGGTGCCGACAGCGTGATGATGGGCGCGCTCCTCGCCGGCACGGAGGAGAGCCCCGGCGAGTCGCTCCTCTACGAGGGGCGCCGCTACAAGGTCATCCGGGGGATGGGCAGCCTCGGCGCGATGCAGGACGGCTCCGCCGACCGGTACTTCCAGGAGGGCGAGACCTCGGCCGCCAAGCTGGTCCCCGAGGGCATCGAGGGGCGGGTCCCCTACAAGGGTCCGGTCGGCGACGTCCTCTTCCAGCTCGTGGGCGGCCTCCGCAGCGGAATGGGCTATTGCGGCGTACAGGATGTGCGGCAGTTGCAGACCGAAACGGAGATGGTCCGCATCACCTCGGCGGGGCTGCGGGAGTCGCATCCGCACGACGTCGCCATCACGAAGGAAGCGCCGAACTACAGCGCTTAGGGAGACCCCCTCATGAGTCTGTGGGCGACCAAGTCCATCACCGCTCTGCGCGCGCAAGCCGACGAGGTCGGCGCGCACTCGCTGAAGCGGACCCTCGGCCCGCTGAACCTGACGACCCTCGGCATCGGTGCCATCATCGGCGCCGGGATCTTCGTGCTGACGGGCCAGGCGGCCGCGCTCCACGCGGGGCCCGCCGTGCCGATCTCGATGATCCTCGTCGGCATCGCCTGCGCGTTCGCGGGCCTCTGCTACGCCGAGATGGCGAGCGCGGTCCCCGTGGCCGGCAGCGCCTACACCTACTCGTACGCCACGATGGGTGAGTTCGTCGCCTGGATCATCGGGTGGGACCTCGTCCTCGAGTACGCCGCGGGCGCCGCCACGGTCGGGGTGGGCTGGTCGGGTCACTTCGTGAGCCTGATGGGCCAGATCGGGATCCACTTCCCGGCCACGCTGACCAACGCCCCCACCCAGTGGTGCACCGCGGCCAACGTCGCGGCGGCCGTGCCCGGCTGCGTGCATTCGGGGCTCGTCCTGACGGGCGCCATCGTCAACGCGCCCGCGGTGCTCATCGTCGCCGTGATGTCCACGATCCTCGTGATCGGCATCAAGGAGTCGGCGACCGTCAACAACTTCATCGTGATCCTCAAGGTCGCGATCATCCTGCTGATCGTCGTCGTCGGGCTCGGTCACATCAATCCGGCGAACTGGAAGCCGTTCATCCCCGTCAACACCGGGGAATGGGGGACCTTCGGGCCGTCGGGCATCCTCCGCGGCGCGGGCCTCGTCTTCTTCGCGTACATCGGCTTCGACGCCGTCTCCACGGCGGCGCAGGAGTCGAAGAACCCGCAGCGCGACATGCCCATCGGCATCCTCGGGTCGCTGGCGATCTGCACCGTGCTCTACGTGGTCGTCTCCGCGGTCCTCGTGGGGATGGTGCCCTACCGGGAGCTCAACCTCCCCGCGCCGATGGCGTATGCGATGGAGAAGATCGGCGCCCCGACCTGGGTGCGCCTGCTGGTGGACGTGGGCGCCGTCCTCGGGCTTGGCTCCGTCATCCTGGTGATGCTCCTCGGCCAGTCGCGGGTGTTCTACTCGATGTCGCGCGACGGCCTCCTCGGGAAGTGGGCGGCATCGGTGCACCCGAAGTTCCGGACGCCGTACCTCTCGACCATCTTCACCGGCGTCGCCGTCGGCCTCGCCACCGGCATCCTGCCCCTGCAGCTCCTGGGGCAGCTGGTGAACATCGGCACGCTGCTCGCCTTCGTGCTCGTGTGCATCGGCGTCCTGGTGCTCCGTCGCACGCGGCCCGACCTCGACCGCCCCTTCCGGACGCCGTGGGTGCCCTTCGTCCCGATCATGGGCATCCTCTGCTGTTTCGGGCTGATGCTGACGCTTCCCGAGGACACCTGGATCCGGCTCCTGGTGTGGCTGATCATCGGCCTCGCCATCTACTTCGGCTACGGGCGCAAGCACAGCCACCTGCAGAAAGAGCTGCGCGGGGAGAAGGTCGCGTAACACCGGCGATCCCCGTCCGACCGGCGGCCGGCCCCAGCGCATCGGTGCCGGCCGCTCCGTTTCCGGCCCCGCCGCTTGCCCGCTGCGGGCCGCCCCTGTACCCTGCACGGCCAGATGCCCACTCGACCCAAGCTGGAGCGCATCGGCGCCGCGCGCGCCACGGCGGCGAAGGAAGTCGCCGCGGCGGTGCAGGCGGCGCGGACGGTCGTCCTCACGACCCACGTCAACGCCGACGGCGACGGCGTGGGGAGCGAGATCGCCCTCGTCCACCTCCTCACCGCGCTCGGCAAGCAGGTGAGCATCGCCAATCCGACGCCGATCCCCGACCGCTACGCCTTCCTGCGGGACCCCGTCCGCGCGCACGACCGCACCGCCGACGCCGTGAAGGCGATTCGCGCGGCGGACCTGTTCCTCGTGCTCGACATCGCCGACCTCGGCCGCCTCGGCCACCTGGGCGCGCCCCTCGCGGCGCGGGGCATCGTGACGGCGTGCGTGGACCACCATCTCACCGCCGGTCAGCTCCCGCCCGGCCCGCGCCTCGTGGACGCCGCCGCGGCCGCGACGGGCGAGCTGGTCTACGATCTCGCGGCCACCGCGGGGTGGCCCCTCACGCCCGAGGCGGCCCGCGCCCTCTACGTCGCCCTCCTCACCGATACCGGCGGCTTCCGCTTCTCCAACACCGCCCCGCGCGTCCTCCGCGTCGCGGCGTCGCTCCTCGAGCACGGCGTCCACCCGGAGCACGTCTACGAGTCGGTCTACGCCACCGCCCCCCTCGGCCGGCTGCGCCTCACCGCCGAGGTCCTCGACACGCTCGTCGTCGAGCCCGAGGCCGGCCTCTCGTGGCTGACCGTGCCGGCCGGGGCCGTCGAGCGCCACGGCGCCACCCCCGACGACCTGGAGGGACTCGTCGAGATGGCGCGCTCGGTGCAGGGGACCCGCCTCGCCCTCCTTTTCCGCTCCCTCGCCAGCGGCAACATCAAGGTCTCCTTCCGCTCCGTCGGGGACGTCGACGTCGCCGCGTTCGCCCGCGACTTCGGCGGCGGCGGACACGCGAAGGCCGCCGGCGCCTCCCTCGCCGGGACCCTCGACGAGGTCCAGACCACCGTCCTCGCCGCGGCACGCCGTCTGCTCAAGGACGGGGCGCCGAGTTGATCGGCTTCCCGGGCCTTCCGCGGCCGGGTAGATTACGAGTGGATTTGTCGAGATATCCTGGAGAGAGAGGGATATGACCACCATCGAGAAGATCGAGCGCGTCCTCGAGACCGTGCGCCCCGCCATCCAGATGGACGGCGGCGACGTGGAGTTCGTGGACTTCGACGAGGACGAGGGCGTGGTGCAGCTGCGGCTGAAGGGGCACTGCGTGGGCTGCGCCGCGTCCATGATGACGCTGAAGAACGGGATCGAGTCGCGGCTGAAGGCGTCGGTGCCGCTGGTGAAGACGGTCGAGGCGATCTAGCCCGTGGCCCACGATCCCGTGCAGGCCCGGGTCGCGGCCGCGCTCACCGGGGTGCAGAACCCGCGGGTGGGGAAGGACGTGATCTCCGCGGGGACGGTCGCCGACATCCACGTGCACGACGGCGGCAAGGTGCACCTCACCGTGCTGCTGCGGCAGGAGGACCCGGCGTCGCTCCCGCGGGAGATCCGCGCCGCGCTGAAGGACGTCGAGGGCGTCACCGGCGTGAAGCTCGACATCCACGACCCGGCGGCGGCCGACGCGCCGCGCCACGCGCCGCCCCAGCCGGGGATGGCGCCCGCCGCGCCGGTGGCGAAGCCGAGGCCGGCGCCGCAGTCGCGCCAGCTGCCGCACCTCGGGCACATCGTGGCGGTGTCGAGCGGCAAGGGGGGCGTGGGCAAGTCCACGGTGTCGGCGAACCTGGCCGTCGCGCTCGCGTCGGCGGGGCACCGCGTGGGCCTGATGGACGCCGACGTCTACGGGCCGAACCTGCCGCGCATGTTCGGCATCGCCGGCCAGCAGCCGGTGGTCGTCGAGGGGAAGATCCAGCCGGTGCCGGCGCACGGCGTACGGGTGATGTCCCTGGGCAGCATCGTCGAGCGGGACGCGGCGGCCATCTGGCGCGGTCCCATCATCCAGAAGATCATTCAGCAGTTCCTGACCGACGTCGAATGGGGACAGCTGGATTACTTCATCGTGGACCTCCCGCCGGGCACCGGCGACGCGCAGCTGAGCCTGGTGCAGTCGGTGCACCTCGACGGGGCGCTGATCGTGACGACGCCGCAGGAGGTGGCGGTGGGGGACGCGCTGCGCGGCGCGAAGATGTTCGAGAAGGTGGGCGTGCCGGTGTTGGGGATCGTCGAGAACATGTCGTACTTCGCCTGCCCGCACTGCGGCGAGCGCACGGCGATCTTCGCGAGCGGCGGGGGGAAGCGCCTGGCCGACGAGCTCGGCCTGCCGCTCCTGGCGGAGATCCCCCTCCAGGCCGGGATGCCGGACATGAGTGAGACGGGGGTGCCTGTGGTGGTGGGCGCCCCGGACAGCGCGGCGGCCCGTGCGCTCACGGCCCTCGCGGAGGCGGTCCAACAGCAGGTCGGCGGCCAGTCGGTCCGGCTCCCCGTCATCGTCGGCTAGCGCTGGCGCTGCTGGCCAGCGCGCTCGCCACGGCGGCCCCGCTCCACGCCCAGGAGTGGGTGTCGCCGGCCGAGGCGGCGTCGGGGCAGGACCTCATCTACCGGGGCCGCTTCTCCGCGGCCCATCTCTACTTCTCCCGGCTCACCGAATCCCGTCCCCGTGACCCCGTCGGGCCGACGCTCGCCGCGTCGGCACTGATCTGGTGGGGGAACGCGCGCGGCGAGGACGCCTTCCTCGCCGATTCGATCGACGCGCTCCTCGCGGAGGGCGCCGTGCGCGCCACCGCGCTCGCGCAGCAGGCGGAGGACGACTCGACGCGCGCCGCGGCGTACTTCTGGCTCGGCACCGCGATCGGGTACCGGGCCCGCCAGGCGGAGCTGCTCGGCAAGTGGTGGCGTGCCGCACGCGAGGCAGGGCGCATGCGCTCGGCGCTCGAGCGCTCCTACGCCCTCGATTCCGCCCGGACCGACTGCCTCCTCGGCCTCGCCGTGTACGAGTACGGGCTGGCGCGGGCCAGCGCCCTCGCCCGGCTGGTCGCCCGCATCATCGGGCTCGGCGGCGGCGACGTGGATCACGCCATGGAGCTGTTCCGGCGCGTCCTGGCCGACGGCGACCTCGCGCGCACCGAGGCGCGGTGGCTCTACGCCAACGTGCTGCTGCGCGAAGGGGAGCGGGACGCGTCGCTGCGGGAGGAGGGTCTCCGCCTCATCGCGCAGCTCGCCGACGAGTACCCGGACAACCCGATCTTCCGCCGCGCCTTCGGCGGGGCCGCGCCCTCGCCGTGACAGCGCCGGCGGACACGCACACCACCGACCTGACCAGCGGCCGCCTCTCCGCGGCCATACTCCGCCTGGCGGGCCCCGCGGTCGCCGCCGCGCTGCTGCAGCTCCTCTTCCTCCTCATCGACACCTTCTGGGTGGGCCGGATCCTCGGGCCCGCCGCGCTTGCCGCCGTCTCGACGGGCGGCTTCGCGGTGTGGATGCTGACGGCGCTCGGGGAGATGATCGGCGTGGGGCTCACGGCGGTGGCGGCGCGCCGCCACGGCGAAGGGGCGCACGGCCTCGCGGCGGTCGCCGCCGGCACGACGCTCGCCGTGGGCCTGGTGGGCGGCGTCTTCGTCGCGGCGGCGGGATGGCTCGGCCTTCCCCTCCTCTTCCTGGCGATGGGGACGCCGCCCGAGGTCACCGAGCTGGGCCGCCTCTACCTCGGCACCTACCTCATCGGCACGCCGCTCATCTTCGGCTACTTCGCGACGGAGGCCACCTTCCGCGCGTCGGGGGACACGCGCACGCCCCTCATCCTCCTCGGCGCGTCGGTCCTGGTGAACCTCGGCCTCGACCCCCTCCTGATCATGGGCATCGGGCCGTTCCCGGCGCTCGGCATCGCCGGCGCCGCGATCGCGGCCATCGCCACCCGCGGTCTCACGCTGCTGCTCGGGATCATCGTCCTGGCGCGCCGGCGGCTGGTGCGTGTCTCGGTGTGGCACTGGCGCTCGGCGCTCGCGGTGATGCGCATCGGGGCGCCGACCGCCGCGACCGGCGTCGTCTTCAGCCTCGTCTACATCGGCCTGACGCGGGTCACGACCCGCTTCGGCACGCCGGCGCTCGCGGCCCTCGGCGTGGGGCACAAGCTCGAGGGCGTCGCGTACATGGCGGCCACCGGGTTCGCCCTGGCGGCGGCGGCGGTGGTCGGCCAGAACCTCGGCGCCGTGCGGCCCGACCGGGCGCGTCGCGCGGGATGGCTCACGACGGGCTACGCGCTCGGTGCAGCGGCGCTGCCGGCCATCGCCTTCCTCGCCTTCCCGGACGCGCTGGTGGGCATCTTCACCCGGGACGCCGCGGTCATCGCGGACGGCGGCAGCTACCTGCGGATCATCGCCCTGGCGGAGCTGGCCATGGCGGTGGAGATCGTGCTCGAGGGGGCGATGGGGGGCGCCGGCTTCACCCTCCAGCCGATGCTCTGGTCCACGTGCCTCACCGCCGCGCGCATCCCCCTCGGCGCCTGGTTCGCCGGCGCGTTCGGGCTCGCGGGCATCTGGTGGGCCATCTCCCTCACCGCCATGGGGCGCGGCGTCGCGATGGCCCTGCTGTGGCGGAGCGAGCGGTGGCGGGAAGCGAGGGTCTGAGGATGATCGTCACGCTGCTCACCGACTTCGGGACGAGCGACGGCTACGTGGCGGAGCTGAAGGGGGTCCTCCTCGCGCGCGCGAGCGGCGCGGCGCTGGTGGACGTCACCCACGAGATCCCTCCGGGGGACGTCGCCGCCGCGGCGTACCTCGTCGGCCGGACGTGGCGCGCCTTCCCCGCGGGGACGGTGCATCTCGCGGTGGTGGACCCGGGCGTCGGCTCGGGGCGCCTCGCGATCGCGGCCGAAGCGCACGGCCACCGCTTCGTCGCCCCCGACAACGGCCTGCTCTCGCACGTGCTGCGCGGTGCGGAGGCGCGCGTCGTCGCGCTCCCGATCCCGCCCTCCGCCAGCTCCGTGTTCCACGGCCGCGACGTCTTCGCCCCCGCGGCGGCGCGCCTCGCCACGGGCGAGCCCCTGGCGGCGCTCGGCACACCGCTCGGCGAGCCCGTGCTCCTCCCGGCGCCCCGGCTGGAGCGGCAGGGGGGAGACCTGGTGGGCGAGGTCGTGCATGTAGACCGGTTCGGGACGCTCGTGACGAGCCTGCCGGGCGACGCGGTGGCCGCGGGCTCCGAGGTGCGGATCGGCTCGGCCGGGGTGCTGCTGCGGAGGACCTTCGCGGACGTGGCGCGGGGCGCACTGGTGGCGTTCGTGGGCTCGGGCGGGACGGTGGAGATCGGGGTGCGGGACGCCCGCGCGGATGCGGTGCTCGGTGCCGGGCGCGGTGCGGAGGTGCGGGTGGCGGCCCGCGGAGGTGCCGCCTAGCGGGCAGGCCCCGTCCAGACGATGTTGACGCCGCCGAACGCGGCGCTCACGTCCAGCACGAGCCGCCTCCGCGCCCGCTCATATCCCGCCGTGTAGTAGGTGTCCCCCCGCCGCTGCAATCCCGACTGGTCGAACGACGCGAGGAGCCGGCTGAGGTGCACTGCCACGCCGGCGTCGCGCGGGAGCATCAGCGTCAGCGTGCCGATCGCGACGTTGAGGTCCGCGTCCACGACCCCCTGCCACGTCCCGCTGAAGTCCAGCGTCACGTCGCCCACGCCGCCCTCGAAGCGCACCGACCGGCAGTTCGCGTTCCCCAGCGACCACGCGTGGAACGCCGCGGCCCCGGCCTCGAGCCGGAGCTCCGAGCAGGGGACGGTGTTGGGGCGGCTGAAGCGCAGCGTCGTCTCGGACGCGCCCGTCCGGTAGCGCACGCTCCGGAGCGCCAGCCCCCCGAGGTCCACCTGGGAGCGGACGGCGCCGAGATCGAGGTTCAGCGTCAGGGGGACGTCGGGTGCGAGCTGGACGTCGAGCGTGGGCACCGGATCGCCCTTGCGGCGGTCCACGAGGTTCACGTGGTTGCCCACCCCGCGCACGCCGAGGAGGAGCCGCCCGCCGACGGCGTCGTACTCCCGCAGCGGCGTGAATCGGTCCTCGTCGTAGCGGAGGTCCATCCGGTACAGCGTGCCCTCCGGTGCGGCCGACAGCCGGAACTCCCCCGCGACGTAGTTCACCGTCACCGCGAGCTCCGCCTCGCCGTGCCGCTGGCGCGCGGAGGTGAGGCTCCGCCACGTCTGCGCGGCAAGCGGCGGCGCGGTCGCGAGGCAGGTGGCCGCGAGGACGATCAGGGGGCGCAGCCTCACGGCTGCCGTCCCATGCGGGCGGCCGTCGGCGTCGCCGGTGGCGTGGCCCAGAGGTACTCGTCGGTCATCTCGCCGGAGTACCGCCCGGCGAAGGTCTCGCGGAGGCCGGCGCGCGAGAGGAGCACCGCGCCGAACCCGGTGGTCGCCGCCAGCCAGGTCACGATGACGGCCGCGAGCTTGAGGAGGAACACCACCGGTCCGAGCCAGCCGAACAGCGCGGCTGCCGCCCACAGGCCCAGCAGGCCGACGAGGCCGGAGAAGATGTAGCCGTATGAATTGGGGCTGCGCACGAACGCGCCGTTCGCCATCCGCCGGCGCGTCACCGTTTCGCCGATGGCGTGGGCGACGGCGATGTAGCCGCCGAGCACGGCCAGGGCCGCGCCCAGGACGTACGCCAGGATCGCGAAGGGCAGGACCAGGATCCCCACGATGGTGAGCACCAGGCCGACGATCATCATCGCGAAGGCGGGCAGCAGGAGCAGCTGGCCGAGGAGCCCGACCACGAACGCGCGCCCGAAGGAGTGTGACGCCGTGTCGGCCACCACCTCCACGTGCCGCCGGCCGAAGAAGACGGTGCCGAACCCGACCATCGCCAGGGCGATGAACACCGCCACCACCGTCCCGACGTCGTTGACCAGGAGGTCGAAGGCGGAGCGCGCTTCCTCCCGCCGCTCGGCCGCCGCCACGGCCTTGCCGAGCCCCGAGAGGCTCTTGATCTCGCCGCGGATCGTGCCGCCCGCCTCCACGACGTGGCCGCCCACGGAAACGGCGTTGCCCTCGATCAGGCCGCCGTCGTGACAGATCACGTCGCCGAGCAGCGCCACGACGTTCCCCCCCACGGTGCCGTAGACGTCGGCGTTGCCGCGGAAGACGACGAGGCTTCCGGCGACGCGCTCGCCGGCGGGGACCGCCACGTGCCCGAGCCGGAGGGGACTGGTCCGCACCGATACCGCGACGTCGGGGCCGATGTCCGGCACCGCGCGCAGCTGCACCTCGAGGCTGTCGAGCGCGGCGATGTCGGCGAGGGTCAGCGCTCGGCCCCCGGAGTCCGCGCTGCCCGCCACGGCGCTCGTGGAGGCGCCGATGCGCTGCGCCGCGGCCGAGGCCGCGAGCGCCGCGGCGGCCGGGGCCTCGGCGGTGAGGTTGCGGAAGGCCGCGTCGAGGCGCCGCTCGGCGGCGAGCTCGTCGCCGGAGAGCCCCGCCACCTTGAATGCCCGGAGGCCTGCCAGCACGCCCCGGGTGTCCTTGGCGGCGGCGCCGGCGAGCGCCTGCCGCCAGGCGCGGTCGAGCGCGCCTCCCTGGCGGTAGCGCGCCACGGCGGCCCCGTTCACGAGCAGTTCGCCGGAGCGCAGCGAGACGACCCGCGTCGTGCCGTCGGCCAGCTCGAATTCCACCGCCGCTTCGCGGGGGCTGAGGGAGACGGCGTGGGAGACGACGGCGGTGTCGCGGTCGAGGCCGAGCGCGTGGCGGACGAAGTGGACGCCGTCGCTCAGGAAGCTGCGGGCTTCGTCGGCGGCGTGGCCGATGTCCCGCGCCTGCGCGGGGGCGGCGCAGGCCGCCAGGGCCGCCGCGAGGAGGAGGCTAGAACGTGCGCGCGACTGGAACACGCTTCCCCCCCGGGGTCTTCATCAGGTGATGGAGCGCCACGCCGGCTGCGGCGTAGCTGGCGGAGAGGAGCGCCAGGACCGGCACCAGGTGCTCGCGGAGGAGCGGGGCGGAGCGAAGCGCGCCCCATGGCCGGGAGCTCCAGACCCAACCGGCCAGCGCCATCCCGAACTCGCGCGCCGCGGCGAGCGCCTTGTCGGCTGCCAACCCGGCGCCATACGAGAGGGACGCGCTGTGCTGAACGACCCAGGGCGCCGCGATCCCGAGCGCGATGACTGCGCACGCGGCGTAGGCGCCGGCGAGCGCCAGGGCCCGGCGCGGCTGCAGCACCCAGGCGCGGGCACGCCGCAGGGCCACGACGGCCTTGGGCTCCGGCAGGCGGACCTGTGCCATGACGCGATGGCTGAACGCTCGCGACGGCTCGAACGCGGGCAGGCGCGACAACTCCCGGACGATGAAAGCGTCCAGGTCATTGGCTTCTAAGTGCTTATCCGTCACACGCCTACCTCCTGACTGGTGGCCTTACGCAGCCCGTTGGGGCCAGGTTTCAATCGTCCTTCAGGTGGCCCAGCGAGTCCCGCAACTCGAGCCGGGCCCGGTGGATGTAGGTCTTCACGGTGCCCAGGGGCAGGTCGAGGGTCTCGGCGATCTCCTCGTACGCCCGCCCCTCCACGTGCCGCAGGAGGATGCAGGCCCGGTACTCGGGCCGCAGCTTCGCGATGGCCTGTTCGATGGCCGAACCCAGCTCTTTGGACTCCAGGTCGGCGAGGGGGCTCGGCCCCCGGTCGGTCGCCTGGACGGCGGTCGCCTCGATCTCCTCGGCGGTCCGCGCGCCGGGGGCGCCGTCGAGGGAGAGGGTGTCCACCTCGCGCCGCCGCAGGTGGTCGATGGCGGCGTTATTCGCGATCTTGAAGATCCACGAGGAGAACTTGTACTCGGGGCGGTACGACTCGAGGGCGTTGAGGACCTTGATGAAGGTCTCCTGCGCGAGATCCTCGGCGGCGGCACGGTCCCGCACCATCCGGTAGATGAGCGAAAAGACGGGCCGCTCGTACCGGCGCAGGAGCTCCCGGTACCCGGTCTCCCTGCCAGCGCGAGCCAGCGCCACGACCTCCTGGTCGCTGAGCGACGGAAGGTCTTTCGCCGTCGGCATGCGGCGGGTAATCTACGCTGTGAATGCCGCCGTGCCTCCCACCCCAGCCGTGAACACCGCCTCACCGGGGGCGAGCGCGTCCCCCGCCGAGAAGCGCCGCTACGTGCGCGAGATGTTCTCGGCCATCGCGCCCACCTACGACCTGCTGAACCATGCGCTGTCGCTGAACGTGGACCGGGGCTGGCGCCTGCGGGCCCTGGACCGCCTCGGCTGGGAGGCGCGGCCCGACGGCCGGTTCCTCGACGCGTGCGCCGGGACGCTCGACTTCGGCGCGACCCTCCTCCAGCGGCCGGGGTTCCGGGGGCAGGTGGTGGCGGCCGACTTCGCGATCCCGATGCTCCGCCTCGGGGCGGGGAAGGCGGGGGGGCGGGTGCTCCGGGCGGGCTCGGACGCGCTGCAGCTCCCCTTCGCCGACGGTACCTTCGACGGGGCGTTCGTCGGGTTCGGGGTGCGCAACCTGTCGGACCTCGACGCGGGGCTGCGGGAGCTCCGGCGGGTGCTCCGGGACGGCGCACGGCTCGTGGTCCTCGACTTCACGACGCCGGCGTTCGCGCCCCTGCGAGCGCTCTACCTGCTCTATTTCCGGCGCGTGCTGCCGCTCGTGGGGCGGCTGGTGTCGGGGCACCCGACGGCGTATGCGTACCTGCCTTCGTCAGTGATGGGATTCCCCGCACCCGCGGCGCTCGCCGCGCGGATGGAGGGGGCGGGGTTCCGCGAGTGCGGCTGGCGTCTCCTGACCGGCGGCATCGCCGCCGTGCACTGGGGTGAGCGATGACGATGGACAGCCTGCGCGACTTCGTCCGGGTGCTCGAGGAGGCGGGAGAGCTCGTCCGCGTCCGGGAGCCCGTGTCCACGGTGAAGGAGATCACCGAGGTCGCCGACCGCTGCATGAAGAGCGCGGGGGGCGGGCCGGCGCTCCTCTTCGAGCACCCGGTGCTGCCGGGGGGCGCCGTGAGCCGCGTCCCGCTCGCCATCAACCTCTTCGGGTCGCACCGCCGCATCGCCCTCGCCCTCGGCGTGGCGTCGCTGGACGAGATCGGCGCGCGCATCCAGGGGCTGCTGTCCACCAAGGTGCCCGACGGCCTGCTGGCGAAGCTGGCGATGCTCCCCACGATCGCGGAGATCGCCAAGTACCCGCCGCGCGTTGAGCACGGGACGCCGCCCTGCCAGACCGTGGTGCTCGAAGGGCCGGCGGCGGACGTCACGCAGCTCCCGCACCTCCTCTGCTGGCCTGGGGACGGCGGGCACTACATCACCCTCCCGATGGTGATCACCCGCGATCCGGCGACGGGCGTGCGGAATGTGGGGATGTACCGGGTGATGGTGCAGGGGCCGCGCGCGCTGGCGATGCACTGGCAGCGCCACAAGGTCGGCGCGGCGCACTGGCGGGAGATGGCGGCGCGCGGCGAGCGGATGCCGGTGGCCATCGCCCTCGGCGCCGATCCGCCGTCCCTGTACGCCGCGTCCGCGCCGCTGCCCCCTGCGCTGGACGAGTTCCTCTTCGCCGGCTTCCTGCGCCGCGCGCCGGTGCGCCTCGCCAAGGCCGTGACCTCGGACCTCGAGGTGCCCGCCGAGGCGGACATCGTGATCGAGGGGACCATCGACCCGGCCGAGGCGCTGGTGACCGAGGGCCCCTTCGGCGACCACACCGGCTTCTACTCCCTCGCCGACCTCTACCCCCGGGTGCACGTCACCGCGATCACGATGCGGCGCGACGCCATCTACCCGGCCACGATCGTCGGACGCCCGCCGATGGAGGACTACTACCTCGGCCACGCGACCGAGCGGATCTTCCTGCCCCTCATCCGCCTGACGATGCCGGAGGTGACGGATTACCACATGCCGGCGTACGGGATCTTCCACAACCTCGTCTTCGTCTCGATCAGGAAGCAGTACCCGGGCCACGCGTGGAAGGTGATGAACGGGCTGTGGGGCGCGGGGCTGATGTCCCTCGCCAAGGTGCTGGTCGTCCTCGACGACGACGTGGACGTGCGGGACCCCGACGAGGCGTGGTGGGTCGCGCTGAACCACATCGACCCGCG
>Ga0208716_1000276_pt1 | contig 21796 bp, 13 predicted proteins | sample NGESurdeep092012_8_FD_184482 | JGI IMG/M metagenome (GOLD analysis project Ga0208716, IMG submission 184482) | Arctic peat soil microbial communities from Barrow, Alaska - NGEE Surface sample 415-3 deep-092012 (SPAdes) | ecosystem: Environmental > Terrestrial > Soil > Wetlands > Peat ...
AGGGAAGCGCGGCCCAGGCGGCCGGCACCGCCTGGTGCCCGGGGTCGGCCCAGGTATCGGAGTAGTGGATGTCGAGGAGGAGCCGGCCGCCCGCGGCCTTGATCCGCTGAGCCATCCCCAGCGTGTAGGCGAGGTCGTTGACCCGCACGTCCTGGAGGTCGGGGGCCACGAAGAGCCGCAGGCGGAAGACCGTGCTCCCGTGCGCGCGGAGGATCGCGATGGCGTCCCCCGCCACACCGGCGTCGCGGAAGACGCCCCCGCCCTGTTCGATGCGTTCCAGCGCCGAGATGTCGGCGCCGAGGAACGTGGAGCCGAGAGAGACGGGGACGATCTCCGTCGGGGAGTGCTCGGCACAGGCGGCGAGGAGCGCGAGCCCTGCGGTCGCAACAAGCCGGTATCCCAGCTTCATGTTCCACGCCTCCGTCAGTCGCGGACGATCGAACGATACCCTCCACCCGCACGACAACCCAATGACGAGTGGAATTGTCGAAATACCGGGGACGCCACACGGCGGCCCGCCGCCCGCGGGGCAGCCCGCCCCGGGCACATGTTGTGCGGGGTGAATCGGCGCCCCTGTCCCCGCGCGCCGCATCGGCACAGGTTAGTACCCGACCCGCACCCCGAGACCCGCCCATGATCACGACCCGTCGTCTGGCGATCGCCCTCAGCCTGGTCCTGCTCGGCTGCGGCCGCGCCGGGCCCGCCAAGTTCACGGCCGCGAATCCGTTCGCGAATCCCAGCCCCCTCTTCGAGCAGGCGCCCCCGTTCGACAGGATCCACGACGCCGACTTCCAGCCGGCGATCGAGGAGGGGATGCGCGTCCAGCTCGTCGAGGTCGCCGCCATCGCGTCCGACACGGCGACGCCGACCTTCGACAACACGATCATCGCGCTCGAGCGCTCGGGCACGCTCCTCCGCCGCGCGACCGCGGTCTTCTTCGCCCTCGCCAGCGCGAACACCGACGACACGATCCAGCAGGTGCAGTCGGCCGTGGCGCCCAAGCTCGCGGCGCACAGCGACGCGATCTTCCTGAACGACACCCTCTTCCGGCGGGTGAAGAGCCTCTACGACCGGCGGGCCGCCCTCGGGCTCGACACGACGCAGCTCTACCTCGTGCAGCGCTACTACCGCGACTTCGTGCGGGCCGGCGCGCTCCTCGCCGACTCCGACAAGACGAAGCTGCGCGCGCTGAACCAGGAAGAGGCGACGCTGAGCACCGACTTCCAGAAGAAGCTCCTCGCCGCGACGAAGGCGGGCGCCGTCGTCGTGGACGATTCGGCCCAGCTCGACGGCCTCTCCGCGGGGGACATCGCCGTCGCCGCGCAGGCGGCCAAGGACCGGAAGCTCACCGGCAAGTGGGTGCTCGCGCTCCGCAACACGACGCAGCAGCCGGCGCAGGCCGAGCTCCGCAACCGCGCCCTGCGGGAGCGCCTCTTCCGGGCGTCCACCACGCGCGCCGAGCGGGGGGACAGCAACGACACCCGCCAGATCATCCTGCGCCTCGCGCAGCTGCGCCCCGAGCGCGCCCGGCTCCTCGGGTACCCATCGCTCGCCGCGTACGTCCTCGACGATCAGATGGCGAAGACGCCCGACGCCGCGATCAAGCTGCTCACCGACCTCGTCCCCGCGGCCACGGCCAAGGCGCGCGGCGAGGCCGCCGCGATGCAGACGCTCATCGACGGGCAGCACGGGAACTTCACGGTGCAGCCGTGGGACTGGCAGTACTACGCCGAGCAGGTGCGGGCGGCGCAGTATGCCCTCGACGAGGGCCAGATCAAGCCGTACTTCGAGCTCAACCGGGTGCTGACCGACGGCGTCTTCTACGCCGCGACCCAGCTGTACGGGCTCACGTTCCGCGAGCGGAAGGACCTGCCGGTCTACCACCCCGACGTGCGTGTCTTCGAGGTGTTCGACACCGACGGGACGTCCATCGGGCTCTTCTACTGCGACTACTTCAAGCGCGACAACAAGCAGGGCGGCGCGTGGCAGGGCGACTTCGTGGACCGCTCGTCCCTCCTCGGCACGCACCCGGTCATCTACAACGTCGCCAACTTCACGAAGCCGGCCGCGGGCCAGCCGGCGCTCCTCACCTACGACGACGTGACGACGATGTTCCATGAGTTCGGGCACGGGTTGCACGCGATGCTGGTGAACGTGCACTACCCGCGGCTCGCCGCCAACGTGCCGACCGACTTCGTGGAGGTCCCCTCGCAGTTCAACGAGCACTGGGCTCTCTACCCCTCGGTGTTCGCGCACTATGCCCGCCACTACCAGACGGGCCAGCCGATGCCGCAGGAGCTGGTGGCCAAGATCCGGCGGGCGAAGACCTTCGATCAGGGCTTCGCCACGACCGAATACGTCGCCGCGGCTCTCCTCGACTTCGCGTGGCACACCCTCGCGGTCGGACCGAAGCAGGCGGACGTGGATTCGTTCGAGGCGCAGGCGCTGCGCCGCTTCCACGTGGACGTGCCGGAGGTGCCGCCTCGCTACCGGACCAACTACTTCGCGCACATCTGGGACGGTGGCTACAACGCGAACTACTACGCGTACCTGTGGAGCGAAGTGATCGAGGACGACGCGTACGCCTGGTTCACGGAGCACGGCGGCCTGACGCGCGCCAACGGCCAGCGCTTCCGCGACCTGGTGCTGTCTCGGGCCGGCAGCCTCGACGCGGGCGCGATGTACCGGGCGTTCCGCGGGCGGGACCCCGTGGTGGGGCCGCTGCTCGAGGACCGCGGATTGGTGGCGGGGCGGAGGTAGCCGTCAGCCGTAAGCCATCCGCCATCAGCCGATAGCACGTCGGCGCAGGGCGTGAACGAACAAGCTCCGATCCGGCGGGATGCCGGGTCGGAGCTTGTCGCGTCGGAGGGGCTACCGCACCGCTCCCGCCGCCGATGATGCTGGCGCCCGCCGCCTACTGCAAGCGGGTGCCTTCGGCGACGATGCGGCGCACCGAGTCGGGCTTCGTGGTCCGATAGTGCGCGACGGTCGTGCCTTCCAGCTTGCCGTCCCGGAGCCGGAACACGCCGTGCGTGGTCACCTGGAGACCCCGGCGCAGCACGCTCTCGTAGGGGCCCGCGTCGATCACGACGCTGTCGCCGGCCACCGCGGCGACGCGCGCCGGGATGGGCCTGCGGTGGGAGAACGCGATCGTCCAGCCCGTCGTGTCGGCGGTGGCGGTGAGCTCGTACGTCACCAGCGTGGTGTCCCGCGCCTCGTTCATGCTCTTCACGCTCCACTTCCCGGCGACGCTGGAGAGCGCGAGCGGGGGCGGGGGTGGCGGTGGGGCGGCGGCGGGAGCCTTGGGCTCGGGCTTGGCGCAACCGACGATGGCGGCTGCACCGAACAGCAGGATGGCGAGGCGGCGCATGGGCCCTCCGGGCGAGAAGTGGTGGGGCTTTGGTGAGAGCGGCAAATAGAATCCTCCCCCTCCGGTGTGCGCAAGCGGGCGCGGGGGCCGGGGGCTCACCTCAGCGCCCCGCCCCCCCGAATGCCGCCGGATGGCGCTCGTCCCAGGGGGTCGCCGCCTGGTAGGCCCGCGCCACCTCGAGCGCCGCGGCCTCCCCGTAGATCGGCCCGCAGAAGGTAATGCTCGACCAGTCGCCGTTCCGCAGGACCCCGTCGGGGACCGCCACGCAGGGGTTCCCGGTGAGGTTCGTGATCTGCATGTTCACCCCCGCGAAGGACGGGGAGACGTAGGCGTCTATCCCCTCGAGCAGCGTGCGCATGTCCTCCTGCAGCATCCGCCGCAGCCGGCTCGCCTGGAGGTACTCGACGGCGGGGATCAGCCGCGCGCTCCGGAAGGTGTTGGGCCACGCGCCGGCGCCCTGCTGGCGGAGCATGGTGTCCCGCCCCGAGCGCGTCAGCTCGTCGAACGCGGCGGCCGCCTCGGCGTTAAGGATGATCCCGGACGGCACTTGCCGCGTCGGCAGCGCCAGGGGCACGAGGGTCGCGCCGAGGCCGCGCAGCACGTCGAGGACCTGGCGATCGAGGTCGGCGCCGTCGCGGTGCGCCTCGAACGCCGCCTGGACGTAGCCGATCCGCATTCCCGCGAGCGACGCTCGCGCGTCGTACGGGAAGGGCGCGTCCACCGTCACCGGATCGGCGGGGTCACGGCCGCGGATCACGTTGAAGACCAGCGCGCAGTCCTCCGCGTTGCGGCAGAGCGGCCCCGGCTTGTCCATGGACCAGGAGAGGGCCATGATGCCGGCGCGGCTCACGCGCCCATAGCTCGGCCGGAGGCCGGTGACCCCGTTGACGGTCGCGGGGGAGATGATGGACCCCATCGTCTCGGTGCCGAGGGCGAAGGGCACGAGCCCCGCCGACACCGCGGCCGCCGGACCGGCCGACGAGCCGCTGGAGCCCTGCGCGACGTTCCACGGATTGTGCGTCGTGCCCCGGAACCACACGTCCCCCATCGCGAGCGCCCCGGTGGCGAGCTTGGCCACCAGGACCGCCCCCGCCTCCTCGAGCTTCCGCACCGCGGTCGCCGTCTCGGTCAGCACCTGGTCGCGGTACGGCTCCGCGCCCCAGGTGGTGGGATAGCCGGGCACGGCGTAGAGGTCCTTCACCCCGAAGGGGATGCCGTGCAACGGCCCGCGGTAGTGGCCGGCGGCGATCTCCCGGTCGGCGCGGCGCGCCTGCTCCATCGCGAGACTGTCGGTGAAGGTCACCACGGCGACGAGGACGGAGTCGTAGCGCCGCAGCCGGTCGAGGTATATCCGGGTGAGCTCGACCGACGTCACCTGCCGCGTCCGGAGGAGCGCCCCGAGATCGGTGATGCTCCAGAAGGCCACGTCCTCGAGGCGCGCCGGCCGCGTGAGGCCCCGGGTCGCCGGCGCGAAGCGGGGCGCGCGGTCGGCGATGGGCACGGCGGGGGGGAGGGGCTGGAAGAAGAGCGACGGCAGCGCCGAGTTGGGGAGGGGCACCGCCCGCATGGCGTTGTACGCGGAGCGCCGGCTGGCGAGGCCCGACCCGCGGAGGAGGAGGGTGAGCTCGGAGTCGGTGTAGGTGAGGCCGATGAGATCCAGCGCCGACTGGACGGTCTCCTTCGTGATGACCGCCCGGGCGGGGGCGAACGCCGCGAGGCCAGCGAGCTGCTCGGGGGAGAGGACCTCCACCACGGTGAGCGCGTAGCGGCCGGCCGCGGCGGTCGTATCGTAGGCGCGGATCTCGATCCGGTGCTCGCCGGTGCGCCGCGCCAGCGCGCGCGTCTCCTGCTCCAGACTATCGGCGGAGCTGTCCACCTCCGCGAGCCGCCTCCCATCGGGCCCGAAGACGCTCACGACGAGGTCTATGCCCCGCTGGATCAGCGCGACGCGCACGAGGGACCCCGAATCCAGTGCGACGCGGAAGCGCTGCACCTGGCGGGCCGAGATGTCGCGTTCGACGGTGCGGCCGGGCTCGAGCCGCGGGATGGAATCGGGCGCCGGCGCCGGCTGCTGCGCCTCGGCGGAGAGGACCGGCGCGAGCACGAGGGCGGCCACCACGCCGAGGAGGGTGAGGCGTCGAATGCGATCCATGCGATCCACGGTGAGGGAGATGTCTCAGAAGATGCACCGGATCGGCGCCCGCGCAATCGCCGCGAGAACGCTGAAGGGCCGTGGCGCGACAAGGGGCGGCACCGACGCTGCGGCACCGCCCCCTGGTTCTTCCTGCCTCCGGCTATCGGCTTCTTCTACTCCGGCCGATACCGCCGGATCAACGCCGCCTGGATCTCCCGCTCGGTGAACGCCACGTGCTTCAGCTCTCCCCGGCCGAACATCGCCACCTGGTCGGTGTGGTGGGGCGAGCTGGGGAGGTCGCTCTCGCCGTACTCGAGGACCGAGTAGGCGCGCGGGCCGCGGGCGCCGAACTCCACCGCCATCACCCACTCGTCGCCGCGGGCCCCGATCCACTTCTTGTCGGGCGCGGTCGAGAAGCCGAAGACGCGGAAGCACCCGATGTCGCCGGAGCATCCCGCCGCGGGCACGTCCACGTCGCCGAGGCGGAGACGGTGCACCTCACCCCACGCCACGTCCCAGCGGCCGAAGCGCGTCTTGAGGTCGGCCATCGCCGCCGTGAACGCGGCGACGGCGCGCGGCGCGTCGGCCAGCCCGCGCGGCGTGCCCGTCGGATCGGCCGGCGTCCACGGATGGCTGAAGGCGCGCGAGAAGCGGTCGCCCCCCGCGCTGCGGCGCGTCGTGTCGGCCGCGAGGTAGCGCCGGAACCACGCCTCGAAGAGGGTGCCGCCCCGCGACTCCGCCAGCACCGTGCCGTCCCACTGCGCGATGAGGGCGATGGCGTCGGCGACCTCCCCCTGCGGGTTCGTGGCGCGCACCGCCGCCACGAGGTCGTCCCGCACCCGGTCGGCGAGGAGCATCCGCGGGTCGTGCTTCATCCGCACCACGTCCTCGAGACTCACCTTGGGCACGCTGGTGACGAGGCGCAGCGACTGCTGGCTCCGGAGCCCGAGGTAGGGGCTCGGGAAGTAGTTCGGCCAGCGCGTCGAGTCCATCACCGCGTTGAGGTTGGTGTAGTGGTACGGGTCGTTGGCGTTCTGCAGGTACCCGCCGGGCGGGTTGAGGAGCTGCGGCAGCGAGTCGTAGGGCCAGAGCTCCGTCCACACGTCCGCCGACGTCGTCGCGTGCACGGCCACCGTGTCGCCGCCGGAGGGGCGCGGGAGACGCGGGATCGCCGCGTTCCAGATGTAGTAGATGTTCCCGTCGCGGTCGGCGTACGTGAGGTTCTGCTCCACGTGCGCCCGCATCCGCATCGCGTCCTTCCACTCGGTGAGGTTCCGCGCCTCCATCATCCGGAGGAACTGCTCGGTCTTCCGCGTCTCCCCCCACTCGGCGGAGCGCACCACGTAGATGTGCGTCGCGTCGCGGTCCACCACGGTGCCGATGGGCGTGCGCCAGATGTCGTGCGTCTCGGTGGCGAGGGAGTCGCCGACCTTGTACTCCACGGCGACGGGGACCCGCTCCAGCGCGACCGAGGCGCCATCGAAGCGGTAGTGGTCGGGCTGCGCGGGATCCACGTCGAGGGCGTAGAACTCCTCGAGCTGCGCGGAGTTATTGGTCGTGGCCCAGCCGAGGTAGGCGTTGAAGCCGCCGTTGAAGTAGAGGGGGAAGCCGATCCGGAAGTCGCCGTAGAAATCGACGATGCCGGGGACGGTGATCTGCATCTCGTAGTAGCGGTTGTCCCAGCCGGGGCCCCAGTTGAGGTGGGGGTTCCGGAGGAGGATGGTGCGCCCCGACGTGGTGCGGCTCGGCGCGAAGGCCCACGCCTGGGAGCCGGTGTCCCGTCGTCCGAGCTCGCCGGCGCGCCGCGCCGCGAGGCGGCGGCGGAACTGCCCCACCGCCGGCTCGATGGTCTCGTCCACCCAGGCGGCGGCCACGTCCTGCGGGGTGAAGTCGCGCGGCGTCCACCCGGGGAAGGAGTCGGCGTGGGTGACGACGTAGCGGTTCACCCCGGCGGCCCACCCGGCGTAGAGGTCGCGGGTCTGCTGCTGGAGCTGGGCGAAGCGCTCCACCGCGATCCGGTGGGTCTGGCGGAAGTGGAAGTCGGTCTCGATGGAGTCGTGGCCGAAGTACTTGCCCAGCTCGCCGCGGCCGCGGATGAGGTTGGCGACGACGCGGAAGCCGAAGTCCTCGAGCTGGGCCCAGGCCATCCCGTAGCCGAGGGCCGCGAGGTCGCGGGCGTGGACGTGCGGGACGCCGTAGGCGGTGCGGAAGATCTCGACGCGGCTCGGATAGGGCGCCGGGGCCTGCGCGCGCACCGCGGTGCGGGCCCGCGCGGAAGAGGGTGAACGGGCGCCGGCGGGCGACTGCGCGGAGGCGGGCGCGGGAACGGCGACGGTGGCTATGGAGATGGCCGCGAGAGCGGCGATGCAGGAGAGCTTGCGCATTCCACTAATGTGCAGCGTCCGCGGGCGCTCCGCGAGCGGGGGAATCGCGCCCCACGGCGGCGGCGGCGCGAGCGGCGGCGGGCACGACCCGCCCCGACGGCACGTCTCGCTCAATCCGGCGCGGTCGTGCCGATCGCCTCCGCGCACGCGAACGCCGACGCCCACGCCCACTGGAAGTTGTAGCCCCCGAGCCAGCCGGTGACGTCCACGACCTCGCCGATGAAGTAGAGCCCCGGCACCGCCCTCGCCTCCATCGTCTTCGACGAGAGCGCCGCGGTGGACACGCCGCCGCAGGTGACCTCGGCCTTCTCGTATCCGGCGGTGCCGTCGGGCGTGAGGCGCCACCCGGTGACCGCCTCCGCCACGGCGCGAAGCGCGCTGTCGGGCTGCTCGGCGAGCGGACGGCTGTCGGCCCCGCCCTCGGCGAGCGTCTGGGCCAGCCGCCGTGGGAGGAACGAGGTGAGCGCGGTCGCAACGAGCGCCTTGCTCCCGGCCTGCCTGCCCTGCCGGAGATCGGCGTAGACGTCGCGCCCCGCGCCGAGATCGATGTCGACGGCGTCACCCGGCCGGTAGTACGACGACGCCTGCAGCACCGCCGGCCCCGAGACGCCGACGTGGGTGAGCAGCACGCTCTCGCGGAACCGCGCGCCCCGGCAACTCACCACCGCGGGCGTCGACAGGCCGCTGAGCTCCGCGAAGCGGGCGCGATCGGCGGCGCCATAGAGGAGGGGCACCAGCCCGGGCCTGGTCGCGACCAGCGGCACGCCGAAGCGCCCGGCGATGCGATAGCCCAGCCCGGTGGCCCCCATCTTCGGGATCGACAGGCCTCCCGTGGCCACCACCAGCGCCGTCGACTCGAACTCGCCGCGCGAGGTGCGCACGCGGAACCGGTCGGCGCGTTCCACCGACTCGACCGCGCAGCCGACCTCGGTGCGCACGCCGGCGGCCGCGGCGTCCGTCACCAGCATCTGGACGATCTGCCGGGCCGAGCCGTCGCAGAAGAGCTGGCCGAGCGTCTTCTCGTGATAGCAGATGCCGTGCGCCTCGACGAGGGCGATGAAGTCGGCGGGCCGGTACCGCGCCAGCGCCGACCGGCAGAAGTGCGGGTTCTCCGAGAGGAAGTTCTCCGGGCCGGCACCGAGGTTGGTGAAGTTGCAGCGGCCGCCCCCCGAGATCAGGATCTTCTTGCCGACCTGCTCCCGGTGCTCGACGAGGAGCGTGCGCTTGCCGCGCTTGGCCGCCTCGATCGCGCAGAAGAGGCCCGCGGCCCCGCCGCCGAGCACGATCGCGTCGTAGCGATCCGCCCCGCTCATCGAGGCTCCCCTCACGGTGCGGTCACACGGTAAGGCTACGCTCGGCGGGCCGAGGAACGCAATCGCTGCAGCGCGGAGCGGAATCCGGCCGCCGGACCAGGAATGGTCCAGGGCCAGCGGCACTCCCTCGCGGAGCGATCCCGTCCCTGCTAGACTGCCTCCCGGAGGCGGTCTGCCTTCCCCTCAGGTCGTTGGAGGACTCGAGGTCGTGACCCACGCCGGCAAGACGGAACTGATGGGATGGGCCCGCGTCTGGGCCACGGCGCACCCGTTCGCGCGGCCTCTGCCGCGGGCGGGGGCGTGGTATCCCGTGGTGGGGGGAGCGTCGGGGGAGCGCGCGGTCCTCGAGGTGCGGGGGAAGCGCGTCGCGATCCTGCGGACGCTGCTCGAGATCCGACCCGAGCGGCCGAACGTCTTCACCGTCGTGGTGCGCTCGCGCGAGTCCACCGCCGCGATGCCCGCGGCGGGGCGCTCCAAGATCGGCGGGATCTACGCGGTCTGCCCCGCCTGCACCGAGCGCCAGCGGGTCGTCGAGGACCAGGTGATGGCGACCTGCCCCCAGTGCGGCCACCGCGCCGAGGTCGCGTGGTGGGAGACGGGGTGAGACCCCGCCCACGTCATCCGGCGAGCAGTTTCCTGACGTCCCCGTCCGCCGCGATCCGCCGGTCCACGAAGTCGCCGATGTCCTTCGCGCGCTCGAGCCACTCCGTCAGGTCGCCCACGCTGCCGGTGCCAGCGCGCAGCTTGAGCATCGCGAGGCGCACGTTCTCCAGCGCGGCCACCGTCTCGGCGAGGTGTTCTCCCGTGCGGCCGGCGGCGCGCAGGGCCTCCGCCTCCTTCTCCAGCCGCTCGACCACCGCCGGCACGTCCGGCACTTGCGCGCGCTCCCCCGCCGTCAGCGACTCGTAGACGGCGAGCACCGACCGGCCGAGTACCAGCTCCGTCGCGTCGGCGGACGCGATGACGCGACGCTCGGGCGGCTTGATCCCCACGCCCGCGACGCGGAAGAAGAACCGGCCGAAGCGCCCCGCCCAGAGCCTGTGCCAGAAGGTGTTCATACGCCGGATCCACCGCCGCTGCTGGAGCTCGTCCGCTTCCTCGCGCTGCACCTGCGCCTCCGCCAAGAGCGCGGTCCGGATGTCCTCGAAGGCGTACCCGTTCCTGAGGAGGCGGCGGGCCACCACGACCAGCTGGAACATGAGGATCATGCCGATGATGCCGAGCTTGCCGCCGAGCAGGGAGGCCAGGAAGAACAGCGTGGAGATCTGCGCGTTCCGCATGAAGGCGCGCACGATCGGCGGCGAGCGGAGGTCGCGGCCCCGTACCTCGTCCGCGATCCGCGCGACCTCGTCGCCGGTCTGGATCCGCGCGGCGGGTTCCTTCTGGAGGCAGCGGTCGATGACCTCAGCGAGCCGGGCCGGGACCTCGGGCCGGAGCGACAGCACGCTGGGCGCGGGGCGCGAGACCAGCTGGGTAAGGATGGCCGGCAGGTTGGCCCCCTCGAACGGGGGCCGGCCGGTGAGGGCGAAGAAGAGGGTCCCGCCGAGGGAGTAGAGATCGCTGCGCCCATCCACCGGCTCGCCGCACGCCTGCTCGGGACTCATGTACCGCGCGGTCCCGACCACCTCGCCGGCGCCGCTCGCGCCGGTGTGGCCGCCGACGGCGATCCCGAAGTCGGCGACCAACGCGCGGTCGGTGGCGCGCTCGATCATGATGTTGTCGGGCTTGATGTCGCGGTGGATCACCCCGCGCTGGTGTGCGTAGGCGAGCGCCCACCCCACTTCCTGCAGCACCTTCGCCGCGACGCGCGGCGGCAGGGGGCCCGCGCGCTCCACCCGTTCCCGCAGCGTTTCCCCGTCCACGTAGCCCATCACGAAGAACACCAGGTCGCCCTGCTGCTCGACGGCGTGGATGGGGACGATGTTGGGGTGGGAGAGCCCGGCCGCGGTGCGCGCCTCCTTGAGGAAGCGGTCGCGGGACTCGGGGTTCGCCGCGAGGAAGGGCGGCAGGAGCTTGATGGCGACGAGTCGGTCGAGGGCCACGTCCCGCGCCAGCAGCACGATGCCCATGCCTCCCCGCCCCAGCTCGCGCTCGATCGAGTAGCGGCCGGCGAGGACCCGCTGGAGCTCCAGGAGCTCCGGGCTGACGGGGGTGGTCATTCTCTGAACTTAATGCCGCCGCCCCCGCGCGCGACCGGCCCGCCTTGCCACAACGGGGAACGGCGCTTCAGGTTGAAGTCGTGGGTGCCAGTCCATTCGTGAGGAGGCGTGCCATGGCAGGCTCTTCGTTGGGGAACCGGATCGCAGTCGGTGCGCTCTGTTGTGCGCTCATTGGTGCGCCGCTGTCGTGCGCCGGGCGGGGGGCGGCACCGGCGGCCGCGCCCCAGCCGTCGGCCTTCACGCTGGGGGCCGACGTCTCCTTCCTCGGCTCGCCTCCCCGCCCCGGCCGGCCGCTGCGGACGTACCAGGAGAACGGCGTCCCCGCCGACGAAGTGACCATCCTGAACCGTCACGGGTGGACGTCGTACCGCCTGCGGGTGTTCGTGTCGCCGGTCCGCGACGCGCCCGACAACTCCCTCGAGAACACCATCCCCCTCGCCCGGCGGATCAAGGCGGCGGGGAAGACGTTCCTCCTCGACATCCACTACTCCGACACCTGGGCCGACCCCCAGCACCAGGACATCCCCGTCGCGTGGCGGGGGCTCTCATTCGATTCCCTCGAGGCGCGGGTGGAGGCGTACAGCGCCGAGACGATCCGGGCGTTCCGGGAAGCGGGGGCGATGCCCGACTGGGTGCAGGTCGGGAACGAGATCACGCGCGGCTTCCTGTGGCCGCTCGGACAGCTCCAGATCCCGGGGAACAACGAGTACCTGCCGCCGGCGCCGTACGACTCCGCGCTGCAGTGGGACCACGTGACGCGATTGCTGAAGGCCGGCATACGCGGCGTGCGCGCGGGCGCGGGGGACACCCAGCCCCGGATCGCCATCCACATCGACCGAGGCGGCGACTGGGCGACGACGCAGTGGTTCTTCGATCACCTGAACGCGGCGCACGTGGAGTACGACATCATCGCTCAGAGCTTCTATCCCCCGTGGCGGCACGGGACGCTCGAGCAGCTCTGGCAGAACATGAACGCGTGCGCCCGGCGCTACGGGAAGGACTTCCTGGTGACGGAGACGGGGTACGGGCGGTCGAACCGGCCCAACAACCCCGACATGCTGTGGCCCCAGACGCCGGAGGGGCGGCTGCAGTTCATGGTGGACCTGGTGAACACGGTGCAGGCGGCGCCGCGCGGGCTCGGCGTGCAGTACTGGGCGCCGGAGTTCGACCTCTGGAACGCGGACGGGAGCCCAGGGCCGGCGGTGTTCACGCTGGACCACCTGCGGGACCTGACGGCGCGGCCGGCGAGCAAGGTGCCGGCGGCGGTGAGGCCGTGATGCGCGCTCCCGCTGCCGTCGCCGGACTCGCCCTCGCCGGTCTGCTCGTCTCCACCGCCGCCGCCCAGAATGCGCCGTTCCCGCGCGAGCTGGAGGACGTCACGCTGTACGGGCGGAACCGCCTGGCCCCGCACGCCTTCTTCGTCCCTCACGCCACGCTCGCCGGCGCCCTCAGCACCGAGCGCGAACGCTCCCCGTGGTACCTGTCCCTCAACGGCACCTGGCGCTTCCGCTACGTGGCGGACCCCGCCGCGCGACCGGTCGGGTTCTGGCGGGACGACGCCGACCTGACGGGTTGGGACAGCATCCCCGTGCCCGGCAACTGGGAGGCGCTCGGCTTCGGCATCCCCATCTACACCAACATCACGTACCTCTATCCGCCGAACCCGCCGTTCGTCGCGCACCACGACGACCCGGTGGGCTCCTACCGCCGTAGCTTCACCGTGCCCGACGCCTGGCGCGGCCGCCGCGTGATCCTCCACTTCGGGAGCCTCAAGTCGGCCGGCTTCGTGTGGGTGAACGGCCGCGAGGCGGGGTTCGCGAAGGGGAGCAAGACGCCGGCCGAGTTCGACGTCACCGACCTGCTGCGGGCGGGGGAGAACACCGTCGCGGTGCAGCTGTACCGCTTCTCGGACGGGGACTACCTCGAGGACCAGGACTACTGGAAGATCAGCGGCGTCGAGCGAGACGTCTTCCTCACCGCCGTGCCGGCGACGCACATCCGCGACTACTGGGTGCACCCTGATCTCGACAGCACGCTGCGGCGCGGCACACTGCGCGTGGACGTGACGCTCGCGCGCGCGGCGGCGGAGCGCGCCGAGGCGGTCCGCGTGGCCGTGGTACTACTGGGCCCCGACGGCCGCCCCGCACTGCGCGCACAACTGCGCACACAACTGAGCGCACAACTGAGCGCACCGGAGACGACGATCACGCTGAGCGCCGAGGTACTGTCCCCCGCGCGGTGGACCGCCGAGACGCCGACGCTCTACACCGTCGTGCTGGCGCTTCTCGACGCGCGCGGCGACACCACCGAGATCATCGCCCAGCGCGTGGGCTTCAGGCGGGTCGAGGTGAAGGGCGGGCTGCTGCTGGTGAACAACGTCCCCGTCGTCTTCCGCGGCGTGAACCGGCACGAGCACGATCCGGTGACGGGCCGCTACGTCACCGAAGCCTCGATGCGCCGCGACATCGAACTGATGAAGCAGGCGCACATCAACGCGGTGCGGACCAGCCACTACCCCAACGACCCGCGCTGGTACGACCTCGCCGACGAGTACGGCCTCTACGTCATCGACGAGGCGAACATCGAGTCGCACGGGATGGGCTACCACTCCGACACGACCCTGGGCAACAACCCGGCGTGGCGGACCGCGCACCTCGACCGCACCCGGCGGATGGTCGAGCGCGACAAGAACCACGCGTCGGTCATCCTCTGGTCGCTGGGGAACGAGGCCGGCGACGGCGTGAACTTCGAGGCGACCGCGGCGTGGATCCACCAGCGCGACCCGTCACGGCCGGTGCACTACGAGCGGGCGGGGGAGGCGCGGCACGTGGACGTCGTCTCGATGATGTACCCGTCCTTCCAGCGCATGCAGGCGTACCTGAACACGTGGCGGGACCGCCCCCTCATCCTGTGCGAGTACGCGCACGCGATGGGGAACAGCGAGGGGAACTTCCAGGACGATTGGGACTTCATCTACGCCCATCCGCAGCTCCAGGGCGGCTTCATCTGGGACTGGGTGGACCAGGGGCTGGCCGCGCGCACCACCGACGGCCGGCCGTACTTCGCCTACGGTGGGGACTACGGCCCGCCGGGCACGCCGACCGACGTCAACTTCCAATTCAACGGCCTCGTCGCCCCCGACCGGACCCCGCACCCGCACTACTATGAGGTCCGCAAGGTCTACCAGCCGATCACCACGCGGACGACCGGCACGCCCGGGACGATGCGCGTGGTGAACCGCTACGACTTCCGCGACCTGAGCCACGTCGCCCTTCGGTGGACGGTCACCGCCGACGCCGACACGCTCGCCCGCGGCGGGCAGGCGGATCTCGCGGTCCCCGCGCGCGATTCCGCTGAGCTGACGCTCGGCCTGCCGTCGGTGCACCCCGCGGCCGGCGCCGAGGTGTTCCTGAAGGTCGAATACGTCCTGAAGCGGGGCGAGCCGTTCCTTCCGGCCGGGACCGTCATCGCGTGGGACCAGTTCCCGCTCGCGGTCCCCGTCGCGCCGATCGCGCGGCTCCCACAGGTGCCGGACGCGGCCCTCGTCCAGGACTCGGCCCGCATCAACGTGACGGGGCCGCGCGTGCGGGTGGTGTTCAACCGGGTTCTCGGCACGCTGGACTCGCTGGTGTGGGACGGCGCCGAGCTGCTCCGCACCCCGCCGGAGCCCAACTTCTGGCGCGCGCCCACCGACAACGACTTCGGCAACCGGATGCCGCGGCGCCTGCGGGTGTGGCGGACGGCGGGGCCCGACCGGCACCTCGTGCGCATCGCGGCCCGGCAGGACGGCCGCTCGCGCGTCACCGTCGAGACGGAGGAGCTGCTGCACGCCGGCGGCGCGCGGCTGTTCACCACCTGGGCGGTGTACGGGTCGGGGGACATCGTGATGCACCAGCGGTTCGTGCCGGGCGACACGCTGCTGCCCGAGCTGCCGCGCCTGGGCCTCCGGTTCACGATGCCGGTCGGGTTCGACAGCGTGACGTGGTTCGGACGCGGGCCGCAGGAGACCTACTGGGACCGGAAGACCGGCGCGGCGGTCGGGCTCTACCGCGCCGCGGCGGCGGACCTGTACTTCCCGTACGAGCGCCCGCAGGAGACGGGGACGCGAGCCGACGTGCGGTGGATGGCCGTGACGAACGCGGCGGGGGCGGGCCTGTTGGCGGTGGGCGCGCCCCTGCTCGAGGCGAGCGCGATGAACGTGCTCCAGGAGGACCTGGACGAGGGGTTGGAGAAACTGAACCGCCACGCGTACATGGTGCGCCGTCAGCCGTTCACGGAGGTCCGTCTCGACTGGCACCAGATGGGCGTGGGAGGCGACAACAGCTGGGGCGCGCTGACGCACCCCGAGTACCGGCTGCCGGTGCGGACGTACGAATGGAGCCTGCGGCTGCGGCCCTTCGGCCGCGGGGACGGCTCGCCGTTCGCGCTGGCGCGCGCGCCGCTGCCGGAGTGACGGCGGGCAAGGTGCCGGCGGCGGTCAGGCCGTGACGGCGGGGCGCGCGGGCTCTTTGTCCTTGAGAATGGTCTCGCCCTTGACGAACCACGACACCCCGAAGGCCCACAGCGCCAGGGTCTCCAGCCAGAACACCGGGTGGAGCCGGGCGACGGGGGTCCCCGAGAGCGCGGCCTGGTAGAGGGCGATGAGCGCGATGCACAGCAGCATCGCCACGCCGCAGGCGCGGTACACGTGGTTGCGGATGAGCTTCCGCGGCGTGGGGGAACCGCCGGACTTCGTGAAGAGGACGGCCGAGAAATAGGCGAGCACGAGGAACAGGCCGCTCGCCGAGAGATAGTGGAGGATTTGCTCCAGCGGGGTACCGCTGTTGGGGCTCAGCGCGACCCCGAGGGCGAACAGGCCCGCCCAGTCGCCGGCGAGGTCGTCCTTCCGGTCGTAGCCGCGGTAGGTGTAGAGGAACCACGCGATGGTGAAGAGGATGCCGACGAACGCGTCGCGGGTCCGGAGGCCATAGTAGTCGCTGATGGACGGCAGCAGATGCAGCCCGCGCAGGAGGACGAAGCCCCACACCGCCACGACGACCGGGAGCGCCATGCCGAGCACGCCGACGACCCGGCGCAGCGTGAGGTAGGAGACGACGACGACGTCTTCGGGGGCCCTGGTGGTCATGCCCCCGATCACTCCCTCTCGTGACGCAGGACCACCACCGCGAGGGGCGGGAGGACGAGGGCGAGGGACTGCGGTCGGCCGTGCCAGGGGATGTCGGACGTGAGCGCGCCGCCGAGGTTGCCGAGGCCACTGCCGCCATACTCCGTCGCATCGGTGTTGAGGACCTCGCGCCAGGAACCGGCGTACGGCACACCCACCAGGTAGCCGAGTCGCGGGACGGGCGTGAAGTTGCACGCCACGAGCAGGGCGTCCCGCTCGTCCACGCCCTTCCGCAGCCACGTCAGCACCGAGTGGTCGGTGTCGTTGGCATCCACCCACTCGAAGCCGGCGGGCTCGGTGTCGAGCTGGTGGAGCGCCGGCTCGCTCCGCAGGAGGCGATTGAGGTCGCGGGTGAGCGCCTGCACGCCCCGGTGCGGCGCGTGCTCGAGCAGGTGCCACTCCACGCTCGACTCGTGATCCCACCCCCCCCGCTGGCCGATCTCGCCCCCCATGAAGAGGAGTTTCTTCCCCGGCTGCGTGTACTGGTAGGCGAGGAGGGTGCGGAGATTGGCGAACTTCTGCCAGTCGTCGCCGGGCATCCTGGCGAGGAGCGACCCCTTGCCGTGCACGACCTCGTCGTGGGAGAGGGGGAGGCAGAAGTTCTCGCTGAAGAGGTAGAGGGAGCGGAACGTCAGCTCGTTCTGGTGGAAGCGCCGGTGGACCGGTTCCCGCTCCAGGTACCGCAGGGTGTCGTGCATCCAGCCCATGTCCCACTTGAGGCCGAACCCCAGCCCGCCCAGGTGGACGGGGCGCGAGACCCCTGGCCACGAGGTGGACTCCTCCGCGATCATCTGCACGTCGGGATGGCGCCCGTAGACCGCGACGTTGAGGTGCCGCAGGAACTCGACGGCCTCGAGGTTCTCGCGGCCCCCGAAGCGGTTGGGGATCCATTCGCCCGGCTGGCGCGAGTAATCGAGGTAGAGCATCGAGGCCACGGCGTCCACGCGCAGGCCGTCGGCGTGGTAGACGTCGAGCCAGAGGAAGGCCGACGAGAGGAGGAACGAGCGCACCTCGAGGCGGCCGTAGTTGAAGATCGAGCTGTTCCAGTCGGGGTGGAACCCCTGGCGCGCGTCGGCGTGCTCGAAGAGGTGCGTGCCGTCGAAGTAGGCGAGGCCATGCTCGTCGGTGGGGAAGTGCGAGGGCACCCAGTCGAGGATGACGCCGATCCCCGCCTGATGGAGCCGGTCCACCAGGTACATCAGGTCCTGCGGCGTGCCGTAGCGGCTCGTCGGGGCGAAGTAGCCGGTGGTCTGGTACCCCCACGAGCCGTAGAACGGATGCTCCGTCACCGGCAGGAACTCGACGTGGGTGAAGCCCAGATCCGTCACGTAGGGGACCAGCTTGTCGGCCACCTCGCGATAGGAGAGGGAGCGGTTCCCGTCCTCCGGCACGCGCATCCAGGAGCCGAGGTGCACCTCGTAAATGGAGACGGGGCTCGCGAGGGCGTTCTTCGCGCCACGGCCCGCCATCCACTCCGCGTCACCCCACGCGTATTCCAGGTCCCACACCTTCGAGCCGGTCTTGGGGGGCGTCTCCTGGTGGACGCCGAAGGGATCGGCCTTGTCCACGTGGTAGTGCGCGATCCGCGAGACGATGTGGAACTTGTACCCGTCCCCCTTCTTGACCCCGCCGATGAACCCCTCCCAGATGCCGGAGTCGCCGCGGGCGCCGAGCGGGTGGGTCTTGGGGTTCCAGCCGTTGAAGTCGCCCATCACGGAGACAGCGTGCGCGTTCGGGGCCCAGACGGCGAAGGTCGCGCCGGCCGTGCCGCCCAGCGTGGTGATGTGGCAGCCGAGCTTGCGGTGGAGCTGGAAGTGACTGCCCTCGTTGAAGAGGTGCAGGTCGTCGTCGGTGATAGGCTCGGCGTGGAGGGGACCGCGCTCCGCGGGCGGCGCGGCGGCGGTCGCCCCAAAGGTGACGGCGACGCCGGCCTTCGAGACGGCTGCGCCGTCGGTGGCGGAAGCTCCGCCTCTCAAGACGGCCTTGCTCTTGGATGCGGCTTCGCCTTTGGAGACGGCTGCGCCCTTGGCGCCGGCCTTCGCGCGCTTGGTGGCGGCCGGCTTGCGCTTCGGCTTGGGCTTGGGCTTGTCGGTCACGGTGGCCCCAACGTACGCCACGACGCGGCGGGCGGCAACCGCTCCGGCCATGCGCCCCCGGAGCACGGCGACGGCGTCCCCACCGTCGCCGCGGCGGTCAACGGGGGAACCTGGGCTCGCGTCGACGGTACGACCGTCATGATCCAGCGTACCGTCGTTCCCGCCCCTGGCCGCGCGCCGCACCGGCGCGCCCGGCCCGCCCGCCGCGGCGGCGCTCGCCGGCTGGCCGTCCTGGCGATCGTCGCCCCCGTCCTGGCCGCGTGTGCGACGCACGACGTCACGTCGCCTGCCGGCGCCTTTCGGGACAATCCGTGCCTCCCCAACGCGACCGTGCAGCTGGCGGTCGCCGGGACGTTGCGCGTCGATTGCGCCAACGGGGGGACGACGGTGACGTTCGCCGGCAACGGCGCGAGCTACCTCGTCGTCCCGGAGTTCGCGACGGCGCAGGCGCCCTTCCAGCTCGTGCTCTACAGCATGGCCAGCGGCGCGTTGTCGCCCGCCGCCGTGTCCGCACGCCGGGTCCGGGGGCTCGTGCCGGAGGCCGCCGCCGCGGGCCCGATGGCGAGTGGGGGGCTGCCGCCGCAGCGAGCGATGGCGGCCCAGTACGCCGCGGATCGGCTGTTGCGCTCGAGGGGGAGGCAGCAGGCGATGTCGGCGGCGTTCCGGGCGTTCGCCTCGTCGGCTCCGACGGCGCCGCAGGGCTCCGTGCTGCGCGCCCCGCCCTCCCCGGGCAGCGTCCGGAGCTTCCACGTGGTGTCGAGTCTCGCCGCCACCACTTCCTACGCGACGGTGGCGGCGCAGCTCGCCTACGTGGGCGCCAACGTGCTGCTGTACGTCGATACCCTGGCTCCCGCCGGCGGCTTCACGGCCTCGCAGCTCCAGGGCTTCGGCCAGAGCTTCGACCAGGTCCTCTATCCCATCGACACGACGGCGTTCGGCTCGCCGACGGACATCGACCAGAACGGCCGCGTCATCGTGCTGCTGTCGCCGGTGGTGAACGGCGACACGCCCGCCGCGTCGTGCGCCACCCAAGGGTACGTCGCCGGCTTCTTCAACTCGGAGGACTTCTCCGGTCCCGCGGACGCGAATTCGAACCAGGGGGAGATCTTCTACGCGATCGTCCCCGATCCCGCGGGCACCTTCAGCTGCGCCCAGACGGTGGCGAACGTCCAGGCCGTGGTGCCGGCCATCTTCCTGCACGAACTCCAGCACCTGATCAACTACTCGCAGCACGTGGTGGTGAGCGGGAGCGGTGCGGGGGCGAGCTGGCTCGACGAGGGGCTCAGCATCGCGGCCGAGGAGCTCGGCTCGCTGCACTACGAGGCGGAGTGCCCACCTCCGTCCTGCCGGAGCAATCCCGCCCAGCTCTTCCCCGACTCGTCGCAAGGCTTCGTCCAGGGCTTCCTGTACGACTCGTACGCGTTCGCGCTGCTGCCCGACACGGCGAGCATCACCCTCGAGAACGACGGGGACCAAGGCATCTCGTGGCGCGGCGGGGCCTGGCTGCTGGTCCGCTGGCTCGCCGACCAGGCGGGGGGGAACGGATTCTACCGGCAGCTCGAACGAGGCCCCTCGGACGGGGTCGCCGACATCGAGCAGGCGACGGGCCGCTCGTTCCCCGAGTTGTTCGCCGACTTCGGGCTGGCGCTCTACACGGACAGCCTGGCGGGGCTGCCGCGCACGACCGCGCCGAGCGTCAACCGCTTCGTGACACGCAACGTGAAGCAGCTGTGGGCCCGCCTCTTCGCGACGTCCGGGCCGAGCAGCGCCTTTCCCCTGGCCGATCCCCTGCAGCTCTTCGCGATCACCGCGGACACCTCAACCGCCGTGCTGTATCCGGGCACGGTGACCTACTTCCGGCTGGACACGCCGGCGAACGCGGCGACGGTGTCGATCCGGTTCGCGGTGCCCGGCGGCGCGGCGTTCTCCTCGGCGCTGAACCCGCAGATGGCCATCTTCCGATTGCCGCCGGGCCAGTGACCGGCGCCCTGCGGCCCTAGTTCCCCCGCTTGGTCTCCACCACGATGGCCCCGCCAGCGGCCCTGAGGCCGTAGAGGGGCTCGGCGGCCTCGGCGCGCAGGATGCGGATGAGGTGGACCTGGGACGCCGAGATCTCCATCAGGTAGGAGAGGTCGGTCATCTGGACGCCGTCCACGACCAGGAGCGGCGTCTCGTCGGCGTTGACGCTGCGCGGCTCCTGGATCCGCACCCTCGTGGGGTGGCCCCCCGGATCCTGGCCGGCGGTGAGCCGCGGGGCCCGCAGGCGCACCGCGTCCCAGGCGGTGCGCACCGACATCCGCACCATGTCCTCCTCCGTGATGACCGTCCCGCCGACCGCCGAGGGGGACGTGGATGCCGCGCCCTGGGGCGGGAGGTGACATCCGCTCAGCGCCAGCAGGACCAGGGCCGTCAGAGCGACGGCGGCCCGCGCGTCTTTCGTGCGCCGCTTCATAGTGCGCCTCTCTTCGTGCGCCGCTGTACGTGCGCGTCTCATCGTGCGCCGCTGTCGTGCGCCGCTGTCGTGCGCCGCTGTCGTGCGCCGCTGTCGTGCGCCGCCCTATGGTGCGCTCCCTCGCAGCCAACGCGCAATCACGACTCGTCCACTCGACTTTCCCGCGCGCTTGCGCCCTCCCTGCAGCGCTCCGATTGTGGTGACGCCCGGCTGACGCGACGGTCCTACGTTGCGCGCACGCCGCGTGGCGGATGAGGCGTCGCAGCACCCGCACTGGAGACATCTCCCATGGATCTCAACACACGGGGTCAAGGGCGCGTCCTTCGTGATGGCGCAGTGCTGGCGCTGGGCCTGCTCTGCCTGGGCGCGGTGCCCCGGGCGCAGGGACAGCGGGTCGCCACGTCGTACGACAGCGTGTACGACGGGCTGCGCCGCATCGCCCCGCGCGCCGACCGCGTCGGCGCGGTGCGGGACCTCGTGCTCGATCGGGACCTCGCGCAGTTCCGGCTCGCGTCGGGGAAGCTCGCCCTCCTCTCGGACGTGGCCGGACGCACCGTCGGCGCCGTGTTCACCGGCACGGGCGTCCTCGTCTTCACGCCCCCCACGGCGGTGGAGCGCGCGCAGCTGCGGCGGGTGCTGGGGGACGAGTCCCTCGACGGCCCGATCAACACCGTCGTCTTCCTCTTCGCCGACTCCACCCTCGCCGAGCTGGAGCGGCGGGTCC
>Ga0208716_1000277_pt1 | contig 21758 bp, 16 predicted proteins | sample NGESurdeep092012_8_FD_184482 | JGI IMG/M metagenome (GOLD analysis project Ga0208716, IMG submission 184482) | Arctic peat soil microbial communities from Barrow, Alaska - NGEE Surface sample 415-3 deep-092012 (SPAdes) | ecosystem: Environmental > Terrestrial > Soil > Wetlands > Peat ...
CGGCATCAAGATCATCGACCTGATTCTGGTGACCTTCCACCTGACGACCTAGGAGACCGGCTCCGTGAAGTACGTGTGGACGTCCATACGCATGACGATCGTGACCGCGGTGATCGCCGGCATCATCTATCCGTTGGTCATGACGGGGCTGGCCCAGGTCACCTTCCCGGGCAAGGCCAATGGTAGCCTTGTGAAGGTGAACGGACGGGTGGTCGGGTCGAGACTCATCGGACAGGACTTCACCTCGGCCAAGTACTTCCAGCCGCGGCCGTCCGCTGCCGGAAAGGGCTACGATGCGATGGACTCGTCGTTCTCGAATCTGGGACCGACCAACAAGGCGCTCGCCGACCGGGTCCAGGCCTCCGTCAAGCAGGAGATGGCAGCGAATCCCGAGCTGCAGTTCGGCTCGGTGCCCATCGACATGGTGACGACCTCGGCCAGCGGGCTCGACCCCGACATCACGGTCGCCAATGCGCGGGCGCAGGTTGCGCGCGTGGCCGCGGCCCGCGGAATGAGCGTTCCGGCCGTGCTCGCGCTGGTCGCCAAGAACACCACGGGGCGCGAGCTAGGCTTCCTCGGCGAGCCCCACGTGAACGTGCTCGAGCTCAATCTGGCGCTCGACTCAGCCCAAGGGGTGAAGGCGCCATGAGGTCCGGAGAGGGCTCCACCGGAGTCGAGCCCGCACCGCCCGAGGAGTACGCACTCAAGACGGTCCGCAACCGCGGACGCCACAAGATCTTCCTCGGGTACGCGCCGGGCGTCGGCAAGACGTTCACGATGCTTTCCGAGGCCCGGCGCCGTCTCGAACGCGGCCAGGACGTCGTTATCGGCTTCGTCGAGACGCACGGCCGCGCCGCCATCGCAGAGCTGGCGGAGGGCCTGCCGGTGATCCCACGCAAGCGCATTGAGTACCGCGGCAAGACATTCGAGGAGATGGATACGGCCGCGGTCATCGCACGGCGGCCGGCCGTGGTCCTCGTCGACGAGCTCGCGCACAGCAATATCCCGGGGACGACGCACAACAAACGCTGGCAGAGCGTCGAAGTGATCCTCGCGGCCGGCATCGACGTCATCTCGACCGTCAACATCCAGCACTTCGAGAGCCTGAACGACACCGTCTTCCAGATCACCGGGGTGCGCGTGCGCGAGACGCTGCCCGACTCGATGATGGACCGCGCCGACGAAGTCGTTCTCGTCGACCTCACGGCAGACGCCCTGATCAACCGGCTGAACCGCGGCGTCGTCTATGACCTCGGCAAGATCCCCGGCGCGCTCAGCAACTTCTTCCGTCGCGGCAACCTTGTGGCGCTTCGCGAGCTTGCTCTGCGCAAGACGGCCGAGGAGGTCGACGAGAAGCTGCAGGACTACATCGACGAGCACGAGATCGAGACGCCGTGGGCGACCGAGGACCGCGTCGTGGTCTGCGTCAAGGCCGGCGACGTGGCCAAGAAGCTCGTCCGCCGCGGCTACCGGCTGGCCAAGCGGATGCAGGGTCAGTTCTGGGTCGTCCACGTGCACACGCCGGGAGAAACGCTCGGCCGACACCACACGGAGCTGAACGATCTCTTCGAGCTGGCGCGGAGCCTCGGAGGGCAGGTCGCCGAGCTGAGCGGGGACAACGAAGCCGACGTGATCCTCGAGTTCGCCCGCGAGCACCGGGCGACATTCATCGTCATGGGTCAGTCCAAGCGCTCCCGCATGGAAGAGGTGCTCCGCGGCTCCACGCTGATCGCCCGCATAATGCGCGAGACCGACGCCATCGACGTGCTGGCTGTGGCCGATCCAAGCAAGACCGAGGAGGCGTGAGCCCGGCGGCCTAAACCCGGCCACCGCGCGCTTGCACGGGCAGGCGCGAAGGTGTACTACACCTTGAGCGCTCTGACACCGTCCGGCCTTGCGCCACTCGATCATGTCGAAGACAACAATACTGACTGACACTGCCAAGACGCCTGCGCCCACCGAGACCGGCTTGGCCGGCGAACTCGGCATCTGGTCGCTGCCCGATGTCGAGGTCTTCGACCGTCTGCAGACCTCGCCCCGCGGCCTGACCGAGGACGAGGCCTTCCACCGGCTCAAGACGCACGGCCGCAATCTGCTGCCGGCCAAAGTGGGGCGACCGATCATCTTCCGCTTCTTCGATCAGTTCACGACGCTCTTCGCGATCATGCTCGAGGTCGCGGCCGTGCTCGTGTCTGTCGCCGCCGCGCTCTCGAAAGGGGCGGCTCGCCAGGACAACGTCAATGTCGCCATCGCGATCGTCGGCGTCGTGGTGCTCAACGCCGCCATCGGGTTCCTTCAGGAGTACCGGGCGGAGAAGGCGACCGAGGCGCTGCAGAAGCTGGTGCCGCAGAACGCGAAGGTGATCCGCGACGGCGAGATCACAATCGTCGCCGTCGCCGACCTCGTCCCCGGCGACGTGATCGCGCTCGAGGAGGGCGACAGCATCAGCGCCGACGCGCGCCTCATCCGCCAGTACGAGATGTCGACCAACAACATCGCGCTTACGGGCGAGTCCGATGCCGTGCGCAAGACGGCCGACCCGCTCATCGAAGAGGATCTGGCGACGATCAACATGCCCAACCTCGTATTCATGGGCACGAGCGTGGCGGCAGGCACCGGCCAGGCTATCGTCTTCGCCACCGGCCTGCAGACCGAGTTCGGCAAGATCTTCAAGCTCACCGCGGGCGTTGCTGAGGAGAAGTCGCCGCTCCAGCGCGAGATCGACGTGATGGCGCGCACCGTGTCGATCATTGCCACCGTCTTCGGCGTGCTCTTGTTCTTCATGGGCAAGACTCTCGGCATCAGCTGGGTAGGCGCCCTGCTCTTCGCCCTCGGCGTGATGGTGGCGCTCGTGCCCGAGGGCTTGCCGGCCACCCTGTCGGTCGCCCTCGCCATCGGCGTGCAGCGCATGGCTAAGGTGCACGCCCTGATCAAGAAGCTATCGGGCGTCGAGACGCTGGGCTCGACCAACGTGATCTGCACCGACAAGACCGGCACCCTGACCAAGGCCGAGATGACGGTCAAGGAGATCTACGCCGACGGGACGGTGGTCGAGGTCACGGGCGCCGGCTACGAGCCGGTAGGCGAGTTCGTCGTCGGCGATCGCGGCCTGCCGAAGGAAGAGGCGCGCAAGAGGCTCGAGAGCCTCTTGCGCGCGATGACCTTCGCCAACGACGCCAAGGTCCTGGCGCCCAGCGACGATAAGGGCTGGCGCGTGGTCGGCGACCCGACCGAGGGTTGCCTATTGGTGGCCGCGCAGAAGGTCGGCTTTGACCTCACCGAGGAGCTCGTCGAGCGGCCGAAGATCTACGAGCTGCCGTTCGAGTCGGTGCGCAAGCGCATGTCGGTCATCCACGTCGAGGGTGACGGGCAGAAGGCCTACGTCAAAGGTGCGCCGTCGGAGACAATCCCGCGCTGCACGCACCTCCACCTCGACGGAGCGGTCGTCCCCATGACCGAGGAGCTGCGCCAGCGCATCCTCGCGCAGAACGACGAGATGTCCCGGCAGGCCCTGCGCGTACTCGCGGTGGCCGAGCGCGAGCTGCCGGCGAGCGTCACCGACTATACCCCCGACGCGGTCGAGGCCGACCTCACCTTCCTCGGCCTGGTCGGCATGCTCGACCCGCCGCGGCCCGAAGTCACGGCCGCCGTCGACGAGGCGCTACAGGCAGGCATCCGCATCATCATGGTGACGGGCGATTACGGCCTCACGGCCGAGGCCATCGCCCGTCGCATCGGCATCGTCCGCGGCGACCGGGAAGTGCGTGTGATCACCGGCGTCGACCTCGAGCAGATGAGTGCGGACGACCTCAAGGCCGAGCTTGCCAAGCCCCAGGACGTGATCTTCGCCAGGGTCGCCCCCGAGCACAAGATGGAGGTCGTGTCGGCGCTCAAGGAGATGAAGCAGATCGTCGCCGTCACCGGCGACGGCGTCAACGACGCGCCGGCGTTGAAGTCAGCCGACATCGGCGTCGCCATGGGCCTGAGCGGCACCGATGTGTCCCGCGAAGCCGCGGTCATGATCCTGCTCGATGACAGCTTCGCGAGCATTATCCACGCGGTCGAGCAGGGGCGCGGCGTCTACGCCAACGTCAAGAAGATGGTCACCTACATCTTCAGCCACAACATGGCCGAGCTCTTTCCCTTCGTCTTCGCGACCCTCGCCGGGGTCCATCTGGTCCCGCTGGGCGCCCTGCAGGTGCTGTCGATCGACCTGGGCTCCGACGTGCTGCCGGGACTCGCCCTGGGTACCGAGCACCCCGAGCCGGGGGTGATGAAGCAACCGCCGCGTGCGCGCGGGGACCGGCTGCTCAGCCGAGCGACGATCAGGCGGGTCGCCTACATCGGCGTTATCCAGTCGGTCTTCGCGGTCTCGGGATTCCTGTACGTGCTGCTGTCGCACGGCTGGGCCTGGGGCGACGGCAGCTGGATGAACCCCGGCAACGGGCACTACGCGGTCTACCGGGAGGCGATCACCATGACTCAGGCCGCGATCGTCGCGAGCCAGGTCGCCAACGGCTTCGGCTGTCGCACCGAACGCGAATCGCTGTTCAAGATCGGGATCTTCAGCAACATGTGGCTCGTGTACAGCGAGATCGCGGGCATCCTGATCATGGTCGCGATCTCCTATGTGCCGTTCCTGCAGAACATCCTCAAGACGGGGCCACTCACGCTGGCCGACTGGGGATTCCTCGTTATTGCGGCGGTCACTTTGTTCTTCGCCGAAGAAGGAAGAAAATGGATGATGCGGCGCAAGTTAGCGCAGGCAGAAGGGGTGGGCGCATGAATGTGATCATCGTCGGCTGCGGCCGGGTGGGTGCCTCCACGGCAGCCGAGCTCGCCAGGGCGGGGCATAAGGTGGTCGTCGTCGACCGCGACCCGCACACGTTCCACTTGCTCCCGCGCATCTTCACCGGCACGACGGTCCTCGGTATCGGCTACGACCGCGAAGTGCTCGAGAAGGCCGGCATCGCCGAGGCCGACGCACTGGTGGCCGTGACGAGCGGCGACAACACCAACATCGTCACCGCACGCGTCGCCAAGGAGACGTACCGCGTGCCCGACGTGGTCAGCCGCATCTACGACCCGCGGCGGGCCGAGATCTACCGACGCTACGGCATTCAGACCTTCGCACCGACGGCGTGGAGCACGAGCAAGATCGTCGAGTTCATCGTCAGCCCGCAGCTCGAGCGCGAGGTCGCGTTCGGCAACGGCGAGGTACAGATGATGGAGGCATGGGTGCCGAAACACCTCGCCGGCAAGCCGGTGAGCGACCTCGATGTGCCCGGCGAGATACGCGTAGCGCTCGTCGTGCGCATGGGCCAGGGCGTCATCCCTGTGTCGGGCACGCGCTTCGAACTCGACGATCAGATCCACGTCGTGATCCATCAGTCGGCGGTGGAGAGGTTCCAGAAGATGATGGGGTGGAAGACGTGAGAATCATCATCGCAGGCTGCGGCACACTCGGCCGCCGGGTCGCCAGTTACACCAAAGATAAGCACGACGTCGTCATCGTCGAGAAGAACGGGGAGCGCGCCCGCGCGATCGAGGAGGAACTCGGCGTCAAGGTGATCATCGGCGACGCCGACGAGCCGGGCGTGCTCGAAGAGGCGGGTATCGACCGCGCCGATGTGTTCCTGGCGTCCACCGGCCACGACGAGGACAACCTCGTCGCCTCGCTGCTCGCCAAGAACGAGTTCAAGGTGAAGAAGGTCATCGCCGCCGTGCGAAATCGGCGCAACCGTTGGCTCTACAACCGCAGCTGGGGCGTCGATGTGGCGATCGACTCGGCGCAGATCGTCTCGCGGCTGATCGAGGAAGAGGCGACGCTCGCCGACATCGTCACGCTGCTCAGCCTGCGAGAAGGCGAGGTCACGGTCACCGCACTGAGCGTCACGGCGGAGACGTGGGCAGCGGGCAAGACGATGGGTGAGGTCGAGATCCCCGAGGGTTGCGTCGTCGCCGCACTCCTGCACGACACCGAGATCATCACTCCCAAGCCTGAGACGACGATCCAGATAGGCGACGTGATCCTCTTCATCGCCCGCCCTGGCGCGGAGTGCGAGATCACCGACAAGATGGGCTAGACGTGATCGCGGCCGGCTTGCCTGCGGGCTATGCTCTGCGGCGGCCGGCCGCGACCGACCTCGACGCGGTGCACGGTGTGGTCGCCGCTGACGAGATCGCCGCCTGCGGCCGCGCCTTCACGACGAGAGACGACGTCGCCGCGGACTGGCGCCTGCCGCGCTTCGAGTCCGAGCGCGATGCATGGGTCGTGGCCGCTCCCGGTGGCGATCTCGTCGGTTACGCGTGGATCTGGGACCCCCAGCCGAACGTGCTGATCGACGGCAGTTTCAACGTCCACCCCGACGAATATCTAAGCGACCTCGAAGAGTATCTGCTGGGGTTGATCGAGGAACGCGCCGCCGAGCTGGCCCGCCAACCGCCGCCGGACACGCGCCCGTCGTTGGCCGTGTGGTGCGAGCAGCGCGAGCAGCGGCGCGTCGAACTCTTCGCGCGCCACGGCTTCGCCCAGGCGCGCGAGTTCTGCAACATGGAGGTCGCGCTCGACGCCAGCTTGCCCGAGCCCCGCTGGCCCGAGGGCATCGTCGTGCGCACGTTCGTCCGCGGTCGTGACGACGCAGGGGTACACGCCTCGATTGAAGACGCGTTCGCCGAACACTTCCGCTCGGCCCGGGAGTCTCTTGACGACTGGCGCGAGCGCGTGTTCGGCTTCCCCGGCCTCGACCTCGATCTGTGGTTCGTCGCCTGGGACGGCGAGCAGATCGCCGGCACCGTGCTCGCCGTGGAGGAGGACGACCGCGGCCGCATTCCCGAGCTCGCGGTGGGTGTGCAATGGCGCCACCGCGGGCTGGGCATGGCGCTGCTGCTGCAGGCGTTCCGGGCGTTGCGCGATCGCGGGTGGACGACAGCCGGACTAGGTGTGGACGCCGCCAACACCACCGGCGCGACGCGTCTCTACGAGCGCGCCGGCCTGCACGCGACGCACCGGTTCAGCGTCTTCACGAAGGATCTGCCGGCGCGAGCTTGAGCTCCATGTACTCAGTGTCGCGAAAGCCGACCAGCCACGCGTACCACCACAGGTGGAGAGTCCGCAGCCGGCGGCGTGTCTACGCCGTGAAGACACAGATCTGGTTCATGCCCGCGCGCTTGGCTACGTACAGCGCCTTGTCGGCGCACATCAGCAACTCTGTGCCTGTTTCGCCATGTTCGGGCAGAGACGCCACTCCGATGCTCAGTGTGACGTGCACGTCGAGCCGGCCCGGATAGCCCTCATGGGCGACCACCGCCGCCGCGGCCCTGATCGACTCGGCGACGTCGGCGGCGCTGCGCCCGTGCGCTCCCGGGGAGCTGCTCGCGCCGCCGCCGGCGACCACTCCGGCGGCGATGCCCGGCAGAAGCACGACGAACTCGTCGCCGCCGAACCGGGCGACCAAGTCGACTTTGTTGCGCACCGACTTGAGCAGGAGCTCGGCGACGCGCTTCAGCAGCTTGTCCCCTTGCGGGTGCCCGTAGGTGTCGTTGAAGCGCTTGAAATCGTCGAAATCGACCATTAGCACGGAAAGCGGTGTGGATGTCCGCCGGGCTCTCGTGACCTCCGCGTCGAGGCGCTCGTCAAGGAAGCGGTGATTGTAGAGCCCGGTCAGACCGTCGGTGCGCACCTGCTCCTCGAGCCGGTCGTTCAGCCTGTTGACCTCGACGCTGCTCGCCGCCTTGGCGGCGAACACTTCGAGCAGTTGTACCGTGGTCTCCGACGGCAGCCGATGGTCGACGGCGTCGCCGGCCTGGATGTAGCCGATGAGTTGGCCGCTCTGGCCGACCATCGGCACGAACAGCGCGTCGCCGGGCTGCCATTGACCCTCGGCGCGCGGCTCCGCGTCGCCGCGCGGAAGCAACGCCGTCTCCGCCTTGGACCAGGCGTGCCGGCGGTGGTCGACCCAGAATGAACCGGAGATTCGGTCGGCGTCGACCTGCAGCCCTTCGAACAGGTCGCCGCTCACGGTCACCGCGTCGTCACCGGCGAACCCGACCCGGGCGGCGCGACGCAGCGTCCCGCCGTCGGCGTCGCACAGATAGGCCGCCCAGCAAGTGAACCCGAAAGCTTCGGACATGACCTCGCCGAGGAGCTCGAGAAGCTCGCCGTCCTCCATGATCCCGCGGATCCTGCCGGAGAGCTCGACCAGCTTGCGCAGGCGCTCGTTGAAGCGCGCGAGCCGCTCGCGCTCCGCTTGCTCGCGCGCGAAAGCCCGGGCGTTGTTGATCGCCGCCGCTCCCTGGGCGGCGATACCCACCGCCAGTCCGATCTCCTGCTCGCTGAACCGCCTCTCCTCGGGATCCGCCAAGTAGGCGACGCCGAGCAGTTCTTCGCCGTAGACCATCGGCACGCACAGAACGGCGGTATCGCCCCACTTCTCCAACTCCGCACGGGAGGCGTCGGGCAGCTCCGGATCGGAGTGGAAAGCGCTCGCCGGTCGCCGCGTCTCGATGCACTCGCGAAAGTACGGCACGGCGACCGGCGGCGACTCGGCCGCCCAGCTGCTGGTGTCGACGCCCTCGGCGACGTCGAAGCCCTCGAGGCGGCAGCTGTGCGTCGACTCGTCGTAGTCATAGACTTCGGCGGTCTGCGTGCCGACGGCTGCACGAAGGTGCTGGGCGAGCGTGCGCAGCACCGCCTCGAGATCGCCCGCCGACGTCAGCGTCTCGGCGGCGCCGAGCATCGCCGCCAGTTCCTCGTTGCGCCGCCGCGACTCAGTGAAGAGCCGGGCATGGTAGATCGCTACCGCCGCCTGCGCGGCGATCGCCGTCACCAGCCGGATCTCGGCGTCGGTGAACGTGCGCGGATAGCGCGACTCGGCGACGTCGATCAAGCCGACGACCTCGTCCTGGAAAACAAGCGGCACGGAGAGCGTCGCCTTCTCGCCCCATTCCCTCATCTGCTCGAGGTCGTCGGGTGAGAGGCTGGCGTAGTCGTAGTATTTGGTCTGCGGCTGTCGGGTCTCCGCCGCCCGGTGTCCGTCAGGCCAGCGCGTGCGGTCGAACCGCGAGCCGAGCCAGTCGGGATCGTAGGCGATCTCGGGGACCTGATAGTAGGCGATCACCTCGACCTCCTGCTTGTCGGTGTCGTAGTCATAGATGTTCGACCAAGCGACGCCGAGCGTGGTCACCAGGCGTTCGGTGATCGTCGAGAGGATCACACTCGGTTCCATGCTCGAGGAGATCGCCGCGCCGATCTCGAGCAGCAGCCGAAGCTCTTCGTTCTGGCTCTTGAGCTCCTCCTGCTGGCGCGCTCTGGCGATCGTCGGCGAGACCGACCGTGCGGCGCCCTCTACCACGGCGATCTCCGCCGCCGTGAACCGCCTGTCGCGACGTGTCTCGATGAGGCTCACTAGACCGGCGACTTCGCCGTTGTCGACGATCGGTACGATCATCGTCGCACGCTGATGCAGCAAGGCCATCTCGGCCATCTGGACGGGTTCGAGATCGCCGCCGTCCCGATAGGAGGTCGCGGTGCATTGCATGGCGACGGCCTGCGCACGAGCGCCCCAATCGCCGAGCGTCACGTGCATCTCGCCGCCGGATCTCTCGGGATCGGCTACGGCGCTGTAGCGGGCGACGACCCCGAAGGCGTTGGGATCGGCCTTACGCACGAGGATGTCGCAGCGCGTGACACCGATCTCCGCGGCCAGATGGTGCGCGAGCTCGGTGAGCACGGCGGTCACGTCGAGCCGCTCCGCCAGCTCGCGCACATCGGCGGTGGCGCCTGCGGCCCGCGTGCGCAGCGAATCGAAGCTGTCGCCGTGGTGCACGGCCGCAGCGAGACGCCGGCAGATCCCTTTGGCAAGGACGCTCTCGGCGACGCCGGGCTCCTCGAGCTCGCGTGCGGCAGCGAGCTCGACAACGCCGACGATGCCGCCCTCATGAACCAGCGGGAGTGTCAAAAGGCACCGGTGTCCGCGATCGTTCAGCTCGGCCTGCTCAGTTGTCGTGACGTCGACGTCGCCGGCGCGCAAGAAGGCCGGACTCTGGTCGTAGATGGCGAGAGACGCGTGCGGCAGATCGCCGACGGTGAAGCCGGCGGCGAGCACCGGAGCGCCACCCGGATCTGCCTCGAGAGGCAGCAGGCGGGCGGCGCCCGCGTCCCACAGGCAGACTCGCGCCGCATCGAAGCCGAGGGCGTCGGCAAGCCGCTCGGCGATCTCGACCACGACCGCTGTGCTGCTGTCGGCGGCGAGCAGGTCCGCGGCATCCTCGACGAGATGGGCGAGCGTCTCGAGCCGGCCGACGCTCGCGGCATCGGGGCCACCGGAAGTGTGCCGGCCGTCGGCGAACGGCCAGCCTGACGATTTTGCGCGTTTCGGGCTCACAGTCCTTCCTTCGACTGCATGCGCTCGAAACTAAACTCCTGGGAGCGGCCGGTCAACGCGCGCCGGGCGGCAGGCGAGATCTGGGCGCGGCGAGTGTGACCTTGCCGTTCGCAGGGAAAGCTGTTACCGTTCCGATAGTAGACATATGGGGAGCCGGTTCAGATCCTCGCGCTCTCTCAGTTGAGGCTCCTCCCCCCACACACCCGAGAAACTGATTGCAACCGGCGGCTTTCTCACAAGGAGAGGAAGCCGCATCTTCGTGATGCCCGCGCAGGTCGATGTACGTTCGCGTTTGCGCACGCCCGCCTTTCCCCCTCAAGGAGTGATTCACACCACATGTCCTTTAACGAACTAGGTCTCGACAAGGCGTTGCTCGAAGGCGTCGCCGCGATGGGGTACGAGAACCCCACGCCGATCCAGGAGCAGGCCATCCCACTGGTGCTCGACGGGCGCGACGTCGTCGGCTGCGCCCAGACGGGCACCGGCAAGACGGCCGCCTTCGTGCTGCCCGTGCTGCAACGCATGAGCCAGAAGCCGGGAGTGAAGGCGCTCGTCGTCACGCCCACGCGCGAACTGGCGGGCCAGATCGAGGAGGTCGCCAAGATCTGCGCCAAGGCGACCTCCCGCCGCGTGCTCGCCGTCTACGGCGGCATGCCGTACGACCCGCAAGCGAAAGCGGCGCGCAAGGGCGTCGACCTGCTGATCGCCACGCCCGGCCGGCTGCTCGATCTCATCAGCCACGGCGACATCTCGCTCTCACACGTTGAGATCCTCATCCTTGACGAGGCCGATCGCATGCTCGACATGGGCTTCTGGCCGGATGTGCGCCGCATCCTGCGCAAGATCCCCGACCAGCGCCAGAACCTGCTCTTCTCGGCGACAGTCTCGCGCGCCATCCTCGACGTCGTCGGCGACACGCTGATCAAGCCGGTACTCGTCGAGATCGGCGAGCGCGCCACCCCGGTCGACGAGGTCGAGCAGAAGGTCTTCCCCGTCGACGTGAACCAGAAGACCGAGCTGCTGGTCCGGTTCCTCAAGCACCACAAGCCCGAGCGCACGCTGATCTTCACGCGCACGAAGCACCGCGCCGACCGCCTGCAGAGCACTCTCATCAAGCACGGGATCAAGAGCACGGCGATCCACTCCAACCGCACGCAGCAGCAGCGGCAGGCGGCCCTGGACGGCTTCAAGCAGGGCCGCTACCAGGTGCTCGTGGCGACCGACATCGTCGCCCGCGGCATCGACGTCGACGGCATCTCGCACGTCATCAACTACGACATACCGACCAACCCCGAGGACTACGTGCACCGCATCGGGCGCACGGCGCGCGCCGGCGCGACCGGCATCGCCGTGAGTCTGCTCACCGCCGACGACGTGCACGAGCTCAAAGACATCGAGCGCCTGATCGGCGCCACGATCGACCGCCACGACCTGCCCGGTTTCGAGTATGCCGAGCGCCGGATCCCGCACTCGAGTGAGGTGCCGCGGCGGCCGGGCAAGCTCGTGTTCAACGGCGGCGCCCGGCGCGCCGCGCAGCGCGGCTTCACGCGCACCCGCAAGAAGTAGCCCCGCGGGCGAACTCATCGCCGCCGGCGCCGGTTACTTCGCCGGCGCCGGCGGCGTGAACACGCGCGCCGCCATCTCCGCATCGAGCTGGAAGATGCCGCCGGGGGCGTCCTTGGTCAGCTTCAACTTCTGCACCATCGCGTCGGCCGACGCCTCCTCCTCCACTTGCTCGGCGATGAACCACTGGAGGAAGTTGTGAGTCGCGTGGTCCTTGAGCTCGAGCGCCAGGTCGGCAAGCCCGTTGATGAGCCCGGTCACCTTCTGCTCGTGCGCGTAGGCGTGCTCGAACATCGCCAGCGCGTCCTGCCACTCGGTTGGCGGCCCCTCGATGGTCTCGAGCTTCGCCGTGCCGCCGCGTTCACCGACGTAGTCGAAGAATTTCTTGGCGTGCGCGAGCTCCTCCTGGAACTGAACGTTCATCCAGTTCGCGCCGCCGGCGAGGCCCAGGCCGGTGAACCGCGCGGCCATCGCCAGGTAGAGGAAGGCGGAGAAATACTCGGCGTTGATCTGCTTGTTGATCGCGTCCTGCATCTTGGGATGGAGCATCGCCGTCAACCTCACTTGGTCGGGGATCTAGGCGTATCCTGCCCGACCGCCGGGGGCGCGCAAACCATGCGGGTAGGGCCGGGTGACGGCGGCGGGTGAGACGCAGTGTCACCCGCCGCCACGCCGCACACGCCCGCACGACCGGGGGGCGGCCTCTCGGCCGCCCCCCGGTCTTTCCGTCTCTCTCCTCGCCTTCTACTTCAGGGGCGAAGTGAGCGCGCGATGATCCATCGCGCGCTTGTATTCGGAGTCCATCTCCATCAGCCCGCCTGGGAACTCGTACGCGGGCATCAGCGCAACGAAGTCGTCGGCGAAGAACTCCTCGGGGTTGTGCACGCCGGCCTCGGGATTGCCCTTGTATCCGGCCATCTTGCCGGCCTCGAGCAGCTCGAGCATGATCACTGAGGTGAAGGCGGTCTGCGCCTGCACGACCTGCTGGTCGTACTTCTGCACACACTCCTGGTTGTCGGCAACCTGGTAGAGGTAGCACTGGCGCGTCATGCCGTCCTTCTTGCCCTTGACCCAGGTGCCGGCAGCCGTCTGGCCGACGTACTTCTTGCCCACCTCGTTGGGGTCGGGGGCGGAGGCGGCGACGACGTCGCGCGGGGCGACCTCGACGTCGCCGACCTTGATCTTCTCCTTGTTGTCGAGGCCGACCGAGATGAAGATCGACATCGCCTCCATGAACTCGTCGCCGAGGGCGTACTTGAAGGTGGCCTTCTTGTTGCCCTTCAGGTGCTTCTCGTTGTGGCCGAGCATGATGACCTCTTCGTGCTCGACGTGGGCGATCTCGACCTCGCCGATGCCCTCAGGCAGCCAGAACTTCTCGAGCTCGGCGAACGCCGGGATGGTGTACCAGCCCTTGTCCTTCTCCCAGACGATCGCCGGCTGGGTGCACTCCTCGATCGTGGTCCAGATGGAGAAGCCGAAGCTGATGCCGGTGGCGCCGGGGATCTCGAGGTTGGAGCCGTCGCGGATGCCGATCTCCTCGATCTCGTCGAAGTAGTGATCGGCGGCGTAGCGCGCGAACCAGTCGGCCATGCCGGGCTCGACGCCGAAACCGGCAAAGGCGGTCTTGCCGATCTTTTCGAACTCGGGGCTGAGCGGGTACTCCTTGTCGCCGAGCTTGACGCCGCAGGGGCCGATCTTGCCGCTGGGATGCTTCTCGGACACGGTCATCGCTGTGTCCATGTAGTGCGTCTGGGCCTTGAGGGCCGCTTGCAGCAGCGCCGGGTTGAAGTTCGGCGCGACGAGGTTGCAGATGATCTCGGCGCCGTGCTTCTTGGCGAGCGCCGCGACCTCGTCCGGGTTGCCTGCGTCGACCTTCTCGGCGGGGAAGCGAGCCTCACCGAGAACTTTGGAGACCTTTTGGGCATGGGCCAGGTCGTAGTCGGCCATGACCATCTTCTCGAGCCAGCCTCCGTTGGGGTCGCGCCGCTTGGCGATCGCCGCCATCGACTGGCCGACGCCGCCGGCGCCTACGATCAGTACCTTCATACGAACACTCCTCCACAAGGTCGGGACGCCGAGGGCACGTGGCGCCCAGATGCCAGTCGAAGACTAGTGCAAACGTGTCCACGTGGCGAGCCAAGGATGTGCATACCTGTACAAACACGACCAAGGCCGTTGTGACAAGTGGGCGAGGGCGGCGATCAGCCGCCCTCGCCCGCGACCTTGTACATCGTGCGTTCGTTGAGCCCGGTGACCACCTTGGCGTAGCCCGCGAGCTGCGCGTCGAGATCGTCGTCGCCGGTGTCGACCAGCAGCGGCCGGCCCTCGAGCGAGAGCAGCTTCGTCTGCGTGGCGACGACGATCACGTTCACCAGGCCGGCGGCGCGGATCACGGCGGCGCTGAGCTGCTGGTTGCCGCGGCCGAAGATGTGCCCCTGGCCGCCGATCACGGTGACGACGATGCGCGTCACGTCGTTCTTGCCGACGAGCTCGAGCGCCTGTCGCTCGCTGAGATCGGTGCCGACCAGGCGCCGATCGCAAATGGCATCGACGCCGAGGAGCGTCTTCGGCAGGCCGAGCTTCTCGGCGATCGCGCGCGTCGTCGTGCCCGGGCCGAGAAGGTACAGGACGCGCTGGCGCATGCCGTTGACGACGTCGCGGGCGATGTCGGCCAGCGCCAGCGCGTCGCCGGCGACGCCGCCGGCCTTGGCGCTCTGCACGAGCGTGCGTTCGTACGGCACCGAGAGGTAGCCGTAAAGTTGCGCCGAAACGCGGCCGTCGCGAAACGCCTGCTCGTCGATGTCCATCACCTCGGCCTCGCGCAGGCGGATCGCCACCGGGCGGTCGTGCAGGTAGAGCGCCGTCAGATCGCCGGCGGCGGCCGGCGTCGTCGCAAACACGGCGGAGTGGATCTTGACGCCGGCGGGGACGCCGAGCGACGGCAGGCGGTCGCTCACGGCGTTGAAGATGTCGCGCGCGGTGCCGTCGCCGCCGGCGAAGAGCAACAGGTCGATACCGGCGGCGAGCATCGTGCGCGCCGCCGCCTCGGTGTCAGCGGCCGTGGTTGGCGGGACGCCGTCGGGCAGGGACTGCTCCCATGGCGTCCCGCCGACCACGCCCTCGAGCACGTCGGGCGCGAAGCCGCAGGCGCGCGCCTCGTCGGCGCCCATCTCGCCCGGGCAGGTGACGATCTCGAGCTCATCCTTGATGCGCGCGAGCCGCTCAAGCGCGCGCTGGGCGCGGTGCGGGGCTTCCCGCACCGCGCCCAGCGCCAGCGCCCTGGCGACGATCTCGCGGCCGTCGCTGCCCTTCAGGCCGACGCGGCCGCCGATCCCGGCGACCGGGTTGACGATCAGCCCGAGCCTCTTCATCGCTTCAGCGAGCTCGCATCACTCAGGTCGAAGGGTCGTCCTTGTCGCCGCAACAGCAGCTCCAGTCGGCCGTCGACCGGCAACAACATTTGCGGCAGACGGCATAACCGACGCCGGCGATCAGGAGGACAAACAGCAGCTTCTTCATCGCTTCTCCTTGATCTTGCGTTTGTAGGCGCGCCACGTGAACGCCCACTGGTCGGGTTGCTCGAGCGCCTCGAGACGCTTCATCTTGGCGATGCTCGAAGCGTGCGGCGCCGACTTGACCGAGGCAGCGTCGGCGTACGCCTCGTCCGACACCTTCCTGATGACCGCCGCCCACTCGTCGAGGTCGGCCTTGGAGTACGTCTCGCACGGCTCCGGGGTGAAGGGCTCGGGCACGACCCACGGGTGGTGGCTCATCCAGAAGCTCTGGATGCCGAAGTCGATCATCCGGCCGCGCACGTCCTCGGTGCCGACACCAGTCTCTTGCTTGAGCGTCTCCAGACTGTAGCGCACCTGGTCGAGCCGGCGGTGGCCTTCAGCATACGGCCGGCTCACGCCGCGGATCGCCATCAGCAGGTTGTCGAGGTAGTTGTTGTTGAGCACGCTGATCTCGGCAACCTCGCGCAAGCCGTCCGCGCCCAGGTTCCTGATCCAGGCGTAGGCGCGGATGACGCCCATCCAGTTGCCGAGGAAGCCGCGTACGCGGCCGATGCTCTGCGGCCGGTCGTAGTCGAGGTGGTAGTTCTCCCCGACCTTGGTGACCAGCGGCACCGGCAGATACGGGGCGAGCGTGTCGCTCACCAGATAGGCGCCGGTCGCCGGGCCCTCGCAGCCGTGCGGGCTGGAGAACGTCTTGTGCAGGTTGAAGTGGCAGGCGTCGAAGCCGGCGTCGCGCGCCCGCGCGACGCCGAGGATGCCATTGGCGTTGGCCTGGTCGGTGAAGCAGAGACCGCCGGCGTCGTGGATCACCTTCACGTACTCGTCGATGCGCGGGTTGTAGATTCCGGTGTCTTCCGGGTTGGTGATCATGCAGCCGGCGGTCTTCTCGGACACCGCCGCCTTGACCGCCTCGAGGTCGGGGTAGCCGTTCTCGTCGGGCATCACGGTGATGACGTTGAAGCCGGCGACCATCGGCGTGGCAGCGTCGCAGGGATGCGAGAAGATCGTCGTGATCATCTCGTTGCGCCGCGGAAGCTCGCCCCTGGCGGCGAAGTACGCGCGCATCACGCAGGCGTTCGTGTACACGGCGTGCGAGCCGCCGCCGGGCTGCAGCGTGATCGCGTCCATGCCCGAGATCGCCTTCAGGTACTGGCCGCAGTCGTAGACGATCTCGAGCAACCCCTGCATCGTGCTCTCATCTTGCAGTGGATGCAGATCGGCCGCCTTGTGGCCGCGGATCAGCTCCTCGTGCAGCTTGGGGCTGTACTTCATCGTGCAGGTGCCCTCGCTGATGTCGCTGCCGAGGTCCATGCCGAGCGTCATCTGCGAGAGGCGCAAGTAGTGGCGCAGCGCCTGGTGCTGGCTGATCTCGGGCAAGTCGGGCGCGGCCGCGCGGGCCATCCCCGCGGGGATGTAGTCCGCGGCCGCGCCGATTGCTGCCGTGACATCCGGCTCGGCGAGCGGCACGAGCACGCCGCGCTCGCCGGGCGTGCCCATCTCCATGATCAGCGGCTCGTCCCAGTGCGGCGCGCGGTAGTCGTGCAGCGCGCCGCCCTCGCGGCGGAGACGAGCGAGACGCCCGACTTTGTCTTTCGGCGTCTCGCTCCCGTGTGCTGAAGCGCTCATGCCAGCACCTCCTTCAGGGCGAACGCCAGATAGTCGATGTCGGCCTGGCTGTGGTACTCGGTGACGCAGTACAGGGCGCTCTGCCCGAGTTCGGGGAACTCGGCGCTCAGGTCCTTGCCGCCGAAAACGCCCTTTTCGAGCAGCTTCGTGTTGATCTCGGCGACCGGCGTGCCGGTGCCGGCGAAGTCGACGACGAACTCCTTGAAGAACGCCGGACTGAGCCTGATCCGCACACCATCGAGCTCGGCGAGCCGCTTCGCGGCGAAGTGCGCGCGGGCGATGCAGGTCTCGCCGAGCTCCTTGAAGCCCTGCGGTCCCATCACCGTCATGTAGACGGCGGCGGCGATCGTCCACAGGCCCGACGCTGTGCCCACCCAGTCCTTGCCCTGGTCGCGCGCGCCGTAGGACGTGCGCTCGGCGATCGCCTCGGCGACCGCGTATTCGCCGGCTTCGGTCTCGAGCAGCGTGTAGAGCTCGAGCGGGCACTCCTGCGCATACACCGGGTCGTCGTCGCGGAAGGCGATAAAGCCGGAGCAGCCGCCGCCGGCGTGCATGTGCATGCCCAGCGCCTGGATGTCGCCGCAGGCGATGTCGGCGCCGATGCTGCCTGGCGGCACCAGCACGCCGAGGGCGATCGGGTCGACGCCGACGATGGCGAGGGCGCCGCGCGCGTGCGCTCTGCGCACGATCTCCGCGGCGCCCGCCTCGATGAACCCGAGGTAGCCTGGATTCTCGAGATAGACAGCGGCGACGTCGTCGCCGAGCTTGCGGTCGAGGTCGACGAGGTCCATGCACCCGGTCGCCGGGTCGTAGTCGACCGCCTCCAGCCTAACGTGCGTGGGCATCACCTCGGGCTGGCAGAGTGTCTTCGCCTCTGCCAGCCGCATCGGGCTCATCGTGCGCGGGTAGAGCACACGCTTGCGGCCGGTGATGCGACTCGCCATGCGGAACGACCGGCCGGCGACGTCACCCCAGTCGTAGATCGGGTTGGCGACCGCATCGAGGTCGAGCAGCTCGCCGAGCTGGCTGTTGAACTCGAAGCGCGCCTGATACTTGCCGAGGTCGGAGTACTCGCCACCACAGTAGGCGCTGACGAACTCGGCGCGATTGATGACCTCGTCGACGATCGCCGGCACGTAGTGCTGCCAGCAGCCGGCGCCGCAGAAGTTGAGGAACTCCTCGCACGAGGTGTTCTTGCCGAGGAGCCCCACCATGTGCCGCTCGAGATCGCGCTCCGCGAGGATCGGCGCGGGGATCTCGAGCCGGCCCTTGAAGCGCAGGCGTTCCGGGATCTCGGCGTAGATCTCTTCGACGCTCTTCAATCCGAGCTCGTCGAGCATCGCCTGCTTGGTGGCCGGCACCGAGTTCGGGATGTAGGGATGGATGAAGGGTCTCTCTGCCATTATTGGGTAGCCGCTCCTTCCCTTGTACTGCCTGGGCCGGCTCACTCGTAGCCGTAGCCGGCGGTCGTGCCGAAATCGATCGAGATGTTGGCGCCGGTGACCGGCGCCGCCGCCGCGGAGGCGAGGTAGAAGATCAGCTCCGCCACCTCCTCGGGTTTGATGAAGCGCGCCTTGTCGCCCTGCGGGTAACCAGTCAGCAGGCGCTTGAGGTAGCCCTGCGGATCGCCGCCGCCGAAGTCGCGCGCCTGACCCTCGAGCATCGGCGTCGCCACGTCGGCGGGGCAGACGGCGTTGACACGTACCAGCGCCGGCGCGAGCTCGAGCGCCAGCGATCGTGTCAGCAGGCTGACGCCGCCCTTGGAGGCCGTGTAGATCGCCGTCTCCGGCGTGCCGACAAGGCCAGCGTCCGAGCTTAAGTTGACGATGCAACCCTGTGTCTTCTTGAGCTCGGGGATGGCGTACCGGCAGCAGAAGAACGTGCCCTTGAGATTGACGTCGACGACGCGGTCCCAGTCGGCCTCGGTCATCGTCTCGCTCGGGCCTTCGACCCAGAGACCAGCCGTGTTGACGAGCACGTCCACACGGCCGGTCCTGGCGACCGCCTCCGCGACGAGCGCCGCGCACTCGGCCGGCTTGGTCACGTCGCACGTCATCGCATGGACTTCGGTAATCGCGGCCAGCTCGCCGGCGAGCACCTCGAGCGCGGTACCGTTGAGGTCGCCGAGCACGAGCTTGGCCGCCGCCGCGGCGAAGCGCCGCGCGGCGGCGGCGGCGATACCGCCAGCTGCGCCGGTGATGACGACCGTCTTACCGTCGAGGTTGGCGTTCATCGTTCCCCTTTGTCGCGACCGGCGCAGACTCGTGCCGCTAGCTTATCGCGAGCTGCGCAGCGGCGCAGCCGGTGGATCATGCCTCAGGCGAAGTAGATGCGCGCCATCGCCTCCAGCACGTCGAGCGCGGGTCGCTCAGTAGGTGCGCGTGACCTTGTTGAGGCCGCGCGGCCGGTCGGGATCGAGGCCGCGCGCCAGCGCCAGATGGCAGGCGAACAACTGCCCGGGCAGTATGGCCGCCAGCGGTGAGAGCGCCTCGGGCAACTCCTGCGGCAGTTCGAGCACGGCGGTCGCACCCGGCGCCGCCGTGCCTGCCTGCGTGACGACGCTCACATCAGCGCCACGCCGCCCCAGCTCGGCGATCGTCTCGAGCATGCCGGCCTGAGTGCGACCGGCCGGCGCGAACGCCAGCACGGGATACGCCGGCTCGACGACGGCGATCGGGCCGTGCATGAGGTCGGCGGCCGAGTAGGGCATCGCCGCCACGTAGCTCGTCTCCTTGAGCTTCAGTGCCGTCTCGAGCGCGGTGGCGTAGTTGTAGCCGCGGCTGGTCACGAGCAAGCGCTCGGCGGCGCGCAGGCGACCGGCGAGCTCGACCGCGCGCGGTTCGAGAGAGAGCGCCGCCGTCATCGCCTGGGGCACGGCGGCGCTCATCATCTCGGGCACGGTCCCGTCGCCGGTCCACTCCGCCCAGAAGAGCGCCAGCGCCGCGAGCTGGCTCGTGTACGTCTTGGTGGCGGCGACGGCGCGCTCGAGGCCGGCGCCCGTCGCCAGCACACGATGCGCGGCGCCGGCGAGACGGCTCCCTTCGTCGTTGGTGATTGCCACCGTGAAGGCGCCGCGCTCGCGCGCCTGGGCGACGTACTCCGTCACGTCGGGAGTGACCCCACTCTGGCTGATGCCGATGACGAGGCACTCGCGAAAGTCAATCGCGGCATCGTACACGGTCGCCGCGCTCGGCACCGCCAGGCCGGCCGGCAGACCGGCGACGATCGTCGCCAGGTACTTGCCGTAGACCGCAGCGTTGTCGCTCGTGCCGCGGGCGGCGTAAAGCACGAAGCGCGCGCCGGCGGCGCGCGCTTCCCCGGCCGCCGCCCGATACGCCTCCGGCCGGCTCGCCAGCCGGGCGATCACCTCGGGCTGTTCAAAGATCTCGTCGCGCATCACAGACATATGCGGCCTCTCTTCGGTGTGGCCGGCTGAGCGCCCGCCGTCAGTAGTACAGCTCGCTCGGCCCCTTGTACTCCTGGATGGTGTTGCCGCCGTCGATCACCACGAGCTGGCCGGTGATGTAGCTCGCGTCGTCGGAGCCGAGGAAGCAGGCCAGCTTGCCGATCTCCTCCGGATGGGCGGCGCGGCCGAACGGCGTGTTCCGGCCGGCGGCGACCTCGTCCGGCGCCGTCGAGCCGGTGTCGACCCACCCCGGCCCGATCGCATTGACGGTGATCCCGTGCTTGGCCACGTCGAGCGCCAGTCCGCGCGTCATGCCGAGCACGCCGGCCTTGGCGGCACAGTAGACCGACTCGGCAGGGTTGGCGACGATCGGTCCCGTCACCGACGAGATGTTGACGATGCTCCCGGAGCCGCGCTCGATCATTCCCGGCAGCACGGCCTTGGTGACGAGGAATTGAGTCTTGAGGTTGATCGCGATGCCGAAGTCCCACTGCGCCTCGGTCATCTCCGGGAACGGTGTGAAGTCCTCCGCCTCGCCGCAGACGACCATGCCAGCGTTGTTGACGAGCACGTCGATGCGGCCGTGGCGGCCGAGCGCTTCGTCGATCGCCGTGCCGACCTGGTCGGCCTGCGTCAGGTCGGCCGTGTGGGACGTGACCACGTGACCGTCCTTGCGCAGCACGTCGGCGCACTCGTGCGCCTTGTCGGAGATGTCGACGATCGCCAGCCGGGCGCCCTCTGCGGCGAAGACCCTGGCAGTGGCGAAGCCGATGCTGTTCTGCTTGGCGACGCCGGTGATGAGGGCGACCTTGCCCTCCAGTCTGCCTTTGCGCTTCATCGGTCTGTCCCCCCGGGGTCGCTCGCGGACGAGCCTTCACGCAACGAGTCTGGCTCAGGCCGCGAATCTACCACCCGGCTGAGCCAGTGTCACCAAGAGCGCCGACTCACGGAGCGACCGATGGCGAGGCGTGGGGAGCCCTCAGCGGCGCCCGCGCAGTCGTCGCCGAGCACAATGAGCCCGGTCTGTAGTCGGCGAAACGGAGAGGGCGCCTGACTCGAAGAGCGTCGCCGCTGTCGAGTCGGGTATGTGAAGGGGCGGCGCTCCGCGCCGCCCCTTCACCATTAAGTATGGCGGAGCGACATGGGAGTCGAACCCACCCAGGACGGGAGCACCGCCCCGCAGACGGTTTTGAAGACCACGACGGTCACCGGACCGCGAGCCGCTCCGCTCAGTCACGGATGATACCAGCCGGCCGGCGCCGG
>Ga0208716_1000279_pt1 | contig 21728 bp, 20 predicted proteins | sample NGESurdeep092012_8_FD_184482 | JGI IMG/M metagenome (GOLD analysis project Ga0208716, IMG submission 184482) | Arctic peat soil microbial communities from Barrow, Alaska - NGEE Surface sample 415-3 deep-092012 (SPAdes) | ecosystem: Environmental > Terrestrial > Soil > Wetlands > Peat ...
TTTATCTGATTATGGGTTGCCTTTGGTCAAGCGATTAGGGGAAGTAATGGATTTATGGGTGGCACGAGAACTATGGCATATTCTCGACAATATTCATTTTTATTTACAACAGCCAGAGTTATTACTCTTCAAGAAAGATACTTCTGAAAGAGCAATAAATATACAATACCCCAGCAAGGAGGAGATAATCCGGGTGTTGAAACAGTGGGAATATGTTTGTGCTGAAACAGATCTGCTACGCCTACGACTATTTTGGGTTAAAGATAAACTTGGGGAATCCCTACTGCCAAGCGGAATAAATCTGGACATCATCTGGCGCTATGAATTCTTCGCAAGTTTATTACATGACCAAATTGAGCAACACGTTGTTGATGCCGGAGAAACATTAACCTCTGCCTTCCGCGATACTTTAGCTCTGGCGGCAGCATTGGAATCTACGTTTATCTTGACCCACCAATTGCCGAAAGATGCCGTCGAAAATTCTCCCCCTGGAATCTGTGTGGCTCTAGAAAGTTGGGGTATAGCTTGCCGAGCCATTGACCCGCTAGACCAAATAGCGACTATTGAGCGCGACTATTTACGCCACATGATCGTCCAGACTGGCCTCGCTAAGCATATTTGGGCAGGCTTACGCCTTTCGGTAGTACATCTGTTAGTGCCAGTAGCGAGCAATGGTTGGAGTGCGCCGACCCAGTCGCAGGAATATCCGCTCTCTGAAATTAAAAGTTTTGTCGAACGCCCAAAATCCAAGGAAAATCTATGGCAGGAAGCTCAGGGTTTTTGGTATCAACTCTAAAGGAGCAATGATTTCTAGATTGTATGATTAGCGAATTAAGGAAGCACAAAGATAGACCATCGCAGCACGGCTGCTTACTCCTAACTTGGCAAAAATTCGACGTAAATGTGTGGAAACCGTCCACTCACTAATATGAAGTTCGCTGGCAATTTGTTTATTCACCTTACCTGAAGCAACCAAGGTAGCAATTTGTAGTTCACGTCCTGTCAATAGCCTAGTGATGTCTGAACTTTCTGCCCTATCGCGATGCTCATCTACTAATAAAATGGTACAAACCTGACCTTTAACCTCAAAGCGGATAATTTCTGAGAAATTTGGAGAAGAGGGAACAGGAAATAAAGATGATTTTTTAAAGTTTTCTGTAATATTTAAATTAACAATGAGATAATGATGATTGTCAATATCAAATTCACCCAGGGTATTGGGAAGTGATGAATAGTCAGCATCAACACTTAAAGCTGGTTTTTCTCTCATTAGCTGTTCCCTCCGCGATGTCACTACCCACAGATGGAAGTAGTGATATGAATTCAGTAGCCTTTTCTCAGGCATCAAAGAAATTGGACTTAAAGCGCTTGATCCTTTATTTGCGTCCACATCCTACTAATCTCCCTTGTGGAGCTAACTTCTGAAAATCGATCGGCCCATGCTGATTAGGCGATGTATCAGAAGAAATGGTCTTTTCAGAACTCAGTAGGTAATCCCTAATTGAGAATCTACGCAATTACATATCAAGATGGGCCTACTACCCAGCCATCTAGTGAAGATGATAGCCAAAAAAAATAATATGTCAATTGAAAGATTTTTCGGTTTTTTTATAAATTTCGATAGGAGTATGTCAGGAAATTCAATTCTAATTAAAAATGTCCTCAAAAGACTAAAGTCTACTCAATAAAATAATTAATCGATGAGCCGATACAAACCACAGCAAACTTGAGCCGTATTCTCTTCTCTCTCTGCACAAGATGATCCTGGTCCTACCCGATGATGCTACATTAGGATGCGATTCTGTACTGAAACTATGACAGGACAACGGGTAGAAGTCGCGGGAGTGCGGTGGTTTTACCACACAGAAGGTGATGGAGATCCGATAGTCCTGCTAGCAGGTTTTCCGACCACTTCCTATCTATGGCGAAAATCCATTCCTGTGTTAGCGAGAAAACGCTGGGTGATTGCTCCCGATTTTCCTGGTTGGGGAGACAGTGACCAGCCTCAAAGTTTTTCCTACCGGGTTTCTGACCTAGCCGCAGCCCTGAGTAGTTTTCTGGAGACGTTAGAGGTCAAAACCTATAGCTTGGTTCTACATGGCTATAGCGTTCCCCTAGGCTTAGAACTCCTGAGCCAAAATCCTAAGCGGATTACAAGCTTGGCTTTGATTAGTCCGTGGTGTTCTGTCGGCGAAAAGCTACCCTCTATCTGGCAATTACTGCAAGTACCGCTGCTGGGAGAAATGTTAGCCCAAGACCCCATTAATGTTGACCGAGTCATTGAAGCTGGACTGGTCTACCAGCTACCGCTACCCGATTTGGCCCAATACCGAGCCCCCTATTTGGCTAGCTCTATGGCAGGGATAGTCCTTACCCGCACGATTCGAAATTTGAATAAGGCAACTTTAGCTCAGGCAGAGCGCAATCTCGCTTCTATCTCCTGCCCAACCCTGGTGATTGGGGGCGAAAAAGACCGTTGGATTAAAAAAGCAGAAGAGGTGAGTAAGCGTCTGAAAGATAGTACGTTCTTGTCCTATCCCGATGCACGTCATTTCATTTCTGAAGACCAACCCGACCAGCTAAGTCAAGACCTATTACGATTTTTTGTGACCTAAAGGTTAGGTGTTAGCCTGCGGTAGTAGTAATTAGGGTATATCTCCGCTAAGCAGGTTTTGGGGCGATTGCCTGATGAACTTATTAGAAGGCAAACGAAAATTAGTCTAAATTCTAATATTGAAAATTAGACTAATTCTATAAATAGTGTTTTTTCTCTATAATTTAAACTTCAAGAATACTACAAGTAGCGTAAGTTTAAATTTAGTTTAAAGTCCATCTTCCACAATGTTTTAGCCTGTTCTATCGTCTCTCTTTTTTGCAAGAAAAATTGGACTATGGGGATTATAAACTTTTTAAAATTCCTGAAAACCTCTCTAGGTAAAGTTTTTGGACTTTTAGTCCTAGCTTTTCAGTGGCCAATCAGTGTTTAAGAATGAGAAAAATTTACTTAAATTTAGTGAGGTAGGTAAGGTTCTAGAAGTGGGGGCAAGCAAGTTAAAAACTGCTGGTTCCGATCGTCGAAAAGCTCCAGTTTCACGACCGGAACCATATTGAATTCTGGTACGGATGCCCTTTCTTGGTTTGCGCATGCGTGCGTTTTTACTGTGGTTCTGTATCGACAAAGTATGGAATTTATATCCAAGTGGATAGACTGTAAAAAAGACCGTATCAATCAAATTCGGATTTCTCCCCAGATAGGCATTTCTGGTAAATCACTGTTGTCTCTAATTTGGGTTACACACTTACAAGAGGAACTACAAGTGAAAAAAGAAATGAAGATGAGTCTTGATAATCCAAGTAAGAGTGCAAGGCTCCTAATGAGGAGTAGTGTTGATGAGTCACTTCGGCTCCAGAATGAGGTGTTTTGCAATCAACTTCTTCGTGATATCAAGAGTCATCCTCTTTTTCGTAATCCTGCTATTGATGCCCTGAAATTTGGAGCGTTCGACAAAGCTACGCTCAGAGACGTTCATCTCGACTTCCGACATGGGGTCGTACAAATTTTTACGGATGCGATTGTAATGGCTCAGTTCCACACGCGACAACTTGAGCATCGTCTGGGGGCCAAAGGTAAGATGGCGTCTCGTTTTCTCCTGGGCTTGAATCTCCTAGATGAGTTTGGTTTCTGCCCCGGATACGGAGAAGACAACACCGAACGCTACCGTGGAAATCCTCTGTTGTCGCATCCACTCTTATTTGATGCAATGTTGGAAGAATTTAATGTGGATGATCTTGTCCGAGATTATTTTTTGAAAAGCGAAGCGGCTAAGGAGCTTCGAAGCAGCATTGAGGTAGCCTTTGGAGATTTATGGAGTCTCCTCGTCCTGCTCGTTGCGGGAGAAGAAGTCGTGTTGGTATACACTCCGGCTATGCGCCGAGCGGCCCGTATGGTGGGCGTGAATGTGGAGCATGGCTACTATATGGCGCATGGCAGTAGCGAAGATTCTGAAGTAGCTGCCTTCGATGACGATCACCAACGAGATGCTCTTGAAATCCTGATATGTACTATAGAGCCGCATCAATATGCCAAGGTTCGTGCGGTTGCAATGGATTACTGCACTCTTTGGGATTGTTTTTGGCGTGAGCAAATGCGGCGATTAGAGTACTCCCCATTTTCTAGACAAGCTTCATAGAAGGTTGAGGTTGAATTCTATACGCATAAAGAATTTGAGCACTCAGGCACACAACCTGAATGCAGCAAAACATACTCGCGCCGACACTAAGAGGCTAGAGCAAAAGTTTAGTACGCGAGGCCCATGCTGCGGGAGGTTTCTGCACCCAGGTAAACACGGATACTCAAGAAGTCCGTAGGGCAGGCGGTTTCGCAGCGCTTACATCCCACACAATCTTCTGTGCGGGGAGAAGCAGCAATCGTAGCGGCCCGGTTCCCATCCCAGGGAACCATTTCCAGGACATCTAACGGGCAAGCACGGACACACTGGGTGCATCCAATACAGGTGTCGTAGATCTTGACGCTGTGAGACATAGGAACCCTTTCGAATCGTGACGTCTTGGTTATGGATTGCAGTGTATCGCGCCCAGAAAGGCTTAGCAGCAGTTCGGCTACATTTCTTAAAAAAGTGTTACCAAACCAATCATGATTCACTCTTGGGTTTGGGCCATTTCCCGGACAAGGTTAGCTTCCCATTTACGGGCTGGGGCCTGACGACGAATATCTCGCCAAATTCCAGTGGCCGCTTTGGTTCCATCGGCGACAGCGATAGAAATCTGGTTGAGTCCCTGTTTCAAGTCCCCAATCGCAAAAATGCGGGGATGGGACGTGCGACACAGATCATCGGTGACTAGATTTTCGCCATTCTTCTCCAAGGGAATCCCGTTCAAGTATCGGCTGTGGTAGTGAGAACCCATAGCGACAAGACCCGTTTCCACCGAAATCCGAGAACCATCGGTGAATTCAATGCCATTCATCGTATGACCTTCCCCTAAAAAGCGCTGGATAGGTGTTTCAATCAAGGGATAGCCATGGTCTGCCAGTTTCTGGCGCATCTCATGTCCTACCTCAAAAAGACCGTGGGTAAGGACTGTGATGTAGGGCGTAAACCAATTTAAAACAAAAGCAGTATTGACTTGCCCTTCAGAACCGCAAATCAAAGCGCACGGCGTATCGTTTATCTCGTAGCCATCACAAATTAGGCAGACATGCAGGTTGTGTCCCGCATATTGGTAGACATTTTGCATGTCATCTAACCTGGGCAGGTGGTCAATAATGCCACTGGCTGCGACGATATATTTTGCTCTGAACATATGGTCTTGGTCGTGACGAATCGCTGTTTTTACTCGAACATCGAAGTATTCGCCTTGGTCTGTGACTTCCTCGACATGAGCAAAAAGGTAATCGCCGCCCACGCTATAAAGATGTTGTTCTCCCCGCTTGAGCAACTCTCTACCGCTGATATGCTCAGGGAATCCTAGATAATTGGTAAGGTCCGTCATCCAAAAAGAACGGCCCCGACCTTTTTCAATCACCAAAACCTTGAGGTTATAGCGGGCCAAATACAGTCCCGCAGAGAGTCCCCCAGCCCCACCGCCCACAATAATGGCGTCGTAGAGAACCTGAGTGTGTTCATCGAGATGTTTACGGGATAAGCGCACGTTTACAGCCCTGACAGTTTATCCAGTCTAGCGGGTGGATTAGAGTTTTTTGAATTTTGAAATGCACCAGAGGCACGCTATAACTATAGGGGAAACGCCTCATTACCTAGATTATGTCAATCATCACGCTTGGCTGGACAGCCCTTATTTTGTTTTTTGTTGGCTCTATTGCCCTTACCGTTTGGGGCCGGGGCGGCTTGTAATAGGCGTCGCTTACGTTATTAAGGATTCATGCTCCAGAGTATCCTGGTCATTGTGGCCTTTTTAGGGCTTATTTTACTCACGTTAGGGGTGGCCTACCTGACTTGGGTTGATTTTCGCGATCGTCAGCGCGCTAAGAATAGCAAGCGTTAGCCTCATGCTCAGATTGGGGAATGCTAGAGCATAAAGTGTGTAAGAACATACCCTCTAGTTTGCCGGAGCAATGTGCCATGGTCTTAAACCCGCAGGGCAACCTACCGCAGAATGGAACTTCCCATTCCCCGATGGTGGTCAAAGCGCATGACGTAATTCGACGGGAGCGTTTGACCGATGACCAAGCTTATGATGCCGTAGGTTTCAAAGACTTGGTTACCCGCGCCCTCAAACTGAGTGCCTCAGACATCCACCTGTGCGTCAATGAATCTCCCCGCTTCCGCATCCGCGGTGAGATTGAAACTTTTAACCTACCTCCCATTAGCGAATTTGTTTTTTACCGCTGGCTCGAAGAAATTCTTTCTCCTCAACAAATTGCTAAGTTTGAAGAAGAACAAGAATACGATACAGCCGCTTATTTTCCTGATTTGATCCGCTGTCGGATTAACCTATTTTTCTCTCTTTTAGGTTCTTCGATGGTGATTCGTTTGATTCCCCTCGAAGCCAAGAGTATGGAACAGCTCTACCTCCCCGATAAGCTCAAAGAACTGTGCGCCATGCCTAAAGGGTTGTTTCTGATTACAGGGCCTACGGGGTCTGGTAAATCTACGACCTTGGCGGCGATGATTCGCTATATGAATGAGACCTTTAAAAAGAACATTGTCTCGATTGAAGATCCGATTGAATTTGTCCATACCTCTCAAAAATGCACCATCCGTCAACGGGAAGTAGGTATCCATACCAAAGCTTTTGAAAATGCATTACGGGCCGTACTTAGAGAAGACCCCGATATTATTTTGATTGGGGAAATGCGCGATCGGCTGACCGTAGAAACAGCCTTGAAAGCGGCGCAAACTGGGCACTTAGTCTTTGGCACCCTCCATACCAATAGTGCCGTAGCTACAATTAACCGGGTCTTAAATATTTTCCAACCGTCCGAACAGGACCCGATCCGCCACCAACTATCAGAGTCCCTGGTAGCCATTGTTGCGCAGATGTTGGTACCGTCTACCGATGGAGGCCGCCGGGCAATCATAGAACTTTATATCAACACCGTCACAGGCAGAGATTTTATTGACCGTGGAGACTATGATCAACTCACCCAACTGATTAAAGAATGCGACTACGAAGGGATGCAAACCATGAATGATGTCATGTTCAAGTTGGTTAAAGAAGGGGTGATTACGCCAGAAACTGCGATCAAGTTTTCACCCTATTCCAACGAAATGAACCAGCTCTTGCGTGGAAAAGAAGACAACCTGATGGCTGCCAGCTGGGAAACTCAAGACAACCATCCCCGCAGTTCTTTCGGGAGTAGCACCCAGTATTCAGGCTCTTACGGACAAAATCCTAATCGTCCCCCCAGTGCTAGGTCCTAAACTCTCGTAGCATGAGAGCATGCGGATTTTTGGGATAGACCCCGGTACGGCAATTGTGGGCTATGGCGTGGTGGACATTTCTCCTGAAGGAGCGTTCACCGCTGTGGATTTTGGGGTAGTGTCTACGCCTGCCCATACGCCCTATCACGAACGATTGGCCCAAATTCATGAAGATCTGACCACCCTTTTGCAGAAATGGCAGCCTGACCGGGCAGCGGTCGAAAAGCTTTTTTTCTATCAGATGGGCAATACCATTTCAATAGCCCAAGCGCGCGGGGTGATTCTTCTGTGCCTTGCCCAGCAAAGTGTCCCTTTTCATGAATTCAGCCCTCCACAGGTTAAATTAACCCTGGCAGGACATGGCAGAGCGGATAAACGGGCGGTGCAAGAAGCAGTGCAACGAGAATTAGGACTCGATAAAATTCCGAAACCAGATGATGCTGCTGATGGTCTAGCGGTTGCCTTGACCTGTTGGTTTCTAGAACGTTCTGCTTTGTAGTTTTCTATCAAAAACTATTGAATGATTTGTTGTAAATCACTGAATTTACTTCATCCTTATCCCAAATCTTCTGAAAGACTTCCTCCTCTACATCATGCTTGAATTTATGCCTCATCCTGAAAAGCTACCTCCAATGACCCGACCTATACTTCCTGGACTTTTTGCCTTCCGTCCCAACCGTGTGACTTTGGGGGGAACCGCGTACTTTATCCCAGCGGAGGGAGAACAGTCTTCTCTGCTCATCGATAGTCCGGCCTATAGCCAAGAAAATCTAGATTTTCTGGAAGCGCAAGGAGGCGTGGACCTGCTCTTTATCACGCATCGAGGAGCGATTGGAGAGACCAAGAAGTTTCATCAGCACTTTGGTTGCACGGTGGTCCTGCAAGAGCAAGAAGCGTACTTAGTGGATGTCCCACGCCTCAAGACTTTTGAAAAAACCTGGTCTTCTGGCTCCTTGGAAGCATTGTGGACGCCTGGGCATTCTCCGGGCAGCAGCTGCCTCCTCTGGAAAGCGCAGGGCGGAATTGTCTTTTCTGGTAGACATTTATTACCCGATGCTCGGGGCTATCCGGTTCCCTTGAAAACTCAAAAAACCTTTCATTGGCCCAGGCAAATCAAGCAGGTGCAAGCCCTTCTAGAGCAATGGCCGGATTTCCAGTATCTCTGTCCCGGCGCGGGAACAGGGTTCCTACGCGGTAAAGGTATCGTTGAAGAAGCACACCGCAAAGTATCAGCGGGACTGGGAAGCGGGGATATGGCCGGGTTCTTGCAATAGAGCCTGAGGAGAGATGGAATGGGGCCAAGCGAAGGCATGGCGAAATGCAGCCTCTTGGCATTTGTGCAACTGCCGAAAGTCAATCACATCCTGAGTCAACAGAATCTCGTACTCGAAGGGCAAACGGACATTGTGAAGCCCAGCATTATCCGTACAGATGGCGATATCTACCCCTTCCGCAAAACAGCGTTGGAACACCGGCTGCAAGTCTTTGATGCTCTTCAACGTCCCTGTTTGGAGATAGGTCGTAGGACAAATTTCTAGACACTGGCCGCGTTGGGCCAGTTCCGGGAGTAATTCTGGATAATGTAGAGGAATTTGAATACCGTGACCGATGCGGGATACGTAGGGAAGTAACTGAGGATAACAACCCTGAGAAGTCTCATAGAGATGGGCCGTAGTCTTTAAGCCTTGGGCTAAAGCATAGCGATAGAGGTCTACAAATTCATCCATCCGCTCCCGGTAGGCTCCATCTCCACCGGCAACATCAATGCCACTGACATAGTCAGAATCTCTGGCGAGATGCACAATCGCCCGATTGACTTTCTCCGGAAGTCGCGTATGAGTACAGAGGATTTGGGTGGTGACGATGGGATACTCTGTTTGGCGGGATGCTTGACCAACGATGTTTACCACTTCTTGCATTTGGTCGATGCGTTGGTCTTCGCTGAGATTGTGGTCTGTGCGGTAGTAAGGGGTGTAACGTAGTTCCAAATAGGCCAGATTTTCAAAAACGTAGGCCCCACGTAGTAGCCGATAGATGAAATAGGGCAGCGCTTCCAGGGTTTGGACCGATTCAACTAAGGTATGGAGTTCGAGATATTCTTCGAGGGAACTGCGAGGTTTGGTGTAAAACTCCTCAAACCCCTCATAGTTTTGGAAACGGTCCGTAATCGGATGGTTATGACGGATAAAGTAACGCCAGAGGACCCTGGGGACCACAGAACCGCCTAAGTGTCGATGTAGTTCTGCATGTAAGGTCATGAGCCAGTTCCCCATATATGGTTCTTATCTCAACCATAACGGATTCCATAGGGGATTATGACTCGTTGTCGTGAGGGGCTAGGAATCCGTTACCGTAGACTTTCTAAGTTGTCGTTTCAAGATCTTGCCTGTAGCTGATTTGGGCAATTCATCCAGGAAGGTTACATACTTGGGAACTTTGATGGCCGTCAAGAATTTACGGGCATAGGCAATTACCTCGGCTTCGGTGGTGATTTCACCTTCCTTCAAGCTGGCATAGGCATGGACCACTTCCCCTTTATTGGGGTCTGGATCGCCGATTACCGCCACTTCTCTGAGTGGTTCTAGTCCCATCAAGACATCCTCGACCTCGCGAGAATAGACATTCTCACCACCGACAATAATCATGTCTTTTAAGCGGTCCACGATGTAGAAATAACCGTCTTCGTCCTGATAGCCTAAATCGCCTGTGCGCAACCAATGATCCACAAAAGCTTCTGTGGTAGCTTCTGGGCGATTCCAATAGCCCTTAAATATGTGGGGACCGCGAACCACCAGTTCTCCAACTTCGCCTATAGACAGGAACTCTCCACTCACCGGGTCCCTTACTGCCAATTCATTCTCCCCAGGAAATACCGTACCGATAGAACCAAGTTTAGGCGCAGCATGAAGGGGGTTCACGGCAGCATAGGGAGAACATTCAGTGAGCCCATAGCCTTGACGGACAATATCGCCAAAACGCTGACTAAAAGCTACTTCCAACTGGGGAGCCAGCGGACCACCACCACTGAGGATACAGCGCAACGCCGGAGACAACTTGAATTCTTCGGGGAAACGCAGAAACATGCCGAGCAGACTCGGCACCGCAACCATAACACTCACACGAGGATCACTGAGATGCTCCATCAGTTTCTTGGGAGCATAGCGGTACTCAAAATTCACGGACCCGCCGGCAAGAGGGACAATGACGAGCGCTGCAGTGAAGGCAAAGGCGTGGAATACGGGCAAAATGCAGAACAAATGGTCTGCTGGGGAAACATGGAGTGCGGTCACTCCTCCCTTCGCATTCGCCCATAAGTTGCCATGACTGAGCATGGCTCCTTTAGGATTGCCCGTAGTTCCTGAGGTGTAGAGGAGTTGCGCCGTATCTTCCAGACTACGCTCCAAAATGGGGTGTTGGCCGAGGGTAGCAACCAATTGTCCAAAATTCAGGTCCTGAGATGAGCCACTGGCTCCGATCACAATGACCGCCAATTCCTTTAATTCTGGTCTGAGCGGTTCCAGCACAGGCAAGAGGGCATTGGGCACAATAATCGCTTTGGTCTGGGAGTCTTGCAGGATATAGAGAAGCTCTCGGCCTGTTAGTTGAGGATTGACAAGAACAGGCTCCACCCCTAAGCGCCAAAGACCGTACATCACCAAGGCGTATTCAGGAATGTTCGGCAGCATGACCGCGATACGCTGGCCTGGAAGATAACCAAGGCTGTGCAAGGAAGCCGCAAAATTCTCACTGAGTTGGGCTACTTGGGCATAGGAATAAGCACGATCATCTCCCTCAAAAGCAATTTTTTCAGGGGTTTGAGCGAGGCCGTACTGTAGCGCGTGCGCAAGATTCATAAGTGGATAGACTCCCTACATTCGCATCCTAATAAATTCACTCTACTAACATCTACTCAGTGCTGGCATTAAGGTAAGGCATAGCTTTTGAACTGTCTACCGGCAATAGGCGTAGAGGCGCATCATAACCCGCCTCTACGCGCGAATCGTCTATGCCTTGTATTGAGCAATGGATTTGGCAATCAGCGCATAGGTTTCTTCTAAACCTTTCCAACCATTGATTTCTACTGCTTTTTTCTCCAAACGCTTATAGGTTAGGAAGAATTCGGAAATTTCATCCAAGCGGTGCTGCGCGATATCATCCAAGGATTTAACGTTGGCATAGCGGGGGTCTTTTACGGGGACGCAAAGTATTTTTTCGTCTTTATCTCCGCCATCAATCATTTCCAAGAAGCCAAGAGGCCGAGCAGCAATCACACATCCAGGGAACGTCGGCTGGTCCATGATCACCAGACCGTCCAGAGGGTCGCCGTCATCCGCTAAGGTGTTGGGTACGAAACCATAGTCAGCAGGATAGTAGACCGAGGAATACAACACGCGGTCTAGGGCAAACGCTCCCATATCTTTGTCAAATTCGTACTTATTGTGGCTTCCCGTAGGGATCTCCACCAGGATGTTTAATAGATTTTTCGCAGGCTGGGGAGGGATTTTGCTTAAGTCAATCACGATAGGTTCTCTCTAGGGGGTCAAGAAAGCCACTCCGCAGAGGAAGCAGCCGTGATTATTATAGGGATGGATGGACTCCTTCACCGATGACTAATACCCTACTGCCTCAAAATACTCACTGCTGCTGGAGAATATTAGCGGGCAGACCTATCCGGCGCGACTCAAGGACGTTGAGAAGCAGCGCTTACGCTGAGATTTGGCTTTTTCAGGAAAGTTATGGTGCCCTCTAACAGACTGGTTCACAAATGGGCATTATCAAGTCTTTTGGGTATTACACTTTGGGGTCTCCCTAGCTATGCCATCCCTGAGAACATCCCTGCCGCTGCGGATGCCCTGAATATAGAACAAGATTTAGTCCAGCGTTCTCCCGTCCTCAAACGCTGGCTAGAGGCCCCTCCCAATGTCCTCAGCGAGATAGACAATACCCCCGCTTTTCCTACCAAGTTCAAAGTAGGGGTGGCGAATGTCACGTCACAGGATAACGACTATGAACTGGTGCTGGGTATAGAAGACATCTTCCTGGGGAAAAGTCGATTTACAGTGAGTGGGGAATATCACCAATCCTTGAATCAAAACACCCATAACACCAATCTTTGGGGAGGAAATATCCGCTATTACCTGCTGCCCCTCGGAGCCTATATAAATTTGGCTCCCCAAGTAGGCTATACCTCCCTCCGCCTAGAGGGCACAGAATTCCAAGGCCCTGAGCTAGGTGGCAAACTGATATTTGCCCTATTCCAAACCGCCGATGTGACTCTGACAGAAACCGTGATTTTGCCTTCGCAAGGGCTGACAGTCGGCCGGACTCAACTCTCTTTTGGCTATGCCTTGAGCCCTTCGACACGGATCAGTGCGGATATTAACTTTATCAATGCGCCAACTCGTCAAGATACTAGCTTTGGCATCAACTTTGAATTTACTTCCTACTAATGCCAAGTCCTTCAAAATGGTGGCTGGGAGTATCACTGCATTATCCTCGAGAATTGGTATTAGGGTCTGTTGTGAAAGCCAATCAGAAATCCACGCAGAAGGCGATTCATCCCAACACTGAGCTTACGCTACAGCTGGCGACTGTCCGCTTAACCTCCGGCCGCTAAAACCTGAGCTGCGGTCAAAGTTAAGCCTGGGAATGATGGGGAGAGGATCGATTGATTTTCCTGATAGACCTGCTCCTCATAGAGCCCATCTAACCATTCCAGCACGATGACTTTTTGGGCGAATGGGTCAACTAGCCAGTACTCGGGGATATGTCGTCCAGCATATTCGGTGCGCTTGTGGCGATAATCGCGGTTTTCTTGCTGGGGACTGACGACTTCAACGACCAGTGCTGGTGGTGGCATATCGTGGGTGATCAATCGCTGCTTTGCCCCTTTTAGGGCGGCCGCGGCCTCTTCGGAAAGTACCATCAGATCTGGTTGCCGGGCATTGGCCAGTTTTCCACTGACGGCAATTTGCGCCTTCATACTCAAGCAATAGTAAGGAATACCCATCTGTAGAAAACACGCGTACAAAAATGAGGCGATGCGATCGTTGATGTCGCTCTCTGTGGGCATGGCAATTAATTGTCCATCAACGAGTTCATAGCGGGTGTCAGTACTGTCGTCAAAGTTGAGGTATTCCTCAAGGGTCATTGGTTTTGTGGCGATCGTCATGGTGATCCCTTCCGCCTGGACTATTTTATGATATCGCCTCAGAGATTGAGTAGGCGCGATCCTTGCCGCATGAAAACAGAAAAAATGAGGGTCTCTGCTTAAAAAGACCCAGTACTGCCGTCAGTGTAGAAAGAGCGGGGCACTGGGTAGTAGCCGAAAGTCTTAGCTTTAGCGTCTATCTGACACGTGGAGGTCATCCATGTTACCGTCCAGGTCCTAGTCGTTCTGCCAGGCGTCTACGGTCCCATCGCCATCCCGGTCAAATTTTCCTTCAACGACACCCATGCCCTTGGCCCGGTCTCGTTCGGTGAGTTTAGCAGCAGAAATTAAGTTCTGAAGAATAAGAAATGGGTGATAAGCAAAGAGACAGCAAGCCATACTCCCACGAAAGCCATGGGCACCAGCATTGGTAGACCCACGATTAGGGTGAGGGTCCATACGGCCAGCATGAAGTCAGCTAGATTTTCTGAGATAGCAGCCTTGGAAGGATGAGGTGAATCGGAAAAATTTTGCTTTTGCTCGTTAGGTTCCATGGCTACGTCCCTCAAAATCGATGAATAATCTCTAACGTTGTTGCTATAAGTAAAGGATAGAAAATTTACGCTCTAGATTCAGTGCAAAAAAGTAAGCTTATTTTCAGAAAACATCAGGGGTGTACTCACTAAAGTATGAAAAAGTGATCTTGAAGGAGAATTTCTACACAATTAGCAAGGGCTGCTATAGCCCCATACATGCAGATCTTCCTATCAAACCGAGGCATAGGCTAAGAAATTCTTAACCTAGGGCCACGTCTGCCATTTTCGTGCATCTTATTTTGATTAATGGTGATTTTTCACAAAATTAAGCAATTGAGACGTTGAACTGCACCAGGTTTTCCTTTCCTGGCTGTAGGACATCGCCATTAATCAGTTGACAGGTCTCTCCAGTAAAGGATGACCAAAGGGGCTGAGGTAGACCCAGGCAGCACTATTGTTCAGGGAATTCCATCGCAGGTTGAAGACACGGGCGCAACGATTTTGCAGGATTCTCCGCCTGCTCGCAACATTCCTTGGATCCCAATAACCTTGGGCTTAGTGGTGGTGCTCGGAGCGATTTGGTTTTTCTGTCTGCGCTAGGTTACTGATAAATCCCATTCGTTCTTTAGACTTGGGAGAATCTTAAAACATTTCTTATTCGAGTGGAAAACCCCTTCATGGAAGTAGACTTGAGCAGTCAGTTTCAACAATAAAAATAAGCCCGGCCCCCTGAGGGACCGGGCTTTAAGACTACACCGGAAACTTAGTAACGACGGCCACCGCCGCCCCCACCACCGCCGCCATAACCACCACCGCCGCCACTGCGGTTACCACCACCACCGGAACGTTCCGGTTTGGGCTCAGCCTTGTTGACGCGCAGTTCGCGGTTATCTAAGGTTGCACCGTCGAGTTCCTTGATTGCAGCGTCTTCAGCTGCGGCATCTTCCATGTCTACAAAAGCAAAGCCACGGGGACGTCCTGTTTCGCGATCGCTTGGGATCTTCACAGACTTCACGGCACCGAACTCAGCGAAAGCATCCGAAATCGTTTGCTCGCTTACAGAAAAAGGCAGATTGCCAACAAATATCGTCATTTTTTGTCTCACTAAATCATTTTGACCAACTCAACGAACAAGGACAAAAAATGACCCTACTGCTGGATTAGACTTTTTTATTCTAACAAATCTCAGGGTAATTAATTGAGGTTATCTCTACTAAATACCATAGGGTATCTCCGATGAACGGAGAAGCTAAGAGAAGAAAGGTTCCTGAGCAAGCTCACAGGACGGGTCGCAGCCCACAAATTAAGGCCAAGGCAGACGGCAGACAAAGAAAGCAGGATGTAGGTTGGGGCCATGACGACTCCTAATGAAATCCAGCTCAGAACATGGAGGACAAGGGCTACAGCACAGAGAGAGCCAAGGGCAGCGGCCAGCCTTATGTGGGACCGCGCCCGCTCATATCTGAGCCAATAGATCGCGGCGAACGTACACAGCAAGGCTGTAGGAATCAGTACGGTACAGATGGCAATGCAGTAGGTGGTAGAGAATGCGCAAAAAGACGACGAGCTGAATACCAAGTGAACATGGGTAAGTGCCGACATAACTAGATCATGACCTGCAGAGGGCAAAGGGGCAAGGTGATATCTTAAGCCAGCAGGAGTAAAGGATGAATACTACCTTAAACTAGCTCGCCAAGCCAATTTCACTATATCCAGCTTTTCCTCCAAACTCGCTTGCCATAACCATCTCTTAAAACTTTTGCTTGCCTCATTAGACAAAGAGGCAAAAGCTCAAAAGCCTTCGCCTCTTTGTTTTGGATTAATCGGAGCGGGGATTAACCTTTCACGTAGCACATGGAATAAGAATCATTGCGAACCATGAGGATACGTTTACCACTAGGACTGTTCAAGACTTGGTGGTGAATAATGCCACCCCCACAGCCTCCTTTGAAGTCCTGACTGGTCCAACCCTTGGGGTGAGTTTTCTCAGAAACGTAGAAGGGACCTTCATCGTACTGAACTCCTATCAGTGCAAGGGCCTGAAGGACTTCTTCTTCAAGCATGGCAGGACGCTCACTTTCCTCAATCGGAAACAGGCTCACGGCAGTGGCGGTCGTACCTGCCGTCTGGGTCTTCCAGTTTCCATGGCCCTTGCCATTCCCATTTTCCACGTTTGGCGCTGCTACAACAGGAGTAGCAAGATTTATAGGCGCAGGCGTTGGTTCTGTCTGGGCTATGGGTGTAGCAGCAGCCTGAGGAGCCAAGAGCGCCAGGTAGTTCGCTGGAGCTTCCTGGAGGACTTTACCGATCGCATCGGCCAAACTGACCACCTGATCTTGTTCAATCACTTCCACCGCAGGACCTCGAATGCCCCGTAGATGTTGCGCTACTTCCGTCAAAGGAACACGGTGTGCGAGGAGCAAAGAACTCAGCCGTGCTACCGCTTCACAGAAAGCATGGAGGTCGCTACTCCCAGACTTACCGGCATTGGCTTGGACTTCTCTGGGACCTTCCTGGTCATAGTGCACAGAAACCAAGATGTCTCCCCACGTTCGGGTTTGCAGCTTGCGGCTAAACCCAAAGAGGACCTCAGAGCGCTCACGCACAGTAGGGGTAGGCGCTGCAGGCACCGCCTTGGACACAGAAGCAACCTGCCCTGACGACACTTCAACCATCGCAGGAGCCACCTCGGGAACAGGTTCTTCCTCAAGCGCACCAATTTTTACAGGTTCGGATTCCAGAGTTCCTTCCCGGTAGATCGTGATGCCCTTCAGCCCTTTCTTTTGGGCAAAGCGATACATCTCCTTGATTTCATCTACCGTAGTATTCCGGTCGCAGTTAATCGTTTTACTGATACTGGAATCCACCCACAGTTGCCACTGGGCCTGAGCAATAACATGCCACTGCCAAGGCACTTCGCGGGAAATCTTGAAGGCATTGGCTACTTCAGGATTGTTTTTGGCAAACTCTGTACTCTGCAGAGAGCCTGTCTTTAGGACAATCGACTTGTCTTCTTCAGACAATTCCAACTCGTCCACATAGGAGTTAGGAATTTGCACCCAGTTCTGTTTGGAATTAGAAGCATCCACGTACACCTGCTTCCAAATCGTCAAACCAAAATCAGGTTCAAAAGCCCAAGAACAATTGGCTAGCTGGGCAATCGAGCCGGTAGGGGCAATACTCAATACCGTTGAGTTACGACGGGGAACCTGTTTGAGCGGCTGCGTCGCATGGAGCGCCTGCTCCCCATCGTAGCGATGGCCTCCTTCATCAACCCAGGACTCAAACTTATTGCCCGTACGGACATTGCTAATCTCATCCCAAACGCCACAGGGACCTTTGAGTTCAGCTAAATGCTCGGAAGCACGGTAGGCCCGATTTGCAATAAAGCTACCGACACGGTCAACCTCTGCAATATGCTCCTCGCTGTCATAGGGAATTCGACGGACCTTCAGCCAATCAGCCCAACCCATAATCCCCAGACCCAACTGGCGATAGCGGTTACGCACATTCTCCCGTTGAGCTTCTGTCGCAAAATTGGCGATGTTGAGAATGTTGTCGAGGAAACGCACGGCGATTTCCACCGTCCGACCAAAATCTTCCCAATCCAAATCGGCCTGCCCATTCGCGTTTTTCTTGGTAAACCGAGGAATAACCAGAGAACCTAAGTTACAGGCAGAGTTGGGCGGCAAGAAAATTTCACCGCAGGGATTGGTGGTGGTGATGAAGTCACGGATTGGGCTTTTCTTCTTGGCGCTGTCGATAAACAACATGCCCGGATCGGCGGTGTCATAGGCAAACTGAGCAATCTTGTCCCAAAGCTCTACAACGTAAGGGTCTTTTTCATCCAAGAGACGAAAGAATTCATCATCCACCTGAACAGAAATATTGGCGTTGTGCCAGCGACGGTCCCGCTTGCCTTCGGCCGTGAGGTGGCTTTCTGTCCAAGCCGTAGTCAGATCTGCTTTGATTTTGGCAAGACGTTCATTTTTCTTGTGGACGGACAAGGAAGTCTCTGTGACCAAGCGGGTCGCTTCTTCAATGATGTCCCGAGCCGACTTGGCATCCATCACCGACTGCGTCTTCGCCTGGATAAATTCATGGACATCAGGATGTTTCCAGTGCATGGAGAACATAAATGCACCACGACGAGCTTTATTTCCCGTGGTGATTTTTTTGGAAGTTTCCGAGACCATATCTAGAACAGCACAGGGACCAAGAGCCTTTCCGTCTGCGAAGGGTGAGCCTTTAGGTCGGATAAAACCTTTTTGTCCCTCTGAGCCGATGTTGATACCGACGCCACCCCGAAATTTGGTGGTCAATACAGCATCCGTAACCAGTTTGGCGATGTCATAGATATTGTCTTCGGCAGAGAGGACGAAGCAATTGAGGAGTCCACCCGTACCGTGGTCACTATTGGCAAGAATAGAACCACCAGGGATAAACTTCATCGGCTGGAGGATACCGTAGAACTTCTCCGCCCACTCATTCTGCAATTCTGCAGAATCTTCTCCACTCGCCGTGTGAACGGCTACCCGCCAACAAACATCTTCCCAAGTTTTCTCATCCCCAACCAGGTACTTCTGGAGCACAGCCCTTTGAGATTCACTCAGTTCAGTTTTTGTAATGGCGACCATGAAGCACTCCCTAGTGAGTATGTGAGAACAACAAAAAATACAGATAATAGCGACTGTACTATCCATCTGAGCATTTGTCTGTTGTTATGAGACGTTGCAAGTATGATAGCAAACGCCTCTATCCGTGGTGTTAAGAATTTTTAGAGCACCTATATGTAGGTTGACCAAGCTCTGCCGGCAAGGTGATCCCTCTAGGAAATACATGCCTTGCTCCCTGCGCGGTTATTCTAGAGAAGTATGTGTTGTATAGTGCGGCCCAAGGTAATGGAACCCTATTTAGCTGCGGCAGTCCAAATGACCAGCACTCCGGATCTCAGTCACAACCTGACTCAAGCCGAAGCTTTGATTCAACAGGCTGTAGAACGCGGAGCTGCTTTGGTGACTTTACCGGAGAATTTCTCTTTCCTCGGCACTGAGCGAGAAAAATTGATTCAGGTAAAGCGGATTGCGGCGGCTACCGAAGAATTTCTGGTTAAAACAGCCCAACAATTTGGCATCACCCTCTTAGGCGGAGGATTTCCAGTCCCCGCTCCCGGTGGAAAAGTTTACAATGTGGCGGCCCTGATTGGGCCTCATGGCGAAGAACTAGGGCGGTATCGCAAGATTCACCTGTTCGATGTGGACCTACCCGATGGCATTACCTATCGCGAATCGGATTCCGTGCTTCCCGGCGATACCATTCACTTGGTCCGGACTGAAAAGCTGGGAGCCTTGGGGCTTTCCGTCTGCTATGACCTGAGATTTCCGGAAGTGTATCGGGCGTTGGCCTTGCAAGGGGCTGATGTGTTGCTGATCCCTTCCGCGTTTACGGCCTATACGGGCAAAGATCATTGGCGAGTCCTCCTCCGCGCCAGAGCGATTGAAAACACCTGTTATGTATTGGCCCCAGCCCAAGTAGGAACTCATTATTCTCGTCGTCATACCTACGGTCATGCCTTGGTGATTGACCCTTGGGGCAATGTCTTGGCTGATGCAGGGGATATGCCTGGTATCGCCATTGCTCAAATCGATCCCAAACGCCTTGCGCAGGTGCGCCAGCAATTACCTGTACTCCAACACCAACGCATAGAAGGCAGTCCCATCCCCCCCGTAAAAGAATAAATGAGGATTATCGATCATGTTTCTGAAGCAGATATCTCAAACCTGTGGCCTCGTGGTCTTGGCTGCCACCTTACTTGTCAGCTGTGCAACCCCTCCAGAGAAGTCCGAGCAGGCTGGAGCCAGCCCAACGGCTACAACCGCACAGAATACAGAAACGAAAACTGAAACCGTGGCGAAACCTCCAGCCATAACTCCTGATGAAAAAGCAGCATTTGCAAAGCAAATTGAACAGAAGCTAGAAAATCCAACAAAAGTGCCCCTTGGAAGTAGTCCAGTCCTCGGTCCTAAAGATGCACCGATAACTTTGGTAGAGTTCTCTGATTTTCAATGTCCTTATTGTGGTTTAGCCCAGCCGACGCTCAAAGAGCTAGAGGCTAAGTACAAGGGAAAGATGAAGTTAGTCTTTAAGCATTTCCCCCTTACCCAAGTTCATGAGAATGCGATGTCTGCGGCTTTGGCGGCATGGTCAGCCCAGCAGCAAGGTAAATTTTTTGAATATCATGACCAGCTGTTCAAGCGCCAAAAAGATTTACAGGATTCAACGCTCGTTGCCATTGCCAAAGAGGTAAAACTGGACCTCAATCGGTTTAATAAGGACCGAGCCAGTGCTCAGGCAAAAGCAGCCATCGAAAAAGATATGCAACTAGGCATTCTTTTAAATGTGCAGTCAACGCCCACCTTAATTCTAAATGGCGTGGCAATGCCCGCCGGACTCCCTTTAGAAGCCTACGATATTGCCGTGGAAGTCTGGTCCAAAAAGACAGGGACTAAGATTTAACGCCTATGTTAGAAACCCTAGGGGTTTGCTATCATCCTGCAATGATTCCTCAGCCTATTCTGCAAGGGATTACTTTGCGCGTGAAACGGGGTGAAGTGTGTGTAATTTTTGGTCCCAGTGGTTCTGGTAAATCCACCCTTCTAGAAATTTTGTCGGGTCTGGTCCTGCCCACCAAAGGATTCGTACAATGTGGAGGAAAGCGCTTATTGCCCATTCAATTGCAACAAAAAATCGGTTTGGTCTTTCAATTTCCAGAACGACATTTCTGCGGCAGAACGTTAGAAGAAGAACTCAATTTTGGCCATGAACATAATCCGTGGGTTTTGCGGGATGTCCTGCGTCAGATGGGATTAGCGGACCTGGATTTATCCGTGAATCCCCGCAACCTCTCTGGAGGACAACAGCGACGCGTTGCTATTGCTGTCCAATTGCTGCGTCAACCCGACTTCTTACTCCTTGATGAACCTTTGGCGGGTCTAGATTGGTCTGTGAGAGCGCAAATGATCGCAGTCATTAGCCAACTGAAAATGAATCAAGGTGTGATCATTGTCACTCATGACCGTGTTGAATTTGAAACAAAAGCAGACCAAATCCTTCACATAGAACAAGGGAAATTGATATGAGCGAGCTTCCACACGTCTGAAAAAATAATGATGCCTACCTGCATTAAGTAAATGGGCTTTTTTCGGTGGGTTTAGAACAGAGTAAGTACCGCCCGATTCATACATAAAAACTTAGAGTTTCCCTTGCTCAGCAAGGAGGCTTTTTTAAATGCTCCCAGAAGCCTAGTGACAGTTACCCGTGAAGTACCTACCATATTGGCGATTTGTTGATGGGTGAGGCGAATATCTATATGAACACCTTCTGGGCTTTCCTTCCCGAACTCGCGGGCGAGGAAAGCTAAAAATCTCAACAAGCGTTCCTCAATCTGATTTTTGTTCAGAAGTGTCAATAAAATTTCCGTTTGCTGCAGGCGACGGGTCAATAACTGATTCATCTCCATCGCAAGAGCAGGAGATTTCTGGATATCTCGCCAGCTCAAGCGCAACAGGTCTACCTCTGTCAGGGCTCGGACATCATAGGAATCAAGGTCGGTGAAAGCTCTACTAAAGGGCATCATCG
>Ga0208716_1000281_pt1 | contig 21716 bp, 17 predicted proteins | sample NGESurdeep092012_8_FD_184482 | JGI IMG/M metagenome (GOLD analysis project Ga0208716, IMG submission 184482) | Arctic peat soil microbial communities from Barrow, Alaska - NGEE Surface sample 415-3 deep-092012 (SPAdes) | ecosystem: Environmental > Terrestrial > Soil > Wetlands > Peat ...
GAGCGACGTGCGAGAAGCAACGAGACGGTCACCTCACTCCTCACTCGTCGCCTCTAACCAAGTCGCCCCTCACCCGTCGCCCGTCGCCTGTCAGTGCCCAACCCTGACCGCCGCCACTCGATCGAGGGCAAGATCCAGCCGCCGCACGAACTCCGCGATGGTCTGAACGCACCGGTAGTAGAACCCCGGCTCGATGTGCTCCACCTTGTCGCCGGGCTTGTGATAGTCGGGATGATCCTCAACGCCGAAGTACACGAACGGAATCTTCTTTGTGTCGAACGGCCCCTGATCGGACTGCTGGATCCAGTTGGACTCGCCGACCCCGGTGTCGTGTCCGAGCAGGAGCTTCACGGGCGCGATCGCCGCGATGCTGTCGAGCAGCGGCTTCATCACGGGAAATGGTGACGCCCCCGACGCGTACAGCTCGCCCTTCACGTTGCGGCTCACCATGTCGAGGTTCACGTTCGCGACGATGCGCTCGATCGGCACCGGCGGCTTTTCCAGGAATGCCTTGGCGCCGAGAAGGCCCGTCTCTTCTCCGTCGAAGAGCGCGAAGATGACCGAGTTCTCCGGCGGGTGCGACTTGAACCACTGCGCCATCGCGAGCACGGCGGCGGTGCCGGAGGCGTTGTCGTCCGCACCGTTGTAGATGACCCCGTTGCGCACGCCGAGGTGGTCGTAGTGCGCCGAAACGACGAGATAGCGGTCGGCGTGCTTCGTGCCGCGAATCATGCCGACGAGATTCACTCCGGTGAGTTCGGCGGCGCGGGTCTTCGCGACGAACGGCGCGGGGAAGCTGTCGCGCACGGGGGCGAGCCCGATCCGCGTGAAGGCGCGCAGCAGGTAGGCCCGCGCCCGAGCGCCGCCCGGCGTGGCGATCCGCCGCCCTTCCATGGAGTCGGCGGCGAGCGCGGAGAGGTCCGCGATGAGGCGCGCCGAATCGAGCGCGGGCACCGGCTGCGTGCCCTGCAACTGCACGGCGGTGGCGAGAGCGGCGATCGTTCGACAAAAGGCCACGGTATCCTCAGTTCGCGTTCGGGGTAAACATCGTGGCGGGACGCCGAAGGCGCTATCTTATGGGTCGTACAATCAGCCCGAGTCTTCCAATGACCGCACCACGCCACGCCGCGCTCAAGCTGGCCGGCGCCGACCCGGATCCGGCGGACGAACGCCGCGAAGTTCCCGGCGAGCACGTCACCCGAAATCCGGGGATGCCCCTGGATCTCGACCTCGTGCTCGCGCAGCGCGTGAACCGCAGCGCAGTCGAGCGGCGCGCGGCCACGCTGCCCGGCCGCCGCACGGTGAAGAAGCAGTGGCAGGCTGCGTGGCTGCTGCGGGCGGTCTCATGCATCGATCTCACCACGCTGTCCGGCGACGACACCGCCGGAAACGTCCGCCGGCTCTGCGCGAAGGCGATGCACCCGATCCGCCCGGATCTCGAGCGCACGCTTGGCGTCGAGCAGCTCCACATCACCACCGGCGCGGTATGCGTCTATCACCAGCTCGTCGCGGTCGCGGTCGAGGCGCTGGCCGGTTCGAACGTTCCGGTCGCCGCGGTGAGCACCGGTTTCCCGGCCGGGCTCTCTCCGCTCGCCACGCGGATCGCGGAAGTGAAAGCGAGCGTCGCAGCGGGCGCGCGCGAGATCGACATCGTCATCACGCGCGGCCACGTGCTCACGGGCAACTGGCACGCGCTCTACGATGAAGTCCGCGCCTTCCGCGACGCGTGCGGCGAATCGCACATGAAGACAATCCTCGGGACCGGTGACCTCGCCACCCTGACGAACGTGGCGCGCGCGTCGATGGTCGCGATGATGGCCGGCGCGGACTTCATCAAGACGAGCACCGGAAAGGAGGGCGTGAACGCGACGCTGCCGATCTCGCTCGTGATGGTGCGCATGATCCGCGAGTACTTCGAACAGACGGGGTTCGCGATCGGATACAAGCCCGCCGGCGGCATTCGCTCGGCGAAGAATTCGCTGGAGTACCTGTACCTGATGAAGGAGGAGCTCGGCGACCGCTGGCTGCGGCCCGATCTGTTCCGATTCGGCGCGTCGGGCCTGCTCACCGACATCGAACGCCAGCTCGAGCACTTCGCCACCGGGCGCTACGCCGCGGCCCATCGCCAGCCCATGGTGTAACCGATGGCAGCCAGCACCGTCGCAGGAATCTTCGAGTCGATGGAGTACGGACCGGCGCCGGAGAGCGACGAGCCGGCGCTCGCATGGATCGCCCAGCACGAGGCGTCGTTCGGGCATTTCATCGGTGGCGCGTGGACGAAGCCGGCGAAGGGCGCGCGATTCGACGTGATCGATCCGGCAACCGGACAAATTCTCGCGAAGGTCGCGCAGGGGAGCAAGGGTGACGCGGACGCCGCGGTGAAGGCGGCGCGCAAGGCGCTCCCCGCGTGGCGGAAACTCAGCGGACATCAGCGCGCGCGGCACCTCTACGCGCTCGCGCGCAGCGTGCAGCGAAACGCGCGCCTGCTTGCCGTGCTCGAATCGATGGACAACGGCAAGAGCATTCGCGAGACGCGCGACATCGACATTCCGCTCGTGGCGCGCCACTTCTACCACCACGCGGGATGGGCGCAGTTGCTCGAGACGGAATTCCCCGGCTATCACGGCGCGGGAGTCGTCGGTCAGATCATTCCGTGGAACTTCCCCCTGCTGATGCTGGCGTGGAAGGTCGCGCCGGCGCTGGCCGCGGGTTGCACCGTGATTCTCAAGCCGGCGGAGTTCACGCCGCTCACGGCGCTTGCGTTCGCCGAGCTCGCCGCCGAGGCCGGCCTGCCGCCGGGTGTGCTGAACATCCTGACGGGCGACGGCTCCACCGGCGCTGCGCTCGTCGATCATCCGGACGTGGATAAGCTCGCATTCACCGGCAGCACGGACGTGGGCCGCATCATTCGAAAGGCCACGGCGGGGAGCGGCAAGAAACTCTCGCTCGAGCTCGGCGGCAAGAGCCCGTTCATCGTGTTCGAGGACGCCGATCTCGACAGCGTGGTCGAGGGCGTGGTGGACGCGATCTGGTTCAACCAGGGACAGGTCTGCTGCGCCGGGTCGCGCCTCCTGATGCAGGAGGGCATCGCCGACAAGCTCGTCACCAAGCTGCGCGCGCGAATGGAGAAACTTCGCGTCGGCTCACCGCTCGATAAGGCGATCGACATGGGCGCGATCGTCGCGCCGGTGCAGCTCGAGCGCATCCGCTCGCTCGTCGAGCAGGGTGCGAAGGACGGCGCCGAGCTGTGGCAGCCGACCTGGGCGGTGCCGAAAGAAGGATGCTTCTATCCGCCGACGCTGTTCACGAACGTCGCACCGAGCAGCACGATCGCGCAGGTGGAAATCTTCGGACCGGTGCTCGTCTCGATGAGTTTCCGCACGCCCGAAGAAGCGGTCGCGCTCGCGAACAACACGCCGTTCGGGCTCGCGGCGAGCATCTGGAGCGAGAACATCAACCTTGCGCTGGATGTCGCGCCGAAGGTGAAGGCGGGCGTGGTGTGGATCAACTGCACGAATCTGTTCGATGCCGCCGCGGGATTCGGCGGATACCGGGAGAGCGGCTACGGCCGAGAGGGTGGGCGGGAGGGGATGTGGGAGTACCTGAAAGCGGATTGGACGGGCCGGAAGCCGGAAGCCGGAAGCCGGAAGCCGGACAACGCCAAGAAGAAGATAGTTGCGGCCAAAGCCAGGTCATCCTCCGGCCTCCGGCTTCCGGCTTCCGACGCTTCACAGGTTGACCGCACACCCAAGCTCTTCATCGCCGGCAAGCAGGCCCGGCCGGACAGCGGCTACTCGATTCCGATCATCGCGGCCAACGGCGCGCACGCAGGCGATGTCGGAGATGGCAACCGAAAGGACATCCGCAACGCCGTCGAGGCCGCGCGCAACGCCGCGTCGGGCTGGGCGCGGAGCACAGGGCACAACCGCGGACAGATTCTCTACTACATCGCCGAGAACCTTTCTGCGAGAGCCGCCGAATTCGCGGCGCGCATCCGCGATCTCACGGGGCGTGACGGCAAGGGCGAAGTCGACGCGACGATCGCGCGGCTGTTCACCTACGCGGCGTGGGCGGACAAGTGGGATGGCCAGGTGCACCAGACGCCGATTCGCGGCGTGACGCTCGCGATGAACGAGCCGATCGGCGTGGTCGGCGTGGCGGCGCCCGCGGAATATCCGCTGCTCGGATTCATCTCGACGATCGTGCCGGCGATTGCGACGGGCAATACGGTCGTGGCGATTCCCAGCCAGCATCACCCGCTGGCGGTCACGGACTTCTATCAGGTGCTCGAAACCTCCGACGTGCCGGCGGGTGTGGTGAACATCGTGACGGGCCGGCGCGACGAACTCGCGAAGGTTCTCGCCGAGCACGACGACGTGGATGCGATCTGGTATTTCGGCACGGCGGACGGCGTTCGCGCGTGCGAGATGGCGTCGACGGGGAACATGAAGCAGGCGTGGTGCGAGGGGTTCACTCGAGATTGGAGCGGCGCCGAGCAGGGTGAGGGAAGAGAGTTCCTGCGTCGCGCGACGCAAGTGAAGAACATCTGGATTCCGTACGGCGAATAGCACGGCAGTGGGAGGAGTGAGTTTGAGTTGGAGCAAACTCATCCCTCCGACTCAACCTCACCTCTCCCACTAGTACAGACCCATTCCTTACGACGTCATAGTCGTCGGCCTTGGTGCGATGGGAACTTCCACCGCCTATCAGCTCGCGCTGCGCGGACAAGCCGTGCTCGGCATCGACCAGTTCTCACCGCCACATTCGTTCGGATCGTCGCACGGGAAGTCGCGCATCATTCGTGAGACGTACTTCGAGGATCCGCTCTACGTGCCGTTCGTGAAGCGCGCGTACAACGGCTGGGCAGAGCTGCAGGCACGTTCCGGGAAGCGCGTGCTCACGCGCACGGGCGGGCTGATGATCGGGGCACCGGACGGCGCGGTGGTGAGCGGCGCGCGCGCGAGTGCGGTCGAGCATCGCCTTCCGTACGAAGAGCTGAGCGCGGGCGAACTGCGCGACCGCTTCCCTGCCCTGCGACCGCCCGACGACGCCGTCGCGATCTGGGAGCCGCGCGCGGGCGTGCTCGATCCCGAGGCGGCGATCGACGCACAGCTTTCGCTCGCGCGGGCTGCAGGAGCCGAGCTTCGGTTCGGCGAGAAGGTCACCTCGTGGCGCGCGACAGCCGAAGGAGTCGAAGTCACCACGAGCAGCGGGACTTACGCCGCCGCTCGGCTGGTGATCTCCGCCGGCCCGTGGATGGGTGACCTCGTCCCGGAACTCGCGCTCCCGCTGGAGATCGAGCGCAATGCCGTCTACTGGTTCGATCCGCTGAAGGCCGCGGAGTTCACGCCGGACAAGCTCCCGGTCTTCATTCACGAGTACGCACCCGGGCGCACCTGGTACGGATTCGCGAACTTCGGCGATGGCGTGAAGGTCGCGCTGCACCATCAGGGCGAGTTGACCACCGCGCAGGCCGTGCGCCGCGCCGTGAGCGACAGCGAGGTTGCGGGCGTTCGCGGCCTCCTGAAGGCGTTCCTCCCCGACGCCAACGGCGCGCTGCGCGCCACCTCGGTGTGCCTCTACACCAATACGCCCGACGAGAACTTCATTCTCGACGTGCATCCCGAACATCCCGCGGTGTTCATCGCGAGCCCCTGCTCGGGCCACGGCTTCAAGTTTTCGATCGCCATCGGCGAGGCGATCGCCGACGTTCTCATGGGGGAGCGGCGCCGGTTCGATCTCTCGCCGTTCCGGATCGAGCGGTTCGCGGAGGCATGACGAAACGGACCGGCGGCCCGCGGCCGCCGGTCCGCCGCCGGCTCCTGCGCGCCGCCGGCGCGCCCGCACACCGCGCCTTTGGCATGCCTTCCTCTTACCGCACGACGGGGAGAACGATCCTGGACAGGTAGGCCGGCGCGTGATGGATTACGTTGCGGGCGACGATCCCGTCTTTCTCATCGAAGTTGTTGCCGCCCGTGTTCAGGTTCCGATCGAAGTGCGGGAAGCTGCTGCTCGACACCTCGACGCGGATGCGATGGCCGGCGGCGAACGAGTTGCTCGTCACCAGCGGCGGGATGCTCACCTTGTAGACCTTGCCGTTCTCCATGAAGACCGGCTTGTCCCAGCCCTCCCGCCACCGCACGCGCAGAATACTCTCGTCGAGGTTGAAGGCCTTTCCGTCGGGCCCCACGTCCACGAGCTTGACCGCGAGATCCGTGTCCTTGACGTTCGACGACAGGTGGAGCTCGACGTCGATGTTGCCGCTGACGTCCACTCGTTCCGTCAGGGGAGCCGTCGTATACACCAGGACGTCGTTCCTCATCTCGAGGCCCGACTGGTCGAATGACCCGCCGGGGAGAATGGCGAAGCAGCAGATCTGCCCTCCCAGCGACGGGACCGGGTGCATGGGGTCGTAGCTGAACGCGTCGGACGCGGCCTTCGCCGGCTTGGTCGTGGTCAAGCGACCGTTGCCCAGCGCGCTGTTTGCCCCGCCGTCGCTGTCGAGGTAGTAGGGCACGAGGTCCACGTTCTTCGGCGGCCACGTGTCCGAAGTCTTCCACTGGTTGGCCCCCATCATATAGAAGCGGACCTTGGGCTCTTTGGTGACGCCGTTGTCGGCGCCCTTGAGCCAGTGGTCGAACCACCGTTGCACGAGGCCGACGTAGTCGTAGCGCGCGTCGCCCATGTCGCGCTCGCCGACGACCGTGTGCTCGGACTCACTCCGTCCTTGGTTGCAGTGCAGCGTGGGGGCGATGACCATGAACATGTTGTCGCGCGCCGATTGCGTCGCGGCGTTCCTGGTCTGGTAGTCGAACATCGCGACGTTGGGGCCGATCGAGAGATCGTACCACGCGTTGATGTAGAGCGTCGGTGTGCCCGAGCGATCCCCTTCGTTTCCGAAGTCGGTTTCCTTCCACCTCGGATCGTTCGGTTGGCGGTTCACGAAGTCGTCCATGTCACTCGGCATCGCGCCGAGGTTCTTCATGACCTGGTTGACGGGCAGTGTCCAGATGGCGCTGTCGAGGTTGGCCGGGTGCATGAGCTCCGGCTCCATGTTCCAGAACCTGCCGATCTTCACCATCTGGTCACGTGTCAGCTCCGCCGGCCAGGTCGGGTGGTACTTGTAGCCCGAGCCGTAGTACCACGAGAACCACCACGTCTGCACCGTGCCGCCGCGATAGAAATTTCCCATCTCGTTGTACGCGCCGACCTTCCCGATGCCGGCCCCGGAGGAAATCGGCACCGCCGCCGCATGAGCCGGGTGCCGCGCCGCGTTCATCTTGTGCTGTTCTTCGGCGCTGGAGGAGCAGCCGATGGTGCCGACCTTGCCGTTGGACCACTGCTGCTTCGAAATCCAGTCGATGGAGTCGTACCCGTCCTGCCCCGAGCCGACGAGATAGCGGTAGGTGCCCTCGGAGAAGTAGCGGCCGCGCACGTTCTCGATGATGACGGCGTAGCCGTTCTCGATGAAGCTGCGGATGTAGTGGCTGAAGCTCCCGCGGATCGTTCCCTCGGTGAGGTAGGGAATGAAGATGAGAACCGTCGGCAGGTTCTCGCGCGACCGGCCCTTGGGAAACAGGATGGTCGCCGAGAGACGCACGCCGTCGCGCATTGGCATCCGCACCAGGTCCTCGCGATCGGCGTGCGTGAGGATGTAGTCCACGGCGGCGGTGGTCTTCTGCGCGTAGGTCTGCGCCGCAGCCGGACTCGGGAGCGTCGCCGACAGGGCGGCGAGGGCGAGGAGAACGGCGCGTGCCGTTGCGTGGCCGCGCATCCGGAGGCTGCGTGATTCGCTCATCGTCTCTCTCTCTCTCTCAGGGGATGTTGCCGGTCAACCGCGTGCCGGCACGCGCACGATCAGCGGCACGTGCCCGGTGAAATCGAAGAAGCGCTGCAGGTCCGCGCGCGCGAGCACGAGGGTGGACGTATTGACGAGCGGATGGCAGCACAACGCCTCGTATCGCCAAGCGTCGGAGTCAACCACCAGCTCGACGGCGTGCTGCGGGTCGGCGACGAGCGCCAGGGCGGTCACCGCTCCCGGCGTGATCTGCAGGCGGTCGGCGAGCCGCTCCGGCGAGCCGAGGCTCAGGTTGTCGGCGCCGATGACGGCGGCGAGCGCGCGCAGGTCGACCGCCTTGCTGCACAGCGTCACCACCAGCCAGTGCCGGCGTCCCTTCTTGTCGCGGAGGAAGAGGTTCTTCGTGTGCGCGGCGCCGCCGAGATCCGGAACCGCGCGCGCCGCCTCGTCGCACGTGTATACGGGATCGTGGTCGTGGCGCACGTAGCTGATGCCCAGCTGCGCCAGCACGTCGTAGATGTCGGCGCGCGCGGGCGGCGGCGGCTCGATGGGCATCGCGGTCTCCGGTCGGTGGCGGCTGGTGGCGGTGCTTGCCGTGACCTCCCGCCACGCGTAACATGGGTCGAGACGATAGTGAGACGCAATATCATCGTTTGAGATTCCGGGGTCACCGTGGCGCACGGCATCGCAGAGCACCACCCCCCCGACGCGCCCGGCGACGACGCCCGCGACCCGGGCTTCGTGAAGGCGCTCTCCCGCTTCGACGCCACGGCCCTCGTCGCCGGATCGATGATCGGCTCGGCGATCTTCATCACCCCCGCCGACATCCTCCGGCAGGTGGGTGCGCCCGGACTGCTGCTCCTCGTGTGGGCGGTCACCGGGCTCGTGGTGGTGCTCGGCGCGCTCACCTACGGCGAGCTGAGCGCGATGTTCCCGCGCACGGGAGGGCTGTACGTCTACCTGCGCGAGGGATTGTCGCCGCTGTCCGGCTTCCTCTACGGGTGGGCGCTGTTCGCGGTGATCCAGACGGGCGCGATCGCCGCCGTCGGCGCGGCGTTCTCGCGATTCGTGGCCGTGCTGATTCCGGAGATCACGCCGGACGTGTTCCTCGGTACGACGGTCCACCTTCCCAGCGGACCGATCGAGATCGGCCTGTCGCGGCAGCGGGCGCTGGGGATCGCGTCCATTCTGCTGCTGACGTGGATCAACATCCGCGGCGTGCGGACCGCGGCGCTGCTGCAAACGATCCTGACCGTGATCAAGACCAGCTGCCTCGCGATTCTCATCGTCCTCGGCTTCACGATCGGACGTCACGCGGCAGCGGTGGCGGCGAACTTCGGGCCCGCGTTCTGGCCGGCCGGCGGGGTGACGCTCGCCCTGCTTCCTACGCTCGGCGCGGCGATGGTCGGCTCGATCGCCGCCGCCGATCTCTGGTACCAGATCGGCTTCTCGGCGGGCGAGGTGAAGAATCCGGTGCGCGACATTCCGCAGGCGATGCTGTTCGGCACCCTGATCGTCGCGGCGCTGTACTTCTTCGCGAACGTCGCCTACCTCGACATCCTGCCGGCGGCGGACATCGCCGGGGCAGCGCAGGACCGCGTGGGCACGGCGGCGCTGCAGGCGGTGTTCGGGCCGTCGGGACTTTACGTGATGGCGGCGGCGATCGCGATCTCCTGTTTCGGCTGCAACAACGCGCTCATCCTATCGGGCGCGCGCGTCTATTACGCGATGGCCCGCGACGGCCTGTTCTTCGCCCCGGCGGCCGTGCTGCACCCGCGCTACCGGACGCCGCACGTCGCCCTCGTGGCGCAGGCGGCGTGGGCGTGCCTGCTCTGCCTCTCCGGAACGTACAGCCAGCTTCTGGAATACATGGTGTTCGCGTCGTTGCTCTTCTACGTCCTGACCGCCTGCGCGATGTTCGCGCTGCGGCTCCGGCACCCGCAGTTCGTCAGGCCGGTCCGAGCCATCGGCTATCCGTGGCTGCCCGGCTTCTTCCTGCTCTCCACGGCGGCCCTGTCGGTCAACTTGCTGATCCAGAAGCCGCAGTTCACGTGGCCGGGTCTCGTCATCATCGCGCTGGGAATTCCGATGTACCTGTTCCGGCCCCGCGGCGGCTTGCGTGCGTAGCCGCCGCTTGTATGTTTTGTGAGAACATGCCTCACGAAATGAGACTTGCGAACACGGAGCGCTGACATGACGCTCAAGCTCACCTGCCCCAACTGCGGCCCCCGCTACACCACGGAGTTCTGGTTCGGCGGAGAGCCGGTTCCGCGCGCGACGCCCGCCGCGCCCGGCGTCGACGCGCTCAGGGCGGACTTCGAGCGCGTCTGGCTGCGGACGAACGTCGCCGGCGTGCAGAGCGAACGCTGGTTCCATCACGCGGGCTGCCGCCGGTGGCTCGTCACCGAACGCGACACGCGCACCAACGTGTTCCATGGCCACGGCTGAGCCCCGCTCCGCCGGCGCGTCGTTCGAGTTCGAGGGCCGCACGATTCCCTCCGGCGCGGACGACACGATCGCGTCCGCGCTCTTTCGCGCGGGAGTGCGCACTTTCTCTCGTTCATTCAAGTACCATCGGCGCCGCAGTCTCTACTGCCTCTCGGGCGACTGTCCGAACTGCCTCATGACCGTGGACGGAGAGCCCGCGGTCCGCACGTGCGTCACGCCGGCAGCGAGCGTCCGGCGGGTCGCGCGCGGAGCCGGCTGGCCGTCGGCCGACCGGGACGCGCTGTCGATACTCTGGCGCCTGCGGTGGCTCATGCCCGTCGGGTTCTATTACAAGTCGATGATCCGTCCCCGCTGGCTGTTCCCGATCGCCGAGCGCGTGATCCGGCGCATCGCCGGCCTCGGGCCCGTGCCGCGCGAGCCGTCGGAGTCGGCCAAGGAGCGGCTGAACCACCACCCGGACGTCCTCGTCATCGGCGGCGGCATCGCCGGGCTGGCGGCGGCGCTGGCGGCCGCGGACGGGGGCGAACGGGTGCTGCTCGTCGACGAAGGAGCGATCGGCGAGCGCATCGCGCCGGGAGCGCTGCGCGATCGCATCGGCGTGCTGCGAGACGCGTTCGCGCGCCACGCCTCGGCGAGCATTCTCGAGCGGGCAACCGCGTTCGGAATCTTCGAAGGGCCGCTCGTGCCCGTCATCGACGCCGATTTCCTCCATCTGGTGCATCCGGCTCGCATCGTCGTCGCCACCGGAGCGGTCGAGCGGCACGCGGTCTTCCCCGGCAACGACCTGCCCGGCGTCTGGCTCGGCCGGGGCGCGTCCCGGCTGGCCGGCGTTCACGGGCTCTCGCCGGGGCGGGCCATCGTCGTCGCAACGAACACGGCCGAAGGCCTGCTGCACTTGGACGTGCTGCATCGAAACGTCACTCGGCAGGGAGACGGTGCGGTCGTCGCCGCGGTCGTACCAGCCTCGCTCGCCAGCGGCGTGCCGGCGGGCATCGAAGTCATCGCCGATGGAACCGTCGTCGAGGCATCGGGCAGCGGCGCGTTGCGCTCGGTGGTCGTCGAAGCGGCCGGCCGTCGCCGCACGCTGCGGTGCGACGCGCTCGTGCTGTCGCTCGGACTCGAACCACGTGACGGACTGTTGCGTCAGGCGGAGTTCGAGGCGGTCCTCGGCGCGGGCGACGTCGCGCGCCCGGGCTGCAGTGCGGAGGAGGCCGAGGATGACGGACGGCGAACGGCGGGCGCCGCCGTGCCGGAGCCGGCGGCCGCGAGCAGCCAGTCGAGTGCTCCGCAGCTCGGATCGGCCGAGGGATTCGTGTGCCTGTGCGAGGACGTCGCCGTGGAGGAGTTCGAGCACGCGTGGGACGAGGGCTACCGTTCGACGGAGTTGCTCAAGCGCTATTCCACGGTCACCATGGGTGCGTGCCAGGGCGCGCTCTGTCACGCGCACCTGAAGGCATTCGTCCGCCAGCGCTCGCCGGGTTCCTGGACCGGATCGCCCACGAGGGCGCGCCCGCCGGCGCGAACCGTTCGGCTCGAGGATCTTGCCGCCGGCGCGCGCGTGCCGCTGGAACATCACACGTCGCTGCACGAGCGGCACGTGGCTAGCGGGGCATTGATGGATTGGGCGGGCACCTGGAAGCGACCCTCCAACTACGGAGACGTCGCGCAGGAGTACCGGGCCGTGCGCGAGCGCGTCAGCGTGATGGACGTCTCGACCCTCGGGAAGTATCGCGTCGCCGGCCCGGACGCGACGGCCCTCCTCGAGCACATCTATCCCTGCCACGTCGGCGACCTCAAGCCCTGGCGCAGCCGGTACACGCTGCTGCTGAACGAGGCGGGGTACCTGCTCGACGACGGCATGGTCTGCAAGCTCGGCGACGGCTCATACTACGTCACGTTCACGTCGAGCGGCGGCGACGGCGCCGAGTCATGGCTCCGCGACTGGACCGACGAGCGGGGGCTCACGGTGCACATCGCCAACGTGACGGCATCGCGCAGCGCGATCAACGTCGCCGGCCCGCGAGCGCGCGAGCTCCTGAGCCGGCTATCGAGCGACGCCTGCGACGCGCAGGCGATTCCCTACGGCGGGCTGCGCGAGATGGTCGTCGCCGGAGTAAACTGCCTCGTGATTCGCGTGGCGTTCGTGGGTGAGCTCAGCTTCGAGCTGCACCACGCAAGCCGGCAATCTGAGGCACTCTGGGATTCCCTGCTGGACGCCGGCCGCGAGTTCGACATGCTGCCGCACGGCCTCGACGCGCTCAAGCTCCTCCGCCTCGAGAAGGGGCACATCCTGATCGGCCAAGACACGGATTTCGACACGACGCCATCGAAGGTCGGACTCGACTTCGCGGTCAAGATGAGCAAGCCGGACTTCGTCGGGCGCACCGCTCTCGAGCGAATCGCGAAGCTTCCCCGCGAGCGTTCGCTCCTTCCGATGACGTTCGCCGGGGCGCGGGCGCCCGAGGAAGGCGCGCAACTGTTCGCCGACGGGGCGCACGTCGGCAACGTCACGTCGTCGCGCTGGTCGCCGGCGCTGGACTGCGGCGTCGCACTCGGGTGGGTCCGGCATCCCGATGGCGCACCGCCGTCGCGCGTCATGGCGCGCGACACGATCGGCCACACGGAGGGAGTCGTCACCAAGGGCCCGTTCTACGATCCCAAGGGGGAACGGCTTCGTGCTTAGCATCGAACGCGCACACGCCGCGGTCGTCGCGTGTTTCGCCAGTCCGCAGGCGCTCGATACGCTGCCCGTGCAGCCGGGGACACACCGGTGCCGGGTGGCTCCCGACGAGTTGCTGCTCGTGGCGGCGACGCCGGAGCTCGCCGGCGTGACCGAACGCCGGGCCACGGAACACCTCGCGGCCGTCGAGCCCGATGCGCTCGTCATCGACCAGAGCGACGGCTGGTGCGCGTTCACGCTTCGCGGAGACGAGGCCGACAACGTATTCGCTCAGCTCTCGACGGTGCCGCTTCCCGCGCGCCGCCCGGCGTTCCTGCAGGGCGCGGTCGCCGGAGGGAGCGCGAAGATCATGGCCTGCGATGGATACATCGAGCTGTTCGTGCCCTCTACACTTCGGCACCACGTCGCTTCCCGCCTCCAGGACGTGTGCCGCGGCCGGACTGACGGTGCCGCGCTGAGGCTCGCGTAGATGCCCGGACTTCTTTCACGCGACGTCCACCTGCCCGAGCGCACGCTGGCATCGCACTACGATGTCATCGTGATCGGCGGAGGCGGACATGGGCTGGCGACGGCCTACTACCTCGCCAAGGATCACGGTGTGCGGAACGTCGCGGTGCTCGAACGCTCGTACATCGGCTCCGGCGGCACGGGGCGCAACACGACCGTGCTGCGGGCGAACTACAAGACGCCGGAGACGATCAAGTTCTACAAGGCGAGTTTCGACCTGTACCGCACGCTCTCCGCCGAGCTCGACTACCACACGCTCCGCTCCGAACGCGGGCTCCTGTGGATGGCGCACTCGGAGGCGCAGGCGAACAGCCAGCGCGAACGAGCGCTGCAGAACCAGGTGTACGACGTCGACACGGTCTACCTGAACGCGGCCGAGGTCCATGAAGTCTGTCCGCAACTGGACATGTCGTGCGGCGGCCGACGCCCGATCTGGGGCGCGGCGTATCACTTGCCGGGCGGGATCATCCGGCACGACGCAGTCGTATGGGGTTATGCGACCGCCGCCTCACGCCTGGGAGTGCAGGTGCACCAGGGCGTGCCCGTGACGGGGATGGTCATGGAGAAAGGTCGCTGCACCGGCGTCCGGACGCCGAGCGGCGTGATCAGCGCCGGGGCGGTGGTGAGCGCCGTCGGCGGCTACGTCACGCAGATCACCGACATGGTCGGGCTGAAGATCCCGATCATCACCCATCCGCTGCAGGCCTTCGTCACGCAGTCGTACCAGCCGGTGCTCGACCGCGTCGTCGCCTCCGCCGACCTGCACATCTACGTTTCGCAGAGCGCGCGGGGCGAGATGCTGGTGGGAGCGGAGATCGACCCGTACACGAGCTACTCGACGCGTTCCACTTTCACCTTCGCGGCTTCGACTGCGGCGCGCGCCATCGACCTGTTCCCATTCATGGCAAAGCTCCGCCTGCTCCGCCAATGGACCGGGATCTGCGACATGACGCCGGACTATTCGCCGCTGCTGGGCCCGACGCCCATCGACGGGTTCTATCTGTCGACCGGCTGGGGGACTTGGGGGTTCAAGGCGATTCCAATCGGCGGCAAGGCGATGGCGGAACTCGTCGCGACGAAGCGCGTACCGGAGATCATCGCGCCGCTCGGACTGGATCGTTTTGCGCTGGATCGCTGCGTCTCCGAACGGGCCTCGGCCGGCACACATTAAGAAGAGAACGACGCCAGGAATGCTCAAGCAACTCGACCAGATCCTCTCGCTGTTCTCGCGCGAACGGACCGAACTCTCCGTCCTCGACGCGGCGGCATTGCTGCGCCGGCCTCGCAGCACCACGTACCGGCTGATGTCCCAGATCGAAAAGGCCGGGTTTCTCGATCAGGACCACGAGACGGGGCTGTACCGCCTTGGCATCAGGCTGGCCGCACTGGGAGAACTGGCCCAGCACTCGACTTCGTTGCAGCGGATCGCGCAGCCGGTGTTGCGGCAGCTCAGCCAGCAAACGGGTGAGACCGCGACCCTCCTGCTGCTCATCGATGGAGAGGGCATCGCCGTGCTGCATTCTGAGAGTGCGCAGCGTGTGGTAGCGAAGGGTCTCGTGGGCCGGTACTGGCCGCTGCACGCGTCAGCCGGCGGCAAGGCGCTGCTGGCCTGGCGTCCAGAGAAAGACGGGATGAAGCTTCTGAAGAAGCCGCTGAAGCGATACACGCCGGCGACCATCACCACGCTGTCCGCGCTCCGGCACGAATTGAAGCAGCTCCGCGCCCGCGGCTATGCCACGGTTCGCGGGGAGTTCATGGATGACGTATGGGGCGCGGCGGTGCCGATCTTCAACCACCGGGAGGAAGTCGAGGGGGCGCTCACGCTCGGCGGGCCGCGCTCGCGTGTCACCCGCGCGCGCCTCCCGGAACTTGGCGAGATCCTCGTCGTGGCCGGGGAGGACGTCTCGCGCTCGCTCGGATACGCTGGCGCCTATCCGCGCCGCACGATGAGCGGCGAATGACGAACGATCGCGAAAACCGCCGCCCGAGCGACCGCCGCGAGTTCCTGCGCACCACGGGCGCGTTCGCGCTCGGCGCCGCCGGCCTTTCGCGCATCAACATCTTCGATCAGGGAACGCAGGCCGGCGCCAAGAGGAATCGCATGGTGTGGTGGCGCGAGGCGCGCTTCGGGATGTTCGTGCACTGGGGCCTCTACTCGGTGCTCGCCGGCGAGTGGAGCGGCCGCACCGATTACGCGGAGTGGATCCGCAACAACGCGAAAATCCCGATCGACGAGTACGAGAAGCTGCTGGGACGATTCAATCCCACCGAGTTCGATGCCGACCGTCTCGCCTCGCTCGCCGCGGACGCCGGCGCGAAGTACCTCGTGATCACGACGAAGCACCACGACGGATTCTGCCTCTTCGACACGAAGCAGACGGATTTCAGCGTGATGCACACTCCGTACAAGCGCGACATCATGCGCATGGTGGCCGACGCCTGCCGCCGCCACGGCGTGCGTCCGTGCTGGTACCACTCGATCATGGACTGGCACCATCCGGACTACCTGCCGCGCCGCGACTGGGAGCGCGACACGCGTCCGGTGAACGGCGCGCGGTTCGAGCGCTACGTGGGCTATCTCCATTCACAGGTGCAGGAGCTGCTGACGCACTACGGCGACGTCGGCGTCCTCTGGTTCGACGGCGAGTGGGAGAACACGTGGACGCGGGAACTCGGACTCGCACTTGCCGACAGGTGCCGGGCGCTGTCACCCGACCTGATCATCAACAGCCGCGTCGCTCCCAAACAGTCGAGCGGGCTGAACGCAAAGCTCGCGCGCGCCGAGATCGGCGACTTCAGCACGCCCGAGCAGGAGATTCCGGACCGCGGTATTCCGGGCGTCGACTGGGAATCGTGCGTGACGATGAACGGGAACTGGGGCTACAATCGCGCCGACCACAATTTCAAGAGCGTGCCGACACTCGTGAACATGCTCGTCGAGACCGCGTCGAAGGGCGGCAACCTGTTGCTCAACGTGGGGCCGACGGGCGAAGGGCTCGTGCCGAACGAGAGCATCGTCCGCTTAAAGGGCATTGGAGAGTGGATGCGAGTGCACGCGGACGCGATTCGCGGCACCGACGCGTCGCCATTCGAGAGTGCCGGCTTTCGCGCGACGCGCAAAAACAAGCTGCTCTACTGTTTCGTTCCGGAGTGGCCCGCGTCGCGCGAGCTGCTGCTGCCCGGCGTTCGCGCGCTGCCACGTCGAGCGTGGATGATGGGCGAGGCGAGCCGGCACCCGCTCGCCGTGAGGCGGGTGGACGCGGGTGTGGTGATTTCACTTCCCGAGCGCGCGACCGATCCCGTGTGCTCCGTGCTCGCGGGCGAGTTCGAGGCGCCGGTCAGGGTTTCCTGAGCGGCGTCGGCGTGGTGACGGTCGGATACTTCAGCTTCGCCCACTCGTCGTAGGATCCGTCGTACAGTTTCACGGGGTAGCCGAGCAGCCGCGAGATGAAGTACGATCCGCTCCCGCGGTAGCCGATCGTGCAGTACGTGATCACCGTGTCGCCGGGCGCAACGCGTTCGCGCCAGAGCGCGCCAAGCTCCTCGAGACTCCGTGGCGAGAAGTCGTTGGTGTCGGTGAATGCCGACTGCCACTCGAAGCGCCGCGCTCCATCGAGGTGGCCGGTGCTGCGCCGTACACCGCTGGCGACGATGCCGATGTATTCGCTGTCGGTGCGGGTGTCGACGATCGAGTACCCCGGCTTGCCGATGCGGTCGAGCACCCACTGCGCCTTGGCGACGATCTCGGGATGCGGCGCCGGCGCGATGTGCCCGCGCCCGCCGGTCGGCACGGCGATCTCCGCCGCGCGCCCTTCGCGCTTCCATTTCGTAAACCCGCCGTCGAGTGCCGAGACGTGAGTGAGCCCGAGGTAGTCGAGCGTGTAGAACGCGCGGGTGACGATCAGCGGCCGGCCGGTGAGCACGACGTGCGTCGCGTTCGACACGCCCACGGACTCGAAAAGATTTCGCAGCGAGTCGGACGCCGGAAGCTCGAGAGTAATGCCGTTCACCGTCTGGCCGATCGTCGCGTAGGGCACGAACCTCGCGCCGGGCACGTGACCCGCGCGATACGTGGAGTCGTTGCGGTCCACGACGAGTACGACGACCGAGCGATCGGCGAGGTTCTTGGCGAGCCAGCCGGTGCTGACGAGGAGCGAGGTATCCGGCTTGCGCGCCGCGGTGGCGCCCATCACGGCGCACAGCGCAATGAAGCCCGCGACGACGATTCTGCGCGAAACGAACGGCAATCGTCCCCCCATCGAGATCAGGTCCGCGCTTGTGCACGGACAGCCGAGTACTGTCCGAGCAAGATAGCGGACCCGGTCGCCCTCAACGACTCTGACGCGGGTTGAACGTGAAGGACACCATCTTCCAGAGCGCCCTGGTGCTGTCGTAGACCGGCACCAGGTGCCAGGCTGTGGCTGTGCTGTCGCGGCTCGGCGCCGGCTTGCTCGCGGCCTTCGCGCCGTCCGCGATCTGGAACACGAACGGCTGCATCACGAGCTGTTTCACCTTGCGCCCACCGACCATCGCGGGAGTGAACCGCATGTCCGGCATCGCGGCGACGATCGAGTTCACGAACAACTGATGTGACGACCTGATCACCTTGAGCGAACCGACATCCGCCAGTCCCGTCGTGTCGACGACGAACGAGGCGATGACCTCGCCCGAGACGCCCGCGGTCTTGAGAATGTCCGGGTAACGAGGAGCCGGACTCCCGGGCGCCGACATGACCGGATTCTCCACTTGATATTCGAAATAAACGGCGTCGCTTCCCGGCTGCATGCTCTTGCTCACCTGCGCCGAGAGGCGCTTGCCGCCCATCGGCTGAGGGCCGGTGAGGTCGCTTCCGATGCGTGACGAGCAGGCCGCGATGATCGCGACCACCGCAATGGTGCCCAACGCTGCCATGCGCAGCGGCTGATGTGAGACCGATGTACGTGTCATGGCGGTGATCCTCCGGCTGAGATGTGAGTTGGACTCGGCCAGCATCGGCGCGAGACGAGTCATGCGCTGACGCTGAGCGATCAGGAGCAGCAGCTTGCCGTACGTTGGAGCAGCTTCGGTATTGCGCAGCGTGCGCGCGTCGCAATCGAGTTCGAGCGCGAGCCGCAGTCGCCGCGCCTGCCACCAGATGGCCGGGTTCCACGGCATCAGCGCGACGGCCATCTCCCCGAGCCAGAGCAGCACGGTGTCGCGCGAGGTGCAATGTTCGCGCTCGTGGCGCAGCACGAGGGCGCGCAGCGGCTCGTCGAGTTCGGTGAGCCAGGACGGCACCGCAACCCGTGGAGTGGCGATCCCGACGACGGCCGGGCCGACGCTTTCGGTGAGGAGAACCTCGTGCCCGTCGATCTCGGTCGCGCGCGCCGAACGCGACAGGCGCGTGAGCGTGTGTTGAGCGAGAACGAGCCGGGCCGCCAGCAGCACCGACGTGAGCACCCAGAGCGAGATCAGTATCGTATCGAGGTGTGACGCGATGGATGAAGGAAGCGGCGGCAGCCTCTCTGCGATCGAGCGCACCGCCCCGCTCCCCACGACGAGCGGCGAAAGCCGCACGGTCTTCTGCCGCGCGATGAGCGGAAGCAGCACAGGCCACGCGAGGCTAGCGCCCAGCGCCGCGACCCACGGCGCACGCCCCTGCCACGAGAGCAGACGCGCCGCCGATTCCAGCGCGCGCGCGGCCGCGCCGAGAAGCAGCGCGAACACGGTGGCCGCCAGCATCCATGTAAGGATCATCGCGTCCCCTTGCGGCGTCCGCCGCGCTTGTCGAGTTGGGCCGCCAGCTTCTGGAGTTCCGCGGGCGAGACATCGTGGTCATCCACGAGCCGCGCGATGAGCGCCTCCGGCGATCCGTGGAAGAGCGTATCGATCAATCGCGTGAGCGCGCTCTTCTGCGCAGTGCCCTGCTGGACGCGCGCGAAGTACCGGTGCGCCCGCCCTTCCTCCTCGTGCCGGAGGAACTTCTTGGCCTCGAGGTTGCGCAGGATGGTGAGCACGGTGGTGTAGGCGAGCTTCACACCGAGCCGGCGCTGCACCTCGCCGACCGTCCCCGAACCGCGCGCCCAGAGCACCGCCATCACATCGAGTTCCCGCTCGCCGAGCGATCGATCGTCAGCCATGCCGCCCTCCGGAGGTCGCGCTAACTACTATGGTGATAGTAGTAATGCGGCCGCCGGAGGCGCGTGTCAACTATCCAGATAGTAGTTAATCGACATGTAATGTGGACCTAACGAACTAGGGCGCCCCGTCCTCGAGGCGCCCCGATGGAATCCCGCGCTTCCCTTTGCCGCCGGACATTGCCGAATAACGGCAGGTTGCCGTCGTCAGCGGTTCCGACGATTCCGCTCGGCGGCAACTTCCAGCGCCTCCGTCAGCGTGTCGATGAGTTCAGCGACCTTGACCGGTTTGGTGAGATACCGGAAGAAACCTGCTTTCAGCCCTCTCTCGACGTCTCGCGGCATGGCGTTGGCACTGAGGGCAATGACGGGAATCTGCGACGTAGTGGAGTCCTCGCCAAGAATTCTCAGAGCGTCGAACCCGCTGATGCCGGGCAGACTGATGTCCATCAGGATCACGTCCGGTAGCGAGGTGCGCGCGATCTCGATGCCGTGAAGCGCGTCCCCCGCGCTCAACAGGCGCATGTCGGGGCGGCGCGCGATGAGCTGCTCGACCAGTTTCAGGTTCGCCGGATTGTCCTCCACATACAGCACGGTGCGCAGTCGCGTGCCGTTCGGCAGTTCCGGCTGGGTGCGCTCGTTGGTCTCGGTCGGTTCGCCGTCGATCTCCAGCGCGGCAGCCGAGAACAGTTCGATCCAGAACACGCTGCCCTCGCCGACTGTGCTATCCACTCCGATGACGCCGTTCATCAGTTCGACCAGTCGCTTACTCACGACCAGGCCGATGCCGGTGCCTTCCTCTGCGCCCGTCTCCTGCCCGAGACGATTGAACGACTGAAACAGCTGTGCCAGCTTGTCCGGAGCGAGCCCGGCGCCGGTGTCCGTGACCGTAATGCGAATGCGCTCCGCGGTAATCACCGTGCAGTCTACGGTGACCGTTCCACCTATGCGGTTGTACTTGATCGCGTTGGACAGCAGGTTGATGATCACCTGCTTCAGCCGGGTCCGATCGGCGTGGACGACGAGAGGGGCGTCGATCTTGGGGAACGTCGTCCTGACACCACGCTTCAACGCGTGCGGCGCCACCATGTACTCGCATTCCAGCATGACTTCGGCGAGCGACACCGGCTCAAGAGAAAGTGTCAGCCTCCCCGACTCGACGACCGCGAGATCGAGGATCTCGGTGATGAGTGCCAGCAAGTACCATCCGGCCTGAAGAATCTGGTCGATGCTGGTCTTCTGTTTTTCGGTTGGCGGCGGGGAGTCCGATTCCATCATTTGCGCGAAACCGAGGATCGCATTGAGCGGTGAGCGAAGCTCATGGCTCATGCTGGATAGGAAATCCGATTTCGCGAGGTTGGCATCTTCCGCCACGGACTTGGAACTCTCCAGCTCGATGTTCTTCTCGCGGAGCACCTGATCCAGGCGTTTGCGCTCCGTGACGTCGCGCGCCGCGGCGAAGACGCCCTGCAGCGTGCGGCCGCGGTCGTAAAAGGTGGTCGCGTTGTAGGACACCACCGTTTGTTTCCCGTCGCGGGCGCGCGCCGTCAGTTCGAAGTCGGTGACCTTCTTTTCGTTCAGCACGAGCGTGATCGCCGCTTCGGCCCGTTCCGGATCAGTGAAGTAGCTCTTGAACGGGGCGCCGATCAGCTCGTCGCGCGTGCAGCCGGTGAGCGCCTCCATCTGCTTGTTGACGTCGGTGATGATGCCGAACGGGTCGGTGGTCATGATCGCGTCGATGTTGGATTCGATCAGCGAGCGCGTGTAGAACTGCTGGTCGCGCAGGCGCTGATCGAGCTTTCTTTGCTCGGCTTCGACCAGCTTGCGCGCGGTGTTGTCGGTGCCGATGAGGAGGTAACCGATGATGGCACTTTGGGCGTCGCGCAGCGCCGTAACCGACACCACCGCCGGAAACCGGCTCCCGTCCTTGCGGATGTAGGTCAGCTCGTAGATGTCCTCGATCCCGCGCGAGGCCTTGAATACCAGCGCCTCGAAGCCCGGCGTGATCGGCGTGCCGAGTTCGACGCTCAGCGCCTTGGCACGGGCGATCACTTCCTGCGGATCGGAAATATCGGCCGGCGTGATCTTGTTCATCACTTCGGCGGCCGTGTAGCCCAGCATCCGCTCGGCGCCGACGTTGAAGATCTGAATGACGCCCTTCGCGTCG
>Ga0208716_1000282_pt1 | contig 21662 bp, 22 predicted proteins | sample NGESurdeep092012_8_FD_184482 | JGI IMG/M metagenome (GOLD analysis project Ga0208716, IMG submission 184482) | Arctic peat soil microbial communities from Barrow, Alaska - NGEE Surface sample 415-3 deep-092012 (SPAdes) | ecosystem: Environmental > Terrestrial > Soil > Wetlands > Peat ...
TCGAAGCCATATATAGGTAATACACTTCGTGACCCGGAACCCCAAGCACCGCAACACAAGACACGCCGACGAGATGCTTAGCCAGGAAACTCAGGCTAGGAGCCAGCCGCGGAGAACACCGCCGCCCCGGGGTTCAGAGAGCACCCACCCCGGCCGGGTCTCGGCCGTGTGGAACGTGACAACCCCGTCGGGGTCCGGACTTTGGTCCGGTCAGCCAACCGTGAGGGAGGCCCAATTCCCCGGCGGGCGCAGGACGGTCCAAGAAGCGAATGCCGGTGCGCCGAAAGGTGACGGGAAACCGGGACAGCATGGCCGCATCCTCCGCGGTCGTCTCGGATAACCGGCCGGATACAGGCTGGTGCCTGGCCCGAAAGGGAGCTGACGTGGACCGGGTGAGCCTTTGACGCTTCGATACCGAAGCACCGGAACCGAAGGGCAAGTTGGACACCGATGACGGCTGACACGTTCGCTACCGCGACGGCGGCCCCTGACGTGAACGGACCGGAGGACGTGGGCCTGGACTGGGACGCCGTTGATTGGCGTTTCCATCAGGAACAGGTACGGCGGCTGAGGCAGAGGATCTTCAAGGCGACGCAGGACGGGGACCTGAAAAGGGTCCGCAATTTGCAGAAGCTGATGTTGCGCAGCCGGAGCAACACGCTGGTCAGCGTGCGGCAGGTCGCGCAGCGTAACGCTGGCCGCGCGACGGCGGGCATCGATGGGCAGGTCGCGTTGACCTCCCACGATCGGGCGGAATTGGCGGAGCACCTGCACCGTCATGCACCGCCCTGGCAGGCCCGTCCGGTCAAGCGGGTGTACATCCCGAAGGCCAACGGAAAACGGCGACCGCTCGGAATTCCGGTGCTTTCCGATCGCGCGCAGCAAGTACGCGTGAAGAACGCGCTGGAACCTGAATGGGAGGCCCGGTTCGAGCCGCGATCCTACGGATTTCGGCCCGGACGAGGTTGCCACGATGCGATCGAGATCATCTTCAAGACGCTGTGCGGCAACCGTCAGCGTGGATGGATCTTGGACGCGGACCTGGCCGGGGCGTTCGACCGGATCGACCATGATCATCTTCTTCGTAGTCTCGGCTCTTTCCCCGCGCTGGGGATGATCCGGGAATGGTTGAAGGCCGGCGTGATCGAGTCCGGCGAGTTCACACCGACCGATGAGGGAACCCCTCAAGGCGGTGTGATTAGCCCCGTGCTATTGAACGTTGCCCTACACGGGATGGAACAGGCGGCAGGGGTCCGTTACCGGATCAGCGTCCGTGGGGACGTTGCGACGGTCGCCGGATGCCCTGTGCTGGTGAGATACGCCGACGATTACGTGGCGATGTGCCACACCCGCGAACAGGCCGAAAAGGTGAAGGCCGACCTCGCGGACTGGTTGAGACCCCGAGGGCTGGCCTTCAACGAGGACAAGACGCGCATTGTCCACGTGAAGGACGGCTTCTCGTTCCTGGGGTTCGACATCCGCCGCCACATCGACCGGCAGGGCAGCGCCAAGCTGCTCATCAAACCCAGCAAGGAATCGGTTCAGCGACTCCGGAAACGGCTCCGGGCCGACGTGCGTTCCATGCACGGCGCGAACGCGGCCGCGGTGGTGTTCCGGCTCAACCCCGTCGTCCGGGGATGGTCGGCCTTCTACCGGAGTGTGGTCTCCAGTCGAGTATTCACCGGTCTGGACCACTACGTCTGGCACATCACCTACCGGTGGGCCAGACGCTCGCATCCGAACAAGTCGAGGAGCTGGGTCGCGACCCGGTACTTCGGCACGTTCAACAAGTCCCGGCGGGACCGGTGGGTGTTCGGCGACCGCGACAGCGGCGCCTACCTCACCAAGTTCTCCTGGACGAAGATCGTCCGGCATGTCCCCGTCCGAGGCAGAGCGTCCCCGGACGACCCTGCCCTGGTCGGCTACTGGGCCGATCGGCGGCGTCAACGCAAGGCCCCGCCCGTGGACGAGCACACCGCCCGGCTCCTACGAGCCCAAGGCGGACGCTGTCCATCATGCGGGGAATTCCTGCTGCACGCCGATCGCGAACCACGCTCCCCACTCGAGTGGGAGCAGTGGTTCATGACTGTCCGGCGGGTCCTGCGCAAGCAGCACATCGTCGAGCAGGTCGACGGCCAAGACCGGACCTTCTACCGGCTCCTTCACGCCCACTGTCAACGGCGGCTCACCACCGCCCAAGGCAACCGGCCATGACGCCGACGCAGAAGCCCTTTGTCGCCCAAGGGGCTTGCTTGAGCCGGATGCCTGGAAATCGGGCACGTCCGGTTCTTAGGGGGCCGGGGCACAGCAATGCGCCCCGGCTACCCGACGACTGGACCACATCATCTCCATGACCGACGAACCGAACCGGCCGAGTCAGGCCGTGATGCACCGGTTGGGCATGGTCTACGACCGGGACACCGAGATCCTCGAGGATGGCGAGCGGTTCACCGCGCTGGTCCACGTCATCTCCGCCGGCGAGTGGCGCACCCGGGCGGTCGGCGTCGACCGGTGCCGCGCCCCGATCTGCCATCCCCCGCCGAAGGCCACGTAGCTGACGAAGGCCAGGTGGCTGCCGAAGGCGCGGTAGCCGGGCGAGGCGCTACAGTCCGACGGTGGTCTTGCGCGTGGTCTTCGCCGAGGACAACTTCCTGGTCAGGGAGGGCACGTCCGCGCTGCTGGCCGAGGTGGACGAGATCGACCTCGTCGGGGCAGTCGAGGATCCGAACTCCCTGATGAAGGCCGCCGCCGAACTCCACCCCGACGCGGTGTTGACCGACATCCGGATGCCACCGACCTTCACCTCCGAGGGGATCGATGCCGCCAAACGCATCCGCGCCGAATACCCCGGGGTCGGGGTCGTGGTGCTGTCCCAGTACGCCGAGAACGACATGGCCTTCGACCTGCTGTCGGACGGTGTGGCCGGCCTGGGGTACCTGCTCAAGGAGCGGGTTTCCCAGGTCGACGAACTCGTCAGGGCGCTACAGGACGTGTGCCGCGGCGGGTCGGCGCTCGACCCGAAGATCGTCGAGGGCCTGATGAATCGGCGCTCCCGGGAGTCGAAGTCGCCGCTGCACGCGCTCACCGAACGGGAGCGGGACGTGCTGGCGGAAATGGCCACCGGCAAGAACGATGCCGCCATCGCGAGATCGCTGTTCCTGTCCGACCGCGCCGTGGAAAAGCACATCGGCGTCGTGTTCCAGAAGCTCGGCCTGATCGACGAGGGCGAGGTCAATCGTCGGGTCAAGGCGGTGCTGGCGTTTCTGGAGGCGAGCGGGCCGCACGCCTGAGCCGCCGTTCGACGTCGCGGTCAGTACTCGCCGAGGTCCGAGCGTGACATGGCGGCCCCGGCCAGCCCGGAGTTGGACCAGCGGGGCCTGAGCGACCGCGACGTCCGGACGAGACGGGCGCTTGGACCACTCATACTCCTCGGCGCAACCAGCCGCGCCCGCGGGGCGTGAAATGGGTTGATTCCATGGATCTCTGGAAACCTTGACCACAGGGTGCGCCGCCCGCTACCGGAAGGGGGCGGACACCCGAGGCCCAGGCCGGTTGAGAAAACAGCCGGCCCGGGCCGCCCTATTGGCTCGTGACCCGCATCACCAGATCGTCCGTGACGGTCGGCCGCAACGGGAGCTTCCCGGAATCGACCACCTCAGCGGCGATCTCGCGCAGTTTCCGGTTGCTGTGCTGGCTGGCCTTCGCGAGCAGCTGAAACCCCTGCGCGGCGGTGAGCCGGTAGCCGGCCATCACGATCCCGATCGCGGTGCCGATCACCCTGTTGCTGTCCAGCGCCGTCCGAATCGACGCTGCCTTGTCCACCGCCTGGTCAACGGCGCTCTCCCGCAACTCGTGCAGTTCGTGGTTGGCGCGCACCCTGGCCAGCAGCTCCTGGGAGGAGAACGGCTTGGTGATGTAGTCGTCGGCGCCGGCGGCCAGGCCCTCGGCGGCGGCGGCGGAGCCGCCCCGCGCTGTGAGCACGATGATCGGCAGCCGCGCCGTCCGCGGCGAGTTGCGGAGCTCGGCCGTGACCTGTAATCCGCTGCGGCCGGGGAGCATGACGTCGGTGAGCACCAGTTCGGGCGCCCAGCGATTCGGATCGGCGGTCGCCGTGAGCGCGGCTTCCGCGTCCGCGACCGCCTGCACCGCCCACCCGTCGTTGCCCAGCAGCCGGGTCAGGTAGGCGCGCAGGTCGTCGTCGTCCTCGATCAGCAGCAGTCGGGGTCTTTCGGCGCCATCATGCGGATCGAGCGCCGGATGGTTGCCGCTGGACCGGACGGTCGTCAGCGGCAGCGTCACGGTGAACGTGGTGCCCTGCCCCTGGGTGCTGTCCAGATCGACCCGGCCGTGATGCACTTTGACCAGATCGGCGACCAGCGCGAGGCCGATGCCCGCGCCCCTGTCCCGGCCGCCGCCCGCGGAGCGGAAGAACCGCTGGAAGACCGAGTCCCTTTCGTCGGCGGGAATGCCGGTCCCGGAATCGCTGACGGTCAGCACCACGGCGTCCTCGGTGGCCGCCAGCCGAACATCGATCCCACCCTGCCGGGTGTATTTCACCGCGTTGGACAGCAGGTTGGTCGCGATGGTCGACCACATGGCCCGGTCCACCCGCGCGGTCACCGGTGTCGGCGGCACCTCGACGTCGAATCGCAGCCCGGCGTGTTCGGCGGTGGACCGGAACATGCTGGCGACGTCGGCGGTGAGCCCGCCCAGATCGGTCGGCTGCAGATCGGGGTCAAGGGTTCCCGCCTCCGCACCGGAGAAGTCCAGCAGCGCATCCACCAGCCGGCGCAGCCGCTCCGCCGCCCGCATCGCGGCCTCGAGGTCGTCGCGCTCCTGCTGAGTCCGCCCGCCGGATGCCGCCAGCAGGTCCTGCAACGGCGCCAGCAGCAGCGTCAGCGGCGTGCGCAATTCGTGGCTGACGTTCTGGAAGAACTCCATCTTGGCCCGGTCGAGGTCGGCCAGCACCTGCACCTGCTGGCGCTGACTCTCGTATGCCACCGCGTCGGTCAGCGCGACACCGACCTGCCGCCTCACCAACGTGAAGAACCCCTGGTACTCCTCGTCCAGCGGACGGTAGGGGTTGACCCCGACGGCCAGCACTCCGACAGAACCGGCCCGGCCCCCAGCCACCTTCAGCGGCATCACCACAGCTGCGTCCGGTTCCAGCGGTCCGATCGGCCCTGGCAGGAACGCGCCGGCGGCGCTGACGCGGAGCCCGGTGACGATCTCGGTGACTCCGGTCCCCAGCACGCGGTCGATGACGTCCGCGGGAATCCCACCTGGCCCGACAGTCCGACCAGGGCTTTCGGGGCGGTCGGGGCCGTCGGGGCTGCCCGTCATGGCCGTGGTGGCCGTGGTGGCCGTGGTGGCTGTGGTGGCTGTGGTCCCCGGGTCATCTGCCGGCGGCGGGGTGGGGTCGGCGAGCCCGTAGTCGGCGATCCGCTGTACCCGGCCGTCCGCATCGCGCTGGAACGCCAGCGCGAACGGCACGCTTTCCCTGGTCCGTTGGAGGACTTCCAACGCGGCGCGACAGGTGTCGGCGGTGCTCCCGGCCTCCGCCGCGGAGAGCCCGCCCAACTCCCGCACCACCCGCATCCGGCGTTCGCCGACGATTTTCGCCGTGGTCTCGGTCGACGCGGTGAATATCCCGACAACGTCCCCGTCCGCGTCCCGGATCGGGCTGTGCGAGAAGGTGAAATAGACCTCCTCCGGAAACCCGTTGCGTTCAAGGATTTGTCGCTCGTCTTCGCCGCGCACCGTCCGACCTTGCAGCACTGGCCCGAGCCTGCCGTCGAAGGAGTCCGGCGACTCCGGCCAGGTCTGTTTGACCGACTCGCCGAATCCGATCGGGTGCTTTGCGCCCATCATCGGTGCGAACGCATCGTTGTACAGCGCCACCAGTTCCGGGCCCCAGTTGATCAGGACCGGGAAGCCTGAATCCAGGCACACCTCGACCATGAGCCGCAGGATCGGTGACCAGGACGCCACCGGTCCCAACGATGCCGACCAGTCGGTGGAGCGGAACAGCGCGCGCATCTCGCCCGGACCGGCAAAGGCAGCGACATCTGGGTCAGCCGAGCCCACGCCATCACCCTTTCCGGTCAGCACCACCACTCGCGTTCCAACGATGGTAAGTCCGTGGCGCGAGTGCCGTGGCTGCCCGGTGCGACTGCTTGACCCGGGACGATCAGGAGCGATCGCGCTCCGCTGTCTCGGGCCGGGTCGCCGCCGTCAGCTGATCGGAGATATCCCTTGCCGTGGAACTCTTCTCGCGGCTCGACTGCAGGTCAGCCCTGGCCTGCTGCATCTCCTGCTCGTTGTCCAGCGCGGGATCGCCGAGCAAGGGTCGACCGGGCTCATCGCCGGATTCCGGCGTGCCATCCGCCGGCAGATCGGTCGCCGCGGACCTGCTGGCGGCGGAACTGTCTTCCCGCTCGTCGGCGGCGTCCGGGGCGGTGTTCGGGTCGAGCTCGGCGGCCGACGCGCCGTCCGGTTCGAACGCGCCCTCGGATTCGGCGCCACCCGGCGTCCCTTCGCCGGACGGCAAGTTGCTGGTCATCTCGGATCTCCCATCGAGTCGCGGTCGCGGCTGCCTCGGATGTTGGTAGCCAATGGTCGTCGATCTGAAACTTTCACCCGTCACGGTGGGCGTCGATGTAGCACTCTGATGCCTATGACGTCGGGTCATCCGGTCCCATGTGCGGCGCCGCCACTCACGTCGGTCGCCCTGCGCGACGGCCGCCGAGTGCTGCTGCGCCCGCTGCTGCCGACGGACCGCGACGCGCTGTCGACAGCCTTCGAGCGGTTGTCCGACGAATCACAACAACTGCGCTTCGGTGCGGTCCCGCACACGCTGAGTGCGGCGAGGCTGCACCACCTGGTCGATTCGGTCGACGCGGTCAACCACATCGCGTTCGCCGCCTTCGCCGAGGACGACCCCGGACGGCTGGTCGGGGTCGGCCGAATCCTGCGCTACCCGGATGACCCGGACTCGTTGGACGTCGGTCTGACCGTTGCGGACGACTACCAGGGGGACGGCCTGGGGCACGTGCTGGTGCAGCTGCTCGCCGCACACCGGCCCCGGCCGTCGCGGCGTGTCCTCACCCAGATCGCTTCCGGCAACGACCGGGCCATGGCGCTGCTGTCGGCCTTCGGGACCCCGCGGCGCACGGGCGACGGCCAGATCGAGATCGACTTACCCGCCTGAGTTGCCCCGCTCGGCCTGCTCTCCCGAAGCAGCTGTGACGTCCGGCGCGCGACCTACCGTCGCTGTGCCGGACGTCACAGCATCGGGTCCGGCACTGAATGCCAGCAGGCAGTACTCGCAGACACAGCGCCCGAAAGCGTCGGAGCAGACGGCGCAACCCGATAAGCTCGCCAGCAATACCCTGCATGCACTCATTTGCGATGCCGCCGTTAGCACAGACCGCTCCGAGGAGTCCACGTGATCTGGATAACAGAGAGCGGATCATGACGACGCAGAAACGCAAGATCCCGGAAATGTCCCCGAGCTCCGCCGCGGTTGCCGTCGAGGAAGCACCCGCCCCGAAAGCGGAAAACGTGGAGACGTCCAACGGAGATATTTCCGTGGACGAGCACTCCCCGGTCGTCGCCGCTGACCCGGAGGTCACCGAATCCACGCCGCCGGCAACAGCGCCGGACACCAAGGCCGACGAACCGGCCGAGGACGCTCCGCAGGAGGAGCCGCCGTCGGGCACCGGCGAACCCGATGCTCCCACCGCGACGACCACCACGGTGGAGACGGAGGACCGGTCCGCCCAGGTGGCCGAATCGGCAGCACAGGCATCACTGACTGCGCTGACTGCGCTGACCGGGCGAATCTCCGCGCTGGAAGAGGCTTTCGCACGGCAACAGCAGGCCATCGCCGACGTGGGTGCGAGCGTGACCGACGACATTGCCGGCAGCATTGCGCTCGAGGTCGAGCGGGTCACCACCGACGAACTCGTCGACGCCAAGCGGAACCTCTCGCTGGCCGCCCACTCGATGGCCCACCTGGCCCTGGGGATCACCGAGGCCGCGGACAACGTCACCGGCGAGTTGGGACCGGATTCGATCACCGCGCTGCTCCATTCGTTCCGGGCCGAGGTGGACAATGTCCTGCTCCAGCTGGGATATGCCCCGCTGGACACTCGGGTGGGTGAGAGATTCGATCCGAATCGTCACCGATCACTCCGCCGAATTCCCACCGATGACATGCCCTTGGACAGACTGATCGCCAGGGTGATTCGCGACGGTTACCGGTCGCAAAATACCAAACGAATACTCGTGTACTCCGATGTCGAGGTTCACCGCCATCAATCCTGAAATCTTCATGTGATTCCGGCAAACGAGAGAAGGACTGATATGTCACACGTCTACGGCATCGACCTGGGGACCACCAATTCCGCGATCGCCTACCTCGATGCGGGCGGCCGGCCGGTCGTGGTGCCGAACGGGGTCACCGGACACCTGACCACTCCGTCGGTGGTCTATTTCCAGGAGCCCACCGAGGTCGCCGTCGGTGACGTGGCCCGCAATGCTGCGGTGGCCGAGCCGGAGAACGTCGTCTCGATGGTCAAACGGAGCATGGGCGAAGCCCGCACCTTCACGTTGCACGAGGTCGATCACACCCCGGAGAGCATCTCCGCGCTGATCCTGAAGCACCTGCACGAGGACGCTGTCGCCGCGGTCGATGCGCCGGACAACGGCGTGGTGATCACCGTGCCGGCCTATTTCGGCATGCGCGAGACCCAAGCGACGATCGAGGCCGGCACGCTGGCCGGGTTGAACGTCATTTCCACGATTCCTGAACCCATCGCGGCCGCGCTGCACTACGGCGTCGGGCCGGGCGAGTCCACAGAGACGCTGCTGGTCTACGACCTCGGCGGTGGCACGTTCGACACCTCGATCCTGCGGATCGGATCGGAGGCCATCGACACGATCGTCATCGACGGCGACCGGAATCTGGGCGGCGCGGACTGGGATCGCCGCATTGCCGATTGGCTGGTCGAGGAATTCGCGGCGCGGACCGATTACGACGGCGACGACCTCGGCGATGCCGGATTCCAGCAATTGGTGCTCCAGCAGGCGGAGTCGGCCAAGATCCAGCTGTCCCGGGTGCAGACCACCAAGGTGCCGATCCGGTATGGCGCGCACGCGGCCACCATCGAGCTGACCCGCGAACAGTACGAAGATCTCACCGCGGAGTTGCTCGAACGCACCATCCAGATCGTCCGGCGCACGCTCAAGACGGCGTCGTCGAAGTCCGTGCCGACGTCGAGCATCGCCGACGTGCTGCTGGTCGGCGGGGCCACCCTGATGCCCTCGGTGCGGGACCGACTGATCCACGAGTTCGGTTGGTCCGCAAGGAGAGTCGACCCGCACCTGGCGGTGGTCAAGGGCGCCGCCATCTACGCCGAGGGGATCCGTTCGCAGTCAACGGGTTCGCCGACGTTGCACGTGCCCAAGGTGAAGAAGGTGTTGCCGCGGTCCTTCGGGGTCAAGCTGGACCGTGAACTGGACCACGACCGGGAAGACCTGTACGTCGAATACATCGCGCACGCCAACGATCCGCTGCCGATCCTGGACCGCGAACTGACCGTGGCGACGAAGGCCGACGCGGTGCAGACCCAGGGCTTCGAGCTCTTCGAGCAGAACGGCGAGCGGCCCTCGCCCGTCGTCGCGCTGAACCGGGAGGTCACCCCGCCGGGCGGCTTTGTCTTCCAAGGGCTTCCGAAGCTACCGAAGGGATCGCCGATCAAGATCCTGCTCAACGTCGGCGAGGACGGGCTGGCCACCGTCGAGGCCTATGAGCACGAGTCCGGGCAGAAGCTGACCACCAACGTGCAACTCGGTGTCCTGCAGGCGCGGCAGCTGCGGGAATTGGAGCAGGCGGTCGGCAAGATCGACCTGCTGCACTGACGGTGAGCGGACTCGCCGAGGTCGGCGAGCGGGACGGCTGGCGCTGCTGGATCTGCGACGAGAGGGTCGATCGAAGTACCTCGGTGAACGATCCGCGCGGTCCCAGCATCGACAGCTACTTCACCGCTTCGAAGTCCGGGAAATCGGCGAAGGGTAAGAGCGGCGTCGAACGGCTGGCCCATCGCGCGTGCAACACCCGCAAGGGTGCGGTCACCCCCGTGATCCGTTGGCCGGACAGGCTTCTCGTCTCCGAGCCCGCGGTCCTGCTGACCACGGTCGACCGGCTGGAACGCAAGGGCGGCCGGGAGATCGTCGGCCGCTGCCCGAGCCTGGGTGACGCGGAAGAAGCCGCGAACTGGCTGGCGGACCGGCTCTCCCGGCTGGCTCCCGCGCTGTCGGTGATGACCAAGGTCGAGGCCGGCGGTGGTCAGCATCTGCTGGCACTGGTCGTCGCCCGGCACTGACTGTGTTGACTGTGTTGACTGTGCGCCGCGCAGGTCTGCCGGGTCAGTTGCCGTAGATCCTTGTCGGCCGGACCAGGACCACGGCGCGGCGCTGCTCGGCCATCACCCGGTCGTATTCGGGCCAGTTGTCGTGGGTGCCGCCGGCAGCGGTGAACACCTCCCGGAGCAGGAGGCGGAACCGCTCGCTGTCGACCTCCGGGTGCGGATCGTCCGGTCCGATGATCTGGGCGCTCCCTTCGACGGTCGCCCACTGCCAGCCCGCCCGAAAGGTGACGGCGGTCTGCGGCCGCTGCCGCAAGTTGGCGAGCTTGACCTTGCCGTACGTCACGTACGCGAGCACCTGCTCGCCCGTCAGCGGGTCCTTCATCACACCGGCGTTGACCAGCGACGATTGGATGGTGCCGTCGGCGCGCAGCGTCGCCACGATGGCAAGGCCCTTGTCCCGGCGGCCGAGTTCGGCCACCTGGTCGAGATTCGTCATGACTATCCGTCCTGGCGCCTGGGTTGTCGGGTCAGTATCCGCCAGCGTTGATCTCGCGGTTCATCGCGTCGCACCGGTGAGTTCGCCCTCGGCCCGGTACAGCCGGGAGGAGCGATCGAACACGCCGCACACGATGTAGTAGACGTTCGTCACGACGATGAGCACCATCGACGTCACCAGCACCAGGCCGGTGCCAAGGCCGGGCACTTAGTCCGCGGGCAAGGTGTAGGCCATCACCACCCGGATGACCGCGTCGGTGATCGTGCCGACCGCCGACATGACGCTGGACACCCGCCACATCCGCCGCCAGCGCGGTGATCGCACCACAGCCGGTCCCCAGCCCGAGGGCCACCGGAACCTGCCCTCCATCAGCGGCCGGGACAGCGCGTTCGAGAGCGGCGCGGACTCCAAGCGGTTGCCGCATGTGCCCAAACCCCTGCGAGCGGCCCTCAAGACGCGATTCTCACGCCTTCCGGCACCACCCCGACCTCCACCGAGGCCGTCCGTGCCGTCGTCGAAGAGAACTCGGAAGCCGTTCAGTCCTGGTGCGCTGGCAGCGGGCTACAACGACGACGAGATCAAGAGGTTGCGCCGATCCGGCCATGGACGTCCGCGGGTCGCGGCGCCTGCCCTCACCGCCGCCGTGCAGGTGATCCACTGGGTTCATTACCACACCGGGGACGGTCGGGCGCTTGCCCTTCCGGCGCATCCGGCCGGCCTTGCCGCAGACCCGGATGTCGTGGCTCCGCGGCCACGCAACCGAATCGGCGCTGCCTGGCCGGAAATCCCTACTGCAGCGCGATCCGTCCGATCACCTCCACGACCCAGGAACAGGTGAAGAATGCCGCATCCCGCCAAGGATCGGGACTTGGCCCTCGCAGGGGTGGAACACCGCCGGCTATCAGTTTCAGCGCCGAGCACAACGTCAAGACCATCCATGCTCGGGCACACGTCGGCGTCGATGACGCTGGACGACACGAGCTCAGCCAGTGAGTCAGCCAGGGATCAGAAGGTCCAGCGAGTGGCGCCGCCGGGAACCTCCGTCATCACGGCGTCCGCCTCCTCGAGGGTGAACTCGTAGACGTACCAAGGCGGCGGGCCAGCGCTGGGGGCACTGAACTCGTGGGTGAAGCCGCCGTCGGCAACATAGGGCGCCCACCCGCCTCCGGCGAACACCCGCGCGAGGCGTTGCAGTTGGGCGTCGTCGGTCACCCGGGCGGCCCGGCCCTCGAGCGCAACGTCGTAGCCGTGAACGGCGACGCCGAACGCGCAGCGGGAGTCGCGCTCGACGTTGCGGATCTTGCGGGACCGGGGCCCGCCGCAGAAGTAGCGGTGGTCATCGACCCAGAAGGCGCCGACGGCGGTCATGTGCGGGCGCCCGTCCGCGGCGCAAGTCGACAACCAGAACGAATGGTGACCGGGCCCACCGGTCCCTGGGTTCCTGGGTGAGGTTGGTCTCCAGCGTTCCGCGGACGTCGTCCCAATCGATCGGAGCGAGCTGGTAGAGGCCGGCGAGGTTCTTGACGGTCCGTTCTTTCACAGCCATGTCAGTTCGACGCTGCCGGCCGTTGATTCTCATCGGTGCAGCTGGCGAACCCGTAGACGGCCCGGATCGTGTCATCGTCATCGCGCAATTGATGTTGACGCCAGGCATGATCGCGGAGTGTGCCCGGCCAGACCGAAGAGGAACCGCGCGGTCGCGGCGCAAGGAGGCCAGCCCGTTCGCGCGCTGGATGTGGGTTCTTCTGGGCGCGCACCGCCCGACCCGCACATCGTGTGCGAGCCCAAGGCCTTCGACCTGGGAAAATGGGGTGGAGCTGCGGGGAATCGAACCCCGGACCTCTTCGATGCGAACGAAGCGCGCTACCAACTGCGCTACAGCCCCATGGCCCTGCGGATCCCTCCGCGAGCCGTCAGCAAGGATAGCAGCGGATCACCGCCTGCGAGGCCGTGACGGCGCGCCGCGCACCGCGAGGCGCCAGCGGTCCGATGGTGATCAGCTAGCCGGCCTTGAACGAGTCCCCCGTGAGCACCGGGACGCGCCGCGACACGTCGACCTGCGCGGCCACCGCGATCTCCTCGCTGTAGCCGTCCTCGATCAGCTCCCGCCCGGACGCGCAGGCCGCGAGCGCCGCCTGCAAGGCCGTCGCCGGGGACCGCCCGATCGACCGGTACGCGGCACGGGCGACGCCCGCCTCCGGCGAGACGGGCCCGATCCCGGCGGTCACCAACGCCTCGATCACGGCTCCGGCGCCCCACATGTCCTCGACCGCGGGCCGTAGCGAATCCCCTGGCCAGCGCTCGCCCGCGGCGACGACGGCAATGGGACCGCGCGCGTTGCTCGTTGCCCAGCGCGCCACTGCGGAAGCGTTCCGCATCGATGCACCCAGCACAACCGCCCCTGCCTCGCCGAGTTGACGGCTGATCGCCGCGCCGTTCGGCGAGGGCAGCACCAGCTTCGAGGTGGCCGACAGCGGCCCACCCGGTTCGGCGGCCCGGCGCACCGACACCGGAGACAGACTGACTCCGGTCGCTCCGGCCTCCCGACGGCCGACGGCCAGCACGGCGCCCCTGGACGCGGCGAAGGCCGCGGCGGACACGTCACGCAGCCGGTACGGAAAGACCTCGATCCCGGCGTCAATGGCGACCGTGAGCGTCGTGGTGAAGGACAGCACGTCGACGACCACGACGGCCGCCGCGCCCGGCGCCACCGCCAGTGCGCCCTGGACGCCCCACTCGAACCTGATGCCGAACCCCGACTGGCTCGACCACGTCGGGGTCGGCGCGGGCGGCTTGCCAGGGCCGGTCACCGGGGGCGCTCACACACTAGAACCCGACCGCAAGATCGGTGGTCCGCGCCGTTGCGCCGAATTCGCCCTGCAGGAATCCGCACCGCTGGAATCACTGCCCGACTGCGCGCCGGTAGGTCACAGGCTCGTGGTGCTGCTCGAGATCATCGAAGGCCGGATCGTCGTCGTCCAGATCGACGACCTCCCGGCCTCGGTCGGCATCCGAACGAACCCTACCCGGCCGTGATCGTCCGGACTCGGGGCGGATCTGTCGGGCACGTTGCAGCCGCTCCATCCGCCGCTGACGGATCGCTGCCTCGATCCGCACCTGCCGACGCAGGTACGCGAGGTACCCGGCCAGCAGGACGACTGAAACGACCGCACCCACCCAGAACACCGAGACGGTCAGCAGCGCCGCGAGGGTGAAGACCACGGTCGCGATGAGCAGCACGAAGGTGATCCGCCGCCGTTGCCGGTACCGGTAGGCACGGGTCGCCTCCGCGGCCTCCGGGTCGTAGCCGCCACGACCGGGCCGCCGGGGCACCGGACGCAGATGCTCCCCTTCGACGCCGTCGGGCCGGAACGGCGGAACAGTCGGCGCCGCCGCTGTCTCCATCGCCCACTCGTCCTCGTCCACCTCGTCCGGGATGGTGCCGTGGTCGACGGGCCGGCCACCGTCGGTGTCCGCACCGTCGGTCTCCGCCTCGAATTCGGCAGAGGTGGTTCCGCCACTGCCGGCGGAACCGTCTGCGCCGGCACCGTTGTCGTCGAAACCGTTCTCGTCGATACCGCTCTCGTCGAAACCGCGGTCCTCGTCGGTGAACGAGAGCTGCTGCGGCTCGTCGTGAGCGGTGGCCACGGGACGGCCGGACTCGGCCTGGGCGGCCGCCCACTCCTCCGCCGCATCTGTCGGCTTGTGCTGCGGACCGGCTCCCACGCTCACCAGAACCTCCTCGTTGCTGCCAGATTGTCGATCTCGGCCCTGCGCGGGCCTCCCGGCGCGCGCCCGGCGCGGCTTGCGGCGCAGCGAGGCCGAGGCCCGGCGCAGCACCCGCATTCCCGCCGCGGAGGCCGGTTCCTGCGGGACGCGCTCGCGTCGCCGCGCGACCATCGGCACCAGCACTACCAGCCAGGCCACCACCAGTCCCACGACGATCAGGGACGTCGGAATGTTCATGGGGCCTCCCCTCGGGCGTGACGCGCTGGCAGCACGCCGGCACGGAGCTGTCGCTCAAGATCACGCTAGCCAGGCGAGGCCCGGTGACCTGGTAAGGACACGCCCTCAGCAGCGTTGGATCGGCCCGATCGCGGTCATCCGTCGCATCGATCCGGCGACCGACCCGATCAGCGGCGGCAGGGTGCGCTGACCAACGCGGGTCATGCCTGTCGGCCGGCCCGCCACCGGTCCAGCAGCTCGGGCAGTCCACCGGGCAACTCCTCGATGGTCATTGCGAACAGCAGATGGTCCCGCCAAGCGCCGCTGATGTCCAGGTAGCGGACGAGGTGACCCTCCTGGCGGAATCCGAGGTGCGCGACAACCCCACGGCTGGCCAGGTTCTCGGGCGCGATGGTGGCCTCGATCCGGTGCAACCCGACAGGTCCGAAGCCGTGCGCGACGATCAGCGCGACCGCTGCGGTGGCCACGCCTTTCCCGTGCAACTGGGAGGCGACCCAGTAGCCCACCCAGCCGGATCGCAGCGCGCCGCGCTGAATACCGCCGAGAGTCACCTGGCCGGCAAACTCGCCGTTCACGGTGATCGCGAACGGCACCACCTCGCCGCGCCTGGCGCCCACCCGGAGCAGCGAGCGGTGTGAGCGCCACATGCTCCGGGTGTGCCGCTGGGCCCAGGTCAGGTCGCTGGTCGCGTCCCACGGCGCGATGAAGGGTTTGTCGGCCAGCCGGGTCTGCTGCCAGGCGTCCCCGTCGGAACGCCGCAGCGGCCTGGCATCCACCCGACCGGCCTTGCAGTCCAACGGCCCCAGCCGGGTGGGCCACCCCGGATGCTGGCCGGAAAGCCCACCGGCCGGGAACCCAGCCGGGTCGAACACGGCGTTACGCCCGCTGCGCCAGGAACGACACGAGAACCTCGGCGCCGATCGGCACCTCGGTGGTCACTTCGTCGATCAGCACCAGGCAGTTCGCCTCCGCGAGCGAGGCGAGCAGGTGGGTTCCGCCTCCGCCGCCGAGAATGTGCACCAGGTACTCGCCTTCGTCATCGCGCATCAGCTGCCCACGCAGAAACTGCCGGCGGCCCACCGGCGAGACGATCGGCTCGAGCGTGCGGGCCGTCACCGTCCTGCGGTAGGGATTGCGGCGGCCCAGCATCACCCGCAGCATCGGCCGGACGATCACCTCGAAGACCACGAGCGCGGACACCGGGTTGGCCGGCAGCAGGAAGGTCGGCACCTGGTCGGGGCCGAGCAGGCCGTAGCCCTGGGCCGATCCGGGCTGCATGGCGACCCTGGTCAGGTCGAGGCTGCCGAACTCGGCCAGCGCCTCCACCACGAGCTCAGCGCTGTGCCCGCCGGCCGCACCCGAGACCACCACCATCTCCGAGACCAGCAGCCGGGCCTCGATCAGTTCGCGTAACCGGCGCGGATCACGGGGCGCGATACCGACCCGGGTGGCGTCCGCGCCGGCGTCACGCGCGGCCGCTGCGAGCGAGAACGAGTTGACGTCGTAGACCTGGCCCGGTCCGGGGTGACGGGCCACGTCGACCAGTTCGTCACCGACCGAGACGATCGACACCCGCGGCCGCGGATGCACCAGGATCTTGTCCCGCCCGACGGCCGCGAGCAGCCCTACCTGCGGAGATCCGATGAACGCGCCGGACCGCACGGCGACGTCGCCGGGTTGCACGTCCTCGCCGGTGCGGCGCACGAACTGGCCGGACGCGACCGGCTTCGTCACCGACACCCTGGCCTCGGTGCCCTGTGTCTGCGAGCGCGGCACGACGGCGTCCGCGACGGTGGGCAACGGCGCACCGGTCGCCACGTACACCGCCTGCATGGGCTGCAGCCGATGCGCGGTCCGCACCCCTGCCTCGATGTCACCGACGACCGGCAACACCACGGGGTGACCCGGCGAGGCGATCGCCACGTCCACCGAGCGCACAGCGTAACCATCCACGGCAGCCTGATCGAAGGCGGGCAGCGGCGCGGAGGCCACCACCTCCTCCGCACACAGCAGACCATGGGCCTCCGAGATCGCCACCCGCACCTGGGCCGGGGTCACCGCGGTGGACAGCACCCGCTCCAGCTGCTCAGCGACCGTTCTCATGCCCGCGTCCCTGATCGCCGACGGGCGGGCAGACCGGCGCCCCCATTGGCCGGCACGGTCGCGACGTCGAGGTTCATGGTCGGTAACGCTAACCCCTGCGACCCCGCTACCCGGGGCGACACCTCCCGGTGCGGGCACGGACCCGCCCGGGCCGCCCGCATCGCCGGGTGACCTACGGTGATCCCGTGCCGTCCCCACCGGAGTCCGTCGCGGCCGCGAAGGCCCTGTTGCGGCAGCCGCTGATCGCGGCGCGGCGGGCACGAACGGATGCGCAACGGGCGGCCGCCCGCACTGCGATCGCGACCCGGCTGACGCCGCAACTGATCGGTGCCGCGGCGGTTGCCGGGTACCTGCCACTGCCCACCGAGCCGTTCACCGCGCGGGTGCTCGACGCGTTGTTGGCGGCGGGAACCCGGGTGATCGTGCCGGTGGTGTTTGGGGTAGCACCGTTGGATTGGTGCGCCTATCCCGCGCCGCTGCGCACCGGCGCATTCGGCATCGCGGAACCGGTCGGCGCGCGGCTGGGCGCAGCGGCGATCTGCGAGGTCGACGCGGTCCTCGTCCCCGCCTTGGCGGTGGGTACGGACGGGCATCGGCTCGGCCGGGGCGGCGGTCACTACGACCGAACCCTCGCCCTGCTCGCTTCTCTTCGTCCTGGGGTACTGCCCGCTCGGATTGCCGTGGTGTTCGACGACGAGGTCCTGGACTCGGTGCCGTTCGACGCGCTGGATCAACGAGTGTCGGCGGTCGTGACGCCCAGTCACGGCCCGCGGCAGTTGGGCCCTGGCGACGAACCGAATCGACCGTGACCACCCGCAGACGAGTGGACTGCGCAGGAATCAGCGGATCCCGCTGAGCGTTGAACAGGCGCGGCGGTGATCGGTCGATGATGGTCGGCTTCCGTCACATTTGCGCGGGTACGGGCTCGGGGAGCATCATCGGATTGGCAGTCTTCCGCCCCGAGTGCCAGATCAGTGCCTGATTTCCCGTCAAACCTCACGGTCCTGGAGGACCTCGTGCCCACGTATCAGTACGCCTGCACCGACTGCGGACACCGCTTCGAGGCGGTCCAGGCGTTCACCGACGACTCTCTGACGACCTGCCCGGAGTGCGCCGGCAAGCTGCGCAAGGTCTACGGATCCGTCGGCGTGGTCTTCAAGGGCAGCGGCTTCTACCGGACGGATTCTCGCGCCGCGTCCAGCGACGTCAGCGCCGCCAAGAGCTCGGACAAGTCCGCTGGCGAGAAGTCAGGCGGGGAGAAGTCAGGCGGGGAGAAGAAGTCGGACGCACCGGCCGCCAAACCGGCCGGAGGTGGTTCCGGTTCCGGGTCGACCTCGTCGAACGGATCGTCCGGCGGGACCTCGTCGGGTTCGTCGAGTTCCTCCGGAAGCTCGGGTGGCACGAAGGCCGCGGCTCACTGACCGCCACTCGGTCCCACTGAAACCCGCTCGGTTCCTGCTCCTTTCATGCTCGCACTCCGCTCGTCCGGCGCAAGCCCACCCGCCAGCCTCCCGATCGCCATACTGGGGCGGGTGTCGAACCCCTCGTCTCGCGGCGCCCAGATCGCTCATCGCAACTGCCTCACGGCCGCGCTGCTGCTTGCCGCGCTCGTCGCCGCCTCCTCCTGCACCGGGACGTCGCCGCCCCCCGGTCAGACCAGCGCAAGCGGATCATCGGCGCAGGCCTCGGCAACGAGCAGCCCCGGTACCGTCGGCTCGGCAGCGAACACCTCCATCGGGACCGCCAACGGCACCGCGTCGGCGGCCAGCACGGTCTCGACCGGCCTGCAGATTCCCTGGGGACTTGGCTTCCTGCCGGACGGCACCGCGGTCGTCACCGAGCGAGACGAGGCGACGGTGCTCGCGATCAGCCCGGCCGGTGCCGTGTCCGAGCTGGGCGCCATCACCGGTGTCGCACCCAGCGGCGAAGGCGGGCTGCTCGGCGTCGCCGTCTCGCCGACCTTCGCCCAGGACCACCACCTGTACGTCTACTACAGCGGGGACGAGGAAAATCGCATCGCGACCGTGACGCTGCGCGACGGAGCACTGGCCGACCAACGCGACATTCTCACCGGGATCCCCAGGGGATCGATTCACAACGGCGGCCGCCTGCGTTTCGGCCCCGACGGACTGCTGTACGTCGGCACCGGTGAGACCGGAGATCGCCCCTTGGCTCAGGACCTGGCCAGCCTCGGCGGGAAGATCCTTCGGCTGGCTCCCGACGGGTCGCCGGCTCCGGGCAACCCCTTCCCGCAGGCTCCCTTGGTGTATTCCTACGGACATCGGAATGTGCAGGGCTTGGCGTTCGACTCGGAGGGCCGGCTCTGGGCCTCCGAGTTCGGCCAGAACACCTGGGACGAGCTGAATCTCATCCAACCGGGCGGCAACTACGGCTGGCCCCTGCAGGAGGGCCATGGCGAAGGAACGGATTTCGTTCAGCCGCAACGGGTCTGGCCGACGAGCGAGGCCTCACCCAGCGGCGTCGCGGTGCTGGACGGGTCGGTGTGGATGGCCGGTCTGCGCGGCGAACGGCTCTGGCAGATCCCGCTGTCCGGGGGTGGCACGATCGATCCGGTGCCGCAACTCGCCGGTGAATACGGGCGGCTGCGGACGGTGGAACCGGCACCCGATGGCAGCCTGTGGGTGACGACCTCGAACACCGACGGCCGCGGCCAGGTGCGGGACGGGGACGACCGGATCCTGCGGATCACCGTCAGCTGACAACCGCACGCGCGGTTCGCGCGGTGCGTTACGTGATGCCGAGTTGTCCACCGATTCCCCTCGCGGACCACCCGTTGGCGCCGTGATCCGGGAAGTTGTCCACAGCTGCCCACCGGTACCAGGCCCGTTTCGCCCGTGACCTCGTACCGTTCCGCGCATGATGTCGTCGCAGCGCCGCTCGGCCGGCCTGGCCCCCCGCTGGCGGGATCGGATCTGGCTGGCCGCCGTCGGCCGTCGGCGCGGCGGTCGCGCGTCGAGAGTCGCCCGCAGGGCACTCGCCCTGGTACTGGTGGTGATCGCCGGAATCATCGCACTCGGCCCGCGGCGTGCCGCGGAACCCGGCTCACCGGTGCTGGTGTTGACCAGGGACCTGCCGATCGGGGCCACGATCGCGGGCGGCGACGTCGACGTCGGCCGGCAGACCGCCGTGCCCGACGGCGCGATCGCCGACCCGGCGACCGCGGTCGGCCGGGTGCTGGCCGGCCCGACCCGGCGTGGCGAGGTACTCACGGACGTCCGACTGGCGGGCACCGTGGGACCCGATCCGGGACCGGGGCGAGTCGCGGTGCCCGTGCGACCGGCCGACCCGGCAATCGTCGACCTGCTGGGAGCCGGGATGCACGTCGCGGTCATCGCTGTCGACGAGGACGGGTCCGCCGAGCTACTGGCGCCGGACGCCGTGGTACTGAGCATCGCGACGGAATCGGCGCGGGGCCGGGGCGATCGCCCGGTCGTGCTGGCTGTGCCCGCCGAAACCGCGGATCGCATCGCGGCGACGGCGCTGACCGGCACGATCGCGGTCCGGTTCACCTGAACGACTCAATCGGGAGGTACGGTATCCGGCTGCCGACCCGGTTCGACAACCAGCCGGGGCCGGCGCCCACCATCCGGCCGCACGGCGTCGTCGTCAGGGGAGACATCATGCTCAAGGGATTCAAGGACTTCATTCTCCGCGGGAACGTGATCGACCTCGCGGTCGCGGTCGTCATCGGCGCCGCGTTCACCGCGCTGATCGCGGCGATCACCGCGAACTTGATCGAACCGATACTCAACTCCCCTGGGTCGACACGGGCGGGTGGGGTTTCTACGTGAACCCCGACAACCCCGACACATTCATCAACATCGGCGCGATCATCACGGCGTTCATCACGTTCCTGATCACCGCCGCGGTCGTCTACTTCGTCTTCATCGCACCGATGAAGGCGATCAACGTCCGGCTGAGCGCAAAGAAAACACCGGTGAAGGCCGATCCCACCGAGGTGGACTTGCTGGTCGAGATCCGGGATCTGCTCAAGGCCGGCAATGTGGAGGCGGCAGCGACCGCATCGGCGTTGACGTCGAACGGTTCGCCGGAGGGCTGACCGCAGGCTGACCCCGCCAAGGAAGGCAGACCGATCAGCCGTGGTGCGGCGGCCGGTTCTCGCGGTACCAGCGCTCCCGCTCTGCCCCATCGGCGGGTTCGGGATCACGCTCGTCACCGGTGACGGTCGGCAGAACCTCACCGAAGACCTCGTCAAGCCGGCGGCGTGCCCGGAAGTCCGGCCTCGGGCTCGGGCCGCCGGGGCCGGCATCGTCGTCCAGAGCCGAAGCACCGTCCTGAGCACTGTCCGGAGCCCCGTCGGGCGCGGTTTCCTCGTTCATCGCGACATGCCTGCTGCGCCGCCCGGTCGGCGCAACACCACCGATAGATTCATGTGCGCAGCTTCCCACTGCAGACCGGGGTTCCCGGTCGCCCGATGCGCAGAAGGCGAGATCGCGATGGGGTTCATCGACAAGGCCAAGGTCGTCGCGGACGACCTGACCGACAAGGCCAAAGGTGTCGCCGACAAGGTGACCGACGTGGCCGGGCCGGCCTGGGAAAAGACGAAGGACGCCGCCGGGGACGCCGCGCACAAGGCCGCGGTGACCGCCGGGCCGGCCTGGGAAAAGACGAAGGACGCCGCCGGGGACGCCGCGCACAAGGCCGCGGTGACCGCCGGGCCGGCCTGGGAAAAGACGAAGGAC
>Ga0208716_1000283_pt1 | contig 21650 bp, 13 predicted proteins | sample NGESurdeep092012_8_FD_184482 | JGI IMG/M metagenome (GOLD analysis project Ga0208716, IMG submission 184482) | Arctic peat soil microbial communities from Barrow, Alaska - NGEE Surface sample 415-3 deep-092012 (SPAdes) | ecosystem: Environmental > Terrestrial > Soil > Wetlands > Peat ...
TCACCTATCGCTCTTCGCCAAATCGCCCCTCACCCGTCGCCCGTTGCCGTTTGTACTGTCGCCCGTCGCTCGTCCCTGTTTGTACCGTCGCCCATCGCTGTCTTCTCACTTATTCGTCGAGCTTGAGCGCATTCAGTTCGATCGACCGCCGCCCCGGCAGGCTCCCGTCGAACGCGCGCATACCGGGATGCCACAGCTCGTTGCGGTCGCGGCCGTTTCGCTTGGCCACGTACAGCGCCTCGTCCGCGCGTGCGATCAGCACCGACGCGATCCGGTCGTTGCGCGCGACGTCCGACGCGATCCCGATGCTGATCGTGATCGCGCGCTCCACTCCCACGGCCGCGAACGGCCGCGTGTGGAACGCGTGCTGGATGCGGTCCGCGAGGATCTGCGCGCCTTCGTGATTCGTATCGGGTGCCAGAATCTCGAACTCTTCGCCGCCATAACGCGCGACCACGTCGCCCAGTCGCGCGGTCTCGCGCAGCAGCAGCCCCATCTCACGCAGCACTTCGTCGCCGGTGAGGTGGCCGTACTCGTCGTTGATCCTCTTGAAGTAATCCACGTCGAGCGCGAGCACCGAGAGCGGATGGCCGCCGCGGATCGCACGTGACACTTCGCGCGTGACGAGCTGGTCGAAGCCGCGGCGGTTGAAGCATCCGCTCAGCGGATCGGTGAGCACGATGGTCTCGAGGCGTCCGCGCATCCGGTTGTACGCGCGACCGACGACGGTGATCGCGTCGGGCATCCGGTCGAGCGCCTCGTCGTACCGTAGTGAGAAGTCGCCTTCCTGCGCCCGCTCGAACACCTGGACGATGCGCTGCAGCCGTTTGGCGATGTGTCCCTGCAGCAGCACGAACAGCATCGTGCCGACGATGAACAGCGAGAGATCCCAGAAGCGCTCGGCGAGCCCGGGCAGCATGCCATGGTCCGCGGCCGCCAGCACGATCACCGTATAAAAGACCGAGACGCTCGCGAGGTTGTAGATGGTCGCGCGCTGGCCGAAATAGAGCTGCGTGAATTGCACGGGGAAAATTGCGATGATCAGCGCGCGCGAGTATTCCGACGGCGGCGTGATCACGTACACGGCGCTGAACAGCAGGGCCATGTCGGCAATGACCGTGACGATGACCGCGTCCGGTCCGGCGACGCCGCGCCGCGCCAGGACCGTCATCATCAGCTGCACGAACACGAAGTACGCCGCGATGAGACCGCCGCCGAGCAGCAGCGCGGAGTGCGCGCCGATCGATCGCGCGACGACGGAGTCGGCGTTGATGACGCCCGTCCACTTCAGCGCGATCGTGCCGAACCCGATGAGCAGCACGAAGACGCGCCTGAATCTCCCCTGCCATTGGAGAATCTCGGCGTTCGACAGCCCGCCGCTTGCAGGCACGGCCTGTGACGCGGGAGTGGGGCTCACGGTAGACATTCCACTTGCTGAAAGGACGCCGATTCCCTTGCCGTCGCAACCCCGGCGGAGCCGCGGGCCCCCTTCATCTGCCGTCTGCCCTCTGCCGTCTGCCGTTCTAGAACCTCGCCTCGAGATAGCTGTCGAAGCGCCACTGCCGGGACGGATAGAGCCCTCGCGCGAGGTCGAATCGCAGGAGCCCGTCGAGCAGCGACCACCCCACGCCGACGCCCGAGAGGGGACGGCCGGGCATCCTCCACCCGGTGCGAGGTCCCGCCCAGCCGAGATCCGCGAATCCGATGATACGCGAGGCGGCGTTGTTGGTGCCGAGCTCGGCGCGAGCCAGCCAGAACGCGTCGCCGGCCGCCGTGAGTGCCGTCTGCCCGCGGACGGTTTGCAGGCCGCCGAGATAGAACATCCGCTGCACCGGGAGCGTGCCGCCCGAGTAGCCGGCGCTCAAGGTCAGCGCGCCGGCGAGAACGCTGCCCAATGAGTGCGAGACCGTCTCGTCCACGAGTCCGCGCACGTACGAGAGATCACCGCCGGCGCCCTCCAGACGCACCTCGCTCAGCAGGCGCAGGCCGTTTGGATCGAGGCCCAGGCTCGAGTGGACGCGCAACGCGCCGCCGAATTCCTTCGCCTGCTGCGCGGCCGGATTCGCGATGAATCGCGAGTCGTTGCCGCCGCCGAACAGCGTCCAGCGCGAGTTCACTTCGGCCTTCCATTGCTGCTCCGCGAACAGGCGCCACTCGAGCGCACCCCACTGCGGCGTCGTGCCGGAGAGTTCGACGCCCCAGGTGCGAAAGTAGGCGCCTTCGTCGCGCGCATAGAGCAGCGACGCGAGCGAAGCGCCCAGCGAGAGCGGCGTGCCGAAGTCCGTCATCACGTCGAGGCGGCGGTACACGGTGCCCTGGATCGTGCTGCGTCCGTTCGTACGCGAGAGCGAGAATGCGCCGTTGAGCTGTTTGTCGGCCCACGATCCGCGCGCGTCGAGCGTCGCCGTGTAGCCGCTGCCGAGCGCACTCGAGAGCGAGAGTCCGGTCGAGATCCCCTCGACGCGGTTGTATCGCGTCTTCGAAAGGCCCCACTCCACCGTGGGCAGTTGCGGACCCCATGCGGGCTGCAACGCAAACGAGAGCGCCTTGATCAGCGCGTCGCGCTCGCCCGTGCCGAACAGCTCGTCGCCCTTGTCGTAGATGGAAGGCGGAAGATCCGGCGAGTTCGCGAGTTTCGTGGAATCGCACGGCACGCGCATCGCGACCGACAGCGTGCCCTCGTACCGGCGCTGGACGGTGTTGTACATGCCGGTTGCCGCGCAGTCGCGCTCGCGCTGCGCCGCGATCTCCTTTCCGCGCACGCGCACCGCCTCGCGCACCAACGAGTCGCGCAGTGTGCGGTCCGTCTTCGCGCTGTCGAGGCTATCCCTCAGCACGGCCACCCTGGAAATCGTCCGCGGCGGAATCGGCAACGGTGCCGTGAGTTCGTTCACGCTCGCGTACGTGAACTTCTGCTCCACGGTCACCGGCACCCTCATGAACATCACCTGCGCCTCGCCTTCGAGCGCCTGCGTGCGCGGCAGCCAGAAGCGCTGGTTGTAGAGGCCGTACTCCATCGTGATGGCGGAGATGTCCACCTTGAGCGGCGACACGATCGCCTTCACGAGCGCCGGCGGCTCGTCGTTTCCGTTGTTGCGGTCGAGCCGGCCCCGGCCGCCGCGCCCATCGCGTCCGCGGCCCTGCGGCACATCATTCGCCGCAACATCACCAGCACGTCCGTTGGCCTTGTTCGCACTGTCGCGCGCCGCGCGGTCCTTCTTCTGCACCTCATTCTCGTCCTTGACCTCGGCCCACACGTCCATCGGCATCGAGATCCGGTAGACCGCACGCACGAGATGCGCCGTCGTCTCGTCGAACCAGAACGAGCCGACGCTCAGGTTCCACTTGGGCCAGCGCGCCTCGATCTTCAGCTCGCGCAGGGTGATGCGCTTGTTGTCCGGCAGCGTCATGATCACCGAGTCGCCCGTCTGGTACGTGTAGTACGCCTCGGCGCCCTCGGCGATCGGGTGCACGAACTGCGTTTCGTCCACTTCCGACTGGGCGAGCCCGCCGCCGATCCACAGATCGTTGCGGCCGGGATAATACGGAATCGGTGACATCCCCTGGATGTTCACCCCGCCGTTGCCGCCCCGCTTGCCGTTCTTGCCCTCCAGCCCGGCGATCGGCATGACGGCGCGGCTCCCCTTCACGTCCACGAGCGCGCCGCGTCCCTTCTCCCATTGCACGCGCGACACCTCCTCCGCGCGCATCGCGAGCCGGTCCCGCCCGAATGCCTTGAAGCCCAGTCCGGCGGAAACGCGCTGATACGTCGTGGCGTCGTAGCTGAGCAGCGCCGAATCCTGCTTGAGGCGCGCCTCGCGAGCGCGAAGGAGCAGGTCGCGCGCCGCGGGATCCTTGAACGCGCTCGCGCGCATCGCGTCGGTGAGTGGAATGCGATGGAACGTCTGCGGCCGCCGCGGCGGCGCTCCCGCCTCATACCGCGCCTCGAGTTCCGCACGCTGGAGCTTCTCGCGCGCCTTCTGTGCCGAATCGGAACCGATGGTGACGCCCACTTGCACCTGGAAGGCGATCGCGATCGGAAGCAAGACCATCATCAGCGGTATCTCCTCATGGTGGAGCCCGGCATGTGCAATTGATACGGAGGGGGTGGCCTTGGGGTTTCGGACGGCTTCGATTTATCATTCTACCCCGCCCGCCCCACCCTTGCGCCCTTCCTCGATGCAAGCTGCAGTCCACAAGAGCGCCGCACTCGTCGTTCGCGGTCTCCGAAAGTCGTATGGCGACGTCGTCGCGGTCGACGGGCTCGACCTCGACGTGGGAGCGCAGGAGTGCTTCGGCCTCCTGGGCCCCAACGGCGCGGGGAAGACCACGACCATCGAGATCTGCGAGGGGCTCGTCGATCGCGATTCCGGCGACGTCGAGATGCTCGGCCGCACGTGGGAACAGGATCCCAAGGCGCTGCGCCAGCGCATCGGGATCTCGCTCCAGGAAACACAGCTCTCCGACAAGCTCACCGTCCGCGAGACCCTCGCGCTCTTCCGCAGCTTCTACGAGCATCCTCACGACGTGAGCCACGTGCTCGCCCAGGTGCAGCTCGAGGAGAAGGCAAACGCGCGCATCAGCACGCTGTCGGGCGGACAGAAGCAGCGCCTCGCGGTGGCGTGCGCGCTGATCGGCGATCCCGAGCTGCTCTTTCTCGACGAGCCCACCACCGGTCTCGACCCGCAGTCGCGCCGGCAGATGTGGGACGTGATCGACAAGTTCCGCGCGAGCGGACATTCGATCGTGCTGACCACGCACTACATGGACGAAGCCGAGCGGCTGTGCGACCGCATCGCGATCGTGGATCACGGCAGGGTCATCGCGCGGGGCACGCCGAGGGAACTCATCGCGTCGCTCGGTGCGGAACAGATGATCGAGTTCGCGTCGGAGGGAACGGCGGCGATCGACCTCGGCGAGCTCAGGCAGCTCGAAGGAATCATCGACGCCCGTCTCGATGCGGGAACGTACTCGCTCCAGGCGAAGGAGCTGCACCGCGCGGTGCCGGCGCTGCTGGCGTATCTCGCAGCGAGCGGCGCGCCGCTCACCGAACTGAAAACGCATTCGGCGACGCTCGAGGACGTGTTCGTGTCGCTCACCGGGAGGCACCTGCGCGATGAGTGAGACCCGGGAGCCGCGGCGCACCCCGCGCACGTGGCGCGACGCACAGATCGTTCAGCTGACGCTCGTCCGCTTTCGCGAGTTCCTTCGCGAGCCGGAGGCGCTCTTCTGGGTGTTCATCTTTCCCGTGCTGCTCACCGCGGGGCTCGGCCTCGCGTTTCGCAGCAAGCCGGTGGACACCGCGACGGTCGCCGTCGTCACGGCCGACATCCATGCGCCGCCGCACGTCGGCGAGCTGCTCGCGCGGTCGAAGAGCGTCGTCGTTCGTGCGATGACGGTCGACTCCGCGATGGAGGCGCTCCGCACCGGAAGGGTGGCACTCATCGCGATCGAGGACCTCGGCGGAAGGATTTCGTACCGCTACGATCCGGCGCGCGACGAATCCCGGACCGCGCGGCTGATCGTCGACGACGCCCTGCAGCATGCGGCCGGCCGTGTGGAGCCCGTCGCCACGTCCGACGACTACGTCACCGCGCCTGGCTCACGGTACGTGGACTTCCTGGTTCCCGGCCTGCTCGGCATGAACCTGCTCGGCAGCGGCGTCTGGGGACTCGGCTTCGCCATGGTGGACCTGCGCCGCAAGCGGCTGCTGAAGCGACTCATCGCCACGCCGATGTCGCGCCCGCAGTTCTTCGCGTCGTTCCTGATCTCGCGACTCGTCGTGCTCTCGTTCGAGGTGATCGCGCTCGTGGGATTCGGCGTGCTCGTTTTTCACGTCCCGCTGCGCGGGTCGCTCTGGTCACTGCTGTTCATCGCCGTGTTCGGCGCGCTCAGCTTCAGCGGACTCGGCCTGCTCGTCGGCACGCGGGCGAAGACGGTGGAAGCGGTCTCCGGTCTCGCGAACGCGATCATGCTTCCGATGTGGGTCCTGTCGGGAACGTTCTTTTCCGCGAGCCATTTTCCGGACGTCATGCAGCCCTTCGTGCGCGCGCTGCCGCTCACGGCGGTGAACGATGCCCTGCGGGCCAACATGCTGCAGGGTGCGTCGCTCGGCGCCGTGATGCCGCAGCTCGGCGTGATCGCGTTCTGGGTCGTGGCGTGTTATGCCGTGGCGCTCAAGCTCTTCCGGTGGCGGTAAGAGGCGAGAAGTGAGATGGATGCGGGATGCGGAATTTCGACCCGATGCTCCCCACTCCCCGCTGCTCTCCTAGCTCTTGACTTCTGTTGCGGAAGATTTCCGTCCGTGTTTCGGCACCATGTATTCGTCCGTGTGCGGCCGCTGCGGGAGGTTCATGAAGCCAATCGCCTTCAACCTCCAGTCGTCCAGAATCTCGTAGATCGTCGGAATCACGAGCAGCGTCAGCACGGTGGAGGTGATCACGCCGCCGATGATCGCGCGGCCGAGCGGGGCGCGGAAATCCGCGCCTTCGCCGCGCCCGAGCGCCACCGGAATCATGCCGGCGATCAGGGCGAGCGTTGTCATCATGATCGGCCGCAGTCGCACGCGTCCGGCCTCGATGATCGCCGTGCGCCGATCCTTTCCCGATTCCTGGCCCCACTTCGCGAAGTCGATCAACAGGATCGCATTCTTCGCGACGATGCCCATGAGCAGGATCACGCCGATCAGCGACATGATGTTCAGCGTGCCGTGCGTGATGAGCAGCGCGAGCACCACGCCGATCAGCGAGAGCGGGAGCGAGATCATGATCGCGAGCGGCTCGAGGAACGAGCCGAACTGGATCACGAGGATCAGGTACATCAGGAGCACGGCGATGCCCATGGCCTCGAACATGCGGGTGAACACCTGCTGCTGGTCCTTCACCTCGCCGCCTGCGGTGATCCGGTACCCCGTCGGCAGCGCGAACCCCGCGAGCTTGGCGGTGATGTCGGCATTCACTACGCCGAGCGAGCGTCCCTGCGTGTTGGCTTCGACCACCACAACGTTGTCGCGGTCGAGATGGCTGATGATCGCAGGACCGAGCCCCGCTGATACCGTCGCGATCTGCCCGAGCGGCATCACGGTCTCCCTTCCTCCCGCCGCTCCGCCGCCCACGACGAGCGGAAGCCGCTCGATGTCGGAGATTTTCGTGCGCGCCTCGGGCGTCAGCCGGATCCGTACTTTTCTGTTTTCTCCCGCGGGATCGACCCAGTCGCCCGCGTCGATTCCCGCGAACGCCGGCCTCAGCGACTGCGCAACCTGTCCCACGGTCACTCCCATCGAGCCGGCGAGCGCGCGATTGAGGTTGATCTCCAGCTCCGGTCTCTGCCCCTTCGTGGAGAGCCCGACATCCACCGCATTCGGCACGCTCTTCACGATCTTCATCACCGAATCGGCGAGCCGGTTGAGTATCACCGCGTCGGCGCCTCGCAGCTCCACCTGGATCTGCTTGCGGATACCGCCGAAGGCGCTCGTGAACACGTAGACGTTTGCGCCGCCGATCTGCTGCGCTTCCTTTCGCATCATCTCGCCGAAATCACTCTGCGAAATCGTCCGGTTCTTTTTCGGCACCATACGCACGTATACGCTGCCAAGGTCCGCCCCGCCGATCGTGCCGCCCGGCTGCTGGCCTGCGCCCGATCCCCCGACGGTGGAGAACGTGTATTCGGTCAGGTTCGTGTGACTTCGCGCGCGCCTCGCCGTTTCCTCCGTCTTCATCTTCGTATACGCGAGGTTCGAGCCCGGCGGCGTCTCCACCTGCATCGTGAGCTCGCTGCGGTCGGAGGTCGGTATGAATCCGAATCCGCCGAACTCCACCTGCAGGACGATCGCGCTGGCGAGCGCCGCGGCGGCGAGCGTCACCATCCACCAGCGATGGTCGAGCGCCCAGCCGATGACCCGCGTGTAGCGATCGGCCTGCCGGTTGAACCAGTCGTTGAACCGGTCGAGCGCGCGGGCGATCGGGTTGCGGCGCTCGTGACTCTCGACCTGCGGATCGGCCCAGTATGCCGAGAGCATCGGGTCGAGCGAGAACGAGACGAACAGCGAGACGAGCACCGCGCACGCGATGGTCAGCGCGAACGGCTTGAACCATTGTCCCGCCACGTCACCCATGAACGCGATCGGCACGAACACCGCGACGATCGAAAACGTCGTCGCCGTCACGGCAAGTCCGATCTGGTCGGTGCCGTCGTGCGACGCCTTGAAGTGGTCCTTCCCCATCTCGATGTGGCGCACGATGTTCTCGCGCACCACGATCGCGTCGTCGATGAGGATGCCGATCGCGAGCGAGAGCCCGAGCAGCGACATCGTGTTCAGCGTGAAGCCGAACGCGTACACGGCGATGAAGCTCGAGAGCACCGACACCGGCAGCGCGAGGCCGGTGATCACGGTCGAACGCCACGAGTTCAGGAAGAGGAACACGACCAGCACGGTGAGCAGCGCGCCCTCGACCAGCGCCTCCTCCACGTTCCGCACCGAACGGTCGACGTGGTCGCCCGAGTTCTGGACGACGTCGAGACGCGTGCCCTTCGGAAGCGTCGCCGAAATGGCCTTCACCTTCTCGAGCACCTGCGCCGACACCTGCGACGTGCTGAACCCCTTCGACTTCTTCACCATCACGCCGACCGCGTCGCGCCCGTTGTAGAGCGCGGACGACGTCGGCTCCGCCGTGCCGTCGCGCGCCGTCGCGACTTCGCCGAGGCGAATCGTGCGGCCGTTCTTCTGCGCCACGATCAGCGCGAGAAAATCCTCCGGCGTCTCGAGCTTGCCCCTGAGCCGGATCGCGCGCTCGTCGAGCGAGCCGTTCACCTTGCCCACGGGCGCCGCGAGGTTCTGCGCCTGCAGCGCCGCGACGAGCTGCGACACGCTGACCCCCGCCGCCTGCATCGCGTCGGGCTTGATCTCCACCGTGAGCTCGCGCTCGATGCCGCCCACGACGCTCGCTTCCGCCACGCCGGGAATCGCGCGCAGTTCCTTCGTCAGCCCCGGATCCGCGATGCGCGTCAGGCTCGGCGCGTCGAGCGTGGTCGAGTTGAGCGAGAGCTGCACGATCGGCATGTCGGAAGGATCGAATCGCGAGAGCACCGGCTCCTTAATTTCCACCGGCAGCTGGTCGCGGATCGACGAGATCTTGTCGCGAATGTCCTGCGACGCCTGCTGGATGTCCTTCTGGAAGACGAAGAACACCGTGATGTTCGCGAAGCCGTCCTGCGCCGTGCCCTGCATGCGGTCGACACCGCTGATGCCGGAGATCGACTCTTCGATCCGGTCGAGCACCTCGCGCTCGACGACGTCCGGCGATGCGCCCGGATACGGAACCGAGACGTTGACGATGGGCTGCACCACGTCGGGGAACTCGTCCGTCTGCAGCTGCGTGAGCGAGAACACGCCGAACACGACGAGCGTCACCATCGAGACGATGGTGACGATCGGCCGCTTGATCGCGAAGTCGGATATGAACACGGCGGCGCCTCAGTTCTTCTTCGGTTGGTCGGCCGACGGCGGCGCCGCCGAGACCTTCACGGGTGCGCCCGGCGTAATGCCCTGCGCCGCGCCGATGAGCAGCGTGTCGCCCGCCGCGAGGCCGCTCTTGATCTCGACCACATCGGATCCTTCGTCGCGCATGCCGAGCGACACTTCGACGACCTCGGCCTTTCCGTTCTTGAGCCTCGTCACCAGCGGCTTCACCCCGCGCTGATCGATCGCCGCCGAGGGAACCGTGAGGCCCTGGCGCGTCGAGCTCGCGACGCGGCCCGTGGCGTACAGGCCCGCCACGAGGCCGTTGCCCGAGTTCGGAATGCGCACGTAGAGGCGCACCTGCCGCGTCATCGGGTCCGCGCTCGGGAAGACGCTCGTGATCGTTCCGGTGAAGTCACGCCCGGGATAGCCGCTGACCACGAACTTCACGGGCGAGCCGACGTGAACGAGGCCGAGCTGGTCGGCGGGCACGGCGCCCTCCAGCCGCATCGTGCCCGGGTCCACGAGCGTGAAGAGCGGAGATCCCGGACTGACGATGTCGCCGGCGTTCACCTGCCGCTCGCTCACGACGCCGTCGTACGGCGCCTTGATGACCGTGTTGTCGAGATTCTTCTGCGCGCTCGCCAGCCGCGACTTCGCGTCCTCGAGCGCCGCCTGAGCGGCGAGGTCGTTGCGCTTCGCCGACTCGAGCGCGTTGTCGGCTATCGCGCCGGCGGCGAGCAGTTTTTCGGAGCGCCCCGCCTCGCGATGCGCGATGTCGGCCGCGAGCAGCGCTTGCGTCACCGCGCTCTTCGCGGAGAGCCACGCCTCGCGCAGGACCGTGTCGTCCACGCGCGCCAGGGGCGCACCCTTCGCCACGCGCGCACCGGGATCGGCGAGCACCGCGACCACCGCGCCCGACACCTCGGAACGGATCGACGCGGTCTTCTCCGCCGCGAGCGACCCCGAGATCGCGGGGCCGCTGTTGAGCGTCGAGATGGAAATTACGGTGATCGCCTCGGGCCCCACGGAGACGAGAGCGGGACCGGCCGTCGCCGACGCGTCGGCGGGGACCTTGCCGCACCCGGCCGAAAAGAGGAGGACGGCGACGATCAGTGTCGTAGTGCGACTCGCGAGCATCGGAGTGTTCCTGGCATGAGTTCTCATCGGTGTTTTCTCGTATTGGTCGGTGGCGGGCGGACAGGCCGCTATCTGTTCGCTGGAGCGGCGGTCGATCCCACCGGCAGGTCCTTCAGGAGTGCGACCCGCAGTCGCGCCACTTCGAGGTCGCGCGCCGCGAGCACCCGGTTCAGCCGGGCCTGCTCGTACTGCGTCCTCGACTGCTGCAGTTCCACCTGCGTCGAAATCCCCTCCCGGAACCGCACTTCGGCAATCGCATAGGCGCGCGCGGCTTGCGTGTCGGTGCCCACGCTTGCCGCATAACTCGCGTCCGCTTCCTCGAGCTGGGCCAGCGCGGTGCGGGCGTCGAGCGCCGCGAGCTCCCTCACCTGGTCGAGCGACTGCCGCGCCTCGGCGAGATTCGCCTCCGCGACCATCCGGTCTCCCGTGAGCTTGCCGCCGAGGAAGATCGGCACGGAGAGCCCGAGCGACACCGTCCAGTTCGGGTAGTAGGCGCCGAACACGTTGTGGCCGAGCCCGGCGTCCACCGGATATCCGTAGCGCTGGTACGTCGAGCTGACCTGCGCGGACGGGAGCCGCTCCCACTTCGCCGCGCGGAGCGCGTACTCCTGCGCCGTGATGTTGGCCTCCGCCTGGCGCACGCTCGAGCGATGACTCACGCTCGTGTCGGGCAGCAGCCCGCGATCGCCGCCCGGCATCGTGATCGGCTGGTTGAGCTGCAGCGGCCTCGGCAGCGAATCCGCGATGCCTTCGTCGCGAATGGACGTCGTGAGGGTGATCGGTTGCGTGAGCGAAATCCCGAGCAGCTGGCGCAGCCGCAGGAACGCGATTTCGCGATTGCTCTTCGCCTGGATCACCACGGGACGCTGGTTGTCGCGTGCGACCCGCGCGCGAAGGAGGTCGAACTCCGCGGCCGCGCCCACCTGCCGCGACACGGTCGTCTGCTGCAGCGTGCGCTCCGCCTGCACGAGCGTGCTGTCCTCGATCTCGACGAGCTTGTCGCTGGCGACCGCGTTGAAGTAGGCCTGCGCGACGTCGAGTGCGACCTGTGCGCGCGCCGCGTCGAGGCCGATATCGGCGGAAGTGCGGGCCGCCGCCGCGCCCTGTACGGCCGACGTGACACGTCCCGCAGTGAAGAGGTTCTGCGACAGCGTCACGCCCAGGATCATCGTGTTCGGTGCGGCAAAGATCTTCTCGAGCGACTGTAGGCTGCCCGAGCTGCCGCCGGATCCGCTCTTCGACGTGGTATCGGCCGGCGCGGAACCCGCGATGGCGGCGAACTGGCTCTGAAGGAGGCGCTGGTACGCCAGCGACCCGTTGACCTGCGGAAGGTATTGCGACCGCGCCTGGTATTGCCCGCCCCGCGCGCGCAACACGCTGGCCTCGGCGGTCTTCACTGTGTGGCTGATGAGGCCGCCGAGCCGGAGCGCATCGTCGAGCGAGAGCGCGGTCGCCGGTGCGCCGGTCTGCTGCGCAGAGGGTGCTGCCTGCTGGGCGCGCAGCGGCGCGGCCGCGCCCGCGAGCACCAGGATCATGCCGGCCATCAGCGCGCGACGGCGCCCACTCCCGTGTCCCTTCTGGACCGCGGTGTCGAAGCCGAGCGACTTGAGGCACAGGCGGGCGTAGAGGCCCGGCGAGGCGGACGACGGCTGCGGGAACGCATGCGGCATCATGTCGCGCGCGATGGCGTCGTGGAACACCGTGCTGATGAGCATCGACGCGGCAGCCGGCACATCGGCCGTGCTGTTCGTGAAGCCGGCGCGGTGGAGCCGCTTCAGGTATTCACGCAGCGACGCGTAGGTCGCGCTCGCACCATGCGTGATGCACTTCGGCATGTCGGGGTTCTCCTCGAACTCGCTCATCGCCTTGCGGATGATCGAGCGCATGTTGCTGATGGCGCGCCGCTTGTGCGTACACCACGCGGTGAGTTCGGCGAGCGGGTCCACGGGAACCGCGGGAAGCTCCGCGCGGGTCGGCTCGACGCCGTGCACGCGGAGCGCCTCGAGGAGCAGCGCCGTCTTGCTTCCGAACAGGCGGAAGAGCGTCACTTCGTTGACGTCGGCCTCCTGCGCGATACGGCGGGTGGTGGTGCCACGGAAGCCGTGCTCGCCGTACAGCCGGGCGGCGGCGTCGAGGATCTGGTCGCGAGTGGGTGCGGTCATGGGTCGTCGGGTGATTTCAATGCGGCTGAGGGCCGCGGATGCAAGTGGTCACTTGCATGGAAAGCAAGCGGATACTTGCACAGAACGCAACGGGGGTGGCCGGGGTTTCAATCGCGGCAGGTGTCGCAGACTGTCCCGAGGCGGAATCGGCGCCCTGGTGCCGCTAGCGAGACGAAGTTGTCCCCCCCGCCTTGCCGCCCTATGTTGCAACGCATGCCGCGGCGTGCGCTGCCTCTCGCTGCATCCCCGTCATTCGCCAAGCTCGGCATCTTGACTGTCGGGATCTGGTTGTCGGCGTGCGTTGCTCCCGCGCTACAGATGAACCCGGCGTCGAATCTCGTGAACGTTCGCGGCATCGTCTTCGATTCGCTCACGCGCACGCGGCTGAGCGGCGCTCGGATCACCTTCACCGCCGCGGACTCGGCCGGCGGCACCGCGGCAACGGCGACCACGGATGCGAACGGCACGTTTGCGATCTCGCTGCGGAGCGGCACGTGGCTCGCGGCTCTCGAACACCCGCGATTCGACTCCCTCCGCGTGTCAGTTCCCCTTGGCCGCGTTATGGTGCCGGACGCGGCGACGGTCACGCTGGCACTCGGGACTGACTTACCAGGCGCGATCACGCGCGCCCTTTGCGGTTCGAACGTACGCAACGACGACGTCGCGCTCGTCGGAATGGTGCGGAATGCGGCCACGAATAAGGGGCTGGATTCGGCCAGCGTATTCGTCAAGTGGGTCGACGTCAAGCTGACTCTCCGAGGTTTCACGCGCTCGACTCAAGCAGTCGTCACGAGAACGACCCGCGACGGCTGGTACGTCCGTTGCGATGTGCCCGCAACGGCATCGGTCGTGTCGTGGGCAGCTCGCGGCGGCGCCACCACGGGCGCCGTTCTCTTCACCATGACCGGGGCGCCGGCCCGACTCGACCTCACCCTCGACACCACCGCTCGCCCATCGAACGGGTCCGTGGAGATGGATCCCGATTCGAGCACCGGGAGTCTCTTCCCGATGTCCGCGGGCACCGCGCGGTATCACGTGATCGTTCGTGACTTGAATGGGCGCTTCGTGTCCAACGCGCGGGTCAGGATCCTCGGCCGGAGCACCGTGCGCTCCGATACAGCCGGCGCCGTGACCCTCGACTCCGTTGCGAGCGGCACGCAGACGCTGGAGGTCTCGTCGATTGGATACCAGCCTGAACGCCGCGTGGTCGACGTCGCGGTCGGTGCGGAGGCGACCGATACCGTCGTTCTCACGTCGCTCAAGTCTGTGCTCGACACCGTCCGGATCACGGCCGGTCCCGACCCGACGGGGTTCGAGCGGCGACGAAGCGCTGGGATCGGGCAGTTCATCACGGCGGCGGACGTCGCGCGCGAGAACCCCGCGAGGACCACGCAGCTCCTGCGAACGCGGAAGGGCCTGCGCTACACGTTCGACCGAAACGGTTTTGCGTCAATCGAAGCGACCACGGGCACCGGCTGCCAGCCGCTCATCCTGCTCGACGGGTTTCCACTCCGCGACCTTTCCCCGAACTCGGCGCTCGCCGTTCCTGGAGAGGCGTTACTGGACTGGCACATGCATCCGGACGAGATCGGCGGGGTCGAGATCTATACGTCTCCGGCACAGCTTCCGCCTGAAATCGCCAGACTATCCTTTGGGCCGCCGCCGTGCGCCGCCATTGTCTTCTGGACGCGCGAAAGCCTCGGCCTGCCCAAGGCCAACCCGATGCCTTAGCGCCGGTAGCGGACCGTCCAGGCCAGCGGCGACGCAGGGACGCCCCGCATGGTGATGCGGCGCCAGTGGTCGCGGCGTTCGCCGAGTGTGGCCTGGGCGCCCCCCGCATCGATGGATTCCGCCGTCCACCCCTCCGGCTCCGTCACGTACAGCTCGTAGTCGTCTCCGGTCACGACGCGGCTGACCCCCGACAGCGAATCCCCGCTCCAGTTCACGCGCTCGAGGTCCGCACCGCCGCAGCTCACATGGCGATTTGTGGCGAGCAACTGTGGATGCGACTGCAGTTCACGCAAACACACCACCTGTACCTGAAAGCCGGAATCGATCGGCCCGAACACGAACGTGTCTTTGAATGCGCCAAGGAAGCGCTTCTTCCAGAAATCGAACGCCACGTAATCCCTGCCGGCTGACAGACCGAGGTCGGCCACACGGATGGTGTCAGGCGCGCCCGCCGTGCGGGCGAGCACCGTCCATCGCTCGAATGGCCGCGCGACGTCGAGCTGGTAGACCGTCTGCTGCAAGCGCTGGTCGGCCTCGAACGGACGCGGTCCCGATCCGCTGACTTCATGTTCGACCATGAAGAGCCGGCTCGAACGAGTCGGATCGATGTCATAGACCTGTCCCGGCATGGTGAAGAGGACCGGCGCCGTGCGCCGTGCGGCCTCTACCCGATCGCTCCGATACACCTCGGGCCGGTCCGTCAGCATCAGCAGCGAGCCGGTGAGCGACGTGATCGTCGCCGACCGATAGCCGTCCGCGCGCGAGATCTCGATGTGGTCCGGATCGTTCCGCCAGATCACGTTGTTGAACGAGTTGAACTGCGCAAATCCGCCGTAGCCGAAGCCGTCGTTCCCCAGTCGCGTCGCGTCGATGATCCCGACGAGCTCCGGCCGTGGCCCCCACGACGCCAGAAGAAACGCGTCCCGCCCAATCACGTCGCGGATCTGCTGGACGAAGGAGCGATAGACGCGCACCCGGTCGACGCCGCGCGCTTCATAGAACCCGGCGTGACTGTTGTATCCCTCGTAACGCAGGTGGCGCAGCGCGTCGACCTTGAAGTACTGCCATCCCTGCGCCTTGAGCTCACGGTACACCGGGAGCACGAGATCGCGCATCGTCGCAGGGTTCGCGCCGTCCATCACGAAGCCGATCCAGTTCCCCTGCGCGGGCTTTCCATCGGGCGTTCGCACGAAATATCTCGGATGCGCGAATGCCCACGCGGAATCGGCGAACGAAGTGTTCGTCCAGAGCCCCGGTTGCAGGCCGTGCGATGCGATGTAGTCGCGCATCCCCGTGAGCCCGCCGGGAAATTTCTCGTTCGTGTTGAGCCAGTTCTCCGGTACGCCGATCGGGAGGCGCTGAAAACCGTCATCGATCTGGATGTACTCGTATCCGAACGGCGCCAATCGCTCTGCGACTGCGTCGACCGCCGAGTGAACGTCCGCTTCGGTAATCCTGTCCCGGTACGCGAACCATGACGTCCATCCCGCGGCCGATCGATTCCACGGCGCATACGTCCACGGCTCGTAGTACGCGAGGCCGCGGTGCTTCTGGTAGTATCGCGGACGGAATCGCAGCGTCACCTCGCCGCCCACGGCCTCGACGTCGAACGCCGCGGAGTCGCCACCGGCCACCGGCGTCACCTGCGCGGTGGATGGAAAGTCCAGGCTCAGCAGCCAGTCGCCGCTGCGCGCATACACGCCCCGGTTGAGCCGGTTGTAGCTGGGACCAACGCTATGCCGCACGATCGGCACGCCGTTCTCCCGCGGGTCGGCGTCGACCGCGAAGGCGTCGTTGGTTCCATGGATCGTCCCGCGCAGCGTCACCCGGCCGTCGCCCGCGGTCCAACTGATGACTTGCGTGATCTTCCCGCCGGACGAGTCCACCAGAGTGCGCAATCGTGGCGCCACCCCGGTCGACGACACCTGGGCGTCGAGTATGGTGATCCCGTGATATCGCAACTGCACGTCGGCGCCGCGAATCACCACGGTCGCCGGCGCGTTGGGCGGCGCCGGGGGCAGGCGTGACGCGGGCGGAGTCTGCGCATGTACGCCAATGGCGCACAGCGCGAGCGATACAGCGGCGAATCGCATCGTGGGTCTGCTCCGACTTCGGGGACGCCCGGGCTTCGCGTTTGACTGGAGGCGCGCTTTCGTCACGGCCCGGCGGCGCGCCGACACGCTACCAGTTCAGCCAGTACGACATCTTCACGAGCACAGTGCTCGCCGGATGCAGCCGCAGCAAGTCCCGAACATCACCGCCGAAGTCCGCATTCCTCTCCGCGGACGTCGAACCCTGCCTCCCTTCGTTCCACACGACGAACAGCACCGAGCCGGGCTGGTACTCCCAGCGGAACACGAGATTCGACTGGAACTCCTTAGAAGTTGAAGCCGCCGGGATGGTTCGTGACCGACGTGTCGCCGTACACGGCGTACCGGTAAATGTCGCGGTCGATCGTGAAGCCGAAGATGTGGTCCTTCGCTGCGCCGTATCGCAGCTGCGAGAGCGGGATCCTGAACTCCGCGGTCCAGCCGAGGGAGTCGATGCGGGTCTCGACATCCCACACGCCGTCCCACGCCATGTCTTCGTTTCCGTCGTCGTAGATGGCCTGGTCCATCTTGACGCTGGCGGCGTTGACGCCGGACATTCGACTTTCCGTTGCGGGGCGGAGAGCGGCTGAGGAGGACTAAAATGTTAGAGTCACTACGGGCGCAGATGGTTTGCAGGTTTCGCGCCCGGCTCTCGGTCACCGTGCATCGTCACGCGAGCTGACCGGCGAATCCCACCCGCGTCCACGCCTGCGCTACTCCGCCTCGAACGCGATATCCTGCGCCCCCTCCCACAACACCCGCTCTCCGAGGCTGCCGAGCTGCTCCGCACCCTCGACGATCGTGATGAAGTGGCTCCCCGCCAACTGGCCGAACTTGCTTGCGAAGCGGCAGCTCCCGTACGGAAAGAGAATTTCCGTTTCGCTGACGCCGCCTGGATACAACAGAAGCTGCCCCGGTGCCGGATCGCTCGTGCTGTTCTCGGCCGAAACGCCGAAGTTCAGTTCACCCAGCGGAATCCACGCGGCTTCCCCGCTCCACCGCGCCTGGATGAGCTTGCCCCGGAACGGCAAGTGCGCGAGAAATGCCGCGCACGTCCCGGGGGCGCGTTCGCTCTCGAGACGGCCCACGAAATGCAGTGCACCGACGATGATCCTGATCTTCATCGAGAAAGAGTGCATCAAACCGACTCCATACTCCAGTCCGCCAAGGACACTGAAGGTTGGCCAAGCGTGGGCGCGTAAGCCACATTCCCTTCCGCAGTCCAATCCATGCCAGCGGAGAAAAGTATGAAACGCGCCGTCGCACTGCTGTTCGTCTTCGCCGTCTCTGCCTCGTCTCAGTCCCAGCCGAAACGGGCGTTCGCGCTTTCGGATTGGTACCGCGTCACCACCCTTCGGCAGCCCGCGATTTCACCCGACGGTCGGCAGGTCGCGTTTACCGTCGTCACAGTGCGCGAGTCCGAGAACCGGCGCCACTCCGAGATCTGGATCGTGTCGACGGACGGCGGCACGCCATACCGCTTCAGCTCACCGGGAGTCGAGAGCACCAATCCCCGCTGGTCGCCGGACGGCAAGCTGCTGATCTTCAATTCCAGTCGCACCGGCAGTGCGAGCGGCCTCTGGGTGGCGCGAATGGACGAACCCTCCGGCGACGCTCAGCCATTCGATCAAAAGAGTTTTCGAACCGGCTCGATGCCTGCGGACCGCGGCTTCATGGTGTACGGCACCGCACCCGACCGTGCGGCGCCACCCTCCGCATTCGATCCCTACGCTGCGATGGGTCCCGCGCGACCGCCGTTCGGATCCATCACGCACCCAGTCGATCCCAAGCGTTTCGACGGCAAGCAGATAGTGGGGTTCCCCTTCCGCCAGAACGACATCGGGTACAACGCTCCGCGCGTCGGTCCGCGGACGATCATCGCCACCCAGCTCTACTCGCAGTCGCTCGACGGATCGAACAGGCGCCAGCTCACCTCGACCGCGTACGGTCACAACAACGAGGCCGTCTCGCCCGACGGCAAATGGATCGCCTTCACCGCTGACGCCCAGCTGCGCAGCGACTCGGCCGTCGCTGCGTACAACGATTCGCTCGCGCTCCTGGTGTACGACCGGCAGCGCGACGAGGCGCCACGCAACGATGTCGACATTTTTGTGGTGCCCACGGCGCCGTGTGATGCCCCGCAGGGCTGCGAACCGCGCCGGCTGGGGCGACTCCCCGGAAACGAGTTCGCGCTGCAATGGTCGCCGGATTCACGGCGCATCTCCTATCTCACCCGCGCCAGCCGGTATTCCTCGGTCCGGCTTCACATCGTCGACGCAGCAGGCGGTGCCCCAGACAACTTGACGGGCGATTGGAAGTATGAGCCGGTCTCCTACTTCTGGCGCCCCGACGAAACGATCGTCTTCACCGCCGAGATTGGAGGCCGAACCGGCGTATTCTCGCTCGTGCCGACGACGAAGAAGATTACGGAGATCGTCGGCGGACGTCGCCGCCTCTCGGAATTTTCCTCCGATGAGCACCACGCGAAACTCGCATACGTTTCCTCGGGCCCGACGAATCCCACGGAACTCTACGTCGTGGACGCCGATGGAAAGAACGAACGCCAGCTCACGCACTTCAACGACGCATTGAACGCCGAGGTTGGCTGGGCCGAGTCGGAGAAATTCACCTATCCTTCGGTGGGCGGCCGCGAGATCGAAGGGTGGCTCATGAAGCCGTTCGGCTACCAGCCCGGGAAGAAATACCCGCTCGTTCTGTACATCCACGGTGGACCGCACTCGCAGTATCTCGAAACGTGGTTCGACGAATTCCAGAATCTCACCGGTGCGGGCTTCATGGTGCTCTATACGAACCCGCGCGGCTCGGGCGGATACGGCGCAGAGTTCACTTATTCGATTCGCGGCCGCTGGGGCGACGAGGACTACCAGGACCTCATGAAAGCGGTGGACCTGGTGGCGAAGCGCCCCGACGTCGACTCCACGCGCATGGGAGTCACCGGCGGTTCGTACGGCGGCTTCATGACCGGCTGGGTCACCGCTCACACGCGCCGCTTCCGCACGGCCGAGGCCGATCGGGCGAACATGGACTGGGTGAGCTGGTACGGCGGTTCGGACGCCGCGCAGGGGCTCACCGAATCCGAGCTCCTCGGTAAGCCGTGGGAGAACTGGAAGATGTACGACGAGACGTCGCCAATCCGCCACGTCGACAAGGTGCGCACACCGACTCTCATCGTGAGTTCGGAAGAGGACTATCGCGTCACCATCGGACAGGGCGACGAATGGTTCGTCGCGCTCAAGAAGCAGGGAGTGCCCGTGGAGTTCGTGCGCTATCCGCGTTCGTCGCACGAACTCTCACGCTCGGGCGAGCCGTGGCTGCTCGTCGATCGCCTCGGGCGGCTTCGCGAATGGTTCACCCATTGGCTCAACCCATGAAACCATCCAATCTCCGCCTTTTCGCCGTAACGCTGGTCCCCTCACTCCTCACTGCGCAGGGCTCCCCGCGTTCCTTTCGCATCGAGGAGACGACCATCTCCGCGGTGCACGCCGCGTTCAAGGCGAAGACGCTCACCTGCCATGCGCTCGTCGGGAAGTACCTCGCGCGAATCGCCGCGTACGACAAGCAGGGGCCGGCCATCAACGCGCTCGTCACGTTGAACCCGAACGCGTTCGTGATCGCCGACTCGCTCGACAGGCGGTTCGCGAAGGAAGGACTCACCGGCCCGCTGCACTGCGTGCCGATGATCGTGAAGGACAACTTCGAAACGAAGGACCTGCAGACCACCGCCGGCTCGCTCGCGCTCAAGGGATGGATTCCCAGGCAGGACGCCACGATGGTCGCGCGCATTCGCCAGGCCGGCGCGATCGTGCTCGCGAAATCGAACATGGCGGAGTGGGCGTTCTCACCGTACGAGACGGTGAACTCGATCCTGCCCGGCTACACCAAGAATCCGTACGCGCTCGATCGCGTGACCGCCGGCTCGAGTGGTGGCACCGCCGCCGCGGTCGCCGCGAACGAAGGCGAGTCGGGGCTCGGATCCGATACCGGCAACTCGATTCGCGGGCCGTCGGCGCATGACGACCTGGTCGGCATTCGCTCGACCATGGGGCTCACATCGCGTGCCGGTGTCGTGCCGCTGGCCAGCAACGCCGACATCGCCGGTCCGATGGCGCGGACCGTCGCGGATGTGGTAGAGATCTTCAATGTCGTCGCCGGCGAGGACCCCGATGATCCGGTGACCGCCGCGAGCCGCGGGCATCGCGAGAGCGACTACCGGAAGTTCGTCGTCCCCGGCGGACTTCGGGGTGCGCGCATCGGCGTGCTCCGCCAGGCATACGAGCACGTCGACCGCGACGGCCGCCCCACGCAGGACAGTGAGGTCGTCGCGGTGTTTGCCAAGGCCGTCAAAGATCTCGAGAAGGCGGGCGCCGTCATCGTCGACCCTGCGGGCATCGACTCGCTCAGCGCCGTCACGCGCTCGGGCGGCGGCGGCTGCAACTCGTTCAAGTTCGACCTCGAGCGCTATCTGGCCGCGCGCGGACAGAATGCGCCGGTGAAAACCGTCGACGACGTGCTCCGCGGCGGCAACTTCCATCCATCCGTTCAGCTTCGGCTGCAGACGGCGCAGGCCGCTACACAGCCTCCCGAAGACAGCCCCGGCTGCAAGGCGCGCGAAGCGATGCGCGAACGCTTCCGCGTCGCGGTGACCGCGATGATGGATTCGCTGAAGCTCGACGCGCTCGTGTATCCGACGTGGAGCAACCCGCCGCGCCTCATCGGCGATCTCAACACGCCGGCAGGCGACAACAGCCAGCTCTTCTCGCCGACCACGGGTTTTCCCGCAATCACCGTGCCGATGGGATACACGCGGAACAACACGCTTCCGGCCGGCATGACGTTCTTCGGCCGCGCGTGGAGTGAAGGAAAACTGATCACGCTCGCCTACGGCTATGAGCAGGCGACGAAACATCGAAGGGCACCGGCGAGTACGAAGGGCAGATAGACCGTTCAACGGTTCGCGGCATCAAACGTGGAGTCGGGGACTGCACTTGTAAGAGCAGAGGGGAGGGGCGAGACCAGCAGGGAGTGGCGAGGGTGAGTGGGAAGTGGGGA
>Ga0208716_1000284_pt1 | contig 21610 bp, 19 predicted proteins | sample NGESurdeep092012_8_FD_184482 | JGI IMG/M metagenome (GOLD analysis project Ga0208716, IMG submission 184482) | Arctic peat soil microbial communities from Barrow, Alaska - NGEE Surface sample 415-3 deep-092012 (SPAdes) | ecosystem: Environmental > Terrestrial > Soil > Wetlands > Peat ...
TGGCCGCTTGCCGCGCGTCGCGGTGATCGGCGGCGGTATGGCCGGGCTGGCGGCGGCACGCGTCCTCGAGGACGCGTGCACATCCGGCAGCCCACAGAGCACCGCCGACTGGGTCCTCTTCGAGCGCGACCAGCGGCTGGGCGGCAAGGTGCAGACCGTGCGCCGCGACGGCTTCGTGATCGAAGGCGGCCCCGACTCGGCGATCGTCGAAAAGCCCTGGCCGATCGAGATGGCGCGCCGGCTCGGCATCGGCGACCGCCTGCTCGACTCCAACGAAGACATCCGCAAGAGCTTCGTCTTCAGCGACGGTCGCCTGCACGAGTTCCCCGAGGGGATCATCCTGATGGTGCCGACGCGGCTCGTGCCGTTCGCCTTCAGCAGTCTCATCAGCTGGCCGGGCAAGCTGCGCATGGGCATGGACCTGGTGCTGCCGCGCGGCGCGGCGACCGGCGACGAGAGCCTCGGCGACTTCGTCCGCCGTCGCCTCGGCCGCGAGGCGCTGGCCAAGGTCGCCGAGCCGATCGTCGCCGGCATCCACGCCGGCGATCCCGAGCGGATGAGCGTGCGCGCGACTTTCCCGATGTTCCACGAGATGGAGGAGAAGCACCGCAGCCTGATCATCGGGATGCTCAAACGGCGACGCGCGCGGGCGCGCCTCGCGGCGCCGACCACCGGCCCGCGCCAGAGCCCGCGCTCCTACTTCTACTCGTTCCGCACCGGGCTCGCCGACCTGAGCGATGCGATCGTCGCTTCACTGCCCGGCGACAGGCTGCACACCGGGGCGACCGTCGTCGCGATCGAACGCGCCGACGAGCCGGCTGGCGTTGGCCGGCGCGGCGGGTTCATGCTGGCGCTCTCCGACGGCGGCCGCGAGCACGTTGATGCCGTGGTGCTGGCGACACCGGCGTTTGCGAGCGGTGAGCTGCTGCGCGCCGTCGCGCCGCTCGCCGCCGCCGACCTCGAGTCGATCGAGTACGTCACCACGGCGACCGTGTCGGTCGCGTTCCGCCGCGACCAGGTCGCCCACCCCTTGCGCGGTTTCGGTCTCGTCGTGCCGCGCGCCGAGCACCGTGGCGTGATGGCGACGACCTGGAGCTCGAGCAAGTTCGCCGATCGCGCGCCCGAAGGCTATGTGCTCGTGCGCAGCTTTCTCGGGCGCGCCGGCATCGAGGCGGCGGCGCAGCTCGACGACGACGAGATGCTCAAGCTCGTGCGCAGCGAACTTGACGCCATGCTCGGCGTGACCGCCGAGCCGGTGACGCGCGAGATCTTCCGCTGGCCGCACGGCATGCCGCAGTACAAGGTGGGGCACACGGCGCTCGTCGATCGGATCGAGGCGGCGGTGGCGGAGGCGCCGGGTGTGGAACTGGCCGGCGGCGCATATCACGGCATCGGCATCGGGGACTGCATGCGCGAGGGCGCGGCTGCGGCGCAGCGCGCCCTCGCGCACATTGCCGGCCTCGCCGAGGAGCCGGTGCCGCCGCAGCCGCACGACGTGCCGGCCGGCGACGGCGTCGCCGACTAGATCCGATCGCGCTCCGCTAGAACTTCTTCGTCAGCTTCATGATCCAGCGGTGTGGCGCGTGGCCGGAGAAGCCGGGCACGTTGTACATCACCGCGCAGGTGCCGGAGCAGACCTCCATGCCGTGCTCGCGGGCGATCGCCAGCGCCTCGGGCGTATCGGTCATCTGATGCATCCACACCTTCTTTATGCCGGCATCGGCAGCCTTCTGCACCCACGACGCGGTCTCGTCCTTGGGCAGTTCGAGCACCACGGCTTGAGGCACGGACGGTAGGTAGGTGAAGTCGGGGTAGGCCTTGTCGTTCTCGATCGTGCCCGTGCTCGGGTCGATCGGCCACACGGTCTTGCCCGCCTTCTTGAGCGCGGTGTAGGTGAGCTTGGGGAACTTGTGCTTGCTCGAGTTGCCGACCACGGCGTAGCTCGTGGCAGTCCAGAACTTCTCCCGCTCGGACGGTAGTGCGGATGGCATGGTCACTCCCCCGGTGTGTTGGATGTGCTGGGATGTGCGGGTGGCTCGGCGCCGACCACGGCGTAGGCCTGGTCGGGCGCCAACACCCGCGGGTAGCGCGCGCGTAGCGCGAGACGCGTCTCGAAACAGAGATGGCATTCGTCGGCGTAGAGCTCGCGCGCGGGCTTCACTCCGTTGGCCCGCGCGAGCTCCCAAGGCCCGCTGCGCAGCAGGTCGCCGACGACCGGCACGGCGCGCGGGTCGTAGGCGGCGACGACGGCGGCGAGGCCGCCCGGCGTCGTGAACACGTTGCCGGCGCTGATGCCCTGGCACACCTGCAGCTCGCCGTCGGCGCCGACGTGGCAGCGCTCGGGGTCGGCGAGCTCTTCATAGGGGCAGCTCGTGAGCGTCTCCGCACGGCGCGCCGCCTTGTCGGGCGCGAGCTCCACGGCGGCGCGCCCCTTGTACATGATCGCTGCCGGATCGCCGCAGGCGACGCCGAGGTCGGCGAGATCGGCGGGTGCGCCGACCTCGAGCACGGCCATCGGCACGTCGAGCTGCTGCGCCGCGACGATCGCGTTGCGCAGCAGCTCCTCTTTCTCGTGCGTGTCCGTGAAGTACGCGTACGACGAGAGCGAGAAGTCGGCGATGCCGAGCTCCTTGAGCGGCTGCAGCCAGAGCCGGGCGTCGTCGACCGACTCGGCCCAGTGGCAGTTGGTGACGACGCCGAAGTCGAGCCCCTTCTGGCGGGCGTAGCGAGCGGCGGCGAGCATCACGGGGAAGTACATCGTCGGCTCGCCGCCTTCGAAGTAGACGAACTCGACGCTGCCGAGTGCGACGGCCTGATCGATGACGCTGGTGACCTGCGCCAGCGTCATCGTGCCCTGCTGCTCGGGGCCGCCCCATAGGAAGCAGTGGTCGCAGCTGTACGTGCAGCGGTAGGTGAGCAGGAGATGAATCGCCGAAAGGTGCGTCATGCCGCCGTGTGTCATGTTGTCATGATAGACGACGCGCGTACGACTTCCACCGTGCAGATCGCGCCGACGGGTTCCTTTCGCCGTCGGCCCCGGCTCACGCGCTCTTCTCGTCGCCCTCGGACGACTCCGTCGGCTCTGGGCGCTGCACCTCGATGGTGCAGTGCTTGACGAGCCCGGCGATCGCGGCGATGGCGGCCGCGACGGGAGCGAGCAGGCCGCCGACGACGCCCACGGTGAGCGGCACTTCGACGAGCGTCTTGCCCTCTTCGTTCTTGATGATCAGGCGACGCACGTTACCTTCGCGCACGAGCTCCTTGACCTTGTCGAGGACCTCGCTTCCCTTGACCTTGAACTGCTCGAACGTCGGATTCGGTTCGGTCATCGCGTGCGTCCTTTCTCTGCCACCGCTCCCGCGGCTGACGGCGGGAGTCCAGTACAGTCTGTACCCCCGGCGGTCGGGGGCCAAGCCGGTCACGGCTCCCGCCGACTGACACTCGCCGGGCCGGCCGTCTAGCGCAGGCCGGCCTTCATCTCGTCGAGTGTTCGATCGACACGGTTCGGCACGATGTACAGCACCGGCACGAAGGCGTAGATCGCCAAGCTGATCCAGGTGCTGACGAAGCCGAGGGCGATCGCCGCCACGTAGAGCGCCGGCGCCATCAGGATGTGCCGGTCGATCTCGCGGCGCAGGCGCGGGTCGACCGGCTCCGAGAGCGCCGGCTTGCTCGTCGCGTAGCGCCAGTGCAGGAGCAGGACCAGACCGACGGCGATCAGGTTGCCGCCGTACACGGCGCTCGCCAGCGGCTGCTCGTGATAGCCGCCGGCGACGCTCGCCGAGAAGGGCACCAGCGCGACGACCAGGTAGAAGAGGATGTTGATCCAGAGAAGCACGCGGTCGACAGCCTTGATGAACGCGAACTGATTGTGGTGCGCGACCCAGTAGATGCCGAGGACGACAAAGCTGACGACGTAGGCGCCGAGCTGCGGCCACAGCTGCCGCAGCTCGTGCGGGAAGTCCCGGGCCAGCGTGCCGGCGGGGATCCGCAGCTGCAGGACGAGCAACGTCATCACGATCGCGAAGATGCCGTCGCCGAGCGTCTCGACACGGGCGGTCGAGAACCCACCCTCCGGATGCACGTCGGTCACGTCGGTACTCCTCTGGCCATCGCGCTCCCAGCGTACCCGCAGAGTCGGTCCCGAAACGGGGCGGCGGGGCGCGTGCGCCCCGCCGCCCGTCAGACCGCGGTGATCCGCCAGACCGTGTGCATCCGCGGGCTGCGCGCGAAATCCGCCGGCAGCGTCGCGTTTGAGAGGTCTTCGAGCCGGTAGTCGACGAGCGCCTCCTGGTCGAGGCGAAAGCGGCGGCTGTTCGTGGCGAAGAGCAGCGTGCCGCCCGGCGCCAGCAGCCGCCGCGCAGTCATGTGGATCAGGTCGGCATGGTCGCGCTGCACGTCGAAGGTCTGACGGCCCATCCGCTTCGAGTTCGAGAAGGTCGGCGGGTCGAGCAGGATGAAGTCGTACGACCCGCCGGCTTCGGCGATCCACTCCAGGCAGTCGGCGCGGACCAGCTCGTTGCGCGCCGGCTTGAGGCCGTTGAGCTCGAGGTTGCGCTGCGCCCAGTCGAGGTACGCTCTCGAGAGGTCGACCGTCGTCGTGCTCGCGGCGCCGCCCTTCGCCGCGCTCACGCTGGCCGTGCCCGTGTAGCCGAACAGGTTGAGAAAGCGCCGTCCTTTGCACTCCTCGCGGATCAGTTGCCGCGTGACGCGCTGGTCGAGAAAGAGGCCCGTGTCGAGGTAGTCGCTGAAGTTCACGAGGTAGCCGCAGTCGCCCTCGTGCACGATGTAGAACTCGCCGAGCGTCGCCTGGCGGTCGTACTGCGCCGCGCCGCGCTGACGCTGACGCACCTTGAGGAAGACCCGCTCGGCGGGGATCTCGAGCACCTGCGGGATGAGCAGCATCGCCTCTTCGAGTCGCGCCGCCGCCTTGCCGGAGTCGATCTCCGGCGGCGGCGCGTACTCCTGCACGTGCGCGAAACCCTCGTAGATATCGATCGCCAGCGAGTAGTCGGGCAGGTCGGCGTCGTATACGCGGTAGCAAGTCACGCCGGTGCGGCGCATCTGCTTGCCGAGGTGACGCTCGTTCTTGCGCAGCCGGTTGGCGAACATCTCCGCTTGCGGCGAGACGGCGCGCGCGGCCGCCGGCGGCCGCCCGCCGCCGCGCAGAAAACGTTCCTCGCTGATCTCGAAGTCGAGCAGCGAGCACTGCAGCGCGCCGTTGTAGAAGGTTGTCACCTTGCGCGCCCGCAAGCCCGTCAGCCGGCCGATCTCGCGGTCGGCGGCGAGCACCCCCGCGCGCCAGCCCGTGAAGCGCGTGCGCAAGCGCTCGCCGAGCAGCGTATAGACGCCTTCGACCGCGGGGCTCTCGCCGAGGCGCTCGCCGTAGGGCGGGTTGGCGATCACGAGGCCGTGCTCGGCGCGCGCCGGCCGTTCGAGCGCGGCAAGCTCGCGGCGTTCGATGTGCACGACCCCGGCGAGACCGGCGCGCCCGACGTTGGCGAGCGCGATCGCGACCGCCCTGGCGTCGTGGTCGTAGCCGATGATCGGCGGCGCGGCGGGCAAGCCGGCGGCGCGCCGCTCGATCGCCTCGTCGACGAGCGCGCCCCATGCCGCGCCGTCGTGGCCGCGCCAGCCGAGGAAGCCCCACGCCGGCCGGGGCACGCCGCAGGCGAGCCCCGGCGCGATGTCGGCGGCGATCAACGCGGCCTCGAGCGGCAGCGTGCCGGACCCGCAGAGCGGGTCCACGAGGCTGCCGCCCGCCGCCGCGATCTGTGGCCAGCCGACGCGCAGCAGGAGCGCCGCGGCGAGGTTCTCCTTGAGCGGCGCTCCCACCTGCACGCCCGGTTCGCGGTAGCCGCGCCGATGCAGGCTCTCTCCCGACAGGTCGATGCTCACCGTCGCCGTGTCCCTGTGCGCAAAGACGTTGATGCGCACATCTGGTCGCGTCGTCTCGACCGACGGCCGCACGCCGCTGCGCTCGCGGAACTGGTCGACGATGCCGTCCTTGACCTTGAGCGCGCCGTAGTGCGTGTGCGTGATCGGCGAGCCGACCGAGATGAAGTCGACGGCGAGGGTGCCGTCGACGGCAAGGTGGTCGCTCCAATCGACGGTCTGCACACCGTCGTAGAGGTCGTCCGCCGAGGCGATCGCGAACGTCGCCAGCGAGAGCAGTACGCGGTTGGCGACGCGCGACCACAGACACACGCGGTAGGCGGTCGCCAGCGGGCCGCTGAAGGCGACGCCGGCGCGGGTCTCGGCGATGCCGCCCGCGCCGAGCACGCGCAGCTCGTCGGCGAGGAGTGGCTCCATCCCGCGCGGGGCGGTGGCGAAGAAGTCGTACGTGTCGGTCACCCGGCTACGGTAGCACAGGCGCGTGTGGCGGCGGGGGCAGCGGAGGGACGAAAACTGCGGGAGTGAGGCCTCGTCGCCTCACCCCCGCATAATTACCCTGGAGTCGGTACCCGCGTCGGCGTCTTGGCGAACTCTGTGTCGTCGTCCGCACGCCGAGTCGGTTTCCGGGTCCGGGGAGCCCTTGGCTCTGTATGTGCCGCTCTACCCGTTCGCGCGCATTCCAAGCCGTTGCGCAGCATCATCGGCATGTTCGCCCGCGGTCAAGCGGCGGGCGGATCTACCCGTGGATCAGCTGCGGCAGGCATCTGGCGCAAGCCCAGAGACTCTCGCCCTTGAGGCGGCACGGGAAGAGCACCCCGTCCATTTCGCTGCGGCCGCAGTTGAAGCACGTCTGCTTGATGGTGACGACGGCCGCCAGCTTCTCGGTCATCTTCTTGGCGGCGAGCTGCTCGTCAAAATCGGGTGCCTCGCGCTTTTCGACCGTCAAGGCACCCTCGGGGCAGACGGCGAGACAGAATCCGGCGCCGTCGCACAGTTCTTCTTTCATGACCTTGGCTTTGCCGTCGACGATCTCGATCGCGCCCTCGGCGCACGGTGTGACGCACAGGCCGCAGCCGTTGCAGAGGGTTTCGTCGATGTTCACGATGCTGCGCAATGCCATCTCGATACTCGCTTTCTGGAGATTGACACTACCGTACCCGCCGCCGGCGATCTCTGTCGTTGACTTGCGTCAAGCGCCGGCGGCTGCGCCGCCGGCGAACCGGCCGGCTCAGTGCTGCGCGATACGCTCCAACGCTGCCATGTCGAGCACCTCGATCGTGTCGCCGCGCAGCGCGATGACCTTTGCCCGTTTGAAGCGATCGAGCGTGCGGCTGAGCGTCTCCGGCACGGTGCCCAGACGGGCGGCGAGCTCGCGCTTGCTGGTCGGCAGGCGGCAGCCGGCGCACGCCGTGCCACTCGCTGCCACCGCGCACTGCTTGTCGCGCAGGTCGAGGACGTAGCGGGCGAGCCGCGCCGGCACCGGCAACAGCAGCTCCTCGATGCGACTGTTGAGCATCACCATCAGCTGCGCCATCGTCGCGATCAGGGCGAGACCGACTTCGGGCTCGGCTATCAGCAGACGCCGGAACTCATCGACGGGAAAGCGCAGCAGCGCGCTGTCGTCCATCGCGTCGGCGCTCGCAGGGTAGTGGTCGTTGAAGAGCACCGACTCGCCGAAGGTTTCGCCCGGGCGCACGTGGCGGAGCGTCGCCGTGCGCCCGTCGCGCAGAGTCTTGAAGATCTTCACAGCGCCACGGACGAGGACGAAGAAGGCGCCGGCCGGCTCGTCCTGGAGGAAGATGCCGGCGCCGGCGTCGAGCTCGACGGGTCGCGCGATCGCGGCGAGCTCGAGGAGCTGGGCGTCGCCGAGGCCGGCGAAGAGGGGCGAGCGCTTGAGGTCGTCGACGATCATCGCCGCGGATTATACCGTGGCGGCGGGCGGGCTCGCCGCGTAGCTGCCCTTGTCACGCGAAAGGGGCGGGGAGGCTGCAGCCTCCCCGCCCCTTTCGCGGTGCCTCTCGTCTAGGCCGCCGGGATCAGCTCCTGTTGACGGTGCCTTCCCAGGTGCTGATCTGCTTCTGCTTCTTGTCGGCCTCGGTGAACCAGCGCGTGGTCACGCACTTGGTCTCGGTGAAGAAGCTCACGCCGTCCTTGCCCAGCACGTGCAGGTCGCCGAAGAAGGAGTCCTTGTGCCCCGCGAAGGGGAAGAAGGACACCGGCACCGGGATGCCCACGTTGATACCGACCATGCCGGCGTGCGTGCGCCTGGCGAACTCACGGGAGTAGTAGCCGCTCTCGGTGAAGATGCAAGAGCCGTTGGCAAAGCGGCTGCTGTTCATGATGGCGAGGCCCTGCTCGAAGTCGTCGACGCGCTTGATGAAGAGCACCGGGCCGAAGGCCTCTTCGCGACCGCAGGTCATGTCCTCAGTGACGTTGTCGAAGATCGTCGGGCCGATGAAGTGGCCGCCCTCAAAGCCGGGGACGACGATGTCGCGCCCGTCGAGGATCAGGTCGGCGCCCTCGGCGACGCCCTTGTCGATCCAGCCGATGACGGACTTCTTGTGGGCCTCGGAGACGACCGGGCCGAGCTCCGTCTTCGGGTCGTAGGCGGCGCCCACGACTCGCTCCTCGGCGAACTTCTTCATGTAGGCGACGAACTCGTCGGCGACGGCGTTCTCGACGCAGATCACCGGCAGGGCCATGCAGCGCATGCCGGCGCAGCCGAATGAGGAGTTGATGATGCCGCGGGCGGCCCTCTCCAGGGAGGCGTCCTTCAACACGAGGCCGTGGTTCTTCGCCTGAGTCTGAGCCTGAACGCGCTTGCCGTGCGCGGCGGCGATGGAGTAGATGTGCTTGCCCACCGGCGTGGTGCCGACGAAGCTGACGCCGCGGACGGCCGGGTGCTTGAGCAGGACCTCGGCCTGTTCCTTCTCGGCGGTGACCAGGTTCACGACGCCCTTGGGCAGACCGGCTTCATACAGCAGGTCGAGCAGGCGGCCGCCGGTCATGGGCACCGGGTTGGCGGCCTTGAGCACCAGCGTATTGCCGGTGGCGATGCACAGTGGGAGCATCCAGCCGAAGGGGATCATCGCGGGGAAGTTGAAGGGGGCGATGCCGGCGAACACACCGAGCGGCTCGCGGTAGCTCACCGTGTCGTGGCCCGTGGCCACGTTCATGAGCGCCTCGCCCTTCATCGTCATGGGGGTGGCGACGGCCACCTCGCACGCCTCGATGATCTTCACGACTTCGCCGCGCGACTCGTCGAGGTTCTTGCCCAGCTCCGTCGAGACCAGGACGGCGATCTCCTCCATGTGCTCTTCCATGAGGGTCCTGTACTTGAAGAGCACCTGGGTGCGCCGGGTGATCGGCATGCTGGCCCACGGACCGAAGGCCGCGTGAGCCGACTCGATCGCCTCGGTGACCTCTGCCTCGGTGCACATCGGAGTCTCGGCGATCACTTCACCGGTGTTGGAGTCGGTGATCGGCAGGTAGTTGCTGGTCTTGGATTCCTTCCAGACGCCGTCGACGCAGTAACCCAGCGTCTTCACTGTTGATGCGACCTGTGCCATTGCGGTTCCTCTCCTGGATTCGGCCCCGGCGCACACCCCCTTGGGGACGACGCGGGGACAAGGGGACTCTCGAATACGATCAGACAGGCATCACTGCGTGATGTCGTACCACCTCCCACGATCGAATCGAGCGTGTTCGTGTTTCGTCAGTGTACGCGGGCAAAAACGGGAGAGCTCGCGCGACTCAAAGTGTACGGGGGACTCGCCTACGGCGGCAACCGGCGCGCGACGGACACGGGGATGAAGATCGGATGGGCGGGGCGCCGTTTCGGCGCCCCGCCCATCCCGCGTCGACCTTATGGACCGTCTCGCCTCAGCTGTACTTCACGCGCGGGTCGAGCCAGGTGTAGGCGATGTCGGTCACCAAGTTGGCGATGACGATCAGCATGGCGGCGAACACCACCGTGCCCATGATTATCGGCGTGTCCTGGTTGAGGATCGCCTGCCACGCCTGCTGGCCGATCCCGGGGATGCCGAACACCACCTCGATCACGAGCACGCCGCCGAGGAACCAGCCGACGTCTATGCCGAGCAGGGTGATGATCGGCGACCAGGCGTTGCGCAGGATGTGACGCGAGACTACCGTGCGCTCGGGTAAGCCCTTGGCGCGCGCCGCCTTGACGTAGTCGGTGTTGAGGATGTCGAGCATGCTCGAACGCAACATTCGCGAGTACCATGCGGCGCCCCCCAGCCCGAGCGTCAGCCCCGGCAGCACACCGGACCACGGGTGCCCCCAGCCGGAGTAGCTGCCGAGCGGGAACACGTGGATCTTGAAGGCGAGGGCGTACATGAGGATCATGCCCAGCCAGAACGAAGGCGCGGCGATGCCGAGCAGGCTGAACACGGTGAACGCCCGGTCGCGGAAGCTGTATTGCCGGAGCGCCGAGACCATCCCGATGGGGATGCCGATGAGCAGCTCGAAGAAGATGCCGAACACGGCGATCATCACCGTCGCCGGGAAGCGCTGCCAGATGGAGGTCGCCACCGGCTGTTGTGTCTGATAGGAGAATCCGAGGTTGCCGTGCAGCAGGTGCCACACGTAGATGCCGTACTGCTCGTACACCGGCTTGTCGAAGCCGTACTCCTTGGTGATGCGCGCGAGGACTTCGGGGCTGGCCTTGGTGCCGGCGATGCTCTTCGCCTTGTTCGCCGGCACCGCATACACGAGCAAGAACGTGATCAGGCTGACGAAGAAGAGGACGACGACCATCCACAGGCAGCGGCGCACGAGGTACTTACCCACGGTACCTCCCCGGGGCGGTGGTGAGGGGGCGGCGCGGCTGCGCCGCCCCCTCAGTCAGCTGCCGTCCCTGTCTCACTTCTTCCAGTAGTCCTGATACTCGAGTTGCCAGATCGGGTGGATGTAGAAGCCACCGACGTTGTCGGAGATCATCGTGTTGAAGACCGGCTGATACAGCGGTGCCGCTGGCGCCTGGTCCATGATGATCTTCTGCATCTGGCGGAAGAGGTCGATGCGCTTCGCCTGGTCGGTGGTCGCCTGGCTCTGGGCGTACAGCGCCTCGACCTGCGGGTCCCACCACCAGCTGGCATTCTCGCCGCCGTCCATGGTGGCCTGGGCCTTGCTGAAGAGGACGCCGACCCAGTCGGACGGGTCGGGGAAGTCCATGTACCAGTCGGAAAGCCCGAGCGGGATCGGGTTGCCCATTGTCATCGTCAGCGTCCAGTATGAAGACTGGTCCATCACCTTGATGTCTGCCTTGATGCCGACCTGGGCGAGGTCGTTCTGCAGCGACTGGGCGATCCGCGGGAACGGGTCGACGTTGTGCGTATAGAACGTCGTCTTGAAGCCGTTCGGGAACCCCGCCTCGGCGAGCAGTGCCTTCGCCTTGGTCGGGTCGTAGGTGTAGAACTGCGCCGCGGGGTCGTAGCCGGGCATGCCGTTGGGGTAGATCTGGTTGAGCGGCGTGCCCTGCCCGGCGAGCAGTTTCTGCAGCTTCGCACTATTGACTGCGTAGTTGACCGCCTGCCGCACCTTGAGGTTGTCGAACGGCTTGATCTTGGTGTTCATGAAGACGTAGAACCAGGCGATCTGCGGCGCGCCGCTAAGGTTCTTGCTCCATTTCGGGTCGTTCTTGACGCGCACATAGTCGGCTGCGGGCACGCCGTCACCGAGCACGTCGATGGTGCCGCGCTCGAGCTGCAGGAGCGCCGTGCTCGAGCCCGCGCCGAACTTGAAGTCGACGCCGTCGAGCCACACCTTGCCGGCGTCCCAGTAGTTCGGATTGCGCGTGAAGACGATCTCCTGGCCGGGCGTCCACTTGCTGAACATGAACGGGCCGGTGCCGAGCGGATGGTGCGGGTACTGGTTGCCCCACTTCTCCACCGTCGCCTTGTCGAGGACTTCGGTGAAGTTCATCGCGATCTTGTAGAGGAAGGTCGGATCGGGTTGCGTGAGGGTGATCGTCAGCGTCTGCGGGTCGACCACTTTGATACCGGTGATCTCCGTCGCCTTGCTGTTGGTGGCGTCGTACGCCTTGGCGCCGACGATGCCTTCATAGAACGTGATCGCCGGGGCCTTGGGCAGCCGCATCATGCGCTCGACGCTCCACTTCCAGTCCTCCGCCGTGGCCGCGCGGTTGACCGGCGGCGCGAACTTGGCGTCCGTGCGCAGATGGAAGGTGTACGTGAGGCCGTCGGCCGAGAGGCCACCGTTCGCCGTGGTCGGCACCTCGGTGGCGAGGTCGGGGACGAACTTGGTGCCGGCCTCGCCTGCTGCCGGGGCGTACTTGATGAGCGTGTCGTACATCGCGTTCTCCATGCCCATCGACTTGACCTCGTACTGGATCGCCGGGTCGAGCCCTGAAGGCTCGCCCTGCCAGGCGACGTTCAAGACGCCGCCCTTCTGGGGTGCGCCGGTGGCGCCGCCGCCTCCGCCGCCGCCGCCGCTCGAGCCGCAGCTCGCGACGACGAGCGCCAGCGCGACCACGAGCGTGAGCGTGGCCCCCAGCGGCATTCTCCATCGTCTCATCTTGACTCCCTTCTCATCCCTTGTGGCCTCGGCCGAGCGAGGCTATTGCTGCCAGTAGTTTGCCGGGTCGAGCTCGTAGACCGGGTGCAGGTAGAAGCCGCCCAACGTCTTCGAGCACAGTGTCGTCTCGATCGGAGCATACAGCGTCGCGTACGGTGCCTGATCGAGGATGTACTTCTGCATGTCGGTGTACTTGGCGATGCGCGCCTGCGGGTCGGTCATCGCCTGCGCCTCCGTGTACATCGTCTCGAGCTCCGGTGTCCACCAGAAGCTCGAGTTCATGCCGCCTGCCACGGCGCTCGCCTTGCTGAACAGCGGCGCGATCCAGTCGGACGGGTCGGGGTAGTCCATCCACCAGCCGAAGCTGCCCATCGTCGACTTGCCGGGCTGGCCCTGGAACGTGTAGTAGGCGTTGTTGCTCATCGTCCGCAGATCCGCCTGGATGCCGATCGCCGCCAGGTCGTTCTGCACCGACTGCATGAGCTTCGGATCGGGATCGACGTTGTCGGTGTAGATCTGCGTCTTGAAACCGTTGGGAAAGCCGGCTTCGGTGAGCAACTGCTTCGCCTTGGTGGGGTCGTAGCCGTAGTACTTCACTCCCTCCTGGTAGCCGGGCATGCCCGGTGGATAGATCTGGTAAAGCGGCACGGCCTGCCCGGCCTGGAGCTTGACGAGCTTGTCGCGGTTGATCGCCCACGAGACCGCTTGGCGTACCTTGACGTTGTCGAACGGCTTCGAGAGCACGTCCATGTACAGGTAGCTGATGGCGATCAGCGGTTGCGAGAAGAGGTACTTGCTCCAGGTCGGGTCGTTTTTGATGCGGACGACGTCCGACGGCGGCACGTTGTCGCCGAGCGCGTCGACCTCGCCGCGCTGCAACTTGAGCAGCGCCGTCGACGGCGTGAACGACATCATGTAATCGATCTCGTCCGCCCACACATGATTGGGATCCCAATAGTTGGGGTTGCGCTTGAGCACGATCTCCTGGCCCGGCGACCAGCTCACGAACATGTACGGCCCGGTGCCCAGCGGGTGACGGCCGATGTTCCTGCCCCACTTGTCGACCCACTCTTTGGGGATCACGTCGCAGAACTCCATCGTGACCGCATTGAGGAAGGAGAGGTCGGGACTGTCGAGCTGGATCTTCACGGTGTACGTGTCGGGCGTCGTGATGCCGGTCACCTCTGTGGCCTTGCCCGAGTTGAACGCCTTGGCGCCGGTGATGTTCAGGTAGAACGACTGGCCCGGCGGCACGGGCGTCGTCTTGGGGTCGAGCACCCGTTCGATCGTGTACTTGAAGTCCTGAGCCGTGACTTCGCGGCTGACGGGCGGCTGGAACTTGATGCCGTGCTTCAGGTGGAAGGTGTAGGTCAGGCCGTCGGCGCTGATGCCGCCGTTCTGCGTGCTCGGCACCTCGGCAGCGAGGCAGGGGATGAGCTTCGTGCCCTCCACTCCCGGCTTCGGGTTGTACTGCAGGAAGCTCTGGAAGACGCTGTGCTCGACGCTCCAGTCGATCACGTTCCAGGCGATCGCCGGGTCCAGGCTCGACGGCTCCGAGAAGTACGAAAGGGTGATCGTCCCGCCCTTCTTTGGCGTGCCCGTGGACTGCCCGGTGTTGCCGGTGCTCTTGCTGCCGCAGCCCGTCGCGAGCACCGCGAGGGCGACAAGCGCCAGCGTGGCGACGAGCGGCATGACGATTTGACGTGATCTCGATCGCATGGCTCCCCCTTCTCCCCGATCTTCGTTCTCCCCGATCCCATGTGAAGTGCTGTGTTCGCCAATGGCCACGGTCAGCGCCGCCGTTGCTGTGGGTCGAAGGCGTCGCGCAAGCCGTCGCCGACTAGGTTGAACGCGAGCACGGTGAGCGTGATCGCCAGACCCGGATAGATGACCAGGTGCGGCGCCGAGAGGTAGTACGGCTGGCCGTCGGAGATCATCTGGCCCCACGAGGGCGTCGGCGGCTGCACGCCGAGGCCGATGTAGCTCAATACGGCCTCGAAGAGCACCGTGGTGGCGATGCCGAGGCTCGTGTAGACGATGATCGGCGCCACGAGGTGCGGCAGGAGGTGGCGGAAGAGGATGCGGCGATTGGTGCAACCGGTGAGCCGCGCCGCATCGACGAACTCCTTCTCGCGGATACTCAGCACTTCGCCGTGGATGACGCGCGTCATCGGCGTCCAGTAGACGATGCCGATGACGACGACGAGGATCCACAGCCCGGGCTTGAGCACCGAGATGAGCGCCATCGCGAAGAGGTAAATGGGGAACGCCATCATCACATCGGTGGCGCGCATGATCAGCGTCTCCACCCAGCCGCGGAAGAAGCCGGCCATCAAGCCGAAGATGACGCCGAGCACGAGCGCGAAGCCGTTGGCGCAGATGCCGATGACGAGCGACACGCGCGCGCCGTAGATGATCCGCGAGAGCAGGTCACGACCGAGCGTGTCGGTGCCGAGCCAGAAATGGCGGCTCGAGCCGACGGGCATGCCGTCCATGGTCAGCCCGCTGTCGTACTGCGTCAACGGGTTGTGTGGCGCGATCCACTTGGCGAACACGGCGACGATCACGAGCACCACGATGGTGACCAACCCTGCGAGGGCGAACTTGTCCTTGCGGAAGCGCAGCCGCACCTCATTCCAGGTGGAGCGGTGCTCGACCAGGGGGCTGTCGGCGGACCAGTCGGCGCGGGTCTTCTCCAGGTCGACGACTTCGCCGTCGGCAACCATGTCGTGCGGCGGCAGATACGCCATCAGTCGTCACCCCTCTGGGTGCCGGCGGCGGTCTCGGCGAGGTCGTTCTCGCCGGCCCTGATCTGCGGGAAGTCGGCGCTGGTGATCAGATGGCAGGCGGCCCAGTGACCGGGTCGCACTTCGAGGAGCGGCGGGTCGTCGACGTCGCACTTGCCTTCAAGGGCTGCCGGACAACGGGGGTGGAAGTGGCAGCCCGAGGGCGGATCGGCCGGGCTCGGCACGTCGCCGGTGAGTACCACGGCACGGCGCTGCTCTTCGGCCGCCGGGTCGGGGATCGGCACGGCGCTGAGCAGCGCCTGTGTGTAGGGGTGCATGGGCTCGCCGTACAGGACTTCGTTCGCGGCGAGCTCGACGATGCGCCCCAGGTACATCACGGCGACACGGTCCGAGATGTGGCGCACCACCGAGAGGTCGTGCGCGATGAACAGGTACGTCAGGCCGAACTTGGTCTGCAGTTCCTTGAGCAGATTGATGATCTGTGCGCGGATGCTCACGTCGAGCGCCGAGATCGGTTCGTCGCAGACGACGAACTTGGGGTCGATGGCGAGCGCGCGGGCGATGCCGATGCGCTGCCGCTGGCCGCCGGAGAACTCGTGCGGGTAGCGGTTGAGCGTGTTCGGGTTGAGGCCGACGAGCTGCAGCAGCTCGCGCACCCGCTCCTGGCGCAGCTTGCGCGAGGGCTGCAGCTTGTGCACGAGCAGCGGCTCGCCAACGATGTCGGCCAGTGTCATGCGCGCATTCAAGCTCGCGTACGGGTCCTGGAAGATCATCTGCATGCTCCGTCGCCGGGCGCGGAGCCTGCGTCCACGCAGGCGCGCGAGATTGGCGCCTTCGTAGAGTACGTGCCCGCCGGTCGGCGCGAGCAGGTGGAGGATCGCCCGCCCGGTCGTCGACTTGCCGCAACCCGACTCGCCGACGAGACCGAGGGTCTCGCCGCGCAGCACGTCGAAGGAGATGCCGTCCACGGCGCGCACGGCGCCGATCTGGTGGCGGAACACGACGCCGCTGGTGATCGGGAAATGGACCTTGAGGTCGCGCACGGCGACCAGGGTCTGCTCGGTGCCGCTCTCGACTCCCCGAGCCGCGGCGCGGGCGACGGCGCTCCGCCAGACAGTGAACTGCAGGGCGGCGGGGACGAGGAGCGCCACGCTGAGCAGTATCCACAGCCACACGCCGACCTGTGCTGCCGTGACGATGTGATGGAGGTTCTGCACGTCGGTAGTGGTGCGTGCGAGACGGAACGGCAGCGCGGCCGTGGCGGAGCCCAGGCTGGACTGCAGGCCGTGCACCGCGAACAACATGCCGACGCCGACGCCGATGCCGAGCAGCGCCCAGATGCAGAAGACGATCCACGCCCGGCGCGGGAAGAATTTCATGCTCTGCGCCGAACCGACGACGGGCGTCGTCCAGAGCGCCAACAGAGCGCTCTCGAAGAGCACGGCCAGCAGGACGACGTCGTAGTGGCTGACGGGCGTGTCGACGCCGCGCTTGAGCCCAAAGGCGAACGCTGCTACCACGGCGAGGACGACGAACGCGAGCGCCGCATTGCCCCAGGAGCAGATCAGCGCGACACGCTTGGCGAGCGGGGCTTCGCCGGTGACGCGCAGATCCTTCGTCTCGCCACTCACGCGAGCACCTCGGCCAGCAGTGACTTGTAGTGGAAGCAGGCGCTGAGGCGGCCGTCGGCAGTTGTGAACAACGGCGGCACGGCCGCCCAGCACTCCTCCGAGGCGAGCCAGCAGCGCGGTGCGAAAGCGCAGCCTGGCGGCAGGTGCGAGAGGTCGGGCGGCAGGCCTTCGATCGACTCCAGCGTCGCCTTGCGCGGCTCGTTGAGCCGCGGTACCGAGCGCAACAGACCGACGGTGTAGGGGTGATGCGGGTGCGGGAAGAGCTGTTTGGCCGGTCCGGTCTCGACGATGCGGCCGGCGTACATCACGAGGATGCGCCGGCACATGCCGGCGACCACGCCGAGGTCGTGGGTTATCGTGATGATCGCCGCACCGAGCTCTTCGGAAAGTCGCTTCATCAGCCTCAGGATCTGCGCCTGGATCGTCACGTCGAGCGCCGTGGTGGGCTCGTCGGCGAGCAGCAGCTTGGGGTCGCAGCTGAGCGCGATCGCGATCATCACGCGCTGGCGCATGCCGCCCGAGAACTGGTGTGGGTAGTCGTGGATGCGCTGCTCGGCCTTGGGGATGCCGACCTGCTGGAGAAGCTCGATCGAGCGCGTGACGGCTTCGCTGTGGCTCATGTGCAGATGCAGCTCGAGGGCTTCGGTCATCAGGCGCTCGATCGAGAGCACGGGGTTGAGCGAGGTCACCGGGTCCTGAAAGATCATCGCGATCTCGCGCCCGCGCACGGCGCGCACGTCCTTCTCCGGCAATGCGAGCAGGTCGCGACCGCCGAAGAAGATGCTGCCGCTCACGGTCGCGTTGTTGAGCATGCGCGTGAGGCCGAGGATCGCCGAGGCGGTGACGCTCTTGCCACAGCCCGATTCGCCGACGAGGCCGACGAGCTCGCCGGGGTCCATGCCGAAGCTGACGTGGTCGACGGCGTGGACGACTCCCTCCTGGGTGGCGAAATCCACCGTCAGGTCGCGCACGTCGAGGAGCTTCTGAGGTTCGACCGCCATGGCAATCCGTAGCATAGCGACAGAGGCGGTGCATTGCGAATAGTCCTTATGCACCGCTGTGTTCGACGATGAGACCCGAACCGCCGCGGCCGTATACGTTGACAGCACGCCCGCTGTCACACTATATCGCCAGCAACGATAGCTTTCGCAGCGGGCGGCCGGTCAAGGAGGTCCGGGTGACCAGAAGGAACTTTCTCACGTGGTTGATCGGGTCGACGGCGACGGCGGCACTTGCCGTGATCGTTTATCCGATCTTGCGCTTCCTCAAGCCGCCCGCCTTCGTCTCCGCCGCGATGGGTCAGGTCGTCAACCTCGGGGCGGTGAGCGCGTTCCCGCAGGGTCAGCTCACCGCCGCCATCGTCGGCGGCAAGCCGGTCATCGTCACCAACGTCGCCGGCAAGGTCACCGTGTACTCGGCGATCTGCACCCATCTGGGCTGCGTCGTCGCCGTCGCCGGCGCCAAGCTGGACTGTCCGTGTCATAACAGCGTGTTCGGCGCCGCCGGCGAGGTCCTCCACGGGCCGGCGACACTGCCACTGCCCACCTACGACGCCAAGGTGAGCGGCGGCTCGCTGCTCGTCGGCCCGGTGAACTTCTCCCGCGCCGCCTATCCCGCCTGGTACCGCGGCCAGTTCCAACAATGAGAGTCGATCCGCGCAGCGGAGGTGAGCATGGCGACCAGTAGACCCAAAGCGGTGCTGGACTGGGTCAACAACAGGCTCGGCACCGAAGAACTGATGGAGGACCAGTACAACCGCATCGTCCCCATCCACGCGACGAACTACATCTACTGCTTCGGCGGTATCGCCTTCGTGCTCTTCATCATCCTCGTGATCACCGGCATCCTGCTGGCCGTCTACTACCAGCCGACGCCCGACACCGCGTACCAGAGTGTGGTCAACATCGCCACGCACGTGCAGTTCGGCTGGTGGATCCGCTCGATCCACAAGTGGGCCGCCGGCGCGATGGTGCTGCTCGTCTTCATCCACATGCTCCGTGTCTTCTTCACCAGCGCGTACAAGCGGCCCCGCGAGCTCAACTGGCTCAGTGGCGTGGCACTGCTCATGCTCACGATGGGCTTCGGGTTCACCGGGTACCTGCTGCCCTGGGACCAGAAGGCGTACTGGGCGACGCGCGTGGGCACCGACATCGCCGGCTCGACACCGTTCATCGGCCACTTTCTGCTCGTGAGCCTGCGTGGCGGCGAGACGATCAGCGCCGCCACGCTCGGCCGCTTCTACGACCTGCACGTGCTCGTCTTCCCGGCGATCATCATCCTGCTGCTCGGCGGACACTTCTGGATGATCCGCCGGCACGGCATCTCGGGGAGGTTGTAGCGATGGCCAACATCGTCGACAGACCGCGCATGGAACGCACATCGCGCTACTACTGGGAGCGCGAGCACGAACCGGGAGAGAAGTTCATCCCGTATTTCTGGCAGGAGTTCACCTCGCAGGTGATGGTCTTCTTCCTCTTCCTCGGGATGATGGGCGGGTTGGCGCTGCTCTGGCCCGCAGGGCTCTCCGAACGCGCCAACCCGCTGGTCACGCCGCCCGGAACCAAGCCGGAGTGGTACTACCTGGGCCTGTACCAGCTGCTCAAGGTGCCCAAGGTCACCGACCAGATCGGTCTTCTCATCGTGGCGGTGATCATGGTGCTGTTGGTCGCGCTCCCGTTCGTCGACCGCGGCCCCGAACGCAATCCGTTGCGCAAACCGGTGACCTCGACGGTCGCCGGCCTGCTGATCGGCGCGACCGTCGCCCTCACGATCTGGGGCGCGGTGGCCAAATGAGCACAAGGGAGAGAGGCATGAAACGCACCGTTCTCGGACTCGCCCTCGGGCTGTCGGTCGTCGTTGCGGTCGTCGCCGTCGGCTGCGCCAGCCTGGCCACGCCGGAGGCGCCGGGCACGGCTGCACCGGCGGCTACGTCGACGGCGCCGCCGGCGGCAAGCCAGCAGTTCAAGGACGGCGCCACGCTCTATGTGCAGTTCGCCTGCGTGCGCTGCCATGGCGCCGACGGCGTCGGCGGCATCCCCAATCGGCTCAATGTGGGCGGTGACGACACGATCCCGCCGCTCAACAACGTCTATCGCGACAAGACCGAGCAGTTCACCAATCAGGTCGCGATCACGCAGGTCCTGATGGAGGGCGCCGTCGTCAGCAAGAAGCCCGGCGTGATCAACATGCCGTCGTGGAAGGGCATGATGACACCGGCGCAGGCCGACGCGATCGCGGGGTACATCCTCGCCGGCTTCCCGCACGTGGGACCGCCGGTCGACTTCGACGTCGCCAAGCCGAGCGACATTTACACGGCGTACGCGTGCATCCTCTGCCACGGCCAGGTCGGCCCCAACGCGTCGCCTTCGCCCGCTCCCAACCCCCTGAGCGCGGACAAGGCGGTGCCGTGGTTGCGCAATCCCGGCGACGCTGCCTCGCTACAGGAGTTCCTGGGCTTCATCATGAACGGCTCGGTCACCGCTCCCGGCAAGAAAGGCGAGCTGCTCATGCCGGCCTGGGGCCAGATCATGAGCACGCAGCAGGTCAGGGCGATCCTGCGGTACATCCAGGATGGACCCAAGGCTAAGACACTGTCGCCACCGCCGCAGCCGACGCCGCTGGTGACGCCGACGAGTAGTTCGGTCTCCGGCTCGGCGACTGCCAGCCCGGCCCCGGCGGCGAGTCCATGATGAGCGTGCTCGCGCAGATACCGTTGTCGCCGTCGCTGCGTACGCGGCTGATCGCGCTCCTCGTCATCGAGGTGGTGCTGGCGGTCGTAGTCGTCGCTTCGTGGCTGAAGTACCGCCAGCTCAAGCACGTGTCCATCGACGAATGGTTCGCCGAGCGCGACAGGCACGCCTCGGCGCGCGTGCGGCGGATGATGCAGGAGTCGCACGAGCAGTGGGAAGCGGAGCGGGGGGCGGCCGAAGCGGCGGAGCGGCAGACGGATGACGAAGCGGAGCGGCACGCCCCCTAGGTCACGGCGTGGGCGCCGGCGTCGACGTGCACGATCTCGCCGGTGACGGCGCGGGCGAGGTCGCTGAGCAGGAACACGGTGGCATCGGCGACCTCGTCGATGGTCACGTTGCGGCGTAGTGGCGTGTGCCGTTTGAGCAGGTCGAGCATGCTGGCGAAATCCTTGATGCTGCGCGCCGCGACCGTGTGGATCGGGCCGGCGGAGATGGCGTTGACGCGGACGCCCGCCGGCCCGAGGTCGGCGGCGAGATAGCGCACACTGGCCTCGAGCGAGGCTTTCGCCGGGCCCATCACGTTGTAGTTGGGCACGACACGATTCGCACCGGCATACGTCATCGTCACGAGTGAGCTGCCGGCAACGAGCAGCGGGCGGGCTTCGCGGGCGACCGCGATGAGACTGTAGGCGCTGATGTCGTTGGCGGCGGCGAAGCCCGCCCGTGTCGTCTCGGCGAAGCTGCCCTGCAGGTCCTCGGCCGGAGCGTAGGCGATGCTGTGTACGAGGCCGTGCAGCACCGGCATCTTCTCGCCGACCCGGGCGAAGGCGGCGGCGATCGCTGCGTCACTGGTCACGTCGCACTCGATCATCGGCACGGCGCCGAGCTTGGCGGCCAGGTCGGCGAGCCGTCCCTTGAGTCGCTCGGCCTGGTAGGTGAGAGCGACCGCGCCGCCCTCTCTGTGCACCGCCTCCGCTACCGCCCAAGCGATACTGCGCCGGTTGGCGGCGCCCATGATCAGGATGTTCTTGCCTTGGAGCAGGCCGGCCACGATGTCCTCCCTGTGTGTCGGGGCTACTTTACCCCGCGC
>Ga0208716_1000288_pt1 | contig 21481 bp, 28 predicted proteins | sample NGESurdeep092012_8_FD_184482 | JGI IMG/M metagenome (GOLD analysis project Ga0208716, IMG submission 184482) | Arctic peat soil microbial communities from Barrow, Alaska - NGEE Surface sample 415-3 deep-092012 (SPAdes) | ecosystem: Environmental > Terrestrial > Soil > Wetlands > Peat ...
TCGGCCGATGTCACGCGCCGAATACCCCTGGGCAATACTGCGGGAAATCTGCTCCCGCTCCTCAACATTTAACTCAGGAAATCTGCTCACAGCACCCTGCCCATCGCTCGACGAATCCGTAGAATTCTAGCAGCGTGTCGCTACGACGGTCTGAACCCGAGCAGTCAAAACGGCTCCCCCGGATTCCGGCTGTGTCCAGCCGACGATAGCCTTCACCCCTTTTCCCCGCAGAAGTTTCGGTGTTCAATGCATCTCGGAACATTCCGGCGCGATCAGGCGGATGGGTGATCACCATGACCAAGTATGACGACGAACGCGATCCGACCGATTGGGAAAGTCCGACCCCAGTCGGTCGTATCGAGGGGACTGGCCGTAACGAGGGCAACGCCATTCAATTCAGCTGGTGGAATCACCTGCTGCTGGTCCCGCTGCTGATGCTGATCACTCCGCTGTTCAACACCGACGAGCCCGCGCTGTTCGGCATGCCGTACTTCTACTGGTACCAATTCATGTTCGTCTTCGTCGGCGTCGCATGCGTGGCCGCCGTGTTCGCGACAACGCGCAACCGCGGCCGCGCGCCGACGACCCGCCGAACGGAATCCGGCGACGTCGACCCGGAGGCGGGACGATGAGCGGGATCAACGCCACCGAGATGCTCGTCTTCCTGCTGCTGTTCGTGTTCGTCGCCGTCATGGGCTTCATGGCCGCCCGCTGGAAGTCCGGGGACACCATGGACCACCTGGACGAATGGGGGTTGGGTGGCCGCAAGTTCGGCGGCTGGATCACCTGGTTCCTGGTCGGCGGCGACCTGTACACCGCGTACACGTTCGTGGCGGTAACGGCGCTGATGTAGCGTCCGGCGCCATCGGCTTCTTCGCGCTGCCCTACACCGTGGTGCTGTATCCGATCGTCGTCTTCCTGCCCGTGCTGCGGCTCTGGTCGGTCTCGCGATCGCACGGGTACGTCACACCCGCCGATTTCGTCCGCGTCCGATACAGCTCACCGACTCTGGCGCTCATCGTCGCGATCACCGGGATCGTCGCCACCATGCCGTACATCGCGCTGCAGCTCGTCGGGCTGGAGGCGGTGCTGCGGACCATGGGCATCAACGGCTCCGGGGTCGTCGGGCACCTCCCGCTGTTCCTGGCGTTCCTGGTGCTGGCGCTGTACACCTACCAATCGGGCCTGCGGGCGCCTGCGCTGATCGCCTTCGTCAAGGACCCCTGATCTACATCGTGATCATCGCCGCGGTGGTCTACCTGCCCGCGAGGTTCGATGGCTGGGGGTCGATCTTCGACGCCGCCTCGGCAAAGTTCGACGCCACCCCGTCACCCGCCGACGGCACCCTGCTGACCTCGAACAACCAGTTGCAGTACGCCACGCTGGCGCTGGGGTCGGCGCTGGCGCTCTTCCTGTATCCGCACGCCGCCACCGGGATCCTGGCGTCGCGGGGCCGCAACGTCATCAAGAAGAACATGATCGCGTTGCCGGCGTACTCGTTCCTGCTGGGCCTGCTCGCCCTGCTGGGTTATGCAGCCATCGCGGCGGGGGTCACGCCGATCACCAACTAGTCGACCGGCAGGCCGGACAGCAACCCGCTGGTGCCCGCCCTGTTCAACAACCAGTTTCCCGACTGGTTCGCCGGGATCGCCTACGCAGCCATCGGTATCGGCGCGCTGGTGCCCGCCGCCATCATGTCGATCGCGGCCGCGAACCTGTGGACGCGGAACATCTACAAGGAGTACATCCACCAGGGCGCGACGCCGAAACAGGAGGCCAAGCAAGCAAAGTGGGCCTCACTGGTGGTCAAGTTCGGTGCGGTGGCGTTCATCCTGTTCTTCGACCCGCAATTCTCCATCGATCTGCAGCTGATCGGCGGGGTGATCATCCTGCAGACCCTGCCGGCGGTGGCGATCGCGCTGCACACCAGGTTGCTGCACTCCAAGGCGCTGATCGCCGGCTGGGTCGTCGGCATGGCCTGGGCGCTGTACCTGCTGTGGACGATCCCGAACCCGGCAATCGGCAAGGAGCATTTCGGTGGCTCGGCGCTGACCCTGTCGCCGCTGTCGATCGTCGGCTGGCATCCCTTCGCCGGCTCGACGGTGCAGATCTATGTCGGCGTCGTCGCCCTGGCGGCCAACCTGCTGGTCGCGGTGCTGGTCACGATCGCCCTGCGGCTGGCCAAGGTCGGCGACGGCCGGGATGCCACCCAGGGTGCCGACTACCACGCCGACGAGGGAGACCCGGCGCTCCGGCCCATCGCCGTGCACTGAGCCGGTCGGACCCGAACCCCACGATGGACTGACCCCGTCGGCTGTTGGCAACGACCGCCGGCGTAGGCCATGACAGATGTCATGCCGCCCGCGTGATGGGCGGCGGAGCGGTCCGGCTGACCGGGCTGCACAAGGAGCTTCGGACACGTTCAGGCCGTCCGCGGGGTCGACCTGGAGATCGCGCCGGGCGAGGTGGTGGCCCGCCTGGGGCCGAACGGGGCCGGGAAGTCCACCACCATCGACATGTTGGTGGGGCTGTGATTCTGGGCGGATCTCCGTTGACCGGGCGGGAACGGGACGTGCTGGCCGCGACCGCCGACGGGGGCACGGTCGCACAGATCGCGGCGCGGCTGTTCCTGTCCGAGGGCACGGTCCGCAACCACTTGTCCTCGGTGATCGGCAAGACCGGAGCGCGAACCAGGGCCGACGCCCTGCGGATCGCCACCGAGCGCGGCTGGATCTAGTGGTTCGTTTCAGAGAGCAGGCCGCAAGGGGTTGACCCAGCTCAACCCTGGAAATCGCGCGAAGTCCGAGTCGGCGGAGTAGATCGTGAGTCCGTGCTCGATGGCGAGAGCGGCCAGTTGGGCGTCCGGGACCAGATTCGCCGTGATGGAGACGAGTTCGCTCAGCTCCCCGTAGGCCCGGGCGGTGCGCTCCGTTGCCGGCGGAATCCAGACCGGATCGGCCGCCAGCCAGTTCCGGGCCATCGACCAGGCTTGCGCGCCGGTGAACGGGTGTCGGGCGATGCGCGGATGAGTGGAAATCCTGAGGAACGCCCCGATCGTTTGCCAGGGGATGCCCACCCGCCGGTCGCCATTCAATGCCGCCGTCAGCCACGACGAGGCGATCTCATGTTCCGGCGATGAGCTGTCGGTGGCGTACAGGAGCAGGTTGGCGTCGACGAGCATGATCAGTGCGCGTCGTCGAGCAGATCGAGGACATCTCCGATATTCGACACATCGACCAGAAGGCCCAGCGGAGCGGACTCTGGTCGGTAGATGTGGCGGTCGGTCCGGACGGCGATGGCGCGACGGGCCAGGCGGTTGACGGCCTCGCTGAGCCCAATACCTTCTTCGCGGCGGATGCGCTCGACTTCGGCTGCGACGTCGGGGTCGAGGGTCAAGGTGGTTCTCATGAGAGAAGCCTACATCGTCGTGCAGTCGCGGCCGCATCATGATGCACGGCTGACGAATTCAGGTGTCGATCATTCGATCATCGAAGGTGTGCAGCTTCGGATGGTATTGCCTGTCGATCCGGCTGCCCCGGGGGAAACCTGATCCGCTCTCGGCGCAATCCGGGGGCCACATCGCTGTGGCACTATCCCGTTCCATGGCGGGAAGGCAGCGGGTCCGGGCGGTGGCGGTCGACGAACATGCCACGGTGACGCCGCTCGAACTGTTCTTCGACCTGGTGTTCGTGTTCACGCTGACCCAGGTGACGACGTTGATGGCCGGCGACCTGTCGGTCAGCGGCATGGTCCGCGGGGTGCTTGTCGTGTCGGTGCTCTGGTGGTGCTGGGTCGGCTGGTCCTGGATCGGCAATCTGGTGCGCGCCGACGAGGGGTTCATCCGGATCGCGATGTTCGTCGCGATGGCGGCGATGTTCATCGCGGCGTTGGCGATCCCCGAGTCCTTCACCGACCTTCCCGGTGGACTGTCCGGACCGGTGGTCTTCGCGTTGTGCTATTTCGTGGTGCGGCTGGCGCATTTCGGGACGTTCTGGTCGGTGTCCTCCGGCGATCCCGGACTGCGCCGCCAACTGGTCAAGTTCATCCCGTCCCTGGTGATCGGCACGGGTTTGCTGCTCGTCGCCTCGCAACTCACCGGCCCGGCGCAGACCATCGTGTGGTTCGCCGCCCTGGCGGGGGACTATTTCGGCACCGTGCTGGCCGGCGCGAGCGGCTGGCGGGTCAAATCCGCCAGTCACTTCGCCGAGCGCCACGGGTTGGTCATCCTGATCGCCCTCGGCGAATCGGTGGTGTCGATCGGGATCGGGGTCACCGACCTGCCGATCTCGTGGCCGATCATCGTCGCGTCGACTCTTGGCCTGATGATCGCTGGCGCCCTGTGGTGGGCGTATTTCGACGTGGTGGCGCTGGTCGCCGAGCGCGTGCTGGCCAGGGCGAAGGGAGAGGAGCGAAACAGGATCGCCCGCGATTCCTACAGCCTGCTGCACCTGCCGATGATCGTCGGCATCATCTTCCTGGCGCTGGGCCTGAAGAAGGTGCTCGGCTATGTCGGCGGCGGCGACGGGCACAGCCTGACAGACCCGCTGTACGGGATCCCGCTGGTCGCGCTGTACGGCGGCGCATCGCTGTACCTGTTGGCGCATGTCGCTTTTCGCTGGCGGAACATCCACTCGGTCAACGTCCCACGCGCGGTGGTCGCGGTGGTGCTGCTGGCGCTCATCCCGCTCGTCGCCGGGCTGCCGGCGATGGCCACCCTGGCGTTGCTGGCGGCGATCCTGGTCGGGATGATCGCCTTCGAGGCGATCCGGTACGCGGGCGCCCGCGACGCCGTCCGTCATCACGGCGATATCGCGACCTCCGGTCAGGAGCCGACGGTCGCATGACCGGTCACGCGGCAATCGGCGCTATCGGCGCTATCGGCGCTATCGGAACTGACGGAACTGACGGAACTGAGACCGGTGCGGGCGAGCCGCCACTGGCCGGGGTCAGGGTAGTGGAGTTGACGGCGATTGGACCGGTGCCGCACGCCGTGATGATCTTGGGGGATCTTGGCGCGGACGTGGTGCGGATCGAACGCCCGGACCGCGGCGAGATGCAGATGATCCTGTCGGAGCGGGACCCGGTGCTGCGCAACCGGCGCCTGCTGCGCGCGGATCTGACCGACCCGGACGGGCTTGCCGGTGTCCGCCGGGTGATCGATCGGGCCGACGTGCTGATCGAGGGTTTCCGTCCCGGAACCGTCGAGCGACTGGGCCTCGGACCGGATGAGGTGTGCGCGTCGAACCCAGGGTTGATCTACGGCCGGATGACCGGATGGGGGCAGGACGGCCCGGCCGCGCAGACCGCCGGCCACGACCTGAACTACCTGTCGATGACCGGTGCGCTGCATGCGATGGGCCGGCGCGGGGAACGGCCGCCGGTGCCGCTGAACCTGATCGCGGACTACGCCGGGGGCTCGATGTTCCTGGTGGTAGGTGTCCTGGCCGCGCTGGTGGAACGGGCGAGGTCTGGTCGCGGCCAGGTGATCGACGCGGCCATGGTCGACGGCGTGTCGGTATTGCTGCAGCCGCTGCAGTCGTGGCGGTCGGCGGGTTTGCTGTCCGAGGAGCGCGACAACAACCTGCTCGACGGTGGCGCCCCGTTCTACGACACCTACACGTGCGCCGACGGCGAATTCGTCGCGGTCAGCGCGCTCGAGCACCGCTTCTACCGTGAGTTGCTGGCCGGCCTGGGTTTGCGCGCGGAGGACGTGCCCGACCGTGACGACCGGTCCGCGTGGCCGGCGCTGCGGGAGTTGTTCACCGGGATGTTCGCCTCCCGGACGCGCGATGACTGGGCCGAGGTCTTCGCCGGCACCGACGCGTGCGTCACGCCGGTGCTCACGGTGGCGGAGGCCGAGAGTGACCCGCATCTGGTCGCCCGCGGCGAGTTCCACTACCGGAACGGGCAGCTGGAAGTGACTGCTGCACCACGGTTCTCGCGATCGACGCTGGCTGGCGGCGGCCCGGCGCAGTGGACCGAGCTTGACGTGGTGCTGACCGCTTGGCCGGCGCGGTCGCCGCCGGAGTAAATACGGTCGGCAGTCCATCCGGCCACCTGATGTCGATGCCAGCGCAGCGACGCCGACGGCGCTACATCTGGCGAGGAATACACGCGGCCATCGACGGATCGTCGGTGCGGGTCGGTACCTTCCCGGTGTGGACGTGAACTGATGGGCGGTGGCCCTACCGAGCCTGATCCCGGGGTTGGCGGCCTTCCTCGCGGTCGTTGCCGGCCAGCGGTTCACCAGCCGCAAAGAAAAACGTGAAGGTCAGATCAACGAGTTCCACTGGATCATCGGTCTCATCACCAGCGAGAGTGCGGAAGCCCGCCGGGATCGGTGAGGTGCTGCTCAAGGATGCCGTCGACCATCCGGAACGTCGTGACACTGCAGCTCAAGCGCAGCTCATTGCCATCTGGTCTGCTCGGTTCCTTCCCGATGTCGCTGGGTACCGTGAAGGGGACATGTTCGAGAGTGGTTGACGACCAGCCGGAGGCGTAAAGGTGGGAAAAACCATCCAAGTCACGCGCTCCACTGTTGAGTCCGCCCGTCTCCTGGTCGAGACGGCCGATACATGGGGTCAACCTGTTCCGGAGGCGATCCGCGCGATTGCTCACGCCGGCCAGGCCAGCGTCAACGCCGAACTCGTTCCCGGGGCCCGGGTGGTCGTGAACGGCGCAGCCCCCCAGCCGGTGAGTGATGCGGAACGACAGACAGGTGCCGCCGATCGTCAACGCGGGATCCGTTTGGACGTCGAACGACTGGTCCGAGACATCGAGGTGGTCGAACGCGAATCACCAGAGGTGCTGGCAGAGGTCGTGGACATGCTTGGAGTTCTGCAGCGTTTCGACAAGCCACGATCTCCCGAAGTGGCTTCGAATCCCGCCGATGAGCGGGAGGCGGAAGACCGCCCAGCGCAACAAACCTGACCGACGGTCGATCCAGCAATCCGTCGCGGAGTACCAATCACGCGACTCCCCGCACCAGGTAGGACTCCCGAAGCCGGAGCGTCAGCCGTCCAGGTCGATGTGCTCGTCGTAGTGCCCGGCATGCGGCGCGTGCCAGTGCCCGTCGTGCAGGTAGTCCAGGTGATCGTCGTGCGGAACCGCGCGGTGGCCGCAGCCGTCGCCGTGCACGTGGTCGTGCTCGCTCGGTTCGTGGTGCCGATGCGTGGCGTGTCCGATCATGTGGTGCCGTCTCCCGTCGGATGGGTCAGGGGTAGGAACGGATGGCCGGTCGGTGAAGCACCAGGGAAATCCTGGGAACGCATGGAGCCGGAAAGTACGGTGCCGGACAAGGCGTCAGGGCCCACGGGGCCCAGAGGCGGGTGGCTTAGAATGCCAGTTCTTGAGCCGTGCCGGTACCGCCGCTCGGGGGAAGATTCCTGCCTTGAAGAGTGATTCGTCCTCACCGGCGGCAACAGCGCGACCGCCCGGCGGTACGGACGGGCCGCTCGGGACCTCCAAATCCGGGCAACCCATCGGGGCGCTGGTTACAGTCCGTTGATGAGATCACTGGTGCTTGACTACCTCGACGGCGTCTACCGGGAACTGTCCGGGGACAGGTCGGGGTCCGTCGCGGACTACATCCCCGAGCTGGCCGTCGTCGACCCCGATTCTTTCGGGATCTGCCTGGCCACCAGCGACGGCTACGTCTACGAGGCCGGGGACAGCCGCAAACGCTTTGCCATCCAATCGGTTTCGAAGCCGTTCACCTACGCGCTGGCGCTGGCCGACCGGGGGCTGGCGGCGGTCGCGGCGAAGATCGACGTCGAGCCCTCCGGGGAACCGTTCAACGAGATCAGCCTCGACCCGGTCAGCGAGCGCCCGCGCAACCCCATGATCAACGCCGGTGCGATCACCGCGGCGTCGCTGGTGGCCGGCGGCACCGCCGACGAGCGTTTCGAACGGCTGCGTGGGTACTACTCACGCTTCGCCGGCCGTGACCTGCAGGTCGACCGGGACATGTACGCCTCGGAGGACCGGACAGGGAACCGGAACCGGGCCATCGGTTACATGCTGCGCAGCTTCGGGATTCTGGAGGAGGACCCGCAGACCACGCTGTCGGTCTACTTCCGGCAGTGCTCCATCGAGGTGGATTGCCGCGACTTGAGCCTGATGGCGGCGACCTTGGCGGACAGCGGTGTCCATCCGGTCACCGGCGACCGGGTGCTGACCCCGGCGCTGACCGAACGGGTGCTCAGCGTGATGACCACCTGCGGCATGTACAACGCGGCCGGCGACTGGGTCACCGAGGTCGGGTTGCCGGCGAAAAGCGGTGTGGGCGGCGGGATTCTGGCGGTGTTGCCCGGTCAGATCGGGCTGGCCGTGTTCTCGCCACGGCTGGACGAGCGCGGCAACAGTGTGCGCGGAGTGCAGGCGTGCCGGCGGCTTTCCCGTGATCTGGAGCTGCACTTCATGCATGTCAGCAGGGCGGCCAGGTCTGCCATCCGGGCCTCCTACGATGTGGTCCAGACCCCGTCCCGGCGGCGGCGGAGCCCGCTGGAGCAGGAGGTGCTGCTGCGCTACGGCCGCCGGGCCCGGGTCTACGAGCTGCACGGCGACCTGCTGTTCGCCGGCGCCGAATCGGTGATCCGGGAGATCACCGGCAGGGCGGGCGATCTGGACGTGATCGTGCTGGACATCAGGGGCATCGATGAGACAGCCGCGATCTCGGTCAAGTTGCTCGGGGATCTGCGTGACCAGTTCAGCGCCGAGGGTGGGGAGGCGGTGATCGTCGACCCCGGGCACTCCGCATTCAGCCCGGCCGAACCCGATCTGCCTGCCGACCGTGCGACGTCCGCTGTGTCGGCACCCGTCGCGGTCGGCTCAAGGGTCCGGCACTTCCTGGACGTGAACTCCGCGATCGAATACGCGGAAGACGTCGTCATCAGCAGGTACGGCGGCGGGGCTGCGCTGGCCCGCACCATCTCCGCCGAGGATCACCCGCTGCTCGCCGGGTTGACGCCGCGCCAGCTGGGTCTGCTCCGCCCGGCGCTGGTCTCGCGGCGCTATGCCGACGGTGAGTTGCTGGCGCAGGTCGGCCACGCCGCGCACGGACTGTTCATCGTGCTGTCCGGAATGGTTGATGTCGGCATCACCCAGCCGCACGTCGGGCGTCATCACCTCTCGATGTTCACCGCCGGCACGACCTTCGGGGTTGCCTACGCGGTGACCGAGCGCGCCTACGACATCGACGCCAATGCGGTCGGCGAAGTCCGGGCGTTGCTACTGCCGGTCGAGCAACTTCAGCTGCTCAGCGAATCGGCGCCGGATCTGGTGCTGGCGCTGCTGCGCCGTTTGGTCGCGGGTGCGGTGGACACCCTGGATTGGGTCACCCGGTCACTCACCGCGACCGATTGACCCTCCAGCCCGCGGTCGTAGGCTGATCGCCGTGGGTGACCAGAGTGTCTGGGACAGGGTTGACAGCTACTTTGCCGAGCAACTGCTCGGCACAGACCAGGGGCTGGCCGCGGCCGCAGCCGCGAGCAACGCCGCCGGTTTGCCACAGATCGCAGTCTCGCCGCTGCAGGGTCGGTTCCTGCAGCTGCTGGCGGCCAGCATCCGGGCCCGTAACGTGCTGGAGATCGGCACTCTCGGTGGCTACAGCACCATTTGCCTCGCCCGCGGGGTCGGGCCCGAAGGGCGGGTCGTCTCGCTGGAGTACGAGCCCAGGCACGCCGAGGTGGCCAGGTCGTCGATCGCCGCTGCCGGCCTGTCCGGCGTGGTGGAAATCCGCGTCGGGCGTGCTCTTGACCTGCTGCCCCGGGTGGAAGCAGCCGGGATCGGCCCGTTCGATCTGGTGTTCATCGACGCGGACAAACAGAGCAACGCCGACTACGTGCAGTGGGCGATCCGGCTCGCGCATCCTGGCACGGTGATCGTGGTCGACAACGTGGTGCGCGACGGGGCCGTCGGCGACCCGGACTCGTCGTCTCCGGATGTGCTCGGGACCCGGCGGATGTTCGACCTGATCGAAGGCAACGCCCGACTGGAGGCCACCGCGATCCAGACGGTGGGGGCCAAGGGCTACGACGGTTTCGTCTATGCGGTGGTGCGCTGATCCCCGGCGGGCGGCTGCCTTCGGCATCGAAACGCCATGCGCAGCGGGCTTCAGAATCCGCCCGATGCATTCGCCGATTTCGGTGACCAAGAATTCCTGGCCACCGAATCCTCAGTCCAGAATTCGTTCCAGTTCCAACTCGTGCCGGAGGGGAATGCCGTCCGCGGAAGGGCAGTATCCGAGGGTTTGGGTCAACCGGCTCGTGCCGCCGCATGTCTGTGCAAAGCCGTTCGCCGCCCGTCCGTCATCGCCTGGAGCCCAGTCCCCGTGCGGACAGCACCCCAAGCACCGTGAGCGTCATGGTGGCGCCGAACGCGACCAGCAGTGCCGCGGACCAGCCGCCGGTGCTGTCGTACAGAGCGCCGAGGATCGCGGGCCCCAGCGCGGCGATGGTGTAGCCGCCGGTTTGGATGATCGCGGAAAGCTGCCGGTTCTCCCGTAGCGTCCGCGAGCGGTACACGACGACGGTGAAGACAGCGACGAACCCGCCGCCCTGGGCGGTTCCGCCCAGTGCGCTCCACAGCGGCCACAGCTCCGACGCCCAGAGCAGGCCAAGAGGCAAGCTCGCCCACAGCACGCCGTTGATCACGAACGCGGGCAGCGGTCCGCCCATCCCGTTGATCACCAGCGGGGTTGCGAATGCGCCGATGAGGGCGGCCACCTGAAAGATCGAAGACGCCGCCCCGGCTGCGTTCCTGGTCATCCCCTGCTCGTCGGCGAGCAGCGTCGGCAACCAGGCCGTCAGCCCGTAGTAGGCGAAGGCCTGCCCGGCGAACGCGACGGTCAGCATCCAGGTCGTCGGGCGGCGCAGCAGCGACGGGCCGGGTGTGGCGGCGGGTTGGCCGTCAGCCCCTTTCGCGGGCGCCGCGGCCCCGGAGCGGGCGTCAGCACGGTCCGCGGACGCTCGTCGCCGCACCAGTGGCCACCACACGGCGGCCGCGATGACCGCCAGCACGCCCCAGATCGCCAGGGCGAACTGCCAGCCGAATTGACCTGCCAGCGGTCCGGTAGCGGTCAGCGTGATCATCGAACCGATGTTCATCGCCGCGGCGTACACACCGGTCAACACCGCCGCCCGATGCCGGAAGTCGCGGCCGATCACCACCGGCGTCACCACGTTCCCCACGGTGATCGCCAGGCCCATCACCAGCGTGCCGATCAGTGCCGCCGCAACGGTTCCCAGCGACCGCACCAGCGTGCCGACCAGCAGTATCGAGAGGGAGGTCAGCACCGCGCGCTCGACCCCGGTCCGAGCGATCACACCGGACGCCAGGGGGGCGGCGAGCCCGAAGCACAGCACCGGAAGACTGGTGAGCAGGCCGACGACGGTGCCCGACATGCCCAGCTCGGCTTTGAGGTCGCCGGTCACCGTCGACACGGCGACCAATGGACCACGCAGGTTGAACGACAGCAGAACGATGCCGACCAGCACCAGGACGGGCATGGCGGCTGCGGCGGCTCGGCTGCTGGACCGCACGTCAGCCGACGGGCTCGATGCCGAGGAACACGGCGAGCGCCTCCACCACAAGGGCGTGGTCCTCGGCCTGCGGCAAACCCGAGACCGTCACGGTGCCCACCACGCCGACCTCCCGGACGATGAGCGGAAAGGATCCGCCGTGCGCCGCGTACAGCAACGGGTCGAGGCCGTGGCCGATGTCCACGGACCGCCCGGCGAGCTCCAGCCGCCGCCCGACCAGATACGACGATTCATTGAACCTGTTGACCACCCGCACCTTTCGCTCGATCCAGGCGTCGTTGTCCGGGGTGGTGCCGGGCAGGGCGGCGTGGAAGAGCTGGTGCCCGTGACGGCGGATGTCCACCGTGACGGCCAGCTTCCGCTCCTGGGCGACGGCCACGATCCGCGAGCCGAGCTGCAGCGCGTCGTCGTTGGTGAAGCGCCGCAACTGCAACAGTTGCTGCTGGGTCTGCAGCAACTGGATCAGCGCCCGCAGCTCGGATGGATCTGACGGAATCGTCACGTGGATGCTCCTTGGTCCTCGGGCTGCCGGCTCGGCAGATGCCGCCGATCACTGTGCCGCATTTCAGATCGGTCGTGCCAGGGGCGAGGTGACGGCGACGTCACCCGCCCCTTCATGGACAAGTATGTACATATGTCATAACATATGGAGGAGAGTAGGGAAGGAGTCGTTGTGCCGCTGGTTCGGATCGATGTCCAGGAGGGTCGCACGCCGGAGCAACTGCGCCGGCTGGCCGACGTCGTGCAGGAGGTGATGTTGGAGGTCTTCGAGGCGCCCGACCGTGATCGCTACCAGATCATCACCGTGCACCCGGTGGGGCACATCATCGCAGAGGACACCAATCTCGGGCTCGAGCGCACCGACGAACTGGTCGTCCTGCAGATCTTCCAGCAGGGCCGCACCGACGACCACAAGCGGGCGGCGTACGCGCGACTGGCCGAGCGGTTGGAGACCGAGGTCGGGCTGCGACCCAGCGATCTGATCGTGTCGGTCGTCGCCAACGAGCGTGCCGACTGGTCCTTCGGGCTCGGGCGGGCGCAGTTCCTCGACGGCGACCTCTGACTGTCCGGCCCGGCCTCGTCCGGGTGCGCCCTGACCGGGAACGCGCCGCCTCTCCGGCGCGGATCAACTTCGCCCGCGCGCATGAAATCGTTCACTTCTGCCCCACGAATCCCATAACCGGCACGTTTGTCCGCGCTGTGGAAGATGATCCGCGCCGGAGGAGGCGGAGGGGTCCGCGCCGGACGAGGCAGAGGGGTCCGCGCAGGGGGAGGCAGAGAGGGTTCGCGTCGGGGAGGGGGTGGGAGAGGTTGCGCTGTCAGGGGTTTGGGCGCGACCCGCGGCCGGACACGATGGCGACGCCGACCAGAAACGCGAAGACCCGCAGTCCCCTGGCGGTGCGGGCGAGCTGCCGGTCGTGGGGTGCCGCCGGTCGCCACTGTGCGCTGGCATGGGACATGACGGCTCCTTTCGGCGGGGATTTCTTGAGGAGCGGACCCGGTCCTGCCCTGATACCCGCCCTGCATCCGGGGCCAGTTGCGGCGGCCGGGCCGGTTCAGCCGGCGCGCGGGAAGTACATGATCACGCCGACGCCGACCAGGCAGATCAGCGCGCCGATGATGTCGTAGCGATCCGGCCGGAATCTGTCCACGATCATTCCCCAGGCCAGCGAGCCGGCGACGAAGACGCCGCCGTACGCGGCAAGGATCCGCCCGAAGTTGGCGTCCGGCTGCAGGGTGGCGACGAACCCGTACAGACCGAGAGCGATGACGCCGGCGCCGATCCAGACCAGCCCGCGGTGCTCCCTGACCCCTTGCCAGATCAACCAGGCGCCACCGATCTCGGCAACCGCGGCGAGGATGAACAATGCGATCGAGCGGGCGATGAGCATGAGGAAGGCTATCCGCGGCGCTGCCGGGTCGTCGGCGAGCCGGGCTCGGGTAGCGGCACGAGAGCGGTGAACGGCAGCGGGCACTGCGGACTGCCGGCGCACACCATCAGGTCGTCGCATCCGGCATCAATGGCCTGCCGCAACGATTCTCGGATGATCGTCAGGTCGGTGATCTTCTGCTCGATCTCGCTGAGTTTGGCTTCGGCGCGCAGGCGCAGCCCGTCGTCCGTCCGGCCGTGATGGTGGGTTCCGGCGGCCAGCAAATCGGCGACCTCGGCAAGCGTGAGGCCCAGCCGCTGCGCGGTCTTGATCACCCGCAGCAGGGTGATCGCCTCGTCCGGGTACACCCGGTGGCCGCCGCTGGTGCGATCCGGCCGTTCCAGCAGCCCGCGCCGTTCGTAGTACCGCAATGTCTGCGGATTGACACCGGCCGCCGAGGCCAGCTGCCCGGCGCGCAGGCCGGTGGTCACGACGTCGCCCGATCGACTGCCGCCTGCGCCCGAACAACCAGGGCGTCCAGTACGGCGACATTGCCCGGCGGCACCCGCACTTCCAGCATGACCCGGCCTCCGGTCATCGTCAGTGCGAACGTCCAGAACGTGCAGCACTGCGATTCCCGAGCCGTCAGATCAGCGGCGGTGGCCGCCACCGCCGGCTCCGCGGGGAGTTCGAAAGTGGCGTGTACATTGGACTCTCGGGTCACCGAGCGCACCGCGGTGGCGAACAGGTCGTCGAACTCTGCCACTCGAAGGGGTCGATCCGCGCTGGGCAAGGTGCATTCGGCGGGAGCCCCCAGCCCGGCGAGGGGAGGGAAATGTCGGTCATTGCTGAACGGTAAACCTGTACCCAGGTACCGAATGCAAGCACTATCTTCGGCCAGTTGTCCCGGGCCCCGAGCACCCAGCCGATCAGCTCCCGGACCCGGCAGCCAGATCCGCGACGACGCGGGGCAAGGGTGTTCCAGAGCCTGCTCGGACCCACCCGGGTGGCAATCGTGCACCGGCACACGGAGGTCGCGCGGTGCACCGGTCTCATCGCCTGACGCCCGACCGCCGCCTGGAACGCGGCGGGCAGCGGCGGGTGCGCTACCGGCGGGCTGCTTGGATGCGAAGGTGACGCCACCGGAATCCACCGCCGATCCCGAGCCGCGGGGGTTCGGCTTCGAGGTCGAGGCCAGGCTGCCCGATACTCTCGGCCGGACGGGGGTGATCACCACCCCGCACGGTGCCATCCGGACGCCCGCGTTCATCGCGGTAGGCACGAAGGCCACCGTCAAGTCGGTGCTGCCCGAATCGATGACGGGGCTCGGCGCGCAGGCAGTGCTCGCCAACGCCTACCACCTGTACCTGCAACCCGGCGCCGACATCGTCGAGCAGGCGGGTGGTCTCGGGTCGTTCATGAACTGGCCGGGACCGACGTTCACCGATTCCGGTGGCTTCCAGGTGCTCTCGCTCGGCGCCGGGTTCAAGAAGGTGCTGGCGATGGATGTGACCGGCCTGCAGTCCGATCACGTCATCGCCGAGGGCAAGACCCGGCTGGCCAGGGTCGACGACGACGGGGTGACGTTCAAGTCGCACCTGGACGGCTCGCTGCACCGGTTCAGCCCGGAGGTGTCGATGGGCATCCAGCACCAGCTCGGTGCGGACATCATCTTCGCCTTCGACGAATGCACCACGCTGATGAACACCCGCCGGTACCAGGAGCAGTCGGTGACCCGCACCCAGGCGTGGGCGGTGCGCTGCATCAACGAGCACCGCAGGCTCACCGCCGAACGGGCGGGACGGCCGTACCAGGCGTTGTTCGCGGTCGTGCAGGGTGCACAGTACGAGGACCTGCGTCGGCGGGCCAGCCGGGACCTGGTGCCGTTGGGGTTCGACGGGTACGGCATCGGCGGGGCGTTGGAGAAGCACAACCTGGGCACCATCGTCAGGTGGGTGTGCGAGGAGCTGCCCGAGGACCGTCCGCGCCACCTGCTCGGGATCAGCGAGCCCGACGACATGTTCACCGCCATCGAGAACGGTACCGACACCTTCGACTGCGTCTCGCCGTCCCGAGTCGCCCGCAACGGGCAGTTGTATTCGACCACCGGCCGGATGAACGTCACCAACGCACGATTTCGCCGGGATTTCTCCCCGCCCGACGACGGGTGCGACTGCTACACCTGCGGGCACTACACGCGGGCCTATCTGCATCATTTGTTCAAGGCCAAGGAGATGCTCTCGGCGACGTTGTCCACCATTCACAACGAGCGGTTCGTGGTCCGGCTCGTCGACCGGATACGGCAGAGCATCGCCGATGGTACCTTCGCGGAGTTCCGGTCGGATTTCCTCGGTTCCTACTACGGCAGCTACTACCGCGGTGCTTCCGCGACGAAACCGTCAGGGACGTAATCGGGTTCGTGCCGCTTCACCAGGGCGATGACCGGATAGGTGACCGGCAGCATGACCACCTCGACCAAGACCTTGTACACGTAGCCGGTGATCACGTAATTCAGGAAATCGCTGCCGGTGATGATGCCGTAGAAGGCGATGGTGCAGAACACCACCGTATCGGCCAGCTCGCCGACCAGGGTCGAACCGATCAGTCTGGCCCACAAATGCCGTTCCTTGGTCTTGCGCTTGATCCGGACCAGCACATAGGCATTGAGCAATTGTCCGGCCAGGAATCCGCACAGGCTGGCCAGCACGATGCGCGGCACGAAACCGAGGACGGCCTCGAACGCGGCCTGGTTCTCGTATGCCTCCGCTGCCGGCGCGATCTGCACGACGTAGAACGTCAGCGACGCAAGGATGGAAAGTCCGAAGCCCAGCAGGATCGCCCGGCGGGCCCTTGCGAACCCGTACACCTCGCTGATGACGTCACCGAAGATGTAGGTGAGCGGGAACAGGAACGCGCCGCCGTCGGTGATGATCGGGCCGAACTGGATCAGCTTTGTCGCGCCGATATTGGAGATCAACAGCAGCCCGCAGAACAGCGCCACGATGATGTCGTAGTTGCCCGACCGGTGGTGCGCCGGGCGCGGGTCGATGCGAGGGTCGGTCACCAGGGTTATCCAACCAGCACCCGAGCCCAGGTCGTTCCCGGTGTCAGAACCCGTGTCAGCATGAATCATGGAACTCGGTGTGGCGCTACCCACCTCGGCGCCCTTCGCCTCACCCGCGCACATCATCCGGATCGCCCAGGCGGCCGAGGAGTTCGGGTACGCGGCGCTGTGGACCTATGAGCGGCTGCTCCGGCCGGTGGGTGACCTGCCTCAGTCCGGTGGGCCGCCGCGGCCGCTTCCCAAGGCCTACCGGGTGACGTTCGAACCGCTGGAGACGCTCAGTTACGTGCCGCCCTCACCGAGCGGATCATGCTGGGCACCAGCGTGATCGACGCGCTGTTCCACCCGCCGGTGATGCTGGCCCGCCGGTTCGCGACGCTGGACCAGTTCAGCAACGGTCGGGTCATCGCGGGCTTGGGGCAGGGCTGGATGCCGCAGGAGTTCGAGACGGCCAACGTGCCGATGAAGCGCCGCGGCGCCGGTCTGGACGAGGTCATCGATGCGATGCGCGCCTGCTGGGGTCCCGACCCGGTTGAGCTACCAGGGCCGGTTCTATCGCATCGCACCCCCTGAGGTCGGGCCCAAGCCGGTCCAGTCGCACATCCCGGTGCTGCTCGGGTCGATGACCCCGGCCGGAGTGGCGCGGGCCGCGCGGACCGCTGACGGCATCAACCCGATCGTCCTCTCCGAGGAGGTGCTGCGCGGGTTGATCTCCGCCTTTCACGACGCGGCCCGCGAGCAGGGTCGCGACCCGTCCGATCTCACCGTGGTCGCCAGGGCCAACGTCCCGGTCACCGTCGATCCGATCGGTGAGGGCCGGCCCTTCCTCGGCGGATCGCCCCGGCAGATCGCCGACGACCTCGCCCGACTCGACGGTGCGGGTGTCGACCAGGTGCTGTTCTCCAACGCGGCGGCCAAGGACATCAACGAGGAAGTCTCGGTGCTGGAGGAATTGCAGCGGATCGTCACAGGTTGAACTGGACAGGTTGATCCAGCATCGCGGCGCAGCGCACGCCCCCGAAAGACGGGACAGACAATGAAGAAACCGGTGTGGATCGGGCTGGGCGTTCTGCTCATCCTGATCGGCGGGGTCTGGGGGCTGCAGGGTTTGGGCGTGTTCGGCGGTTCGGCGATGTCCGGCAAGACGCTGTGGGCGGTGGTCGGCCCGATCGTCGCCGTCGTCGGCGTGATCCTGGTGGTCACCGGACTCCGGGTACCGTCCCGGCGCTGATCCCACCCGCTCAGCCCACCTGGCCACCCTGGCCACCTGGCCACCCTGGCCACCCGGGACACCCTGGCCACCCTGGCCACCCGGGACAGCCGGGACAGCCGGGACAGCCGGGACAGCAAACACGAACCCCGGTCCCTGGCCGAGCAACGCACCCAGTGGCGCTGGCAGGCCCTGGAAGTCCTCGGCGGCAAACGGAACCTGGATGAGATGGTCACCGCCTCCACCACCTCGGCAGGCAAACCCGCGCCCGTCACCCGGGCGCTGGTCGGGGACCTCACGGCCGCCACCATCGCCGTGCTGGAGCAGTCGAGGGCGCGGTGGCGGGAACACCACGTGCTCGCCGAGGCCCCGGCAGACCCGCGCCGCCGGAGTCACACCCGCCGCCGTCACTTCAGTCGGCGGCGTTGCGGACCCCGGCGCCTACACGGTCCCTTTGCTCCTACGCCGTTTCATGCACCGGGTAGGTGAGTTCTTCGGTGATCTTGAGTCCGAGGGCGTCGGCCACGGCCTGGACGCGTTCGATGCTGACGCCGGCGTAGGTGGTGGCCTCGTACCGCTGGATCTGTTGCTCGGCGACTCCGAGCCGTTCGGACAGCATCTTCTGCGTCAGGCCGGCAGCGACCCGCGCCTCGATCAGGGCGGGAAGCAGGTCGAGCACCGAGGTCAGCACCCTCCGGCGGATGACGCCCGCCCTCAAGGCCTCATATTGCTCGACCTGCTCACGAAGGTCGTCGATCTGACTGGCCAGTCCCTCCTGCATCGCCTGGTGGATACGTGGGTGCACACCAGGCGCCGGCCCCCTCCGTCAGGGCCTCGGCGTGTGCCTGCTCGAACGCTTCGAGTTGATTCTTGGTGATCTTGTACTGCCGTTCGTTGGTGATCATCACAGCGCTCCGAGGTCGATGGCGACGATGCCCTTTGCGTCGCCGGTGTTCTTGTCGATTTGGAAGAAGTCCAGGAACCGGGTGCCGTCAGGGGTCGCCGATGAGTTGGCGACAACATCTCCCCGCAGAACTTCACCTTCTGTGCCGCACGTGGATGTCCAAAAAGTCCAACAGCACCGGATCGAGAGCATCGGGATCGACATCTTCGGCCTCCCAACACCCGTCGAAATCGCCGGGAACCTCCTTTGCCGTCACGAAGCTCCCGTCGACGTACGCGCGTCGGCAGCCCGCCACACGCAGCGCCTCGAGCGCCGCTCGCAGCCCGGACAGCAACTGACGGCGCCACTGGTGGTGCCGAAGGCGGCCTCCAACTCTGTCCACGAGGACTCGTGGACACCCGGCGGTAGGTTGCCGGTGACCGGGTCGATCTATGGAAGCACAACACAACCGTGAACTGAGGTTTCCTACCGATCACCGGGCCCGGCGGGGCGATCCCGGCCGGACGGATCACGTCGTCCTCCATCGCACCCCGGCGGCACGGCGGTGCGTCACGCTCGCTCGCCGGCGTAGTAGCGCAGGCTCGCCGCGTCCTGCAGGAAGGTGGCCGCGAGCTGGCCCGCATGGGTTGTGTTGAAGTCCTCGGGCAGCACGCCATCGTGGACGAGGGTTGCGGCGGCCTCGAGATAGCGGGCGGCACGGTTAACCAGTCCCGGCGGCATCATCACCAGGGTTGCGGCGCGACCTGCGTGGTCTGGTGCGTGATCGGAGGTGACCTGGCCGATGGCGGACAACGCCTGGGCGAGCTGGACAACGGTGGTGCGCAGATGGTCGATATCGTCGCGTTCGCGAAGCCGTATTTGGATGGCTTCGGCGAGGCCGGCGATGCAGCGGCCGAGGATCGGCAGCGGTACCGCGGCGGTGCGGGCCGATTCGGTGACGTCGGCGCCGGGCGTTTCGTCCGCCATCGAGATGACCAAGGTGCGGGCGAGGTCGGCGAGCACGTCGTCGGTGAGGTAGCGCCGCGCCGCGGCGGGGGAGATGCCCATCTGGGAGGACACCCACCGGACGCGTTCGTGGACGAGTTCGGTGGCGGCGGCGCGTGATGCGGACATGCCGAGGTCGTGCAGCGCGGCGAGCAGGGCATCGACGCGGCGGTCGACCCAGGTCGGCTTCGGGGTCATCGTGTGCCTCCGGTAGGACTGACGAGGGTTACGGCCATGACGGGGAGACGCTGTTGGGCGGGACCCGATACTTGCGGAGGACCGTCGCACACCATTCCCGCGCCGGCCAGGTACACCCTGTTCCACCAGGGCCGCGGCGAGATGCTCGACCACATGCTCATCACCCGGAACCTGCTCGCCCACTACCGAGGCTCAGAGATCCACAACGCACTCCCGCACGACGAATCCGCAGCGTTCGCCATCGACCGGAAGTATCCAGAATCCGACCACGCGCCCTCGTCGCGACCTTCGACTTCCCCGCCTGATGGAGCTGGCAGAGGGCGTGTCGAATTGCCCTGACCCGGGCGCGTCCTCCTTGCCGCGTCGCTCTCAACTACCGTCACAGTGACACTAGGACCGACGATTGTGGCTGAAAAGCGTTACAGTGCAACCCCTTCGTCTGCGCCGACGCATCACCGACGATTTGCCTTATGTCCGGTTAAATCCTGCATGTTGCACCCGATGCGCTCCTTGCATCCCCGGCAGCGCACAGTGTGAGCACGCCGCTGCCTGGTCGGCAACTGGGTCCGCACCACCGCCGGCGACCCGACCGGCGGCGGGACCGTCGACGCCCCGTTCAGCGTTGAGGACCGCCGGTCACCTGTCGTCGTTGAAGCCTTCACCTCTTCACCACCACCTGAATCTGCTCCACCAGGAACGTCGAATGGGACTGCGTGGTCAGCGCCGGGGAGGTGCCGCCGGCGCCGGTGTTGCTCGTCCATGCCACGGACCAGGTGATGCCGGTGGTCGCGGTCAACGGCCCGTCAGGAGTGACCGACCGGTACATGTAACCGCAGCCACCGCCGGTCGGCGCGGTGTTGGCGTCGGCCTCGGTCCTTGGGCGACCGGGACCCGGGCAGGTCACCGGTGCGTCCCCGTTGCCCGGGTCGAACACCAGCGACGTCGGGGTCGCGGTCACCGTCGCCGACACCCCACGCAGATCCACCGTGCGCTGCAACGGCTGCCAGTTGTTCACCCATACCCACGTGTTCAGACCCACCCAGGTGTAGGACAGGCCGCCGTTGTCCGGGTCCGAGTTGGTCTCCGGCGGGGACCGTTGCGCCGCAGGCTTCGGCACCGTCAACTCCGTGTACGCCTGCTGCGCCAACACCGCCGGATCCGGCGGCGGCGGGGGCGGCGGTGCCGCCGGCGCGCCCGGCGGCGGGTCAGGCACATATAGGTACTGCACGGGACCATTGCAGGGGTCCATCAGCAACGTCCCAGTGGCCGGGTCGTTGCCACCCCACGAAGGGCTGGTCGCCGGCTGCATGGTGACCCGAAAACCGCACTCCTCAGGATTCCCAACACCAGCAACGGCCACACCGTCGTTTCGCTTGAATCGCTCACGGGCAGACTCACTCAGTCCCGCGCTCACCGCCGTGGAACCCGTATCCGACAGAGCCGCGGCAACCGCAGCTTCGATGGCGGCGATTTGTCCGGCGGACAACGTTCCGTCTTTACCCGCACTCTCGAGCGTAAGGGTGACTTTGTCGTCTGCAAGCGCGCCAAAACCTGGGAGTACCTCAACAGGCGGATCGCTGTCCTGAGGGCCGCCGCGGGCAGCACCAGCGCCGCCGATGAGCAGTATCCCGACTAGAGCGATTGCACTGGTCGCTCGAGTCCTCCAACTCAGCACGGTTCGTCCGAGAGGTAATACACCTGCTGGATCCG
>Ga0208716_1000289_pt1 | contig 21479 bp, 19 predicted proteins | sample NGESurdeep092012_8_FD_184482 | JGI IMG/M metagenome (GOLD analysis project Ga0208716, IMG submission 184482) | Arctic peat soil microbial communities from Barrow, Alaska - NGEE Surface sample 415-3 deep-092012 (SPAdes) | ecosystem: Environmental > Terrestrial > Soil > Wetlands > Peat ...
GACGAGGCGGTGGCGGCGAGACCCGCGTCGCCGGCCCCGCCCGGAATCCCTGCGGCCGCGGACCCGGTGGTCGTGCCGGTCGAACCGTCACCCGAGGACGGCGCCGGTGTCGCAGAGCTGGTACTGCCGGTGCCGCCACGCCGGACGAACCCGCTGTCCCCGCTGTCGCCCTGCGCGACACCGGCGGCGGACAGCGCTGCGCCGGTGGTCACCGAGGCCATCAGCGTGGAGGCCCAGAACTTCTTGAAGACGCCGTCGGCCACCCCGGAGGCCGCGGCGGGGGTGGCTGCGGCCAGGTCCTGCGGGGTCGCCTGCGCGTTCGGGAACAGCGCCTGCTCCAGGTTGTTCCAGGTGATCAGGGGTACCGCGGCGTCCACCCGCGGATCGGTGCCGGCCAGCATCAGCGAGAGCGCTCCGCCGTAGGACCCGCCGGTCACCCCGACCCTGGGATCGTCGGCGGCGTCCAACTGGACCTCGGGCTGCTGTGCCAGCCAGTCGACCACCGCGCGAGCATCGGGGACCTCGTAATCCAGCGAGTCGAGCGCGATCTGGCCACTGGAGGCGCCGAATCCGCGCGCCGAGTAGGCCAGCGCCACGAAACCGTCGCGCGCCAGTTGCTCGGCGTCGGCGGCCACCGACTTCTTCGACCCGCCGAACCCGTGGGCGACGATCACCGCGGGCGCGGGGATGCTGGCCGGCAGGTAGACCGTGGCGTCGAGCAGCACAGGGTCGGTGACGCCGGGCCCGCCGGCCGCGCTGATCTGCACGTCCCGGCTGGCGATCGGTACCGGCGCCGGCGCCGGCCAGGCGATCCACACCACGGCGGCGATCAGTGCCGCGACGACAACAAGAGCGGTGACCTTCCGCTGGCGGGTGCCGAGCATCCGCCGCAGGCGCGCCTTCATGCAGGACTGATCAGGGTGGATGTCACTGCGCGCCGGCAACGGATCGCGCTGCTGGAATTGCCTCGCGCGGCCGGTGGGTGCCCGAGCCGGGCGCGGGCATGATCGATCATCACACCAGGGTGCCAGACCCCGCGGACCTGCCCGTCGAGCTCAGGTGCCGGGGCTCGGAAACAGCAGCGAAAACAGGCAGCGGATAGGCAGCGGAGACAGCCCGGGTCAGCAATGGGTGACGGCCCGTGAGGGAGTCGGCATCCCTCGAGCGGCGCTGTGCGAAGAATTCCTGTGAAACTCCGCACGGACGTGGAGGGGAGTACTCCCACCCCGCGGTGGTCTGTCGACTTTGTCAACACGGTCCTTCAACGTTGCGGACCGGGTGTCGCCGGCCTCGGTTTCGTCTTGCAGGCTGCGAACGGCATCGTTCTCGGGGCGGCCTGGCACGAAAACCGCGGCGGAGGTGACCTCCGGTGTTGTGTCGTATCCCGCGCACCGGAGGAGTCTGTTGATATGAACGTGCCCCTGTGGGTATGGATTTCCGTGCTCGTCGGCATTGCCGCGATCTTCACCGTGAGCCTATTTTCGGCCGCAAGGCCCACGTGATCGGCGTCGCCGAGGCGTCGAAATGGGTCACCGCCTACGTCTGTCTTGCGGTGCTCTTCGGGATCGGCGTCTTCATCTTCGCCGGCCCGCAATACGGCGGCGAGTTCTTCGCCGGCTACGCCACCGAATACGCGCTGAGCATCGACAACCTGTTCGTCTTCGTCATCCTGCTGACGTCGTTCGCGGTGCCGCGTGAACTGCAGGGCCGGGTCGTGCTGATCGGCATCATGATCGCGCTGGTGCTCCGCGGCGCGCTGATCGCCGTCGGCGCGGTGCTGATCTCCACGTTCTCCTAGGTGTTCTACCTGTTCGGGCTGTTCCTGGTGATCACCGCGTGGCGGCTGGCCAGGGAGAAGCACGACGAGGACGATTCGAAGGAACCGGGCACGGTCGCGTTGCTGCGCAGGTTTCTGCCGGTGTCGGAGCAGTACAACGGCACCAAGATGACGATCCGGATCGACGGCAAGAAACTGTTCACCCCGATGTTCGCGGTGATCCTGGCGTTGGGCGTCACCGACGTGTTGTTCGCCCTCGACTCGATCCCGGCGATCTTCGGGCTCACCAAGGAACCGTTCCTGGTGTTCACCGCGAACGCTTCGCGCTCCTCGGCCTGTCCGAGCTGTACTTCCTGCTCGGCGCGCTGCTGCAGCGGCTGGTCTATCTCTCGAAGGGCCTCGCGCTCATCCTCGGGTTCATCGGGGTGAAGTTGATCTTCGAGGCGTTGGCCGGCAACTCTCTGCAGTTCATCAACGGGGGCGAGCCGGTGCCCTGGGCGCCGCACATCTCGCCCGCACTGTCATTGATCGTGGTGATCTCGATCCTGGCGGTCACCGTGGTGGCGAGCCTGTTGGCCTCGCGGCGGGCGGAGCGAGCGGAAGCGGCGGACGGCGCGGGTGAGACTCCGGCGGGGCACGGCGCCGGCGGCCCGTCCGCAGCGTCCTCGCCGGCCGTGGCCACCGGTGCGGTGACGGATCAGGGTCAGCCGCGGCGCGACTAGCCTGCCCTGTTGTGAAGCCTGACGACATCTCCCTGATCCGTGTGCCGGGTCGGCCCGCGTTCGCCGCCGCCGGCCAGATCCTGGTCGCGGTGAGTACTCCTGACCTCGACGCGAACCTGTACCGCGGGACCCTGGTCCGCATCCAGGGCGGCCGCGACAGCGGTCAAGACAGCGATCAAGAAAGCGATCAACAAGGCGACCAGCCCGGTCGGCACGGCGACCACCCCGTCGCGTTGACCGTCGGACCTCGGGACTCCGAGCCGGTGACCAGCCCGGACGGCCGCCTGGTGGTGTTCCTGCGCGCGGCGGAGTCCGGCCCGCCGCAGCTGTGCGCGATGGCGGTTGGCGGCGGTGAGCCGCGCAAGCTGACGGACCATCCGCTGGGGGCAGGTCCGGTGGTGTTCGCCCCCGACGGCAGCAGCGTCGCGTACTGCGCGGCCGTCCCGGAGTCCGGGAGGTACGGCACCGACAAGGCGGTCGGCGCCGATGCAGAGCCGCCGCGCCGCGTCACCCGGCTGTCTTATCGCCTGGACGGCGAGGGTTTCGTACTGGACAAGCTGCGTCAGGTGTTCGTGCTCGACGTCACCGGCCAGTCCGCGCCCTCGACGGAACCGCAGACGGGACCCGCACCCGTACAGCTCACCGACGAGCCGTCCGGTGCCGATCACCCGGCGTTCACCGGTGACGGCCGGCTGCTGTACGTGCGCCCGACCGGGACGGACGAGCTGACCGATGAGATCGCCGTCATCGACCTGCCCGCAGACCCCGTCAGCCCCGGAGCGTCGACCCCGGGATGGGGTGAACGGCTGATCGCCACCCGTGGGTCGGCGGCGGGCTTGGTGGTCGACGGTTCCGAGATCTTCTACCTGGGCGCGGAGTTCACCGGGGTGGACGCGGTGGCGCGGACGAACGGCCTGTGGGCTGCTCCGCTCGCCGGGGGCTCGCCGCGGCGGCTCACCGACGAGGAATCGGTGGACGCGGACCTCACCGCCGGTCGCCCGGAACCCGGCGAAGGCACGGTGCTGTTTGCGGTGTTGGATCGCGGCTCGGTCGGTCTGCGGGCGGCGCCGGTGAGCGCGGCGAAGCTCCCGTTGACCGAGCTCGCCGAGGTCATCGGCGGTGATCGGGTCGTCCGGTCGTTCACCCGCCGCGGCGGGCGGGTGGCGGCGGTGGTCGCCGACGGCGCCACCCCGGGCGAGGTCGTCACCGTCGAGTTGACCGCGGACCTTTTCGACACCGCCGCGGGGGAACGGCGGACGGATTTTTCCAGAGTGAGCGACTTCTCCAGGGAGCTGGGGGGCGCCGGCCTGCGGCCGGCCGTCGAGTTGGCCGCAAGATCCGCCGACGGGTACCCGGTGCACGGCTGGTTGGTGACCCCCGACGAACCCGGACCACACCCGGTGCTGCTGCTGGTGCACGGCGGGCCGCACAGCGCCTACACGTCGGCGTTCTTCGATGAGGCGCAGGTCTACGTGGGCGCGGGGTACGCCGTCGTCATGGGCAACCCGCGGGGCTCCGCCGGATACGGCCAGAGCCACGGCCGGTCTGTGGTCGGCGCGCTGGGCACCGTCGACGTCGACGACGTGCTGGCGTTGCTGGACGAGGCACTGCGCCGTCCGGAGTGCGACCCGAGCCGGGTCGGCGTCATGGGCGGCTCCTACGGCGGGTTCATGGCTTCCTGGCTGAGCTCGCACGCGTCGGGTCGGTTCACCGCGGCGATCAGCGAACGCGCGCTCAACGCCTGGGATTCCTTCGCCGGATCCAGCGACATCGGCTACTACTTCGCCAAGGCCTACGTGGGCACCGATCGTGAAGCGCTGTGGCGCATCTCGCCGCTGGCCTACGCCGACCGGATCGAGATTCCGCTGCTGATCATCCATTCCGAGCAGGATTGGCGATGCCCGGTCGAGCAGGCGCAGCGGATGTTCGTGGCACTGAAGAACCGCGGCGCCGAGGTGGAGATGCTGTTGTTCCCGGGCGAGGGTCACGAGCTGTCCAGGTCCGGCAGGCCACGGCACCGGCAGCAACGTTTCGACGCGATCCTGCAGTGGTGGGCCCGGTACCTTCCGGTCCGGCCGGCCGCCGACCCGGCCTGAGCCCCGATCGCAGCGTCACCGGTCCCGGGTCGGGATCAGCGATCCGGGTCACCGTCACGGTCCAACCGTTCGGCTCGGAGCTGGTCGAGGTGCCCGGTGGCGTCGTCCACCCGGCGGTCGAGCAGTGCCTCCTCCAGGTCGAGGTCGTACTCCAGTTCGCGGAGCACCTCCTCGGACAGCGAGCCGGAGTTGCGCATGCTGACGAAGACGTCCCGTTCGATGCCGACCAGTTCGTGGCGCCAGTCCGAGATCCTCGCCAACCGCGCGCCTGCGTCGCCGCCGCGACGTTCCAGCCGTTCGGTCAGCCCACGCCAGTTCCGGCTGGCCGCCCAGGCGCGCATCTGGGTCGCCTCCTCGGCCGGCAGGTGCTCATCGGCGACCGCCTCCTCAACCCGCGCGGCGATCGCCTCGTTGGCCTGCTGCTGGGCAAGGGCGCGTTCCTTGGCGAGGTCCGCGTCGGGGTCGCCGGGCAGGTGCAGCAGGCGGATCACCGTCGGCAGGGTCAGTCCCTGCAGCACCAGGGTGCCCAGGATGACCGCGATGGTGCAGGTCAGCAGCAACGCGCGGTACGGCGTGGTCAGCGGCAGCGTCTGGGCGGCGGCCAGCGAGACCACCCCGCGCATGCCCGCCCAGGACACCGCGGCCAGCGGCCGCCACGATCCGATCGCTCCCGGACGGCCCAGTAGCCGGCCGATGCCGTTGAGCAGGAAGATCCAGATGGGCCGGATCAGGATCACGGTGAGCAGGACCGCCCCGGAGACCAGCAGGGTCGGCGCGCGGCCGATGTCCGGCGCCGTGACGATGCCCCACAGCTGCAGGCCGATCAGCGCGAAGACCGCTCCCTCCAGCACGTACTGGAGCGCGTTCCAGGTGGCTCGCATCGTCAGCCGGACCTCCGGCTGCAGGTCCATCGGTGACCGGAACCCCAGCACCAGACCGGCCACCACCACGGCCAGCACCCCGGAGGCGTCGGCCAGCTCGCCGAGTTGGTAGGCCAGGAAGGGCGTGACCAGGGACAACGCGGTGATCGGCAGGGATGACGAGGTGTACCGGCGGCCGGCCGAGGCCAGCAGCCCGATCGCCCCGCCGATCAGCAGCCCGCCGACGGTGGCCCAGGCGAATTCGACCAGCCCACGGCCCCACTCCATCGAGCCCAGCAGGATGCCGCTGACCGCCACCTTCAGCAGCACGAGCGATGTCGCGTCGTTGAACAGCGACTCGCCCTCGAGCACGGTGACCACCTGCCGGGGCAGCCCCGCCCGCCGCGCGACCGCGACGGCGGCAACCGCGTCCGGGGGAGCGACGATGGCCCCGAGCGCGAGCGCGGCGGCAAAGGGTATCTCGGGCATCACCATCTGCAGCACGAACGCGACGGCGAAAGCCGTCACCAGCACCATGCCGATGGCCAACTGGGTGATGGCGCGTAGCAGGCGGCGGATCGCGATGACCGAGGACTCCACCGCCGCCGCGAACAGCAGCGGCGGGAGCAGCACCGACAGCACCAGTTCGGGATTGACCTGATAGTCCGGCGCACCGGGGATGAAGGAGACGCCGACTCCGGCGACGACCAGCAGGATCGGCGCCGGGAGGCCGATCCGTCCGGCGATGCCGTTGACGATCACCACCCCGACGACCAGGAAGACCACTGGTTGCAGTTCGATCATCTGCCCACCACCCCTCAGCTTCGCCATCGTGGCAGGAATGCCATTGCACGAATCAGTGAAAAATCCGGTGACCGCCACCACACCGACCGACAAGACTGGGGCCCGAGTGTCGGTGGGGTGGGTGATACTCGCAGAGGTTGCGGCGCCGGCGGCGGCGCCGCACCGATCCCGCCACCGACAAGGTGGCCGGGAACACGGCCGGACCCATCCTGACCGGTCGTGATCCATCGCTCGACCAGGAGTAACAAGTGTCCAATCCCGTACCCGACGCGACCATCAACCCCGGTGGCCGGCATCGAGCCTCTGACCCTGTGGCGACCGATCCGGTGGGTCCGGCCGCGGTCGGTCCGGCCGTTGATCCACCAACCGGGGCCGCGCCGCCGCTCGACCCGAAGCGCTGGCTCGCCCTGGCCGTCATCGGCATCTCGCAGCTCATGGTCATCCTGGACGCCACGATCGTGAACATCGCGCTGCCCCAGGCTCAGGCCGATCTGGGCATCTCCATCGCCGACCGGCAGTGGATGGTCACGGCCTACGCATTGCCTTTCGGGGCGTTGCTGCTGCTGGGTGGGCGCATCGCCGACTACGTCGGCCGCAAGAAGATCCTGATCATCTCGCTGTCCGGTTTCGCCATCGCCTCCGCCATCGGCGGCGCCGCCCAGGCCGGCTGGATGCTGTTCGGCGCCCGTGCCCTGCAGGGTGGCTTCGCCGCGATGCTCGCGCCGGCCGCGCTGTCGTTGGTGACGGTGACGTTCCACGACGAGAAGGACAGGGCAAAGGCATTCGCGGTGTTCGGCGCGATCGCCGGCGGCGGTGCCGCCATAGGGCTCCTGCTCGGTGGGGTGCTGACCGAGTACGCGTCCTGGCGTTGGTGCCTGTACGTCAACATCCCGATCGCGATCTGTGCTGTCCTCGCCGCGATCCCGGTCCTCAAGGAATCGAAGGTGGAGGGCGGCACCCACTACGACATACCGGGAGCCATCCTCGCCACTTCCGGTCTCGGCGCGTTGGTCTGGGCCTGCACCCAGCCGGCCGAACACGGCTGGCTCTCGATCAACACCCTGGGCTGGATGGTCGTCTCGGTGTTGCTGCTGACCGGGTTCGTGCTGGTGGAGCTGCATTCCACCAGCCCGCTGCTGCCGATGCGCATCCTGGAGAACCGCAACCGGGCGGGCGCCTACATCGTCGGCCTGCTGATCGGCGCCGGGTTGTTCGCCGTCTTCCTGTTCCTGACCTACTACCTGCAAGGGATCCTGGGGTACACGCCGATCCAGGCCGGGTTCGCGTTCCTGCCGTTCAGCTTCGGTGTGGTCGTCGGCGCGGGTATCGGCTCGCAGCTGACCATCAGGGTTGGGCCGCGCGTCGTGGTCCCCGCCGGCCTGCTGCTCGGCGTGGCCGGGCTGTTCTGGCTGTCCAAGATCACCGTCGGCACCGAGTACATGAGCACCATCCTGCCCGCGATGCTGCTGATCTCGGTCGGCATGGGCTTCGTCTTCATGGCCACCACCAACCTCGCGCTGGTCGGCATCAACCACGACGACGCCGGCGTCGCCAGTGCCGTGGTCAACACCGCCCAGCAGGTCGGCGGGTCGGTGGGCACCGCGCTGCTGAACACGATCGCGGCCACCGCGACCGCGTCGTTCCTGCTCAGCAATCCGCCGGCGGCACCGACCCCCGAGGCGATCGGGGCCGCGCAGGCCGCAGCCGCGGTGGACGGTTTCGGCACGGCTTTCATGTGGGCGGCGGTGATCTTCGGGATTGCCACAGTGGTGTCGCTGGTGCTGATCAACGCCGGCAAGCACCAGGTCGCCGACATCGAACCGATGCCCGGGACGTGATCGTCCGGTAGACCCGGGTGAGCCCGCTTGACCCAGTGGTGCTCACGCCGGGCTCGCGTCCGATTCCTCGCGCCGGCGGTGGCAACCTCACCGCCGGCACGAGGCGGGTTGTTCGCCGGCCCATCACCGAGCCTGCAAGTAGAGCCCGCAAGTCGAGCCCGCAAGTAGAGCCCGCACGCAAAGCCCGCACGTAAAGCCCTGAAGTAAAGCTCCCTTGGTTGTCACCGGGACGATCGCGCTCCAGCATTTTCCCGCGGTGTCCTTGAGGCGCGGTCGTTGTCGGGAATCGTTGACCTGACGGGCATTCGGCGAGATAGCTGACCGCGAACCAGGCAAACATCCGCGGGCGGTTGTCCGAATTGTCGATATCGCGGTAACGTCTCAGCCGTAGACCACCTCCGGGGAGGTCGCGGCGAACGAACGGCCGGCGGGTGCAGCGGACCTCGGAGAGCGTCGATGGAGAGCGTCGAACAACAAGGCCGAAATCAGTCGGAGAAGGTGCGTTTGGGACTTTCGGCACTATCGCTCGGATGTCTCAAACCGGACAGTGGACCAAACATCGAGGCGCCGGTCAGGGTCTCCCGAACGGAGGGGAACGAGAGTGAACTGTCGTCTGAAGACACGATTCCTCGAGTCCGCCGACCGATCCGCGCTGGGCATCGGATCGTGTGGACGCCGCCGCCCGTCCGGCACTCAACCCGGCCCGGAATCAGAAGACTGCCTCGGAGGCACACCCTCTCGCGCCCGGTGCCGCCAACGCGGCGGACCCAGTCCCATCGAGCGTTCGCGACAGGGCGGGTGCCGCTGATGGCCACCATCGCACGGGACGTCATGACCACCGACCCGGACTGCGTCTCGCACACGGACACAGTCGAGGAAGTAGCCATGAGGATGCGGAGTCTGCTGGTGGCGTTCCTCCCGGTGTGCGACGAGGAAGGCTACCTCTGCGGCATCGTCGGTTACCGGGACATCGGTGCGCAGGCCCGATCTGCGCGCGGCGAAATGGCGAGCGTCACGGCGGCGTCGCTGGTCGAGAAAGCACCTGTCACCATCGGCGTCGACGACCCCGTCGAAGATGTCACCCGGATGATGGCGGAGCAGCGGGTGTGGCTGTTGCCGGTCGTCGACGGCCAGCGACTGGTCGGTGTCATCCACTACGACAGCATCGCCGGCAGCCACCGGTCCCGGCTGCCCTCCCAGCGCGTCGAGTCGTCACCCTCTCCGTTCCGTGGAGCCGTGCGCGGGTAACGGGGAGGGCGGTACGGCTTCTCGGGTGACGCGACCGTCACGGGGAGAGCGGTGCGGCTTCTCGATGGACGCGATCGCCATCAGGTGTTTCACCACGTCCTCGACCGCCGGATTGGGCACGCACCGCGTCACCGGCGCTGATCGGCGCTGATCGTCACAGTTGTCGTCCAGTCCTACGTCAACGCACCGAGCAACTCGTCGCCGATCGGGACACCCAGCCCGGTGCAGGCGTCCCACCCCGGCCCCGCTCGATAGGCACCGTTGTTGCCCGAGGTGATGTCCCGGAACCCGGCGGCCACCACGCCAGAACCGACGCCAGCATAGATCGCGGGCTGCAGCAAGCCGAACGGGCGGCCCAGCGACTGTGCCATCCGGGCAAGCAGGGCGGCCCAGAGCGGGGACACCGCACTGGTTCCGCCGAACACCAGTTTCTGACCGTCGACCAGCACCTGATATCCGGTCTGCGGATCGGCGTTCGCGGCGACGTCGGGGACGCCCCGGCCCGGCCGGCCCGCCAAGGTGGGCACGCCGACCGTCGACTGCCAGGACGGCAGGCCGAAAGCGTCGCTCACCCCCCCCGCCCGTCGCGCCGGACCCCACCCCGTTGTTCCACACCACTTCCGAGTTGACGACGCCCGTGGTCGGGTTCGCGTCCAGTCGTGTCCCACCGCAGGCCAGGGCGTGCGGGCTGGATGCCGGAAAGTCGGTGTGCACCCTGCCGTCCGTCGCGCCGTCGGAGCTACCGTCGTCGCCGGCCGCGGCGGTGACCGTCGCGCCGAGTGCGGCGGCGTCCGTCAAGGCCTGGTCGAAGGCGGTGCGGGCCTGCGCCGTCCAGGCGTCCTCGCGCTGTCCCCAGCTGATGCTGATCGCGACGGGCGTGGTGTCGGCGTGCGCCGCCTGGCTGAGCGCGTCCAGGAACCCGGCGTCGGTGTTCGGCGCGAAGTAGACGACGATGTCGGCACCCGGAGCCATGGCACCGACGATCTCGATGTCCAGCATGACCTCGCCGTCGGCGCCGTTCGGGTTCTGCTCCGGTCTGTTCGCCCCGCCGTCCACTCCGACCGCGGTCACCGTGGGTGGCGTGACGCCCAGGCTCCGGAAGTAGCTGGTCAGCTCGGCCTGGGTGAAGCCGCCGCCCAATTCCAGGATGGCGACCGTCTGCCCGGTGCCGTCGGTGCCGGCCGGGAATTGATAGATCTCGGCCAACTGCGGCGGGGTGTAGCTGGTGGTGACGGCTGCCGGAGCGGCTATCTGAAACCGGGTCCGGGTCTGCGGGCGGTCGTCAAGACCCAGCACCGCGATCACCACACCGTCGAGGGCGGCTGGCAGGCTGAGATTCCCGGTGCGTTCGCGGTAGGTGACGACAGTCCCGTCCGGTTCCTGCTCGGTGGCCACCACCAGCGAGGTCCCGAAGATCGTGCACAGCACACCGACACTGCCCGCCACCCGTAGCCGACGCGACGCCGGATCGACCCCGACGATCTGGGCGCCGGCCGACGTGAGAATCCGGGTGGCCAGGTCGACGTCCGCCGGGTCGGCCCCGTAAGCCTGCGCGAGTTCATTCCTGGACAGTGGTGTGGCCCGACTCAGGGCCGCCTCGGGAACCTCGGCCCGGCGGCGCAGCACGACGGTGATCTGGATCGTCTCGTCCGCGGGAACCGACGCGGCTCGGCGGACTCCCGACGCAGCCCGTTCACTTCCGGGTAACGGCACCCTGTCCTCGGCGCCGGCATCGGTTGGCTGGTCGGGGGATTCAGTCATGCGATACATCTACCCCAACCCGCCGACAGTCACTTACCCCAACCTGCCGACAGTCACTCTCCGGCGCACAACCGACGGTCGAACCCCCTACCGATCCGCGCAGCGCTCAGGGAATCCGCCGGGACATCACCAGCGCGGCAGCGGAGCCGATCACCGCGGCGATGGTGCCGGCAATGAGCCAGGGCCGGGACACGTCCTGCTGCTTGAACTCGTATCCGATCTGCTCGCCGAGCTGGGCGTAGACGGACTTCAGTTCCTCCGCCGTGGCCGCGGTGTGGAAGTCGCCGCCGGAGATCTGCGCGATCTCCTTCATGGACGCGGTGTCCAGCGGCACGGGGATCTGCGAGCCGTTGTAGTCGATCGACCCGTGGTCGGTGCCGAAGGCGATCACCGACACCGGCACCTTCGCGTCGGCGGCCTGCTGCGCCGCGTCCTGCTCGGTCCGGCCGACGGTGCGTTTGCCGTCGGTCATCATGACGATCCTGGCCGGCACGGGTCCGGCGTTGCCGTCCACGTCGGCAAGGGTCTTGGACAGCCGGTCGATGGCCTGCAGGCTGGACACGATCGCCTCACCGGTGGCCGTGCGCTCGTCCAGCTTGAGCCCGGCGATGGCCTGCTTGGCGGCCGAGCGATCGGTGGTCGGCGACACCAGGACGGTGGCGATCCCGGCGAACGAAACAACTCCCAGGTTGACGCCGGGGGTCAGTTCGTCGACGAAAATGGTGGCCGCTTCCTGTGCGGCCGCCAACCGATTGGGCGCGACATCGGTGGCCTCCATCGACAGCGACACATCGATCGCCAGCATGACCGTGGCCCGGTTCCGCGGCTCCTTGGCCTCGGCGGTCGGGCCCGCCATCGCAACTGTCAGCAGGCTCAGACCGACCAGCACGAACACCGTCGGCAGGTGACGCCAGCGCCCGGGGCGCACCGGCGCCACCCGGTCCAGGAGCTCGAAGTTGGCGAACCGCAACGTATGTCGGCGGGTTCGCCGTTGGGAAAGCCCATAACCGACGGCCAATCCGACCACCAGCACACCGGCGGTCAGCCAGAATGGATGCTCGAAGCTCACCGAGCGCCCCCTCCTGTCGCGTGCCTGGCTTACTCCAGCGAACCTGCACGGAAACCATAAAGCCGCGCTCGCCCCTGGATACCCCCCAAATACAACGGGCGCACATTCACAGCTCGCGCCCAGCATCTCCCTATCCGATTCCACCGGTGCCTCAGGAATTCCCAATCTGGGTGGTCGACCATCGACGGCATGGACAAGGATCTCAACCCGCTCGAAGGTGCCTCCGCCGATCGCGACCGTCAACAGACCGGCGCGCATCCGCTCCCGCCGGGCCGGCCGGAAGCGGCCGGCCCGCAGGCGCCGCAACCCGGCCCTGCGCAACCAGCCGGCCACGACCCCCACCCGACAGCCTGGTGGCAGCCTCGCCCCGCCGCCGGAGCATCTACCGGCGCGGCAGCCACCGGCGCCCACCATCCCACCGGTGGTGCACAGGGTTACCCGACCACCGGCACTCAGGGGTACACCGCGGGCGGCGGCACCGGTTACCCGACCGGTGCGGCTCCGGGGTACAGCCAGGCCTGGAGCAACCCTTACGCCGCCACCGGCGGCCAGAGCACGCACGGTCAGAGCACCTACGGCCAGCACGCCCAGGGTCAGGCCGCCTACGGCGCGACCAGCCCCGCCGCGGCCGGCACCGCGACACTGCAGGCCCCGCGCCCGGCGAACCGCGGACGCCGCACGACGATGGTCGTCGCCGGCACCGTGATCTTCGCGCTCGCCGCCGGATTCGGCGCCGGAGCCCTGGGTGCCAGGGTCACCTCGGATTCGGCGTCAGGTTCGGCCAGCCACACGCTCACCCAGCTGGCATCGGTGTCGACCAGCAAGGCCGCCCCCGCGGACGGCTCGGTGGAGCAGGTCGCCGCCACGCTGCTGCCCTCGGTCGTGTCGGTGCTGTCCTCCTCGTCCAGCAGCGCCGGCGAAGGCTCCGGCGTCATCCTGACCGCCGACGGCATGATCCTGACCAACAACCACGTGATCAGCGGCGCCACCACCCTGCAGGTGCAGTTCAACGACGGCACCACCGCAGAGGCGACCGTGGTGGGTGCCGACCCGACCGACGACCTGGCCGTCATCAAGGCCACCGGGGTGTCCGGTTTGAAGCCGGCAACCCTCGGCAGCTCCGGTGACCTGCAGATCGGCCAGCCCGTCATCGCCGTCGGTTCCCCGCTCGGCCTCTCCGCCACGGTGACCTCCGGCATCGTGTCCGCGCTGAACCGCCCGGTCCGCACCAGCAGCGCAGAAGACCAGCAGCAACAGCAACAACAGCAGCAGCTTCCCGGGCAAAGCCAGCAGCAGAGCCAGGCCAGCACCAGCCAGGACACCGTGATGAACGCGATCCAGACGGACGCGGCCATCAACCCCGGCAACTCCGGCGGTCCGCTGGTCGAAATGAGCGGCAACGTCATCGGCATCAACTCGGCGATCGCGTCGTTGTCCGAGTCATCCAGTGGCGAAGGCGGCTCCATCGGCGTCGGCTTCGCCATCCCGATCGACCAGGCCAAGCGGATCGCGCAGGAGATCATCGACACGGGCAAAGCCACCCACGCGGTGCTCGGCGCCTCGGTCGGCGACGCGACCCAGGGCGACAACAGCCTGCTCACGGTCGGCGCGAAGGTCGCCGACGTCACCGCCGGGAGCGGCGCCGCGAGCGCTGGGCTGCAGTCGGGTGACGTGATCACCAAACTCGGCAGCCAGAACGTCGATTCGGCTGACGCGCTGATCGCTGCGGTCCGCTCGGCCGCCCCGAACAGCAAGGTGGACGTCACCTACACCCGCGGCACCGAGAGCAACACGGTCGCCGTGACGCTGGGTTCCGCCAGCACCAACTAGGAAGCAACGGCACCATCCAAGCGGTGTGAGGGGAGGTGAACCTCGACACGAAGCCCCGGCGGATCCGCGCCGGGGCTCTTGTCGTCAAGCGTCACCGAACCACCCTGCTGACGCACCAGTTCGCCCACGATCGCCAGCCCCAGCCCGCTCCCGCCGGTGTTCCGGTCGCGGGCATCGTGCAGCCTGGTGAACCGTTCGAACACCCGGGCCCGGTCGGCGGCGGGGATGCCTGGTCCGTCATCGGTGACGCCCAGTACCGCCCCGCCGCCGGCCGCCGACCCGACCGAAACCGCCACTCGTGTCGAGGCGTACCGGACGGCGTTGTCGACGATGTTGGCCAGCACCCGGGCGAGTGCGGTCGGGTTCGCCTCCACGGAGACGACGCCGGCGCCCATCCGTACAAAGGTCACCGGCAGCCTGGCGTCGGCGTACCGGGCAACCACCTGCTGCGCGAGGTCGGCGAGGTCCACCACCTCCCGTGCCGGCGGCGCCGCGTCATCGGCACGGGCCAGCAGCAGCAGGTCGTCGACCAGTTCGGTGAGCCGATCGACCTCGGCGAGCAGGTCGGCGGTGTCCGGTTCGGTGCCGGTGACGATGGCGACGTCGAGCTGGGTGCGCAGGCTGGCCAGCGGCGAGCGCAACTCATGGGCAGCGTCCGCGACGAACGCTCGTTGCCGGCGCCGGGACGACTCGAGCCGGTCCAGCATGCCGTTCAAGGTGTCTGCCAGGCGCCGGATCTCGTCCGCGGACCTGGGTACCGGCAGGGTGTCGTTCGACCCCGCGCCGGTGATCTTCTCGGCGCCGGCCCGCAGCGCTTCGACCGGCCGCAGGGTGGCGCCGACCAGCCGCCAGGCGACCGCTGCCAACGCGGCCAGCAGCACGGCGTAGCCGACGATCAGCGCGGTGCGCGCGATGCGGACGGCGTCGTCGATGTCACCGGCCGGCACTCCGACGACCACGATTCCCGGCGATGACGAGGGACCGGCACGCTGGGCGACCACCCGCATCGGTCCGTTGACGCCGAACGACGCGCCGGAGACTGTCTGCGGGCCGGAGAGCGCCGCGGTCAGCTGCTCCGGCGGCAGCGCGGCGACCAGTCGATCCGCCCCCGCCGACGCCGCCAGCACTCGGCCCTGCTCGTCCAGCACCTGCACCAGGGTGGTTCCGCCGACCGGGATCGGGTCCGGGAGGCGACCCTCGTCGAGCAGCGAGGCCACCTCGTCCGCGGTGCGGTTGGCGGCGTCGTCGGTGGCCCGCTCAAGCCCGAACCGCAGCACCGCGGTCAGCGCGACCACGCCGATCGCCAGGCCGATGGCCAGCGCCGCCGTGCTCAGCAGCACCAGGCGCACCCGCAGGCTCAGCCCGCGGGTGCGTGTGCCCCGTGCGGGCGGAGGTCCGGCCGGATCGGTCACGCGGTCAGCCGCCGTCGGCTTCGAGCCGGTACCCGGCGCCGCGCACCGTCGTCACGGCGGCCCGGCCGAACGGTGTGTCGATCTTGCGCCGCAGGTACCCGACGTACACCTCCACCACGTTCGCCTCACTGGTGCCATAGGCATCCCAGACGTGCTCGAGCAGATCGAACCGGCTGACCACTTCGCCGGCCCGTCGCATCAGGTACTCCAGCAGCGAGAACTCGCGCGCGGTCAGGGAAATCGGCGTGTCTCCCCGCGCTACCTGCTTGGCCGCGGGGTCCAGCACCAGGTCGCCGGCAGCCAGCACGGCGGGTCGCTCCGGCGCCCCGCGACGCAGCAGCGCGCGGAGCCTGGCGACCAGCACGACGTAGCTGAACGGCTTGGTCAGGTAATCGTCCGCGCCGACGTCCAGGCCGTCGGCCTCGTCGAACTCGCCGTCCTTCGCCGACAGCATCAGCACCGGCACCCAGTTCCGGTCCCGGCGCAGCGCCCGCACCACCTCGTACCCGGACAGCCGCGGCAGCATGACGTCCAGCACGATGGCGTCGTAGTTGCCGGACCGGGCGGATTCCAGCCCGGCGGCGCCGTCATGACTCAGGTCGACGGCGAAACCCTCTGAGCGCAAACCTTTTTGCAGCGCACGGGCGAGCCGAACCTCGTCCTCGACCACCAGCAACCGCATCCGCGCACCCCCTTCCAGCGCCCATCCGTCGCACACTCTCAAGCTGCTCTCAGCATGCCTGGCTCACGATGGGTTCTGCGTGACCGATCAATGAACCCAGAAATGAGTGTGTAGCAGTGTCCGATTTCCAGCGGTCCGACTCCAAGACTCCGTTGATCCACCGGCCCGCGATCCGCTGGGCGGTGCCAGGGGCTGTGGTCGCCATCGCCCTTGGCGCCGCCGCAATCTCCGCGGTGGGCGCCGACGCGTCTCCACCGCTGCCACCCCGCAGCGCGGCGGAACTGCTGGTTGACGTACAGAACGCCAGCCTGACCTGGCTGTCCGGCACCGTGGTGCAGGACGCCGCGCTGGGCCTGCCGGAACTGCCGGTGCAGGTCGGCGGCCAGGGCAGCTCGAACTTCACCGCGCTGGCTTCCGGCACCCACACGCTGCGGGTCTGGTACGCGGGCGAGGACCAGCAGCGGGTCGCCCTGCAGGGCACGCTGGGCGAGTCCGACGTGGTGCGCAACGGGTCCGACGTCTGGACCTGGGCCAGTGACAGCAACACGGCCACCCACTACCAGTTGCCGGCCGGCGCGGGGGACAAGGCGCTGGCCGAGCACCCCGATTCCAGCGCCGCCGCGATGACCCCGCAGCAGGCCGCGGACGCGGCGCTGGCGGCCATCGACCCGACCACCACGGTGACCACCGACGGCACCGCCGAGATTGCCGGACGGTCCGCGTACGAACTCGTGCTCGAACCCAAGGACGACAGGTCACTGGTCGGTCAGGTGCGCATCGCCATCGACGCCGAGCAGCACATCCCGCTGCGGGTGCAGGTGTTCGCCAAGGGCGCGCCGACACCGGCGTTCCAGGTGGGCTTCAGCCGGGTCAGCTTCGACGCGCCCGAGGCGGCCAATTTCCAGTTCTCCCCGCCGCCGGGCGCCACGGTGACCGAGTCAACGCTGGGTAGCCAGGCCGGTGCCGCAGCGCCCGACCAGCCCGTAGTCCCGAAGGCGGCACGCCCGGCCGGCGCGGCGGAGCCCACGACTGTCGGCACCGGCTGGACGTCCGTGCTGGTGGCGAAGGTGCCGACGACTGCGACCACCCCGGACACCACCGCCCCGGACTCGTCCGCTCCGCCGACCACCGGCACCACCCCCGGCGAGCCCGCCGCTCGCGGTTCTGCCGCCGACCTGAACGCGATCCTGAGTGCCCTGCCCGCGGTCAGCGGCGACTGGGGCAGCGGCCGGTTGCTGCAGTCGGCGCTGTTCTCGGTGCTGATCACCGATGACGGCCGGATCATCGCCGGCGCCGTCGCCCCCGAGAAGCTCTACGAGGCGGCCGCTCAGTGACCTCACCGGCCGGAACCTCGGTCAGCGCATCGCCGCACCCGGCCTCAGCGGCGATCGGTGACCCTCCGACGGTAGGACCAGCCGTTCTGCCGCTACAGTCGACGGCGATGTCGGGGATCAGCGGTGACGGCTTCGCGGTGACCTCCGACGGCCTGACCAAGCGATTCCGCGGCGGCCAGGTCGCCGTCGATCACATCGCTCTCGCTGTGCCGCACGGCGCCGTGTACGGGTTCCTCGGCCCGAACGGCTCGGGCAAGACGACGACGATCAGGATGCTGCTCGGCCTGGTCAGGCCAACCGCAGGGACCAGCACCCTGCTCGGCGGCCGGATCCCGGAGGACTCCCAGCGGGTGCTGCCGCGGGTCGGCGCGCTGGTCGAGGGCCCGGCGTTCCACCCGTACCTGTCCGGCCGGGACAACCTCCGCCGATTGGACGCCGCGGACCGCATGGCGGACCCGGCGAATTGCGCAGAGCGGATCGCCGGGGCACTGGAAAGGGTCGGGCTGAGCGCAGCGGCCGGCAAGCGTTTCCGGAATTACTCGCTCGGCATGCGGCAGCGGCTGGGCATCGCGGCCGCGCTGCTCCAACCCCGGCAGTTGCTCATTCTCGACGAGCCGACCAACGGCCTCGACCCGCAGGGCACCCGCGAGGTGCGGTCGCTGGTCACCGACCTGGCCGCCGGCGGCGTCACGGTGCTGCTCTCCACCCACCTGCTCTCCGAGGTCGAGCAGATCTGCACGCACGTCGGCGTCATGCATGTCGGCAAGCTGGTCGCGCAATCCCGGCTCAGCGACCTGAGATCGCAGACAGCGCAGCGCATTCGAGTGCACACGACGCGTCCGGAGCTGGCCGCCGCCAGCCTGACCCGGCTCGGCCTGCACGACGTCATCGCCGAGGGCGCCCAGACCAGTGGGCAGTCCAGCGGTGAGGTCACCGCGCTGCTCGGCAGCGCCGACCCCGAGTCGGTGATCGCCGCGCTGGTGCACGACGAGGTGCCGGTGCTCGCGTTCGGACCGGTACCGGTGAACCTGGAAGACGTCTTCGTGACCTTGACGGGGGAGGGTTTCGGTGTCAGCGGCTGAAGCACTGTCGCAGGTGCCGTCCGACGCGAGTGCCGTTGACCGGCAAGAATTCCCGCCGGTCCGATCGCGTCGGATGTCCACCAGGTTCCTGCGCTCGGAACTGAGGCTGATCTACGGAAGGCGCCGCAACATCGCCGGCATGGCGGTGCTCGCCGTGGTGCCGATCATCATCGCCTTCGCCGTCAGGTACAGCGGATCCCCGCGTGGTGGCGGTGGCGGCGGCGGCGAGGGTGGCTTCATCGGCCAGGCCACCAACAACGGGCTGTTGGTCGGGCTGGCCGCGCTGACAGTCGAGCTGCCGCTGTTCCTGCCGCTGGCAGTCGCGGTCGTCGCCGGTGACGCGGTGGCCGGCGAGGCGAACGTCGGCACCCTGCGGTACCTGCTGGCCCGACCCGTGCAACGGACCCGGCTGCTGGCGGTCAAATACCTGGGCGTGCTCATCGCCACCATCACCGCGGTGCTGCTGGTCGCCGTCGTCGGCGTCGGGTTCGGGCTCGCGTTGTTCGGCGCCGGGCCGGTGACATTGCTGTCCGGGACACAGGTCTCGACCGGGGTGGGGCTCTGGCGGCTGCTGCTGGTCTGCGCCTACCTGGTGATCTGCCTGGCGGCGTTCGGTGCCATGGGGTTGTTCGTCTCCACGCTGACCGAGCAGCCCATCGGCGCCACCATCGCCGTCGTGGGGCTCGCGCTGCTCAGCCAGATCCTGGATTCGGTGACGCAGCTCTCGGCGATCCACCCGTACCTGCCGACGCATTACTGGCTGTCGTTCGGTGACCTGCTCCGCGACCCCATCTCCACCGACCAGATCGTCCCCGGCATCGTCAGCGCGGTGGTCTACGGAGCGATCTTCCTCGCCGCCGCGTGGGCCCGGTTCGGCACCAAGGACATCACCAGCTGACGAGCGGTAGCTGCCGAACATTCAGGCCCGTATTTCGGGTTCGGAATCAGTGATCGGTTGATGCAATTCTTGCCCGATAACGACGTCATTGACTTCGACATGATTCCCCTGGAGCCCACGCTGGTGGATCCGTCGAAGCCGTGAATTCATTGGCCCGGACGGCTACCCAAGATCGAACCGGGCGCGGACCTCGCCAAGGATCACCGATGGCGGCGCGGCCCCATGGGTCAACGCGTCGACGGCGCCCATCACCGCCCGGGCCGGGTTGTCGTCGGCCGCCGCCTGCACGGTCGTGATGGCGATCGACTCGGCGGCAATCGGCCGGTCCGCGTCCCTCACGTCATCAGCCAACACGGTCGCCACCACGGTGGCGCCGGACAACAGTCGATCCCACACCGCATTCCAGTCGGTCAGCGGTGCCGGCAGCGGCGCACCGCGATCCAGTGCCGCCAGCCCGGCCGCCACCCAGTCCAGCCCGTCGATGCCGGCGATCTCGCACGCCTGACGAGCGGCCCCTCGCGCGATCGTGCGCTGGCGATCCGGCGGCAGCGCGGCGAGGCGGTCGACGAGGGCACGGTCACGTCGAGCGAGTTGCGGGGTGGGCCACCCGATCGCCCGCAACTGGTCGGTGGGCCGCTGACCGCTCCACAGGTGCAATTCGCGGGCGTCCTCGAACTGTTGTTGCTGCGCCAGCATTTCGGCCTCTTCCGCGGCGGCGATGTCCGCCAATTCGGTCGCGGTGGGCGGCGGGGGAGGAGGTGGAGTGTTCAGGGCGACGCCGTGCCAGTACCCGGCGATCGCACTGGGCTGCCGAAGCACCGCACCATGCGCCGGCGGTGCCGGCCACAGTTGCATCAGGTACCTGTCCAACGCCGGGTCGTCGTCCATCCGAATCTATGGCCCCTCACACGCCTCCTGCATGCCTGTGGCGGACCAGCGCACCCGGTAGCCGCCCGGCGCGGGCAGGGTGACCTCCGCGCCGCTGTCGATGGCGGCGAGGCAGTATTGCGTGGTCCCCACGATCAGCGAAACCTCGACCACCTCTCTTCCCAATCGGCAACCGACGAGGGTGCGCGGTCCAGGGCCTCCACCCGCACGGGTACGGATCCGGTGTGCAGGCCGGTCGCCATCGCGAGGACGCCGGGCTGCGCTGCACCGCACAGCCCGTTGGCTTGTCCGCCCCGCGCGGAAATCAGTTCGTAGTACTCGGTATTCCACGGCAGCAGGTGCAGAAAGGCGTACTGGACCTGCATCTCCCCGTCGAACAGGACCCGCACGGCACCCTCCCGCGGTGTCGTCACGTGGCTCGGCCCGAAGGATCTTCGAGCCGGCCCAGGGAGTCCAGCAGCAGCGCGGCGATCTGCTCGGCCGGCGCGCCGGACAATGTTGGGAAGGCGTCGGCGTGCCGGCCGACCGCGACGCCGACGAACGCGGCCGCGACGAGTTCGGCGCGCAACCTCGATTCGCTCACCCCGCCGGACTCCAGCCGGCGAACCAGCGGATCGACCAGCCGCTCGGTGAAGGCCGCCAGTGCCTCGTCGTGCACCGACGGATCCCCGTCCGCCCGCAGCGCGGACGCGACCACCGGACCGGGTCCCCGGCGTTGCACCCGGTCAAGCAGTTCGATCATCCGTTCCCTGTCGAACAGGTCGCGGGGGGACTCGGCTTCCTCCGCGGCGAAGTCCGTCCGCAGGATGGCCAGGTACAGCCCCGACTTGCTGCCGAAATACCGCGCGATCAGGGTCGGGTCGAGACCGGCGAGCTCGCCGATGTCGCGGATGGTGGTGCGGTCGAAACCGCGTTCGTGGAACAGCGTCCGGGCGGCAACCAGCAGGGCCTGCCGGCTGCCGGCCGCGTCGCGGCGTCGCGGGGCGGAAGCACCCTTGGGGTCGGTCATGCCAGTGTCGTCTGCTTGTGTCATGCCACTGTCATCGCCAGGCCGGCAGCAGTTCTCCCACCGGGACGCGCCACGGTGAGGGCCGATGCCGGCCGTGGCGGGCCTGCTCGGTGGGATACCCCTCGTTCGGGGCGGATCGCCGGGAGTCCGATCGGCGGGGGTCCGATTC
>Ga0208716_1000292_pt1 | contig 21332 bp, 18 predicted proteins | sample NGESurdeep092012_8_FD_184482 | JGI IMG/M metagenome (GOLD analysis project Ga0208716, IMG submission 184482) | Arctic peat soil microbial communities from Barrow, Alaska - NGEE Surface sample 415-3 deep-092012 (SPAdes) | ecosystem: Environmental > Terrestrial > Soil > Wetlands > Peat ...
GTAGGGGTGGCCGGTTCGGGTGTGGGCTCGGCCAGTGCCCTGCGGACGCTGAAGGTCGAGACCCCGACTGCGGCGGCGATCGCCCGCAGCGACGCCCCGCCGCGGCGGCGGCTGCGGATGTCGGCGACCACGTCGGGGGTCAACCGTGATGGTCCCTTGGGGCCGCGCTTGTCCTGGGCAAGGCCTTGGGCACCGGCGATGTCAAGCTCTTTGCGCCAGCGCCACAAGGTGACGGTGGTGACTCCGAACGCGGTAGCTACCTGCATGGCGCGGGCCGCTTTGATTCGTACCAGCTGGACTGCTGCCAGCCGCCGTCCCAGGTCGTCGCCGGCGTCCCACGCGTTGCATAGCTCCCCGCGGATGAACACCCGCCCGCCGTCGTCGTCGGTTACCAGGGCGGCGGCGTCCCCGATCAGGACTGCTCCGGCGGGGGTCAGGGGAAGGAGCTGCTGGGTAGTCATCACGCCCATCATCTCCACCCCCCCATATTCAGTTGATATGTTACACAAATTATATCACTAACGGGGTGAGAAGACAAGCCAGATCCACGATGAACATGCAGGTCAGCCGCGCGTCGGAGACGTCACAACAACAACTATGTCAAGACCCCTGAGGTTCCTCGTCACCGGGTTTAAGGTCAATGGTTCGCTGACCTGGCCGCCACCACGCAGAGTTCCCTTCTGCCACCACGCAGAGTTCCCTTCTCGTGGGTCGGTTCCATCCAGGCGCTTTTGGTTGAATCCCCACCAAACGCCCCGCCTCCACGGTACTTTCTCTCTATAGGCACACGGCGCCTCCTATGGACGACGGCCCTGGGAAGACACGTGATAACGAGGTCGGTGCCTGCGCTCTCTGGTTGGTTGGGACCAGCAGGGGGAAGGGAATGTCGTGGACAGCACTGAGGGCGCCGCTGCGCCGGGGAACGACGGGCCCAGGCAGGCCGCGGATGTGGCGGCGCGAGCTGGTGGCCACGATGCGGTCTTCGACCTCGCGCCACTCGGTATCGGCATCCTCGACCTCGAAGGCGATATGACCTCGACCAACGAGGTGTTGCGACGCGCGCTGGGGTATTCCCATGAGGAGCTCGCCGGCATGGCGTTTGCGGCGTTCATCCATACCGACCACAGGGAAGCCCATCTGGATCGGTTCGCCCAGCTGGTCGAAGGCAAGACCGACTGGTTCGCCATGGATGACCGGTTTATTCGTAAGGATGGCGGAACGCTGTGGGTGGCTCTCACGGTGTCTCTGGTGCGGGACGCGGACGGGAGGCCGGGCCATGTGATCAGCGTGACTCAGGACATCACGGAACGAAAGCTGTTCGAGGGCGATGCGCGCTCAGTGGAACGACGCTCGCAGCTGCAGGTCGATCGCGTTCCCGCGATCGTCTACGTTGCAGAGCCAGGGCCCAACGGCAGGTGGCTGTACGTGAGCCCCCAGGTCGAGGCCATCCTCGGCTTCACGGCCGACGAGTGGATGGCCAACCCGGGCCTGAGGCTTCAGCTACTTGATCCAGAAGACAAAGGGTCGGCGGAGCTGGCCGGAAGTGCGCTGGCCGAGGAGGACCTTCTCAAGCACAGTGTGGAAGAAAAGGTCTTCTCTGACACCTACCGGTTGCGTCACCGCAACGGAACGACCGTGTGGGTGCGTGACGACGCGATGTTGCTGTGGGACTCAGATGGTCATGCGACCTCGCACGGCGTCCTGGTGGACGTCACCAGAGAGAAGCATCTGGAAGAGCGACTGGCGCATCAGGCGTTGCATGATTCGCTGACCGGTCTGCCCAACCGAGCGCTCTTTCACGACCGTGTCGCGAAGGCCCTTGGGAACCGTCGGTCCGGCCAGATCGCGGTGCTCTTCATCGACCTCGACAACTTCAAGACGGTCAACGACAGGTTCGGCCACGCCAGCGGAGACCAGGTGATCGCTGCCGCCGCAAGGCACATCCTGAGTTGCGCCAGGGACGCTGACATAGCGGCGCGCGTCGGCGGTGACGAGTTCGCCCTACTGGTCGAAGACGTGACCCTCGAGCAGGTGACGGCGCTTGCCGGCCGGGTGATTGAGGCGTTGAGCAAGACGGAGGTGGCGTTCAGCCGGCAGGCCCTCGCCATCGGGGCCAGCATCGGAATCGCCGTTGCCGGACCGGAGGAGACGACCGAGACGCTGTTGCGAGACGCAGACCTCGCCATGTATGAAGCGAAACGCCAGGGCCGAGGTCGCCACGTGCTCTACAAGCCCATCCTGTATGCGACGGCCAGGCACCACTCCCGGCTCAGGGAGGCCCTCCGAACCGCGCTCTCCGATGATGTGATCAGCCTCGCCTACATGCCTATCGTCGACTTGACCACGGGGGCCCTTGCCGGGGTCGAGGCTCTCGCCCGCTGGTCGGACCGTCAGCTCGGCGAGGTGCCACCCTCCGAGTTCATCCAGGTCGCCGAAGAGACTGGCCTGATTCACGAGCTCGGACACTGGGTGATCGAACAGGCCTGCGGCGACCTCGCGGACTGGCGGTCCGCCCACAGCGCCGCCGTCTATGTCAGCGTCAACGCGTCCCCTCTCCAGCTCGAGAACGACCAGTTCGCATCCTCGGTCGTTCAGTCCCTGCTGGACCACGGCCTCGAGCCGTCCGCACTGGTGCTGGAGGTCACGGAGGGAATGCTGCTGGTCGAGCGAGGCCGCCAGTCCCTTCGCGAGCTGCGTTCCCACGGTGTCCGGGTTGCCATCGACGACTTCGGGACCGGCTTCTCCTCGCTGAGCTACCTGCCTCAGCTCCCGGTGGACATGGTCAAGATCGACCAGACATTTCTGAGTCCGCTCGAGGACAACACGTCGGACCCGGCCTTCTTGCGGGCGATCATCCGACTCGCCGAGACTCTGCACCTCGTCACGATCTGCGAGGGCATCGAAACCCCTGGCCACGTGTGCGACGTGCAGGCAGCCGGCTGCGGCTACGGTCAGGGAGACTTTCTGGCCAGGCCCGGCCCACTCGAGGACCTTCCCGCAACCTTCGCGTTCGAGAGCCGCCCACCCGTCCGCCCCGAGCCCGAACCCGGGGAGCCGTCCATCAAGGTATGACGGCCCGAGGCTGGTAGCCCCTGGGCCTGCGCTGATTTGCTGATCAGTGGGGTCAGTGGGTGACAGCGCTCAGGAAGCGGGCGGCGACCGGGACCGCTGCTGTGGCACCGAACCCGGCGTCTTCTACCAGCACGGCCACCGCGATATTGCCGCGGAAGGCCGCGAACCAGGCGTCGGTGGGCGGGTTCGTCCCGGTGCCGTGTTCGGCGGTTCCTGTCTTGCCGTAGACCGGAGTCCCGGACAGGTTGGCACCGGTCCCGGTCCCGGAGGTGACCACCGCCCGCATCGCCTTCTGCAACCCGGTGGCCACGCTGGCCGGCAGCGGGTGGCTGACCGGCGATGCGCCGGGAGTGACGTGGGTCTGGTGCCAGGTACCGGACGCGGCCGCAGCGGCGATCGACGCGATGGCCAGGGGGCTGGTCTCGACGGTTCCCTGGCCGATCGACGACGCGGCGTACGCGGTACCGGTGGCGCCGGCCGGGTAGGAGCAGCCAAAGGAGGGCACCGGAAGCGGGGTGTGGCCGGTATCGCAGCCAAGAAGCTTGGCCGCGGCGGTCAGCGTGCCGGGGGGCAGAGACTCGGCAAGGTTGACGAACGAGGTGTTGCAGGACACGGCAAAAGCTTGTTGCAAGGGGATGGTGCCAAAGGACTCACCACCCGCGTTGCGAAGGGTGTAGCCGTCCACGGTGACCGTCGGGGTGCATGAGGTCGGGGAAGCCATGGTGCGCCCGGCCATCAGTGCCGCCGTCAGGGTCACCATCTTGAACGTGCTCCCCGGAGGGTAGTGACCCAGCAGCGCGCGGGGGTAGCCGGCCGGGTTCGAGGCCGCCGCCAGCACCCCGCCGGTGCTCGCGTCGATCGCCACCAGCGCCGAGGGGTGACCGGTATGGGAGATGGCCTGGGCGGCCGCCGCCTGCATCGTGGGATTGATCGTGCTGGACACGGGTGTGGGAGCTCGGCCCGCCCACCTGGCCAGGGTCGTTACGACACGGCCCGCCGGGTCGACCACCGCCAGGTCGCCTGTAGGTGCGCCGCGCAGCGTCGAGTCACTTGCGGCCTGAAGTCCGCTCTGGCCGATGAGCTCGCCGGGGCGCAGCGTCGGGTCGGCCTTGGCCTGGGCTGCGGTAGCGGGCCCCAGGGTTCCGACCAGGGCGCTCACATCGGGTCCGGCCGGCACCGGCTGACCGCCCGTTCCCAGAACCGCGGCTCGCGGCTCCACGCTCCGGGTCAGCCGCAGGTGGTCACCGGCCTTGAGAGCCGGGGCGATGGCCGCCGGTGACCAGTCGATGAGTGCCTTGCTCCCGGAGGCGCGAACGCGAAGCTTGACCTGGTCGCGCCAGGTGCCCAGACCGGGCACATCGATGCTGACGGTGGCCGGAACGGTGATGAGCTCACCGGACCCGATAGGCGCCCCGACCTTGGCCTTGATAGGTAACTGCTCGGGGGTCGCGGTCGGGTGCGCGGCACCCGTGCCGCCGGCCTGGGCGCCGATACCGAGCGCGTGGTCAACAGAGGCATAGGCCGTGGCGACAGCAGCAGATCTGCCCACGGTCTGGGCCGGCAGCGCGGATAGGTTTCCGGTTGCCCACGTTTGAAGGAACTGGACGGCTGCGGCCTTGGCCTGCTGGCGCCGCAGGGAGGCCGCCGACCCGGCGCGGGCAACGACAAACACCCCAGTGCCCGCCAACAGACCTGCGCACACGAGCCCGACCATGAGGGACTTGCCTCCAGGAATCCAGTTCGGTATCGGGATCCGGCCGGCCGCCGCCAGCACCTGATGAGGGTTCTGCGTTTCGCTCACGCTGAAAAGTTACCCGGATGTGCCGCCAGTTGCCTGGTGGATCTGCCCACAGGAGACTTGGTGCGGTCTCACCCAGTGTCGTGGCCAGCTCGGTAACCAGCGGTCAGCACAAGGACGTCAAGGCCACCCTTGTCGCCAAGCCCGCGAACATTCCGTAGCGCAACGGCCGCCCGGTCATCCGGTAACCGGGGTAGGTATGGCGTTGAGAGCCTGAGCTGCCTCGACCATTGCCGGCCCGTACCAGGTGAGCAGGCGCCCGCTGACGAGCTCGGTTCGGACGTTCTGGAATGCCTCCGGGCCGTCATGGGCGGTAAAGGCGTATGGCTCGTCCGGAAGGAGAACGCAGTCGATGTCGGGACGGTCGATCTCATCGAGTCCCAGGCTGGGGTAGCGATCCCGGTGGCTGTCGAAGACGTTCCCGAGCCCGGCGCGGCGCAGAAGATCGCCGGTGTAGGTGGCGCTGCCAACCACCATCCATGGATCCCGCCAGATCGGGACGGCGACCATGGCGCGAACCTTCGGAGCCGGCCCTGACCACAGGCGTCGGGCCTCGACGAGCCAATCGGGGACGGGCCAGTGCAGCGCCTCCGTGAAGAGCCGGTCCATAGAGGCCAAAGCCTGGGGAACGGTTTCGATCACGGTTACCCAGACCTGGACCCCTGCATCACGGAGCCGTTCGACATCCAGCTGGCGGTTCTCCTCCTTGTTGGCCAACACGAGGTCCGGTTCGAGTGCGACGATCATGCGCCAGTCTGGGTTCTTCGTGCCTCGGACCCGAGTGACCTTGAGGTCGGCCGGGTGGGTGCACCAGTCCGTTACCCCGATGAGCGAATCCCGATGAGTCGCCGCCACGGCTTCTGTAAGGGAGGGGACCAGGGAGACAATCCGCTCCACGCTGCTCGCGATGTCTACCGGACTACCCATGTCGTCAACGAGCCGCATCGAGGTCCTTCCCGCTCTTGAGCATGTTCCATGGTGCCCGATGGACGGCCGCTTGGCCTCGTTGTGATCGCCGACGGCACGCTTGAGAGCCCGAGTGTGAGCCGATCAAATCTGGGCGGAAGTCTCCATACGGACGCAGCAGCGCGACGGTCCCGGGTCAAGGCAGGCGCGCACCCCCTCCTGGCCGAGCCCCTCCAGAACTCCCTGGAGCAGATGCAGGTTCATGCCGCAGACCAGCTCGGGGTGTTCTTGGGCAAGAGCATGGAACGGGCAGTTGCGCAGGACGATGTCGCTTCCCGCGAGATGTGGCTCGAAGCCGTGGGCCTCGAGCAGGCTCATCAAAACACCCGTGTCGCCTTGGCTTGACTGTTCTGGCTGACCGAGCGGCTCGCCCAGACCCGATTGTCCTCGCGCCATTGCCCGGCCGAAGTCATGTGCCTGCCGGCCGAGGACCTCGCTGGGAGGCTCGCCGGACTCTTGTGCCTGGGCCAGGGCGCCGGCAAGGAGACGTCCGGCCAGGTCGTATTGTCGCGGCGGCAGCGAGACTGCCACCTCACCTGCGGAGCGATGGTAAAGCTTGGCTGGACGTCCTGCACCCGGACCGCTGCGCCCGCTGCGACGCGCGAACGAGACCGATAGCAGCCCCAGCTCGGCCAGACGGTCGAGATGGAAGGCCGCCGTTCGGCGTGGCACCCCGAGCGCGTCGGCCACATCGTCTCGGCTGACCGGCAAGGCGTGAGTGCACACATGGTCATAGACGCGCCGCCGGGTCGGCTCATCCAGGCTGGCAACCGCCGCTACATCTGCTGATGCCTGGCCCGTGCTCTTGCCGTTGACTTCGTCAGAGGCCACCGAATGCTTCTCTGGTTTCACGACTCCGCCACCTCCGGGCTTGAACTCCGTACCGATCTATCTTGACGCATCTCACTCTACCTTCTATTGTCAATAAATAGTGTTCTTAGAAGGGGCCAGGCATGAGCGTTGCCAAGCTTGAGCATGAGGTCGCGGTGCCGAACAGCACTCAGAACGGAAGTCGGCATCTGCGGGTCGTGCACGGCCGTCAAGAAGTCAACCTGCCGGCCGCCCAGCGGGCTGTGCGCGACCTGCTTGTCGCCCTGGGCCGCGACCCGTCGTCGCCGCACCTCGCGGATACTCCCCGCCGGGTGGCCATGTCGTTCACCGAGATGCTCACACCGCGTGAGTTCGATCTCACGACCTTCCCCAACGACGAGAACTATGACGAGCTGGTGCTGGCCAGGAGCATCCCGGTGCAGTCCCTGTGCGAGCACCACATGCTGCCGTTCACCGGGGTCGCCCACGTCGGGTACCTGCCGGGTGAACGCATCCTCGGCCTGTCCAAGCTGGCCCGCGTCGTCGGGCTGTTCGCGCGCGACCTCCAGGTGCAAGAACGGCTGACCGTCCAGGTGGCGAACTGGCTGCAAGAGCATCTGACCCCCAAAGGTGTCGGCGTGGTGATAGAGGCCGAGCACATGTGCATGTCCATGCGCGGGGTCCAGGCGAAGGGCTCGCGGACCATCACGTCGTCCCTTCACGGGCTGTTGCGCGAGGACGCACGATCGCGCCAGGAGTTCTTTGCGCTCACACGCTTTGTCTGAGTCTTGCCGCGACCTCCCACTTGAGGGTCCACGGACGATCCGTTAGACGTAAACAGCACACGACACGCCAATACCAGGGGAGACCCGCATGGCTTCAGCTCAAGCATTTGTCATCGTCGGCGCGAGCCTGGCCGGAGCCAAGGCTGCCGAGACGCTGCGCACCGAGGGCTTCGCCGGTCGGGTGGTGCTGATCGGGGAGGAGGCCGAGCGCCCCTACGAGCGCCCGTACCTGTCCAAGGACTACCTGCGCGGCGAGAAGCCGCCCGACAAGCTGTACGTCCACGACGAGGGCTTCTACGCCGAGCACGACATCGAGCTGATGACCGGCGCGCGCGTCGAGTCCCTGGACCCGGGTGCGCACGAGATCACCCTGGCCGGCGGGAGCCGTGTGGCGTACAGCCGGCTCTTGTTGTCCACGGGCGCCGCCCCGCGGCAGCTTCGGTTGCCGGGTGCGGATCTGCCAGGGGTGGCCTACCTGCGCCAGCTGGGTGACGCCGATGCTCTGCGCGCCGCGATCGCCGCGGCGAGCCGGGTCGTCGTGATCGGCGCCGGCTGGATCGGATCCGAGGTTGCCGCCTCCGCCCGCCAGATGAACGCCGAGGTCACCATCGTCGCGCCCGATGCCATGCCGCTCGAGCGGGCCCTGGGCCCGGAGGTCGGCGGCATCTACCGGGACCTGCACGCCGAGCACGGGGTCGACCTGCGGCTGGGCACCCAGATCGAGGCGATCGTCGGCGACGGAGCAGCCCAGGGTGTGCGCACCACCGGCGGCCAGGTCATCGAGGGCGATCTTGTAGTCGTGGGAATTGGCGCCTCGCCCCGTGACGAGCTGGCCGCAGGTGCTGGGTTGAGCGTGGAGAACGGCATCGCCGTCGACGAGTTCCTGGCCACCAGCGCCCCCGATGTCTTCGCAGCCGGTGATGTCGCCTCGACGTGGAACACCAGGTATAACAAGCGGATTCGGATGGAGCACTGGGCCAACGCCCTCAACCAGGGTCCGGCTGCGGCACGCAACATGCTCGGCCAGCACACGGCATACGAGAAGGTTCCGTACTTCTACTCCGACCAGTACGACCTGGGTATGGAGTACAACGGCTACGCCGTCGAGTGGGACCGCGTAGTGCTGCGCGGCGACCGGGCCGGGCGGGAGTTTCTGGCCTTCTGGCTCAAGGGCGGGCGCGTGCTCGCCGGCATGAACGCCAACATCTGGGACCAGGGCGACGACATCAAAGCGCTGGTCCGCGGCCGCGTCACCGTAGATCCCGACCGCCTGGCAGACGCGTCGGTCCCCCTGACCGACGTGCTCACCGGGGTGGCAGCCAAGGCCGACGGCCCCAGTCGAGGCTGAGATGGACTGGGCAGGATGGGCGTCTCCAGGAGGTCGGTGACTTCGGCGACGGCTGGCGCATGTGGCAAGGGGACCCCGCTGACCGGGCTGTGGGGCAGCGACTACAGTGAGAACTCATATCAGGTGAGAAGTAATATCACTGTGGAGGCCATGGATGACGGATACCGGAATAGCGGCCCCCGAGCCGACCGAACTGGACCAGACTCTTCTGCGCGAACTGCAGATCCTGTCCGAGGACGCCGTGCTCAAGGGTCACCCGCACGGCGACGAGAGCTGCAAGAACTGCCTGTACTACCTCGACGTCGACGACTCGATCTCCTACTGCTGGCACCCGAAGCTCCGCGTTCTCGTGGGGCAGGACTGGTATTGCCAGTGGTGGGAGGAGATTCTGGCTGAGGCGTGAGCGCGCCCGCGCTCCGGCTGACGCCGCAACGTCGGGCGGTGCTCGACGTTGTCGCCGAATCGGAGGACCACCCGACGGCGGGCCAGGTGCTTGACCGCGTACGCAAACGGGTCGAGGGCGTCGGAGCGGCAACGGTCTATCGGACGCTCGCCCGGCTCGTCGAGTCGAGGCAGGTGGCCGAGCTGCGGCTCGGTGAGGGGCAGGCGCTGCGCTATGACCACAGCGTCCACCGCCACGCTCACCTCGTGTGCACTACGTGCGGACAGGTCCAGGACGCCAACGTCCAGCTCGTTGCCGGCGCCCTTGCCGAGCTTGAGGAGATGACGTCGTTCACCGTTGCCGGATACGACGTACAACTGCACGGCCGCTGCGCACGGTGCGCGGCGCAGGACAATGCCAAGGAGAGCACGCAATGACTGACCTCAAGGGTTCCAAGACCCATGCCAATCTGAAAGATGCCTTCGCCGGGGAGAGCATGGCGAACCGTCGTTACCTGTTCTTCGCCCGTCAGGCCGAGAAGGAGAACATCACCGAGGTCGCCGAGCTGTTCCGTGAGACCGCGGAGGCCGAGACGGGCCACGCGTTCGGTCACGCCGAGTACCTGGTCGGTGTCGGTGACCCGGCGACCGACGAGCCGATGGGCACAACCGAGCAGAATCTCGCGTCAGCCGTCGTCGGTGAGACGTACGAGTTCACTGCGATGTACCCCGGTTTCGCGTCGACGGCGCGCGAAGAGGGCTTCGATGAGGTCGCGGACTGGTTCTCCACCCTGGCCCGGGCGGAGCGCACCCACGCCGGTCGCTACCAGAAGGCGCTGGACAAGATTCGCGGCTGACGCTGAGTTCCGGGGTGGCCACCCCGGCTTAATCGCTGACGCGGGTGACGCGGGCGGGAGCCTTCCCGCCCGCGTCAGCGCCATCATCGCTCGAGAATGCTCACCATCGGAGAAATTGTGTCCCGTCTTGAACCTGACCAGATCACCCTTGACCGGGACAGCTATGCCGCGGTCCGCCCCGACGCTCGCAAGCGGATGCTCGCGATTCGCCGCAGCCGCCGCGTTCAGCTCGGCAAGCTGATCGAGCTGGAGTTCGAGAATGAGGACACCCTGCACTACCAGGTGCAGGAGATGGTCTACGCAGAGAACATCACCACCGAATCTGGTGCGCTCGAGGAGATCGAGACGTACCGCCGGCTCCTGCCGACCGCCAGGTCGGTGTCAGCCACGCTTTTTCTCGAGTTCGCGGATCTGGCCACGGTGCACGGGGACCTCGACGGCGTCGCCGGCATCCAGCACCTCATTCGCCTGCAGGTGGGCGATGACGTCATCGCCGGCGTCGACGTGCCGCCGCCGGATGAGGCCAACGAACAGCAGACCTACTCGGTGCACTTTGTTCGCTTCGATGTCACGGAAGGGCAGCGCGATGCGCTGGCGAACCTGGCCGTGCCGGCGAGCCTCTCCGTCGAGCACCCGAAGTTCCAGGCCAGCGTCCCCGTGCCCGCGGAGCTGCGCGCCCAGCTGTTCGTTGATCTCGCCGCGCCTGCCTGACGGCTGCTGTTCGCCTGTGGCCGTTCACCCGGTCGGTGCATGTTTTCAGCGCGCGGCTTGGTACATCACCCGCCGTGCATCGTGTACCGCAGTCGTGACAACCAGCTCGGCAGTCGCGCCTCACGCCGAGTGGGAGAAGGAAAACTGACCGACGGCGCAGCGATTGGGTTCTGGGCCAGGCCCGCTGACAGGCCGGGGAGGGTCACTCGGCAGGCCCGTAGCTGATAGCGCCCCGAGTAGATTCATAGGACTTGTCCAGCAGACTCCCAAGATAGTCAACGAGTCTCTGGGGCATGAACACCTCACCGACCGTGCTGTTGGCGGGATCGACGACGACCACGTTCGGTGGGCCATCCCGGAGGGCCGGCCGTCGTGGCTTGGCCTGGCCACTGCCCGCGCCTTTGTGGTGGCGCGACGCCTGCGGGGCCTTCGTCTGGTGCACGATGCTGGTGGTCGTTGCCCTCTGGGTGTCAGGCGGGGGAGTCCAGGAGCTGGCACAGACCAGCACCGGTCTGACCAGCATCGGCCGATTGACAGGCCTGGTGGCATCGGACCTGTTGCTGATTCAGGTGTTGCTGATGGCTCGAATCCCATTGGTGGAGAGCACCTTCGGCCAGGATGAGCTGGCCAGGCGTCACCGCTGGGTGGGTTTCTCGTCGTTCAACCTCATGCTGGTGCACATCGTGACGATCACCCTGGGTTATGCGGCCACCTCGTCCGCGGGGTTGTGGGGCACGATCGTCGACTTCGTCGTCAACTACCCCGGGATGCTCCTGGCCGTGGCGGGCACGGTGGTAGTCGTCGGGGTCACCATCACCTCGATCAGGGCAGCCCGGCGTCGGCTGCGTTATGAGTCCTGCCACCTGCTCCATCTGTACGCCTACCTCGGCGTGGGTCTTGCGCTGCCGCACCAGCTCTGGGCCGGCAAGGAGTTCCTGACCTCGCCTGCCGCCACTTTGTTCTGGTGGACCCTCTGGGCTGCGGCGGCCGCAAGCGTGCTCATCTGGCGGGTCGGCCAGCCGCTGTGGCGTAGCCTGCGTCATCAGCTGGTGGTGGAGGAGGTGCGTGCCGAGAACGACGCGGTGACCACCGTCGTCATGCGGGGCAGGATGCTGCACCGGTTGCCCGTGCGGGCAGGCCAGTTCTTCCAGTGGCGTTTTCTGGACGGGCCCGGCTCCACCCGTGCACACCCCTACTCCTTGTCCGCTGCACCGGACGGCCGCACTCTGCGGATCACCGCTGCGCACCTGGGGGATGGATCGGCCGGTCTGGCGAGCCTGCGCCCGGGAACGCGGGTGTTCTTCGAGGGTCCCTACGGCCGGATGCACGAAGGTGTTCGGACCCGGCGCAAGGTTCTACTCATGGCCTCCGGCATCGGCATCACGCCGATGCCGGCGCTCCTGGAGGACCTGGACCAGCGGCCGGGCGACGTAACCATGGTCTACCGGGCCGGTTCGGAAGAGGGCCACATCCTGGTGGACGAGCTGAGCGCGCTGGCCGGGCGGCATCAGGCACGGCTGTTCGTCGTGACCGGCCGCAGGGCATCAGAGCGACCCAGCTGGCTACCTCAGCAGTATGCCCACCTCGGTGACGTCGAGGCATTACGCCAGTTCGTCCCCGATGTGGCGGGCCACGATGTGTTCATCTGTGGCAGCCCGGGGTGGATGGACGCCGCGGAGCGGGCCGTCATAGAGGCCGGCGTCCCACCCGAAAATGTCCATATCGAACGTTTCGCCTACTAACCGCCCACGATGCGACCAGCGAGTAATCGGCGCGACCTAGCAAGTAATCAGCGCGACCTGCCAAGTAGAGAGAGCTATGCGACGCATCGTCTTCGCCATCCTGTCCACGATCACGGCTGTGGTGATGCTCTTCAGCTACCACACCAGCACCAACCCCACCGGCGGCTCGGCCAGCCCTGCGGCGCAGCAACCGGCAACACCTGCAGAACCTGCATCACCCGGCTCTGCAGCGCCGCCTCGGTCGTCGAACAAGAGCGGGTCTTCGACCTCCAAGTCGAGCCCGATCAGCTACACCGGTGCTGTCGCAGACACCCGGTGGGGGCCCGTCCAGGTGAGGATCACGGTCCAAGGCGGCAAGATCACCGCGTCCCATGCGGTGCAGTATCCCCAAGGCACCAGTCGCGACGCGCAGATCAACGGTTACGCACTGCCCGTCCTCAACCAGGAGGCCGTCCAGCAACAGTCTGTCTCGATCGACACCGTCTCGGGAGCCACGGTGACCAGCGGCGGCTACCTGCAGTCGCTCCAGTCGGCGATCGACCAGGCCCACCTGTGAGCCGACGTGCGTGGGTCAGGCAGATCATGGGGTATGCCGATCAGCATCCATGTTCGGAGCGCGGACGTCGACTCATCGACGGTGGCTCGGGGCGTCGAAGAGGCGTTTGACCTTGTGTACGAAGCGGATCGGCTGTTCAGCACGTACCAGCACGACAGAGAGGTCAGTCGGATCCGCAGGAGTGAGCTTGACTCGGCGCAGGCTGACCCGCTGGTCGGGCAGGTCATCACGCTGTGCAACACCCTGGTCGGACCCAGCCTGATGTGGGCAGACGTGTGGGCCACGGCACTTTTCGTCGGACCGGCTTCGCTGCCCGACCGATTCACGGACGTCGCTGACGGATACCGCGTGATTCGCCTGTGAAGATCGCCGGGCCGATAGATATCGAACCCCCTTGGCACCTCGGGGTCAGGCGTCGCGCAGGACCTCCAGGAAGGCCGCGATGCGGCCGATGGCGTCCTCGAGGTCCTCGACGCTGGGCAGCGTGACGAGACGGAAATGGTCCGGTTCCGGCCAGTTGAAGCCCGTGCCGTGGGTGACCAGGATCTTCTCGGCCCGAAGCAGGTCGATGACGAACTGCTCGTCGTCTTTGATCGGGTAGACCTCAGGATCCAGTCGCGGGAAGCAGTAGAAGGCACCCTGCGGCTTCACGCAGCTCACCCCCGGGATGGCGTTCAACAGCCGGTGTGCCGCGTCGCGCTGATCACTGAGCCGGCCACCGGGAAGGATCAGCTCGTTGATCGACTGGTGACCGCCCAACGCGGTCTGGATCGCATGCTGCGCAGGCACATTCGCACACATGCGCATGTTCGACAGCAGGGTCAGGCCCTCGAGGAAGTCCGTCGCGCGAAGGCGCGGGCCGCTGACCACCACCCATCCGCTGCGGAATCCGGCGATGCGGTAGGCCTTGGACAACCCACTGAAGGTGAGGCAGAAGACGTCGTCGCCGGCATACGTCGCCGTGTGGTGGTGGACCGCGTCGTCGAACAGGATCTTCTCGTAGATCTCGTCGGACATCAGGACCAGGTTGTGCCGTCGGGCGATGTCGACCAGGCCCTTCACGATCTCCTCGGAGTAGACCGCCCCGGTCGGGTTGTTGGGGTTGATGATCACCAGGGCGTAGGTGTTGTCGGTGATCTTGGCCTCGATGTCGGCGAGGTCCGGGTTCCAGCCGTTGTCCTCGTCGCAGCGGTAGTGCACGGGAGTTCCGCCGGCCAGCGCAACCGCGCCCGTCCACAGCGGGTAGTCGGGTGCAGGCACGAGGATCTCGTTGCCGTCGTCCACGAACGCCTGCAGGACCATCGTGATCATCTCGGAGACGCCGTTGCCGAGGTAGACGTCCTCGACCGTGATATCCAGGTCGTGGCTCTGGTAGTACTGCGCGACGGCGGTGCGGGCGGAGTAGATCCCCTTGGAGTCGCTGTATCCCTGCGCCGTGGGCAGGTTGTGGATCACGTCCGCCAGAATCGCTGCCGGCGCCTCGAAGCCGAACGGCGCGGGGTTGCCGATGTTAAGCCTCAGGATGTGGTGACCCTCAGCCTCAAGGCGTTCCGCCTCAATAAGGATCGGGCCGCGCACGTCGTAGCGGACATGCTTGAGCTTCAAGGACTGAGTGATCGGACGCATGGCGACATTCTGCCAGCAGGGGCTGTCCGGTCGTCGTGTGAATCACGCGCAAGTTACTGTCCGTTGAGAGCTCACCCGACCACGCACATCCCAGAACACCAGGAGAACCCGTGACTGACCAGATCCGTACCGCCATCGTCACCGGAGCCGCGCGCGGCATCGGAGCAGCCATTGCCAGGCGGTTGAGCGACGATGGCCTCGCCGTCGCTGTTCTCGACCTCGACGAGACGGCCTGCAAGGCGGTTGTCGACGAGATCGAGTCATCCGGGGGCAAGGCGCTGGCCGTCGGCGCTGACGTGGCCGACGAGGAAGCGGTGGAGGCCGCCGTGGCCAGGGTTGCGAGCGAGCTCGGGGCTCCTACCGTTCTGGTGAACAACGCCGGTATCACCCGCGACAACCTGTTGTTCAAGATGAGCGCCATCGAATGGGATGCCGTCATGAACGTGCACCTGCGCGGCGCGTTCCTGATGAGCAGGGCCACCCAGAAGCACATGGTCGATGCCCATTGGGGCCGGATCATCAACCTCTCCAGCGTGTCCGCGCTCGGCCACCGCGGCCAGGTCAACTACTCGGCGGCGAAGGCCGGCATCCAGGGACTCACCAAGACGCTGGCGATCGAGCTCGGGCAGTTCGGCGTCACCGCGAACGCCATCGCGCCCGGTTTCATCGAGACCGAGATGACTGCCAACACCGCCAAGCGGATGGGCGTGCCATTCGAGGACTTCAAGGCTGCCGCGGCGAAGACCATCCCGGTGGCTCGCGTGGGGCAGCCCGAGGACATCGCTGCGACGGTGTCGTTCTTTGCCCGCGAGGACGCGTCATTCGTGTCCGGTCAGGTCATCTACGTCGCCGGTGGCCCTCGCGACTGAGCCTGGATACGGGCTGAGGAATATTCGGCCGAGAAAATGGTCAGCAGACGAAATAGTTGACATAGCCTATGACGTTACGCAGTACCAGGGTAGAACTTTATCCCAGAAGCTGCAGACCAACCACAGGAGAGCTGATGTCCACTGACGCCCGGACCGGACCCGCACCGAGCCCGACTGGCCCGCTCAGCACGATCGACTACAGCGAGCGCATTCCCAACAACGTCGACCTGGCCGGCGACCGACGGTTGCAGCGCGCGCTCGAGGGCTGGCAGCCCAAGTTCCTCGACTGGTGGAAGCAGCTCGGCCCCGCGCTGCCGACCAAGGACGTATACCTGCGCACCGCGATTGCGGTCGGCCGCGACGGCTGGGCGCACTTCGACTACGTGCCCATGGAGGAGTACCGCTGGGGCATCTTCCTGGCCGAGCGCGATCCCGAGCGCACGGTCGCGTTTGGCAAGCACGAGGGGGAACCGGCGTGGCAAGAGCTGCCGGGGGAGCATCGCGCCGACCTCATGCGCCTCATCGTCGTGCAGGGCGATACCGAACCGGCCTCGGTCGAACAGCAGCGCATCCTGGGGAACACCGCGCCGAGCCTGTACGACCTGCGCAACCTGTTCCAGGTCAACGTGGAGGAGGGGCGCCACCTCTGGGCGATGGTCTACCTGCTGCACGCCTACTTCGGTCGAGAGGGTCGTGATGAGGCCGAGCTGTTGCTCAAGCGCAACTCCGGCGACCTGGACAGCCCGCGCATCCTCGGGGCGTTCAACGAGGCGACCACCGACTGGCTGCAGTTCTTCATGTTCACCTACTTCACCGACCGTGACGGCAAGTACCAGCTGGGCACTCTCAAGGAGTCGGCCTTCGACCCGCTGGCCCGGACCTGCAAGTTCATGCTCAAGGAGGAGGCACACCACATGTTCGTCGGGACGACCGGCGTCCAGCGGACGGTGGAGCGCACCGCCGAGCTCATGAAGAAGCACGGCACCGCTGACATCTTCGCCCACGGCGGCATCCCGCTCTCGGTGATCCAGAAGTACCTCAACTTCCAGTTCTCGGTGTCCATGGACCTGTTCGGCTCGGAGCAGTCGACCAACGCTGGGAACTACTACTCTTGCGGGCTCAAGGGCCGCTGGATGGAGACCCGGCGCAAGGACGACCACCAGCTGGTTGACGCCGAGCGCACGATGAACGTCGTCGAGGACGGCAAGATCGTTCAGAAGACGGTCCCGATGCTCAGCGCACTCAACCTCGACCTGCGAGATGAGTACGTGACGGACTGCGAGCACGGCGTCCGCCGCTGGAACCAGGCACTGGAGGACGCCAGGCTCGGCGAGCGTCTCTTCCTGCCGCACGAGGGATTCAACCGGGCAGTCGGCGCCTACTCCCGCCACCACATCAGCCCACAGGGCGAGGTGGTCGACGAGGCGACCTGGCAGGCCGGCAAGTCGCAGTGGCTGCCCAGCGACGAGGAACGCGAGTCGGTAGCCAGGCTCATGGTGCCCGAGTACGAGGCGGGCAGCTTCGCCGGCTGGATCGCACCGCCGCAGACGGGGATCAACGAGCAGCCGGTCGAGTTCGACTACGTGCATCTCAAGGACGAGGGGCTCGCCTGAACTCATCCAGAGGTATGACGGCCAGCCCGCCGTCATACCTCTGGATGCCGGTCCTGGCGAGGCCGGTCAGTGGCGTCTGCCCGCCTCGTCGTCCATCCGGTCCCACTGCTCCTGTGCCTTGCGGTGCCAGCGGTCGTGGCGGTCGTGGAACGTCGCAGCCGCGCGCGGTCCGGGCCAGTCGTGGTCCAGCAGCTCACTGGGCAGATCGGGGTCGAGGAAAGGGAACCTGCGCCACTCCTGGACGAGCCGTACCTGGTTGACGAACGCGTCCTCCGCATCGGTTGGCTGGGCGTCCCCGAAGCGGTCGATGAAGGCCAGGTAGCGTTTCTCCACGTCGTCCAGGTCCCACGCCGCGTTGATCAGCTTGCCCCGATCGCCCACGGAGACGGCGGAACCGGCCCAGGCGAAGGCGCGATCGTGCAGTTCCAGCTCGTCGATGACGGCGCTGACCTCTGGCTCCTTGCTGACGTCCGGGACCACCCACAGCCCGGGTGCCGGCGACCCCAGCCCCAGCCAAGTGAGCCGGGTGCGTAGTCGATGGCGAAGCTGTCGCTGGCTCTCCGGAACACTCACGGTGAGCACCAGCCAGCGGCCGTCCCACGGGTGAGGCTGTCGCATGAACCCGTAGATGCGCTGGGTGCCTTCACGCAGGAGCTGCTCACCGGTGGGGGCCAGCTGCCAGCGGACCCGCCGGCCGTGCCGGGTCGAGGCCATCAGACCCTCGCCGGCGGCCCGGAAGAGCGCCTGCCGGGCCGACTTCTCCTCGACACCGAGTGCGCCCAGGGCTTCGACCAGGGTGCCCGTCCAGACTTCTCCGCGGCGGGGATGGACGAACTCGCCAAGGACGGTGAGCAACAGCGAGCGGGCGCTCGGGTACCCCGACTCGCGCTGAAAGCCGTTCGCCTCGGCCGCGCCGGCCGGCACAGGCTCTTTCGGGGAAGCGCTTGGCACGCCTCTGCCCTCCTTTTGTTCGACGTCTCCTGGGGCTGAATTCTCTCAGCCCGTGGTGTGTTCCTGGCGCAAGCGCCCACTGGCGGCGAGTCCCGGTTGTGGTATACATACTACAAGTTCTTGACGAAACGCACTGAAGACGTCGAGTATTTGTCGGAAGGCGCCATCCGATCTGCTGAAGAGGTGTGACATGCCCGTCGCTGCAGCCAAGACCACGAGCCCGGCCAACGAGGACGTCCAGCCGTCATCCGCCGCGCCTTGCGTCGTGAGCTTCCGCACGGCCCCGGACCGTTATCGCCACTGGCGCCTGGACGTCGATGGCGAGGTGGCCACCGCGACCCTGACCGTTGACGAGAACGGTGGCCTGGTGGCCGGTTACCAGCTGAAGATGAACTCCTACGACCTTGGCGTCGACATCGAGCTCTACGACCTGGTCCAGCGTCTGCGGTTCGAGCACCCGGGAGTGAAGTCGGTCGTGATGACCGGCGGCCTGGAGCGCATGTTCTGCGCCGGAGCGAACATACGGATGCTGGCCCAGTCTTCGCACGGCTGGAAGGTCAACTTCTGCAAGTTCACCAACGAGACCCGCAATGGCATCGAGGACGCCACTGCCAGCTCCGGCCAGACGTGGATCGCCGCCCTCAACGGCACCGCGGCGGGTGGGGGTTACGAGCTCGCCCTGGCCTGCGACCAGATCGTCCTGATCGACGACGGGTCCTCCGCGGTCTCGCTGCCCGAGGTCTCGATGCTCGGTGTGCTGCCCGGCACCGGTGGCCTGACCCGCGTCGTCGAGAAGCGCCATGTTCGCAAGGATCGGGCCGACCTGTTCGCCACCAAGCCCGAGGGATACCGGGGCGCCACGGCCGTGGAATGGGGCCTGGTCGACGCGACAGTTCCGCGCAACGCCTTCGCCGGCGAGATCAGTCGGCGGGCCGCCGAGGCCGCCGCCACGTCCAGTCGGCCGGCCGGCGCCCATGGTGTGAAGCTGACCCAGCTGGCCCGCGAGGACTCCGGCGATGAGATCACCTACCCCTACGTCACTGCGAAGATCGATCGCTCGGGTCGCCGCGTCGACATCACGGTGCAGGGCCCGGCGCAGGCTCCTCCCGCCGGCGCCGCGGCCGTGCTCGCCCAGGGCGTGGACTACTGGCCGATGGCCGTCACCCGCGCGCTGGATGACCTGATCCTGCATCTGCGCACCAACGAGCGCGAGATCGGCAGCTGGGTGCTGCGCACCGTCGGGGACGCCGGCCGGGTGCTCGCCTACGACGCACAGCTCGCAGAGCTGTCCGACCACTGGTTCGCCTCTGAGGTGCGCCACTACTACAAGCGGACGCTCAAGCGTCTGGACGTCACCAGCCGCAGCCTGTTTGCCGCCATCGAGCCGGGCAGCTGTTTCGCCGGTCTCCTGCTCGAGCTGGCCCTCGCCGCTGACCGCCAGTACATGCTCGAGGGCGTGTACGAGGACGTCGGCCCCGACGCTGAGCCCGCCGCCATCGTGCTGACCGCGTCCAACGAGGGCGCCTACCCCATGGGCAACGACCTCTCCCGGCTTCAGTCCCGGTTCTGGGGCAACGGCGACGACCTCGACGCCGCTCGTGCTCGATTCGGCGAGAGGCTCGACGCCGCGGCAGCCGTCGAGCTCGGTCTGGTCACGATGGCCCTGGATGACATCGACTTCGAGGACGAGCTTCGCATCGTCCTGGAGGAGCGAGCCTCTTTGTCGCCGGACGCGCTGACCGGCATGGAGGCCAACCACCGGTTTGTCGGCCCCGAGACCCTCGAGACCAAGATCTTCGGCCGGCTCACCGCCTGGCAGAACTGGATCTTCATCAGGCCCAATGCCTCCGGTCCGGACGGTGCCTTGCGCCGGTTCGGGTCGGGACGCAAAGGCGACTACGACTTCGAGAGGATCTGAGATGGCGCACGAGTTCAATGCCGCGGCGTGGCTGGTCGACCGGCACGTGGAGCAGGGCCGCGGTGATCGTATCGCGGTGCGGGGGACCCGGACCCTGACGTATGCCGAGCTGGCAGTGCTGAGTGGTGACGTCGCCGCGTCGTTGCGTGGCCTCGGGATGCGCCGCGACGACCGGGTCGTCTTCGTGATGTCCGACGACGTTGAGCTGCTGGGTGGTGTCCTGGGGGCGTTCCGCGCCGGCGTCGTGGCGGTGCCGGTCTCGACGATGCTCGGGGCTCACGAGCTCGCCGAGATCCTTGCCGACTGTGGGGCCCGAGTGGTCTGCGCGACCCATGAGTACGCCGATGCTGTCACCGCGGCCATCGATCTGGTCCCCGAGGTGGAGCACTTCGTGCTTGCGGGTTCGGATCACCTACCGGCTCTGTCGGCTGCGACTGTGCGGTCATGGGAGGACTTCATCGCCCTCGGGCTCGGGGGGAGCGACCAGGACCGCGCGGTGGCGTCCACTGACGAGGATGCCTGGGCGTTGTGGCTCTACACGTCGGGCACCACGGGTTCACCCAAGGGCGCGATGCACCGCCATGCGAACATCCGGCACGTCTGCCGGACCTACGGCGACCAGGTGCTGGGGATCCGGCCCCAGGACGTGTGCTTGTCGGTGGCCAAGCTCTTCTTCGCCTACGGCCTGGGGAACTCGTTGTTCCCTCTCTCGGTGGGTGCGATCACGGTCCTTGAGCCGCGGAGCCCGACGGCCCAGGTGATCGCCGAGCGGGTGAGCCAGGACAAGCCGACGATCTTCTGCGGGGTGCCGACCTTCTTCTCACACCTGATGGCCAGCGACCTGCCGGATGACACGTTCGCGTCGGTGCGCCTGGCGACATCTGCGGGCGAGCCGTTGCCGGCTCCGCTGCAGCGCCGGTTCACCGAGCGCTTCGGGGTGGAGATCATCGATGGCATCGGGTCCACCGAGTGCCTGCACATCTTCTTGTCCAACCGCCCCGGAGACATTCGCCCGGGTACGACCGGTCGTGCGGTGCCTGGCTATGAGCTGCAGCTGCGCGACCCCACCGGCGAGCTCGTGCCCCAGGGGCAGCCGGGGACCCTGCACGTCCGCGGTGAGTCCATCGCGCTTGGTTACTGGCGGCGGACGGCGGCCTCCCGGCAGGTCTTCGTGGGGGAGTGGCTGAACACCGGTGACACGTATCTGGAGAACGACGACGGTTACTACGCCTGTCTGGGGCGAAGCAACGACCTGATCAAGGCCGGAGGGATCTGGGTGACTCCCAGCGAGGTCGAGGCCCGGCTGCTCGAGCACCGGCTGGTGGATGA